>ENA-OSAI01000020-OSAI01000020.1-marine-sediment-metagenome-genome-assembly--contig:-NODE-20-length-115538-cov-28.279608_pt1 | contig 115538 bp, 116 predicted proteins | sample MGYA00237871_ERZ529316 | MGnify/ENA primary metagenome ERZ529316 (study PRJEB26369, sample SAMN03142814) | marine sediment metagenome | biome: marine; feature: borehole; material: sediment...
CAAGGCCCTTCAGCTCGCGGCCGCCAGATTTACACCACTACCTGGGACTCTACTGTAGGGAGCGAAAAGGATTCCTCAGTTCCATGAGTCCGTGAACAATCGGAGCGGCGATTACCGTGATTAACAGCAGCACTCCTAAGCGCGTTGCGGTCGCGTTAACAAACCCCAGGAACGGGAAATGCCACAAGATATTTCCTAAAGTCCTCACCGCACCCTCTTTTCAGCATATACTGGTTAATTGCTCACCGACTATTTCAAACCTGGATTCTTACCCCCTTATCACTTGTTGGTAAACTTTTTTGAGATTTGGTTTTGGTTTCGTGGAAGGCAAGCCCCAACCGCTGGCCAAGTAGCAGCTGAATCTAAAGGACCTGATAGATCTCGATGTCATCGATAAGATGCAAATTGTTGTAATCGCCCGTACCAGCTCCGATTCCGAAGCCCCCAAAAGTATTGTCCAAAATCCCTTTCCACTTCAATACTCGCTCTCCATCAACGAAAACCTCGACGAGCGATTTACTGGAGTAAGGTAGATTTGTTACCCATATTTCGGCAGAATGCCATCGGAAGTCTTCCACTCTTTCGTCGTGTACCCAAATCAAGTGATTGCAGTAGAAGTCCTTTATAAGCGCAATATGTCTGTGATCTGGATCGCACTCTGGGTTTTTCCAGTTGTCGAACTCTATCCCATATCCAGGCGCTAGGTTCGTGCCATCGTCAAATCCCAAATGCCCTCCTGCATCAGGGGCGTACTCTGTGTCTTTATAAAACATAACAACGAACCCATCGGCCCCCGTGCCACCTCCTGCTTTGTAACGGAATCTAAGGTTGAAAGGGAAATTTATAGGCATCGTTAGCCAAATTACGCCAACCTGATAGTCGACATCCCGCGTGAGGACTACGTAGCCATTTCTTTCGTCTCGTGCTGCACTACCGAAATATACCCAGTTTCCTGTATCTTGTGAAAAGTCATCAAAAAAGAATAGATCAATAACCCAGATCGGATTTTCTGGGAAACATCCAAATAAAATACTTAAAAACGCGAAGGCAAAAAGGACAAGAATTGCTAATTTATACTTCACAATCTTACCTCCTCAAACCTCCGCTCAGTTCCGCCCGACATCGCGTCTTTACCTTTGCGTCAGGCTCGACATCCACTTAGGAGCTCTTCTCTTTTGATTCCGCGCGACATGGCGCTTCCGCCCGACCACACTGTCCCCTGCGTTCTTCTCTCACTTGCTCCCGAAGATGTCCCGCAGACACTCGGCGACAAGGGGCAAGGGCTCCTGAAATAGCCACTCGGCCTTCAGCCGGAAGCCAGGCACCGCGGAGCTACCGATTCCGCCTCCTTTCACGCGTTCTACCTCATATCTTTCGCCCGCCAGGCGGTGGACGACGATTTCCTTGCGCTCGGGGTCCACCACCCAGTACTCCGGGATCCCTGCGGCCGCGTAGTCCCCTGGTTTCTCCACGAGGTCGATGGTGCGGGTCGTGGGGCTCGTCACCTCTATCACCAGGGCGGGCCGCACCTCGAGCGGCACCCCCTTGGCCTTGGGCACCTCCTCCGGGGGGAGCACGAAGATGTCCGGCTCGCGGATCACATCGGGAAGGAGCCGGATCGCCGCCGGGCCGGTTAGAACCTTTCCCCATTTCCTTGCCTCACAGAAGCCACCCAATAAGCGCACAAGGAACACCAACAGGTCCTGGTGTTCCGCGGAAGCGGGCGAATACATCACCACCTCCCCCCGGACGAACTCCCACAGCTGGCTCTCCGGGGCCTCGGCGAGGTACCGCTCCAGGGTCCAGCCCCCGAGCCGGAGCACATAGGGCTCCCGCAGAAGCTCCTTCCGTTCGTCCACCACCTGCAACTTCATCGCCTTTCAGACCTCCACCCTGGCTAAGAGTACCTCCCCTCCCCCGGGGATTTCCCGCCCTTCCTCGCGGAGTGCCTGGAGATGGGCCTCGATCGCCTCTTTTCTTTTATGTTCGCAAGCGCCTCCTCCACCGTCTCCCCTTGGGAGTAACATCCGGGTAAGGCTGGCACTCCAGCCCAATACCCACCCTCTTCGGCCATGTGTATGATTATGGTGGTGTACCATATCTCCCGCTCTCTTTTCAAAAATGTTGAAAATAATAAACAATCAGCATTCCCAGCCAGGCAAAGGATTCTTCCGTGGTTTGGCCCTTAATCTTCATCCATTAACCTCCTGCTAATTGATAGAGATATATAACCAAGGAGACCACGGACAGCAGCCCGATTAGCCATAGCGGAAGCGAAACCGGTAAACACCAGTTTTCGAAACAAATAGATTGCGGAATATCACTGACTTTTCGTAGATAAACATCCTCTCCATCGCTATAAGCCAGCCATGTCCCTCTTGCACTGAACTTGACCGAGTGCTCCGGAACAGAGTTACTTAATCTGTATATCCATCCCAGCGTTACTTGGGCCGTCAAAGGTTCTACACGGAATATGCGAAGGTCGTCTCCTCCATGCGCAATCAGAAGGCTATCGGAAGAGAAATCAATAGCACCTGCATAACATCGTTTGCACTCCCAATTGAAGGAACTCACAAGTGGCCACTTGCCGCTTGTCGTGTGTATAAAAAGCGTATATGTATGCTTACGGCAATCTGCAAAACCGTAGGCCACCCATCTACCGTTCGGAGAAAAGTTTATTCCATACCAATATGTGTTATGGTCATATTCTCCATAGCCTCCTCCAAGTGTAACAAGCCGTCGCCAGGAGCCTGTTTCCCGGACTTGGGGGCGGTATTTGTAATAAGATGTAAAACAAACAAATTTGTTGTCCCTAGAAAAATCAAGTGAATTCTTGTCCATAGAAGCTGCAAATTCTACCAATTTCGTCCAAGAACCGACCTCGTAGACGTAGATATCAGCGTCATGCCATCTCGTCCCATAAAGTAACCACCGCTCTGAAGGAGAGAATCTCACACACCGTATACTGTCATCCCCTGTAAAGGGTGAGGCGGAAATTTCATTCCACCCCATGGTCTGGTACACATGGACTTTGTTTCCAGCTCCCACAGCAAGCCACCTACCAGTAGGGGAGAAATCAAGATCTTGAACCTGTCCGTTCAAGCGAAGTGTTTTTATTAGTCTCCATGTTCCAACGGAATAGATGTAAACATTCGTTCCAGCACCATATGCGAATAAACGCTCATCGTTTGTAAAATCAATACCTTGAATATCGGTGCCTAACCGCAGAATTACCGTCGAAAAATGTCTCCTGGTAGAAGAATTTGTGAAAGGTGACGAACGACCTACGCGGTTCAATATGTAACTTTTTATGGCCTCTCTGCGCCTATGTTCAGTGACCAAACGCCAAGATTGATAACAGAATTCTAGGTAAGTAGCGTATCTGGCTTTATCTTGGGTGGTAACATCTTGCAGCTCATATATGCCTTTCCTAAGACGAATAACTAGTTCCACAAATGGATCGAAATCCTCATCAATTTGTGTGAAGCTTTTTTCGGGATCATATGCTTTTCGCAATTCAAAGTATTCCTGAAGGAGAAAACGTTCTTCTTTAGCTCTTAATACCTCGCAAAATTTGAGGTACAGATTGATTCCGGTTGCTATCGTAGATAACAGGTCAGCTGTCTCAAGCAGAAACGACAAACTGAAAGAAGAACGGGCTACCCACTTAAGCACTCCTAGGACAGTGCTTTCAGTCAAATATTTTATGGTTTCTTTTCCAGTGCTGGCCAGTTCTCGCGTGGACCCAGTTTTAAGGAACTGCTCTATTCTTTCACCAAAACTCAATTGTTTGAGCTCAGCTTTAACGAAGATTCTGTTATTCTCTAATCTGAGGAATTTCCGTAGTTCACTATCGCTGGCTTCAAAGGAGTTTATATGAAAAGCTAATCTTAATTCAGTTATAAGATTTTGTATTTCATCGCTCGATGGCCATTTCCATGCAGAATATGTTGGCGGCGCAAGGAAGCATATTACCAACGTTATAAGCAAAAAAGCCGTAAGAAGCCTCCTCGGATCAATAAAGACCACCCTATGCACCTCCTTCCTCTATGTACCCCACATATTTGTGCAGGTAAGCTAGAAGTCGATCCACCACGTGGAAGCCGTAAGAGAGGAAGGCCCGGATGATCGCGGTTTCACAGGCGGGGTCAGGAACGGGACGGGGGACGATGCACCTGTCCTCCTCGGGGACGATCACACAGACCGTGGGACAACTTTGGGGATAACCAACGACCGAGACGAGACAAAAGAACACCACAAGTGCCCACAAGAAGCGGTCCAAATTTCCCACCTCCTCAAATCGCATTCTAGGATGACTTGAAGTATCACGTCAAGTTCGCACCCGGGGAAGGGCCGAGGTAAGCGGCTCCGGAAGAGGGGGGTCGGGGCGCGGAGGAAGTGTCCGGATTTCCCTGGATGATCACCCTTTCCCGTTCATCGCCCCAGGTAGATGTCCAAGATGTCGCGGAGCATGGTGGCCGCGGAGGGGACGGGATCCTCTTCACGGATGGTCGCGGAGATGGTGCCGTAAATGTCGGTGTAGTAGACCACCCCCATGCCCTTCCGCCCCAATACCGACAGGGGATGCCCTGGCGGGATCTCTTCGGGACGCACCGTGAGCCGATATCCCCCGTCCCGCCGCTCCGCCCGGGCCACGAGGCGCACCAGCCCGCCCCGCTCCCGTGCCCGACGCACCTCTTCAGGATCGACCCCACGGATCCCCTCCCGCTCCACATCCTCAAGCCGCGCGGGATATCCCAAAACGTGGTTGGCCAAGATCACCAGCTTCGCCGCCGCGTCCCAGCCGTCGAGGTCGAAGGAGGGGTCGGCCTCTAAAGCCCCCTCCTTCCGGGCGCGGGTCAGGGCCTCCTCCCAATTCAGGCCCTCGGCTAAGAGGTCCAAGATGTAACCGGTGACCAGGTTCGGCACCGCCTCCACCATTTTGATCTCCGCCCCCCGCAGGTCCCGGGCCCCCAGGTACAGTGCGGGAAGCCCCCCGGCCACCGTGCCGTCGAACCGTAGCTCCACACCCTGTTTTCGTGCCAGCTCCGAAAGCTCTCGGTAGGCGAGGACAATAGGGCCCTTGTTGGGGGTCACCACGTGCATCCCTCGGGAAAGGGCCTCTCGGATCACCGAAAGCCCGGGCTTCGCCCCTGCGTCCAGGTTCACCGGGGTGGCCTCACACAAAACCTCCGCCTCGCAGGCCTTGACCAGCTCAAGGGCCGTGCCCGGGGAGCCCGCCCCGGGATAGTCCCGCACCGAACCACCTTCCTCCTTTATCCGCGCGATGAGCGCAGGATCGAGCCCCCCGGGGGAATGGGCGGTCCCCCGGGAGTCAGCAGCCCCCACCAACACGAGCCGCAGGCGGTACCGCTCCTCCAGGAACCCCGCTTTATCCGCGAGGATACGGCAGAATCGTCGCCCCAGGTTCCCCAAACCCACGAGGACGAGCCTCACCTCATGTGCCATCACCGGAACCTCCTTTCCATGGTCGCCCAGGCTTCAGAAGACCTGGATCAGGAAACCCTTGAGGTAAGCCCCCTCGGGGAAGGTAAGTCCCACGGGGTGATCTTCCGCCTGGTGGAGCCGACGCAGGATTTTCGCTTCCCGCCGCACATCCGAGGCGGCAGCGATCAAAGCTTTTAGGAAAAGGTCTTCCGTTACGTGACCGGAACAGGAGAAGGTCAGAAGATACCCTCCACGCCGCAGCAACCGCATCCCCAGGATGTTTATGTCTTTATAGCCCCGCAGGGCATCCTCCACTTCAGCAGCGTTGCGGGCGAACTTGGGCGGATCCAGGACCACGAGGTCGAATTGCCGTCGTTCCCGGTACAAGCGCCGCAGTTCCTGAAAGGCGTTTCCGGCCACGAAGCCCGCTTTCAGCTCAGAAAGGCCGTTCAGTACAAGATGTTCCCTGGCCCAGCGGAGGTTTTTCGCCGATTCTTCGATGAAAAGCACCGACTTCGCGCCCCCGAGCCCAGCGTGTACCCCGAACCCCCCGGTGTAGCTGAAGACGTCCAGGACCTCCTTCCCGTGGGAAATCTCCTCGAGAAGGAGGCGGTTTTCCCGCTGATCCAGATAAAACCCGGTCTTGTGGCCGGAGCGGATGTCCACGTGGAATTTGGCCCGCCCCTCCCGGATCTCGAGCTTGGGCGGTGGTTCCTCCCCGAAGACGTGGCCCTTGGCGGGTTCCAGTCCCTCCAGGGCCCGGACCCCTACGTCGGAGCGCTCGTAGATCCCCGCGGGGGAGAAAAGCCCCGCCATAAGCTCCACCAAAAGGTGCTTGCGCACTTCGATCCCGTAGGTCAGGACCTGGAAAGAGAGGAAGTCCCCGTAGCGGTCCACGATCAGCCCAGGGATCCCGTCGGACTCGGAGTTCACCAATCGTACCGCATCGGTTATCTGGAAAAGCCGGGATCGGGCCTCCGCCGCCCGCCGGAACCTCTCGGCCCAGAAATCCTCGTCGATGCGCTGGGCGATGGTGGAGAGGACCCGGACCCGAATTTGGGAGTGGGGGTTGTAGTAGCCGCGGGCGAGGAAGTTCCCGCGGCGGTCCACCACGTCCACGATGTCGCCGGGCTCAGGATGCCCCCGCACCTCAGCAATGGCCCCGGCGTAGACCCAGGGGTGGTACCTCCGCAGGGGCCCCGCGCGCCCCTTGGCGATGACCACCTCCCCTTGGGGTTTCTCCTGCGACAAGGCTAGATGTGTTTCAGGGCCACCCGGGCCACGTGAGCCCGGTCGTCATCGGAAAGCCAGCGGCGAAGCTCCGCCAACACCGGGGCGGGATCCCTGCGGCCGAGCCGCCACATGGCCGAGGCCACCGCCCGCCACACGTAACGCCTCTCGTCCAAAGCCAATCTCCGCAGGATGATCAGGGCCTTTGAGGTGCGTCGGATGGCGGCCGCCCCGGAAAGCCCCATGGCTACATTCCACAAGACCTGCTCATCGTGCACAGTGGACCACTTGGTGAGGTACTCGAAGGTGTCGTCGGGGTACGCCGGCAGCAATCCTTCGGCAATGGCCTTCGGCCCCACGGCCCAACGGATCTGGGGGGTTTTATCCGGAAGGAGGAGTTCGATCAGCTTGAGGAAGTGTTCCGCGAGATCGAAGCGGAAGGGATGGATCGCTTCCATCACAGCGAAGGCCACCGCCCGGCGCAGCGCGGGGTTCCCCTCTTCTGCCCACCGACGAAGGTGGGGATAGACCTCTGCGAAATGCTGGTAGAAGAAGGCCCCGAGCGCCCGGTAGGCCGCCCGTTGGACGCTCGCGTCCCCATCGAGGATGAGTTTTTTCAAACTCTCCAGGACTTCGGCGGCGGAGCTCGTTTCGGTTTCGATCCGAATAGCTCCCCGGGAAAGTACGAGGCCCTGATGGTGGTTTTTGTTATTATTGTTATTTCGGTGTTGCTCGTAGCTGCGCGATTGCTTTCCCATACCCCCTCCCCTTGTCAAGGAACCAGGGTAGTTATTTGCCGGAAATTTGTCAAACGAACCGTTCCCCCGGAGAGGGCCGATACCCGTTAAGAAAGTCCACACCCTGCATCTCCCGCTTCCCCTCGGGCTTGAGGGCGAGGATCTCCAGTGTCCCTCCCCCGGTGGCCACGAGGAGCTTTTTCCTCGTCGGAAGGATTGTGCCGGGCTCGGCGTCTTCCTCATCTCCCGCGGGTTTGGTGCGGTACACCTTGATCCGTTTCCCCCGGAAGGTGGTATAGGCTCCCGGCGAGGGGGAAAGCCCCCGCACCAGGTTGTGGATCTCCCGGGCGGTTTTGCCCCAGGGGATCCGAGTGTCCTCCTCCCGGATCTTGGGGGCGAGGGTGCCTTCCTCCGGCTGTGGCTTCGCCCGGATCTCCCCCCGCAGGTATCCCTCTACCGTCTCCACGATGAGCTCCGCCCCTAGGTGAGCCAAGCGCTCCTCGAGCTCCCCGGCCGTCTCGTCCTCCCCGATCCGCACCGCCCGCTGGAGGAGGATGGGCCCCGTGTCCATCCCCTCATCGATGAGGAAGGTGGTGACCCCGCTCCACCGCTCCCCCCGGATGATGGCCCACTGGATCGGGGCTGCCCCCCGATATTTGGGAAGGAGGGAAGCGTGGATGTTGATACACCCATGCTTGGGGAGCTCGAGCACGGGCTTCTTGAGGAGCTGGCCGAAGGCCGCCACCACCAAGAGGTCAGGAGCGAGCGCCTGCAAATATTCTAGAGACTCGGGCTTGTTAATGGACTTGGGCTGTAAGACCGCGAGGCCCAGCGCCGCGGCCACCTCCTTCACCGGCGGGGGCCTCAGCCTCAGGCCCCGGCCCGCGGGCCGGTCTGGTTGGGTGACCACACCCACGACCCAGTCCCGCTCCACCAGGGCCCTCAGAGCGGGGACCGCGAACGCCCCTGTCCCGGCGAAGACGATACGGGGGCGGAAGACTTCCTCACCTCCCCGTATTTACGCAACACCTCCCGACGTTCGGCAGCCGGGAGGTGGTCGATGTAGAGGATCCCATCCAGGTGATCGATCTCGTGGAGAAGGAGCCTTGCCTCCAATCCCTCGGCCTCCAAGTGCAGCTCCCTTCCCTCCTCGTCCTGGGCCCGCACTACCACCCGTTTGGGCCGAGGGACTTCGGCCTCCACCCCCGGGAGGGAGAGGCAGCCCTCGGAGTCCACTTCCAGCTCTTCCGAGCGCTCCACCACCTCGGGGTTCAATAACACCTTCGTTTCCTCTCCCAGCCGCACGATGGCGACCCGCACTGGGTGGCCTATCTGGTTCGCGGCGAGCCCCAGGGCGGTCTCGGGGTCGAAAACCTCCCTCAACGCGGCGATGGCCCCCTGGGTTTCCGGGGAGCCGGGATCCGCCCGCTTCGTCGGCCGCCGCAGAATGGGATCCGGATAGGTTTTGATCATTTTGGGGTCCGATCTTTTGGCCGGGTATTATAGTAGGATATGGCGGTGCCGACAACGAAAGAACCCCCATGGGCACTGATAGAAAAGGTCATCGCCCTGGAGCGGCGCAAGGGTTATCAGGACGAAGCGGTAATCGGTGGCCTGGAGGCCTTCCTGGAGCTCCATTGGCCCGAGGGCGCCGCCTTGGTGCGGGGGTATGCCACTATGTCCCCGGACGATCGCGAGCGGGCCCTGGCCCACCTCGAGGAAGCCATCGACCGGAGGAAACGCGAGAAATTCCGCGCGCTTTCGGTCCCCATCGAGGAGGCCCCGGGGGTGGGAAAGAGGGTCGCCAAGCTCCTGCGGAAGCTCGGAATTGAGACGGTGGAGGATCTCCTCACCACCTTTCCCAGGAGGCTCGAAGACCGCTCCCGCCGCGTTCCCATCGCCCAGGTCAAGGACGGGGAAGCGGTGACGGTCCAAGGCGCGGTACGGGCCAAATCCCGGATCAAGGTCCGGCCCAAATTGGAACTCATCAAGGTGGCCGTGGACGACGGGACGGGGTTGTTGTTCGCCATCTGGTTCAACCAACCGTGGATCTGGGATGAGGTGGAGCAGGGGAAGGAATACTCCTTCTTCGGCAAGGTCCAGATCCGCTTTGGGGAGCGGCAGATGGAGAACCCGGTGTGGGAGCCGGCGGGGAAGGATTTCCACACGGGACGATGGGTACCAATTTACCCCTCCACCGAGGGCCTTTCCCAGGGGGCCCTGAGGGCCATCATCAAGAGGACCCTGGGCCGATTCGGCCCCCTGATCGAGGACCTCCTCCCCGAGGAAGTGCGCAAAAGGCAGAAGCTCCTTTCCCGTCGCCAGGCCATCGTCGGGATCCACTTCCCCGACGGCCCCCAAGGCTTCGAGGCGGCCCGGCGGACCCTGGCGTTCGAGGAGCTCTTCCTCCTGCAGTTGGGGCTCGCCCTGCGGAAGAAGAGGTGGCGGGAGGAAGGCGGGAAGGCGTTGGTCCCAGACCCCGATATGGTGCGGAAGTTTTTGGAGAACTTGCCCTTCAAGCTCACCGAATCTCAGGAGCGGGCGTTGCGGGCCATCGAACGGGATCTCCGGGCCCCCTATCCCATGATGAGGCTCCTACAGGGGGACGTGGGTTCGGGGAAGACTGTGGTGGCGGCGGGGGCGTGTGTGATGGCCATCTCCGCGGGGACCCAGGCCGCGGTCATGGCCCCCACCGAGATCCTGGCCGAACAACATTTCTTAGTCTTCCAGGACTTGCTGCGCGGATTGCCTATCAGGACGGAACTGCTTTTGGGGAGCGTGAGGGGAAAGGACCGGGGGCGGATCCTGGAAGAGCTCTCCCGGGGGGAGATCGATCTTTTGATCGGGACCCATGCTCTCTTCCAGGAGGGGGTGGAGTTCAAGGATTTGGGGCTTGCAGTGATCGACGAACAGCACCGCTTCGGGGTGGTGCAGCGGGAGGCGCTCAAGAAGAAGGGCAAAGGGACCAACATCCTCGTCATGTCCGCCACCCCGATCCCCCGAACGGTGGCCCTCACCCTCTACGGCGAGTTTTCCATTTCCGTGCTTTCAGAGATGCCCATACCCCAAAAGAACGTCCGCACCGTCTGGGTTTCGGAGTCGCGGAGGGAGGAGGTCTACGCGGAGGTGGAGCAGCTCCTGCGCGCCGGGGAGAAGGGCTATGTGATCTTCCCCCTGGTGGAAGAATCGGAGGAGATGGACCTACGGGCGGCCACGGCGGCCCACGAGGAGCTCTCGCGGCGGTTCCCCTGGGCCGGGGTGGGGCTCATGCACGGCCGGCTCCCCCCCGAGGAGAAGCGGAGGGTGATGGAAGCGTTCCGGCGGGGGGAGATCCGGCTGCTTGTATCCACCACCGTGGTGGAGGTGGGGTTGGATGTGCGGGACGCCACGTTCCTGGTGATCGAGCACGCGGACCGGTTTGGGCTGTCGCAGTTGCACCAGCTCCGGGGACGGATCGGTCGCCAGGGCCAACCCGCCGTCTGCTTCGCCATCGCCGATCCCACCACGGAAGAGGCCCGCCGGAGGCTCTCGGCGTTCCGGGACATCGACGACGGCTTCCGCATCGCCGAAGAGGACCTCCGGATCCGGGGACCGGGGGACCTCCTCGGCACGGCCCAGCATGGGTTCGTGTCACGTTTAAAGGTAGCGGATCTGATTAGAGATCTGGGGTTGTTGGAGGCGGCCCGGGAGGAGGCCTTCCGGCTGGCGCGGGAGGAGGTTCCGGGTTATCTTGTGGCGGAAGTGGAGAGGCGTTTCGGCGAGGCCCTGGAGCGGCTGGAGGTGTGAGCAGTGGAGATCACGGATGCCTTGATGCGGCGGCTGGAGGAGCTCGCGGGGCTCAAGCTTTCCCCGGAAGAACGGGAGGCCCTGAGGACTGACCTCGCCCGGATCCTCTCTTACTTCCAGAAGCTAGGGGAGCTCGATACCGAGGGCGTTCCCCCCTACGAGCCGCTTCCCGGGGTGCGGAACGTGTTCCGGGAGGACGAACCGGAGGAGTCCCTGTCTCAAGAGGAGGCCCTCAAGAACGCCCCCCGCCGCGACGACGGTTATTTTGCGGTGCCCCGGGTCTTCGGTGGTTCCTGAGGAGGAACCGGCCCCGTCCTCTCCGCGATCAGGCGACACACCTCCTCGGGTGGCGGAAATCTACGAAGGCCTCGATCCAGCCGCCCACGCGACGGCTCCAGCGGAACCAGGGCCACGCCACCCCAAGCGGGGACAGGGAAAAGTGCGACGTTTTGTTGCGCTCAACGGAAATAGAGCCAAACACCTATTCCTATAAGGATTATCCCCACCAGGAAACAATGTATGAGGAATCGGTATGCCCCCAGGATATCGCGAGTAAGCTGCTTCACCCGCTTCGCCGATCCGGCATGGCTCACCGAGCTCGAATAAGTGTAGGAAAAGGATCGCGTTATCTTCCACTCGCCGAGCACGCTCAACGCCCCCAGGGCCCAAGCCCCGAGTCCGAGCGACACAAAAACGCTTCCGTACTGTCGCACATCTCGAGCGCCCGCGAGGAAGAGCCCCAACGCGGCGAGCCCCATAACCGCCGCGACGACCCCCAATACACTGGCGAAATATCTTGCCAGAAACCTGCCCATATCCCCTAAACTCGATCCGTGTGCACTTATTATGGCCAAAGTTCCCGGGGAGGCTCAACCGATGCGGGAGCCGGTCTCACCCCGGATGGCTGCCAGGAACGCCCCTTTTCGGTCGGCACGGAAGACCACGATGGGGAGTCGGTGTTCAGCGGCGATCTGGACCGCCGCGGGATCCAGCACCTTGAGCCCCCGGGCGAGGTAGTCCGAGTGGGTGAGCCGGGGTATCCGCTCTGCCCGCGGATCTTCCTCGGGATCGGCCGTGTATACCCCGTCCACCTTGGAGCCTTTGAGTACGAGCTCCGCCCCCAAGGCCAACGCCCGCAACACCGCCGCGGTGTCGGTGGTGACATAGGGGAGGCCCGTCCCCCCAGCCAAAAGCACCACCGCGCCCCGGGAGAGCGCCTCCTTGGCCCCCCACTGGTCCACCGCATCGGCAACGCCCGGGACGGGAAGGGCGGAGAACAACAAGGCCTCCACTCCTTGGTCACGGAGGGCGTCCCGCAGGGCCAAGGCGTTGATCAAGGTGGCCAGCATCCCCATCACGTGACCGGTGGCGGGAACCGGGGTCCGCGCCCCCCGGAGGATGTTCCCCCCGCCCACCACCACCGCGATCTCCGCTTCTCGGGCGGCCGCGGCGATCTCCTGTGCATAAAAAGAAAAAGCCTCCCAGTCGATGGGAGGCTTCCTCCCCGCCAAAAGCTCCCCCGAGAGCTTGAGAAGTACCCTCACTTCACCTCACTCTTCCCCCACCTCAAACCGAGCGAACCGTTTGATCACGATGTCCTCGGAGATCTTGTGCCGAAGCTCGCCCAGGACGTCCTCCACCGTGATCGAGGGGTCCTTGACGTAGGGTTGCTTTAGGAGGCAATTCTCCTCGAAGAACTTCTTCAGGCGCCCCTCCACGATCTTCTCCACGATGTGTGGGGGCTTCCCTTCCTTCTCGGCTTGGGCCCGCAGGATCGCTTTCTCCTCGGCGATGACCTCTTCGGGCACATCCTCGGGAGAGACCCACCGGGGCTTGGCGGCGGCGATGTGCATGGCCAGGTTCTTGAGGAACTCCCGGAACTCCTCCGAGTTGGCGGCAAAATCGGTGACGGTGTTCACCTCCACTAACACCCCTACTTTCCCCGAGTGGTGGATATACGCCTCCACCCGGCCTTCCTTGGCCTCCCGGCCCCCACCGCCGAGGAACTCCTTCCCCTTTTCCCGCAAGATCTTCTTGGCCTTCTCGATATCTCCCCCGGCCTCGATCAGGGCCTGTTTGCATTCCATGACCCCGATTCCCGTCTCCTCGCGGAGCTTCTTTATGAGCTCTAGGGTGACCTCCATCGTCACTCCTTCCCTTCCTCCTCCAGGAGCTCTTTCAACATCTCACCGTAATGCTCCTCTAGCTCCTCGTCCTTTATGGGAACCTCCCCGATGGCGGGCATGGCCTCCTCCATGGAGGGCACCTCTTCCTCCGGTGGTGTGGGCTCTGTGAGCTGTAGGCCTTCGCGCCCCTCGATGATGGCATCGGCGATCTTTTTTGTGATGAGGCGGGTAGCCTTGATGGCGTCGTCGTTGCCGGGGATGGGATAGTCGATGAGGTCGGGATCACAGTTGGTGTCACAAATGGCCACCACCGGGATCCCGAGGATGTTCGCCTCCCGCACCGCGTGGACCTCCACCGTGGGATCCACCACGTACACCACCCCGGGCAGGCGCGTCATCTCCCGCAGGCCGTCGAGGTTGCGCCGTAACTTCTCCAGCTCCCGCTGGAGCTTCACCCTCTCCTTCAAGGGGAGTCGGTCGAACTTGCCTTCCTCGAAGTTCCGTTCGAGCTCGACCATGTAGAGGACCCGGCGACGGATGGTCTCGAAGTTGGTCAGGGTCCCCCCGAGCCAGCGCCGGTTCACCCAGTGGGCACCACAGCGCTTGGCCTCCTCCTCGATGGTGGCCTGCACCTGCTTCTTGGTGCCCACAAACAGAACCTCGTCTCCGGCCGCGGCCCGTTCCCGCACAAAGAAATAGGCCTTCTCCAGGTGTTCTATGGTCTTCGCCAGGTCGATGATGTGGATCCCTTTTCGCTCCGTATAAATGAAGGGCTTCATCTTGGGGTTCCACTTCCGGGTCCGGTGGCCGAAGTGGACGCCGGCCTCGAGAAGCTCCTTCATCGTTACGATAGCCACATTTCCTCCCCCTTTCTTATCTCAGGATTCAAGCAGCCCCAAGTATAGCCCGGCCTTTTTGTTTCCGCAATAAACCGAGGTCAGGGGATCTCCCCGATCCACCGCAAAACCCTCGCCCAGACTTCTTCTTTCCCCACCTCGTTCAGGGGCTCGTGGTAGAAGCCATCACAGGGGAAGATCTCCTTCCGTGGGGATCCGCACGCCTCGAAGAACCTCACCACGACCTCCGGGGAGATTATCCGGTCCGCGGTCCCGTAGACGACAAGCACTGGGGCTGCGATCCGGTGCGCTTCCTCCAGCGCCTCCCGCTGGGCCCGAAGCGTCTCCACGAACCACCGGGCGGTGGCCACCCGGTGGACCAGGGGATCGCGCCGATACGCCTCCACCACCTCGGGATCGCGGCTCAGCGCCTCCGGAGCGATCCCGCTGGGAAGGGAAAAACTCGGGTAAAGGTGGGAAACCGCGTGGGCCAGGGCCCGCTTCCAAAGGGGAACCGAAACGGCGAATTCCAGGGCCGGGGAAATTAATACTGCTCCCCCCACGGAACCTGGATACCTCTCCAAGTAGCGGACCACGATCAGCCCCCCTAGGCTGTGTCCCAGAAGGAAAAGTACCGTATCCGGAAACCGTTGGCGGAGCACGGTGAGGAAGGCGTGCAGGTCCTCCAAGTACTCGCCGAAGGCGGCGATGTGGCCCCGCTTTCCGGGGCTCTTTCCGTGGCCCCTCAGGTCGAAGGCCGCTGCGCTTGTCCCGTTTTCGGCAAGCCAACACGCGAACTCCTCGTATCTTCCGGCGTGCTCGCCGTAACCGTGGACCAACACCAGAGTTCGCTTCCCACCTTCCCCCTTCCAGAAGTAGCCCGCGAGCTTCCAGGCCCTCGCTCCCGCGAACTCAAACTCTTCCCTCACCTTTCCCCCCGAAGCCAGGAAAAGATCGCGAGGAGGACAGCCTGGCGGACGAGGTCAGCACGTTCGAGCCTTCCCCGGGTTAGGCGGGCGACGTAACCCCGCACGGGATCCGGGGGCTCACCCGCGAACCGAAAGGGGAACCCGGCGCTCAGGCCCCAGCCCTCCCGTCCTCCGCCCCTTACGCACGCCACGGTGATCAAGAATTCCTCCGGGGATCCAGGAGGGCGGATGAGTCCCGACTCGATCCCAACCCCCAAATCTGCTCCCCTCTCCTCCGCCCAGCGGGCCCGCACCCTCGCCCCCGCGAAGACCTCTTCACCCCTGGGCATATTGGGCAAGGGATGGGAATAACGGGCACTTCGGATCTCGTGGGCTCCGGGCAAGGCCTCCTCCACCGCCCGCCGTGTGCCCTCGAGCTTCGCGGGGTTGTCCGAGGCGACGAGGAGCTTCATTCCTTTATGCGGGCCAAGATGAGCTCGCCCTTGGGAGGGGGCTTGGGCCCGATCTCGAAGGCTGAAGCCACGAGGGCCAAGGCTTCGGCGGTCCGCTCTTTCCGTCCCACGTGCAGCCGCGCCAGGGGCTCGCCTTCGACGACCTCATCCCCCACTTTGGCCAAAAGCTCCACCCCCGCGGCGGGGTCCACTGCCTGGCCCTTCCTCTCGCGGCCGGCGCCCAAGAGCCCCGCGGCCTGGCCGATTTTCCGCGCCGAAAGCTTGAGGACATACCCCGAACGGGGTGCCGGCACCTCTACCACCTCTTCGGCCCGGGGAAGCCGCTCCGGCTCCTCCACGCAGGCCACATCCCCACCCTGGGCCGCTACGAGCTCCACGAACTTCTCCCAGGCTGCCCCGGAATCGAGGAGCCGGGCGAGCTTTTCCTTGGCATTCCCCTCGTTTTGCTCCTCCCCGGCTAAAAGGAGGAGCTCCGCCCCCAGGGCTAAGGTCACATCCCGCAGATCCTCCGGCCCCTCGCCCCGCAAGACTTCGATGGCTTGCTGTACCTCCAGGGCGTTCCCCGCCATCCTCCCCAAAGGCTGGTCCATGGCGGTGACCAGGGCGGAGAAGCGCTTGCCCAGGCGGTTCCCCACCCGCACCAGGGTCTCGGCGAGTTCCCGGGCCTCAGGAAAGGTCCGCATGAAGGCTCCATCGCCGCATTTCACGTCCAGGACGATAAGATCCGCTCCCCCCGCGATCTTTTTGGAGAGGATGGACCCCACGATCAGGGGGAGGGAGGGAACGGTCCCAGTTACGTCCCGCAGCTCATAAAGGAGCTTGTCGGCGGGGGCGATATCGTGGGTGTGCTCGGCGATCACCACGCCGATCTTTCGGGCTTGGGCCAGGATCTCCTCGCGGCTCAGCTCTGTCCGAACCCCGGGAATCGCCTCGAACTTGTCGATGGTGCCCCCGGTATGTCCCAGGGCGCGACCCGAGAGTTTGGCCATGACATAGCCTGCCGCCCCCATGAGGGGGACGAGGACGAGGGTCACGGTGTCCCCCACCCCGCCGGAAGAGTGCTTGTCCACTTTGATCCCGGGGATTGAGGAGAGATCCACCGTTTCGCCGCTTTCGGCCATGGCGGCGGTGAAGGCCACCATCTCCTCCTCCGCCATGCCCCGGAAGTAGACCGCCATGAGGAACGCGGCCATTTGGTAGTCCGGGATCTCCTGATCCACGTATTTTTCCACGATCCAACGGATTTCTTCCTCGGTTAGCCGGATCCCATCGCGTTTCTTCTCGATCAAGTCCACCATGCGCATCGTGTCTCCCTTTCCAGCAGTTATTCTATAGCCTTTTCCCGTGGACGAAAAAAATTAGATCCCGTGGGCCATTTGTCCCCTTGTCGGGGTCTCGGGGGGCGGGGTATGATGGTGGAGCGATGCCGGATGAGCGGGGCGAGGAATTAAGACCTATTCCCAAAAATCGTGAAGCAGAGCAGGTAGTTCTGGGCTGTTGTATGTTGGAGCCGGCCCAGACGTTGCCTACATTGGTCTCGATCCTGAAACCATCCCACTTCTACTTTCCCGCCCACCAGGAGATATACAAGGCGATCCTGGAGCTTTACGAGCACGGAAAGCTCCCCGATTTCATCGCCGTGGCCAACCACCTGGAGGAGCGGGGGAAGCTGGAGAAAGTGGGGGGGAGGACCTACCTTGCAGAACTCATCTCTCGAGTCCCCACCGTGGCCGCCCTGGAGCACTACGCGGAGATCGTGCGCACCAAGGCCCTGCGGCGGGCTCTAATCGAGGGCGGGGGGCGGATCATGGAGCTGGGGTACCGGGAAGATCTCCCCGTGGATCAGGCTCTGGACCGGGCGGAAGGGGTCATCTTCGAGATCGCCCAGCGGGAGACCACCAAGGACTATATCCTCCTGCGGGACTTCCTCTACGAGCACATGGAGCACCTGGAAGAGCTCCACCGGGATCCGAAGCGTCATCCGGTAAAGGCCATTTCCACCGGCTTCACGGAATTCGACGCCCGCACCGGGGGGTTCCGTCCCGCCGAGTTCATCGTGATCGCCGGCCGCCCCGGCATGGGGAAGACCTCGTTTGTGCTTACGCTTTTGCGCCACATCGCGGTGGAGCAGAAGAAACGGGTGGCCATCTTTTCCCTGGAGATGACCCGGGAGCAGCTCTTGGAGCGACTTCTCTGCGCTGAGGCCAAGGTAGATTTGCACCGCCTGCGCTCTGGGTACCTCCCACCGCCCAAGTGGGCCGCGTTGGCGGAGGCCGCGAGCCACTTGCACGAGGCCATGATCTTCATCGACGACAGCCCCTCCACCACCGTGCTCGAGATCAAGGCCAAGTCCCGCCGCATCGCCATGGAACACGGCCTTGATCTCGTGATCATCGACTACCTCCAGCTGGTGGACGCCGGTATCCGAGCCGACGTGCGGGAGCAGGAGATCGCTTACATTTCCCGATCCCTGAAGGCCCTAGCCCGGGAACTCGAGATCCCCGTAATCGCATGCTCCCAGCTCAACCGTGCCGTGGAGCGGAGGGAGAGCAAACGGCCGCAGCTTTCGGACCTACGGGAATCCGGTGCCATCGAGCAGGACGCGGATCTGGTGGTGTTCATCCACCGCCCCGATTACTATGAGGGGCAGCGGGGAAGCGAGATATCCGAAACCGAGATCATCATCGCCAAGCAGCGCAACGGCCCCTTGGGCACATTCCGCTTGCATTTCCATAAATCTTATGTCACATTTTATGAGCCGGCGAAGGAAGAGGTGCCGTTCTAGGAGAGAAAGCCGGGCAAAGGAGGGTGAATGGTCCCACAGGAACTGCGCTATACCAAAAGCCACGAGTGGGTGAGGGTGGAAGGGGGCACGGCCAGGGTCGGGATCACGGACTACGCGCAGAAGAAGTTGGGGGATGTGGTTTACGTGGAGCTTCCCGAGGTCGGAAAAAAGCTGAAGAAAGGCGAGGTGGCGGTCACGGTGGAGTCGGTGAAGGCCGCCGAATCGGTCTATGCGCCCGTTTCGGGCGAGGTAGTGGAGGTGAACGAGGAACTCGTTTCCACCCCCGGGGCGATAAACCAGGATCCTTACGGCAACGGCTGGCTCTTCGTCCTCAAGGTCGAAAACGAAGACGAGCTCTCCGAGCTCCTGGATGCGGAGGCTTACAAGAAGCTGATCGGAGAGTGATGGAATACATCCCCCACACGCGCGCGGACATCGAGCGGATGCTCCGGGCGATTGGGGTGGGAGATGTAGATGACCTCTTTAGCGATATCCCCGCGGAAATCCGTGCTCGCTACCGACCCCTGGGATTGTCCCCTAGGTCGGAGCTTGAGGTCCGGCGGGAATTGGAAGGGCGTGCGATAAAGAACCGCCGGCTGGTCCCCTTCCTCGGCTTGGGCCTTTACGATCACTACATCCCCGCCGTAGTGAACGAACTTTCCTCCCGCTCGGAATTCTATACCGCCTACACCCCCTATCAGGCCGAGGTCTCCCAAGGCACCCTGACGTGGATGTTCGAGTACCAAACGATGATCTGCGAGCTCACGGGAATGGAGGTGGCCAACGCTTCTATGTACGACGGGGGTACCGCCCTGGCCGAGGCGGTCCTCATGGCCCGCAGGATCGTGGGCGGGGACAAGGTCCTGGTGCCGAGGTCCTTGAACCCCCTCCACCGGGGGGTGGTGGAGACATACTGCCGGGGCGCCGGGATCGAGGTGGTGGATCTTCCCTTCGACGAGGCCGGGCGCCTGGTCCTGGAGGAGGTCCCGGAGGGGGTCATTGCCCTCATCGTACAGCAGCCCAATGGCCTCGGGATCATCGAGGATCTTTCCGGCCTGAAGGAGAGGCTGGGGGACGCGTTCCTCATCGTCTCCGTCTATCCCATCGCCTTGGGGGTATTGGAGCCTCCGGGGAGCTTCGGGGCCGACATCGTGGTGGGCGAGGGACAACCCCTGGGCAATCCCCTCTCCTTCGGGGGACCGCTCCTTGGGATCTTCGCCACCCGGAGGAAGTACCTCCGGATGATGCCAGGCCGGGTCTCCGGGCGTACTGTGGACGTGGAGGGGAAAGAGGGCTACGTCATGACCCTCCAGACCCGGGAGCAGCACATCCGGAGGGAGCGAGCCACGTCCAACATCTGCACCAACTCGGCCCTGTGTGCCCTGCGGGCCACCATCTATCTGGCCGCTCTGGGCCCGGAGGGGTTGCAGCAGATAGCCCTCCTGTGTCTTGAGCGAGCCCACGAGCTGGCCCAGGAGATCGAGAGAATTCCCGGATTCGAGCTTGCCTTTAAGGGACCGTTCTTCAACGAGTTCGCCGTGCGGTGCTCCGACCCAGAGGGAGTGACGAGGGACCTCTGGGAGGCGGGCTTCGCGGTGGTGCCGCCGGTTTACCTCGAGCGCATGGGCGTGGAAAGAGCCTTTTCCCTGGCACTGACAGAAAAACGAACCGAAGAGGAAATACAGGGGGTCCTGGAGGTCCTCCGGGAGCACGCTCGATGATCTTCCCGCGCCGAGGGAAGGGTGCCGGCGCGAGGTTTGTCCAGGGTTCTCGAGCCAAGGAGTGACGGTGGGAACCATTTACCGGAAGGAAAAGGAGGGGCGGCGGGCCACGACGTGGCCGGGGACAAAGAGGGCCCCGGAGGAGCTCCTCCAATACATACCAGAGGGCCTGCGGCGTAGGGAACCACCGTGGCTCCCCCAGGTTTCCCAGGGGGATCTAGTACGCCATTACACCGAGCTTTCCCGGATGAACTACGGGGTGGATACCGGGTTCTATCCCCTGGGCTCGTGCACCATGAAGTACAACCCCAAGCTGCACGAGGAGCTTGCCCAGCATCCTGGCTTTGCCGACCTCCATCCCCTGTTCCCCGAGGAGGCGGTCCAGGGGATGTTGGAGGTGCTGTGGCAGCTGGGAGAGCTGTTGAAGGGGATCGCAGGGATGCCGGGGGTAACGCTGCAGCCTGCGGCCGGGGCCCACGGGGAGCTCACGGGGATGCTCCTCATCCGGCGTTATTTCGAGGACCAGGGGGAGCTGGAGAAACGCACCAAGATCCTCCTGCCCGATTCCGCCCACGGCACCAACCCCGCCTCGGCGGCGATGGTGGGCTTCGAGGTGGTCTCGGTCCCTTCTAACCGAGAGGGCACCGTGGACCTCGCCGCCCTGGAGGAGAGGTTGGGGGAGGACGTGGCGGGGATCATGCTCACCGTGCCCAATACTTTGGGCATCTTCGAACGGGATATCCTACGGATCACGGAGATGGTCCACGATGTGGGAGGGCTGTGTTATTTCGATGGGGCCAACCTCAACGCTTTCCTGGGCCGGGCTCGCCCCGGGGATATGGGCGCTGATATCTTTCACTTCAACCTCCACAAGACCTTCTCCACCCCTCACGGAAGCGGAGGACCGGGGGCCGGTCCCCTCACTGTCTCGGAACCGCTCCTCCCGTACCTCCCCATTCCCCAGATCGTGAGGGAAGATGATCGCTTCCGCCTTTTTTACGATCTCCCCAAGTCCATCGGCCGGGTCCATTCCTTCTTCGGCAACGTGCTGGTGATGGTCAAGGCCCTGGCCTACATCTTGACCCTGGGTGACGAGGGCCTGCGGGAGGTCTCGGCCGGGGCGGTGTTGGCGGCCAACTATCTCCGGGTGCGGCTGCGCGACGTTTACCGAGTTCCCTACGACGGCCTCTGCAAGCACGAGTTCGTGGCATCCACGGCGAACTTGGGCGTCAAGGCCCGGGATGTGGCCAAGCGCCTCATAGATTACGGGTTCCATCCCCCTACCGTATACTTCCCTTTGATCGTGGAGGAGGCGCTGATGATCGAGCCCACCGAGACCGAGACCCTGGAGACGTTGGACCACTTTATCGAGGCCATGCGTCGGATCGCGGAGGAAGCTCAAAGAGAGCCGGAGCTCTTGGCGGAGGCACCGCACAACACGCCGGTGCGTCGTTTGGACGAGGTGAAAGCCGCCCGGGAACCGGTCTTGCGGGAGGAGAGGCCCTAGGGGCAACGTTTCACCGGGAAAAGAAAAAGCGCCGGGCTAACCGGCGCTTTTTCTCATGTATTCTGAAAAGAAGATCTCATTCTTTTTTCTTCTCCTCTACGGCTACGATTTCCATCCCGTTGTAATAGCCGCAGTGGGGACAAACCCGGTGGGGGAGCTTCAATTCGTGACAGTGGGGGCACTCCACCGCCGGGGGCATGTGGGCACGCCAATGGGTCCGCCGGAGCCTCACTTCGCGGTGAGACCGACGACATTTTGGAACCGCTGCCATATTTATCCCTCCTTAACGTTCCAAGATCAGGGTAACGGGCCCATCGTTCACGAGCCCGACCTCCATTTTAGCCCCGAACACACCGGTTTTCACGGGCACTCCTTGCTGAGAGAGGAGCTCCACGAACCGCTGAAACAGGCGTTCCGCCTCGGGGCCCGGGGCAGCGGAACTGAAGCTTGGGCGTCTTCCTTTTCGGCAATCGCCGTAAAGGGTGAACTGGGAAACGCACAGGATCTCCCCTCCTACGTCCCTGAGGGAGAGGTTAAATTTTCCTTCGCTGTCTGGGAAGACGCGGAGCTCGGGGATCTTTTTGGCCCAGAAGGAAAGGGCCTCTTCGGTGTCGCTTCGGCCGATTCCCACTAAGAGGAGGAACCCCCGCCCGATGCGGGCAACCTCCGCCCCATCCACCGCGACATAGGCCTCTTTCACCCGCTGGAGCACGATGCGCATCTCAAGGCTTTTGAGCTTTGAGGCTATTGGCGTATGAGAGGACGCGGCGTAGGTCATCCGGAGTAAGTTCCCGCAGGACGTCTTCGATCTCGTTCAGGATCTTGGAGCGTTCCCGTTCCTGGCGAGACTTCTCCCGGAAGGCCCGCATGGCGAGGCGGTGGGCTTTGTAGTTGGCCTCCCGTTCGATGTAGTTGACGCGCCAGCGGGGAAGGCGCGAAAGCAACTCCAATGCCTTCTGGTTCAAGTACTGGAGGTGGGGTTCTTGGACCTTGTAGAGGCCGTTTATCTGGTTGGCCACGAGTTCGCTGTCGGTAAGGAAGATGGCTTCTTCGGGGAGGTATTCCAAGGCGCGGCGGGCCCCTTCGATGAGGGCCTTATATTCGGCCACGTTGTTGGTGGCCTGGCCGATGAGCTGAGAGACTTCCTCGATGGTATTTCCCTGTTCATCGGTGAGGAGGACACCGATGGCCGCCTCGCCAGGATTTCCCCGGGAGGCCCCGTCCACGTGGATGAAGAGCTTTCGCATCCCCTGTCACGCGTTAATGGGCACGCGTCACGATTTATGGGCCCGGCAGGGATCGAACCTGCGACCTACCGGTTATGAGCCGGCTGCTCTACCCCTGAGCTACGGGCCCACATTTATCTTACAACTTGGGACAACGGCGGTCCAACTGGGGTTGACTGCATCGGCCAGAAGGTCTTTAATATCCGTTGGAAGTTTATAGGGTAAGGGGGTGAGAGCAGAGGGTAAATATTTGAAATTGCCAAAACCTTAAAAAAGGAGGGTGATGCACAAAACTATGTGGCGTAAGGTAGGTTGGCTTTTGACAGCAGTGGCACTTTTGGGTTGGGTGGCATGGGCTCAGGAGATCAAAAACCCCGACACTATCGTGGAAGCCACCATTGGTTCCGCCGAGACATGTGATCCCGCTTATGCTTACGACACCGCAAGCGGCGAGATCCTCTTCAATACCTATGAGACGTTGGTCTTCTGGCCCTATGGAATTGCCGATGCCAAGGGAATTGACCTTACCGGCATGTCGCTGGATCCCGCGGATCTTCAGCCCCAGTTGGCCACCGAGTGGACTGTGTCTGAAGACGGCCTCACCTACACCTTCACCATCCGGGAGGGCGTTCGCTTCCACTACGTAGGGGTGAAAAAAGAGGACGGAACCATCGAGTGGGTTGACTACGACAGCCTCGAGGACGAAAGCGCGATCGTTCCCGGCTACGGTGAACTGACCCCTGAGGACGTGGAGTACTCCATCGAGCGCGCGATGCTTCAAGACCGCACCGGCGGCCCTATTTGGATGCTGCTTGAGCCCTTGACGGGGTATTCCTCCCTTCTTGACCTAGTAAAGGCTGCACTCGGCAAGGACGTTGAGGACTTGACCACTTTGACCCCCGAGGAACAAGCAGAGATTTACAACAAGTACATTGATCCCGCGGTGGAGGTGGAGGGCAACACGGTGGTCTTCCACCTGGCCCAGAGCTATCCGCCTTTCATCACCATCCTGGCAGGATCCTGGGCCTCGGTCCTGGATAAGGAATGGACCATTGCCCAGGGCGACTGGGATGGCAAACCCGACACCTGGGCCAAGTGGTGGAACCCCGGCGGGGGCGAAGTGCCGGAGAAGTCGCCGCTCTTCAATAAGGTTAACGGTACCGGCCCGTTCAAGCTCAAGCGCTGGGACATCGGGGTCGAGATCGACTTCGATCGCTTCGAGAAGTACTGGCGTGGTCCAGCCAAGGTCAAGCACGTAGTAGTTAAGAAACTCGATGAGTGGTCCGACCGCTTGCTCCTCCTCAAGAACGGAGACGCTGACATCGTCTACGTACCCGCCCAATACCTACCGCAGGTGGAAGGGCTCCCGGGCGTCGTGGTCCATGACCCCATCGATGTGCCCCAGGTCTTACTTCGGGCCATGTTCTTCGTGGCCCCAGTAAAGGTGGAGGGCAACGAGTTCATCGGTGAAGGCCCGTGGGACGGCTATGGGATCCCACCCGATCTCTTCGCCGACGTGAACGTCCGCAAGGCTTTCTGCTTGGCGTTTGACTACGATGCCTTCATCGAGCAGGTGCTTCTCGGCAAGGGCTACAAGATCCACGGACCTATTCCCAAGGCTTTCTCCTGGGCCTATGAGGAAGACCCGGCCCTGGATTGGGACTACGATCCCGAGGCAGCCGCTGAGCTCCTGAAGAAGGCCCGTAACGGAGAGCTCTGGGAGAAGGGGTTCAACCTCACCATCCTCTACAACGAGGGCAACGATGTGCGCCGGATCGCGGCCGAAATCCTCAAGGCCAACCTCGAGGCTATGAACCCCAAGTTCCGGGTTAACATCCAGGCTGTGCCGTGGAAGACCTACCTCAGCTATCTCGTTACCGGCAAGATGCCCCTCTTTATCATCGGGTGGATCGCCGATTATCCCGACCCGAACAACTTCGCGGTGCCCTTCGTGGCTTCCTATGGGACCTTCGCGGGCTTCCAGGGCGAGTACATGATCGAAAACATCTTCAAGCCTTACTTCGATCCCATCGTTGCCGCCGCTATGGCAACCACTGACAAGGAGATCCGCGGTAACCTCTACAAGCTTATCGCCAGGCTCGCCAAGGATTGGGCCGTAGACATTTGGCTGCCTCAGCGGTATCCGTATCGGGTTATGAGGGACTGGGTACGCGGCTGGCCCATCAACCCCATCTATCCTTCGCCCTATTTCTACCCGATGTACAAGGCCTACGATTGAACTTGAGCCTTTAATAGGCCTTTCGTAAACTAAGGGCGGGGCTTTTGCCCCGCCCTTTTTATTAACAGGAGGAAAAAGACAAATGTTAGCGTATATTATCAGACGATTGATGATCTTGCCGCTGGTTCTGTTTGGCCTCCTAGTGGTGGTTTTTCAAATGTATAATTTGTTGGATCCCTATCAAAAGTTGGCCGTCTTCGTGCCCGACGTGAGTCGGCTGAAAAACGTTGACCCCGATGTCCTCATCAAAGAATACGGGTTGGATAAGCCGTGGTGGTATCAGTTCGCGAAATGGTTCCGCAATGTGCTTAGGGGAGACCTTGGCTGGTCCCAAACGGCCCATCGAAGCGTCGCGGATGCGTTCAAGCGGTTCCTCCCTCAGACCGTGGAACTCACCCTTTGGGCTTCAATTCCCATCATCCTCGGAGGAATTTGGTTGGGGCAACTCTCTGCGGTCAAACAGAATTCCATGGTAGACCAGTTCGCGCGGGTGTTCGCGGTTACCGGATGGTCCCTCCCCATGTTCGTGGCAGGAATTCTGGGCCTCTTCCTTTTCTATGGTTTGCTTCACTGGTTCCCCCCGGGAAGGCTTTCCACCGATGTAGGGCTTTACGTTTTCACTTCGGGGAAGTTCCGGGTTTATACGGGCATCATTACTCTAGACGCGATCCTGAACTGGAACTGGTGGGTGTTTGCCGATGCCATGCGCCATTTGATTCTCCCGGTGATGACTTTGGCATACGTAAGCTGGGCGTTGCTTTTGCGGGTTACCAGATCTTCCATGTTGGAAACGCTGCGCCAGGAATACATCATGACCGCCCGGGCAAAGGGGCTTCCCGAACGGGTGGTGATCAAACGGCATGCCCGTAAAAACGCCTTGATCCCCGTTGCTACCATCGCGGGATTGACCATAGCAGGGCTCATGGGGGGGTTGGTAATCACAGAGACTATCTTCAACTTGCCGGGAATCGGACGCTGGGCGGCCAACGCAGCAAGACAGTTCGACATGCCAGCTCTTTTGGCCTATCTCCTTTTCAGCGGTGTTTTGATCGTAGTGGCCAACTTAATCGTGGACATCCTTTACGCCATCATAGACCCCCGGGTGAGGTTGGAATGAAGACCGCGATCAAGCTGTTGAAAAACCCGCTGGGCCTTACGGGCGTCGTCTTGTTGGTTTTCTTTGGTGTTGTCGCTCTCGTGGCCCCCTATATCGCACCTCCGAAGTGGCCCGACGAGCCCTTCCGCATGCCGCGGTACGGTTACTGGTCCGAGCCCCGCCCTCCACAGCCGGGACATCCATTCGGATTGAGCGCTGGTCAGTACGACATATTTTATGGTTGTGTCTGGGGCACCCGCTTAGCGTGGATCGTCTCTTTGCTCGTCGTGGGCCTCTCCACAGCCATAGGAGTTACGTTAGGAATGATAGGGGCTTTTTACGGAGGCATTGTAGATGAGGTGATCATGAGGATCACCGATGTTTTCTATGCATTTCCTTTCCTTTCTGCTGCCATGGCCTTGGCAGCGATCCTTGGACACACGGTGAAAAGCGGTGTCATCGCCCTTGTAACTTTTGGATGGATGGTGTACGCGAGGCTGATGCGGGGCGAGGTCCTGCGACTCAAAGAGATGGACTATGTCCAAGCAGCCCGTGCCGTTGGAGTTCCTATTTATCGTATCCTGATTAGCCACATCCTTCCCAATGCTATTTGGCCGGTTTTTGTGACGGCAACGATGAATATGGGTTCCATCGTTATCACCTTCGCCGCCCTGAGTTTCCTGGGCGTGGGTTTGCCCCAAGACTATGCGGACTGGGGCCAGATGATAAGCTTCTCCCGCGACTGGATCATCGGCCTCCACGGCAACCCCCTCGCTTACTGGTATACCTTTGTCTTCCCCGGGGGTGCCATCACCCTATTCTGCCTGGCCTGGAACCTGGTGGGGGACGCGCTGCGGGACATCCTCGATCCGCGCCTGCGGGGCCGGATCGCCATATGACCTTACGGCCCAAAATGCGTTCCAGAGATCTCATCACCCATCTGGTCCAGGGGTGCTCTTCCGGACTCAGAGGATCGACGAGGATTGTATAAAAGCCTAGAAGGTTCCCTCCCAATATGTCGGTAAGAAGTTGATCGCCTATTATCGCCGCCTGTCTTGAACTTATCTCCAAGAACCTCAAGGCCCGGGTAAACCCTGATGGAAACGGCTTGCGCGCAGGATAAATTGCGGGAATTCCTAATCGCCCGAATTGCCACAGGATCCCTTCACGAGCTCTTAGGTTGCCGTTTGACAGGACACAAACACGGAATTTTAGCTCCAGCAGGCGCTTCAGGAGCTCTGCAGTTTCCTTCCCCAACGAGGGAGCGCGCCAGGGACACAAGGTGTTGTCCAGATCGAAGATGAGGCCCCGAATGCCCTTTTCCCAAAGCCGCCCGTAGTCGATCGCGAAAACCGACGGAACGGCCTCATCGGGGATCAGGAGCCTCAAGGTGCCTCTACCTTTACCGAACCGATGTAAACGAACCTCTTTAGGTGCTGGAGGATTTCCAAAACTTCTTCAAGATAACCCGGTGTTACGTACATCTTGAACCAAGTATGGCCGCCGATATTCCTGAACTCGCGGCGCACGTTGGCGATGTGGTCCACCCAGAGGATCACCGCCTCGATAAACGCCACCGCCGCCTCATGGGTTTCCACCCACAGCGTGTATACCTCCCGGGGCGGCGGGAGCTCACGGAGCTTCGCTAACCTCTCCTCGCGTTCCATTCAACCTCCGGGCGATCTCCCGCCGCAGCGCCACCTCCGGCTCCACCCCGTGCTCGTGCGCCCAGAGGACCGCTTCCAGCAACACTTCCCCCACCACCCGCTCGGGATCGCCCTCTTCCCACGCGATCCGCTTGGGCAACTCGATCCCGTGCCCCAGACTCCGCTCCCTCTCCACGAACTTCCGGGCCACAAGAAGGGCGGGCCTCGTCCCGAGTTCGAACCCCCGCCCTTCCCGCTCCTTTATCTCCTCCCACCGGCCGCGGACTTCTTCAGGGGTTTTGGCCTCGGCCTTTCCGAAGACATGAGGGTGGCGGCGGATGAGCTTTTCCTTCAGGTTCTCCACTACATCCGTGATGGAGAATCTTCCCTTCTCTTCCTCTATGCGGGCGTGAAGAAGGACCTGAAGCAGGAGGTCCCCGAGCTCGTCCTTCAGCTTCTCGGAACTCTCCTCCTCGATGGCCTCAGCGACCTCGTACGCTTCCTCTATCAAATAGGGCAAAAGGGAACGGTGACTCTGTGCCCGGTCCCAGGGACACCCCTCCGGGCCCCGCAGACGGGCCACCACCTCCACCAGCTCCCTAAACGCCTCTTCCGCCCTTCTCCCCATCACCCCTGAGTCTCCCCTGCCGACGGCGTTTGAGGCCCGGCTTCGGGAACGGGGGCGACGGAGGGAGTTTGTTCCTCTACCTCAACCCCCAGTTCCTTTAGCCAGGGGATAAGCTCGTCCGCCCGGAAGGTGGGGTCGGTATCGTAGATCTCCTGTAGATCCTTCTTGGCCTCTTCGGTGCGTCCCAGGCGCTTGTAGATCAGGGCCCGCTGCCACAGGGCCTCGAGGCCTTCCTGGGTCAGCTTCCCTTTCGGACCGACCTTCTTTTTGTCCGCTTCAATGATTCGGCCGAGAATCCCGATCCTCTCTTCATCGTCTTTCGACAGGGAAAGGGCCTGTTTGTACCACTTTATGGCCTCGTCGTATTGGGTCTTTCCTACGTAGCAGTCGCCGATGCCGAGGATGGCATCGATGTCGTTGGGCGAACGGCTGAGGATGTACTGGTACTGTTCGATGGCGGCGCTGTACTTGTAATTTTGGTAGTAATAATTGGCCAGGCGGAAGCGGGCCTTCAGGTCCTCGGGGGAAAGCTCCACAATTGCCTTGGCTAGGTCTTCCTTTACCTGGGTATCAGTGGTTCTCTTAAGGGCTTCTCCATACCAGAACAGTGCCTCTTCGGTATCTCCCTCCTCCTTGTAGACCTCGGCCAAGCGGGCATACGGCTCGTAACGGTATGGATAGCGGTTCTTCACCCTTTCGTAGATGTCCAGGGCCTTGTCCACATCGCCGGCGGCTCGGTATGCGTCTCCCAAAGCCAAACGGTAATCCCACGCGGGGTTGCGCTCCACCGCCCGCTCATAATAATCGATTGCCTCTTTGGGTTTGCCTTCGGCCATAAGGAGGTCTCCCATGAGCTTCAGAGCTCGATCGTTGCTGGGCGAGGCGGAAAGGACGGCTTCGATCAGGGGTCGGGCTTCCGAGAGCTTTTTCCCTTTGAGGTAAGCTTCTGCTAGTTTCAGCTTTATCGTGTTGTCGTCCGGCCGTAACTCCAGCGCCTTCTTGTAACGATCCTGGGCGCGATCGTAGAGGCCCAATGCCATGGCCACGTTTCCCTGGCCCACGATGGCCTCCACCATCTCCGGGTCGGCGTTCACAGCTTGGTCGTACCAGCGCTCCGCCTCTACGTAAAGTTCCCGGTCGAAGTAGAGATCTCCTAACCTCGTGAGGGCGTAGGCGTTTTGGGGTTCCAAAGCGGTGATACGCTTGTAGAGGGCTTCGTCTCCCTCGCCTTCCTCCGCGAAGGCTATGTAATATTCCACGGCTTTTTTCTTGTACTGCTCCTGTTTCTCCTTGAGTTCGCTGAGCTTCGCCTCTTCTTCCTCAGTTCGCTCTTCCTTCTTCTCCAGTTCGGCAACCTCTTTCCCCACATCCAGGTAGAGATCCTCGTAGATCCTGCCGATGTAGTAGTCGAGGTTGGGGTCGAGCATGGTTTGCTTGGCAGCAAGGAGCCGATCCAACGCGTCGTTTTTGTCTCCCTCGCCGTAAGCGATGAAGGCCGCAAGCACCGGGTCCTTCACTTCAAGCTGTATCTGTTCGCGCTTTTCCTTCCGCCATGCCTCCCATTTCTCGCGTTCCTTCTCTTGGATGTAGGTTTTCTTAAGATCCTCCTTGACTTCCTCGAAAGGTTTGTACACCGCGGGTTTCTTTCCCAAGACTTTCAGGATGTAGAAGTCGTTGCCGTATTCGACCAAGGTCACTTCGCCCTCGTCCAGCTCGAAGGCCTTCCCTTCTACATCCCACGGGAGATCGGACTCTCCCCGGGAGAACCAATCGATGATCCCCCCGTTTTCCTTCGCCTTCTCGTCCTGGGAATATTCTTCCACAAGCTTCGCGAAATCCGCGTCGGGAGCTTTGGCTTTCTCCAGCACCTGATTGGCAAGTTCCTTGTCCTCTTTTATAAGGATGTAAGCGACCTTCACCTTCTCGGGCTCTTCCCGATACCGGTCCTTGTTCTCTTCATAATAAGCTTTGAGGTCTTCCTCCGTGGGGTCTATGGGACCCACGATAAAGGCCTTTAGCTTCTTCTCCAATAGTTGGAAGCGGACTTGATTCCGCAGATCGGCCTTGAACTGGGCCAGGGTCTGGCCGCGTGAACGGAGGTACTCCTCGAACCTATCCTCGGTCACCCCTAGGCTTTGAAGATATTCCTGATACCTCTCTTCCGTGGCTTGATTGAGCTCTGATTTGGAGACGGAGATCCCGAGTTTCTTCGCTTCCTGGGTCACGATAACCTGATAGATGAGGCCCTCGGCGGCCTGGGCGCGCAACGTCTGTTGGCGAAATAGCCCATCGGTGCCGGCGAGCTGTTCGGTGAAGTCCAGCCCCAGGCTGCGGTAGAAACGCTCGTAGGTGTCCACGAGGTTCCTGTAGGCCTGGTCCAAGGTGGACCTGGCGAACTCCACCCCTCCCGCCACGAGCACCGTCTCCGCCTCCGGCCCCTGGGGGCGGCTACGCTGATAGTAAAAGATGCGGTTGAAAGCAAAGAGGATAATGCTTCCGAAGACGAAGCTCCCGAGGACCGCCCAAAGGATCGCAACCCGATGTCTGCGGAAAAAGCTATTCATCCTTCCTTTCCCCCCGTTCGTCCAAGGCTTGTTTGAGCTCGCGCCACGCCCCCCACGCCCCACCCGCCAATCCCACGAATATCCCCACCACCTGGGCGGCCTTCCCTCCGCCCCGCAACCGGTCTATCCCCAAACCAACACCCCACCCCACAAGCCCCCCGAATACCACGGTAAGCCCCAGCTGGCTTACCAAGTAAACGGCCCGTAAGGCTTCGCGCCAGGGGGAAGGCCGCCCGGGTTTGTTTTCGCTCAGATGGTGTCGGCACCCCCTCCGCGGGTACGGGGCCTCAGGCTCGTCACCGGCGTCCGCGAGCGCACGGTGAAGCGCAACGCGGTCTTCATTTCACCGTTTATCTCCACATCGGTGAAGGAGGGGACGAAAAAGAGATCCACCCCGCTTGGGGCCATATAGCCCCGGGCGATGGCGATGCATTTCACCGCTTGGTTGACCGCTTTGGGACCGATGGCTTGGAGCTCCGCCACGCCGAACTCACGGATCGTGTTGGCCAAGGCTCCCGCTGCTGCGCTGGGATTGGAAGTCGCCGCGATCTTCAATACGTTCACAACTACCTCCTTTCACCTGGCGGTCTCCGTATATTGTACCTGCCGGATGACCGTGACCTTTATCTCGCCAGGGTATTGTAACTGTTCCTCGATCTGGCGCGCGATATCATACGCCAACTTGGAAGCCATCTCATCGGAGGTGCGCTCGGGCCGTACCACCACCCGCACCTCCCGCCCCGCCTGAAGCGCGTAGGCCTCTCCCACTTCCGGGTACGCCCGACAGAGTTCCTCAAGCTCCCGCAACCGCTGGATGTAGCGCTCGTAGGTCTCCCGCCGGGCCCCGGGACGGGCGGCAGAGAGGGTGTCCGCTGCCTGGACAATAGCGGCGATCACCGAAGCGGGCTCCGCTTCTTCGTGGTGCGCGGCGATGGCGTTCACGATCACCGGCCGCTCCCCGTAGCGGCGTGCCAAATCCGCCCCGATGAGGGCGTGGGACCCCTCCACCTCTTGGTCCAGGGCCTTGCCGATATCGTGCAAAAGCCCCGCCCTCTTGGCCAGGTTCGGGTCCACCCCCAGCTCCTCGGCGATGAGGCGGGAAAGGTAGCTTACTTCGAGGGAGTGCTGGAGCTGGTTTTGTCCGTAGCTCGTGCGGAAATGCAGCCTTCCCAAAAGCATGATGAGCTCCGGGGGAAGCTCCAGCCCCACCTCGAAGGTGGCCCGCTCCCCATACTCGCGGATGAGCTCCTCCACCCTTTCCTTGGCCCGCCGTACCTTCTCTTCGATCCGGGCGGGATGGATCCGCCCGTCCTCGATCAACTTCTCCATGGCCAGCCGGGCGATCTCCCGCCGCAGGGGATTGAAGGAGGAAAGGACCACCACATCCGGGGTGTCGTCCACCAAAACGTCCACCCCGGTGAGGGCCTCGAAGGTGCGGATGTTGCGGCCCTCGCGGCCGATGATGCGGCCCTTAAATTCTTCTGAAGGAAGGGGCACGGTGGAAACGGTATTTTCCTCGGCGTACTCGGCGGCGTAGCGCTGCACCGCGGTGGCCAGGATTTCCTTGGCCAATTTCTCCGCCTCCTGGCGGTAGCGCTGTTCCACCGCGGCGATCCTCTGGGCGAAGTGCTTTTCGGCGTCGGCCTCAACGAGTTTGAGGAGGTATTCCTTGGCTTCCTCCTTGGTGAAGCCGCTCAGCCGCTGGAGGAGCTTTTCCTCTTCTTCTAGGAGCTTGCGGCCCTTCTCCAGGATCTTTCGGACCTCGGACTCCTGCTTATGCAAGAGGTCCTCCAGCGACTCAAGCTGGCTTTCCCGGCGCCTCAGGCGGTTCTCCCGCGCCAAAAGCCGCTCTTCGATGGCCGAAAGCTCCGCCTCGCGGCGCCTAAGCCTCGCTTCTTCCCTTTCCCGAAGCTTCCTTATCTCCTCCTCTGTGTGGAGGAGCTTTTCCTTGCGCAGCCGTTCCGCCTCCTCCTCGGCGGCGGCGATGATCTCCTCCGCTCGCACCCGCGCCCGGCGCTGGCGCCGCAGGGCGAGCAGGAGCCCCAGGCCTGCCCCCAAGGAAAAAGCGATCACGGCGGAAATTACCACCGTTATGATCAAGTTCATGTTCGATCCTTTCTCCGAAGATCAGATGTGACACCATCCTTTGATGCTATCTTCCCTCGGGGGGGCGCTCAACTCGCACCAACGCCGCGGGCACGAAAAGGAGGCTGCCCAGAAGCGAAAATCCCAGGCCCAAAAGGGCACAAATACCCAGGACCCTCAGCCCGGGGGTGTTGGCCCAAAGTAAGGCCGCGAACACCACCATGGTGGTGAGGGAGGCCCCCAACACCGGCATCGTCGAGGCCGCCGCGCCGCGGGCCACCGCACTGTGTCCCGTTCCTTCCTCCAGGATCCTGTGGGCCACGTGGATCCCCGCGTCCACCCCAAGACCAATGAGGAGAGGGGAAATGGAGATGTTAATGAAGTTGAAATCTATCCCCAAGAACTTCATGCCCGCCAGCATCCAGGTATACCCTACTAAAAGGGGCACCGCGGCCACCACCGCCGCCCGGAAGCTGCGGAAGTTCAAAAGGAGCACGGTCAAGATCAGGATACCGGCCAGTAAAGTGGAGAGGGCGAAATCCCGCTGCATGTATTGTTTGAGCTTTACCCGCACCTCCGGAAACCCGAAGTATCGATATCCCCTTTCCCCAAGCCAAGCGATGAACTGGTCCAGCTTCTCCCCCTCCAGGTACTCGGGGTCAAGCCCCACGTGGATCACGTATGTCCCTCCGGGAGTGTAATAATAGGCCCGGAGATCCCCGGGCAGGACCTCCACCAGCCGGCGGATGAGCTCCTCTTCTGGAGGGAGGGCCTGGAGCCGCTCGAGGAAATCCCTTATCACCTCGTAATCGGTGCGCATCGAGGCTACCGCGGGCAGGAGCTCCGGGACCCGGGGAGAGTAGACTTCCATGGCGTCGGCGAGGCGGAAAAGCGAATCGGCGAGCCTCGAGACCGCAGCCGCGATGTCCCCTGCTCCCATGGCCGCGGCCACCAGTTCCCCCCGGACCAAGGCGCCGGCGAGATCCCGGGTCCGAGCGATCTCGCCTTCCCAGTTACCCAGGTTTTCTTTGAGGAGCGAGAGGAAGGCGTCCATGGGGGCGACCGGGATCTCCTGGAATGCCACTTCCCCCCGTAGAAGCTCCGCGGGAAGGAGATCCCGCAGCGATTGGGCTACCCTCACCGCCGGGTGCGCGGAGAGGTCCGCCGTGGCCTCCCGCAGCCCCCGCGGATCGCTTACGAAGACGAGGAAATCGTTCTTGAAGGAGATCTCGCCCCTGAAGGCCCGCATGGCTTCCTGGGCCACCCGCTGGGCCTCGGTGGTCGGGGAAAGTTCCTGGGGGACGAACCTGAAGCTCACCTGACTCGCCTGATACGCCACCGCCCCGGTAAGAAGCAGGGTGAGGGCGATGGCGGCCCATCGGTTATAGAGGAGGAGGCGGTACGGCCGGAAAAGCTTCCTCTCGTACCCCAGCCCCCGGGGGCGGAAGCGCCCATGTGACGCCCGGTACGCCATCACGAGAAGGGAGGGTCCCATCAAGAGAGCGCTTCCCAGGGCGAAAAAGATCCCCAAGGCCATGATGATGCCCATCTCCTTGAGCCCAAGGGAACGGGCGAAAACGAGGCAGGTGAAGGCCAACGCGGTGGTTAATGCGGCCCCCAGTGAGGCGCTCCCTTTGGTCCTTATGGCAATTACAAGGGCTGTGGGCAGGTCTTTCCCGTTACGTATCTCCTCCATCACCCGGGAAACGAGATGGAGGGAGTAGTCCACCCCCAGCCCGAGGACCAGGGCCGGGAGGAACACGGTGATGAGGTTGAACCCCCCCACGGCGAACTTGGCCCAGGCCACAGTGAGGACGGCGGAGACGAGGAGGGGAAGGACCGTGGCCAGGATGGCGATCATGGACCCCAGGGAGAGTATCAGGACCACGAACACGCCCACCGAGGAGATCCAGGTGGTGCGGGAGAGGTCTTGAGCGATCAGGGCCTGGCCTTGGGCCACGGCCACATAGTTCCCGGTGATCCCGGCCCTCACCCCCAGCTCCCCCAATTTCGCCCGCCGCACCGCCGCGGAGATGATCCTCGTGATCCGCTCACAATAAACTACTCCCGTGTAGGATGGCCTCCGGGGCCATATTTGCACCAATAGCTTCGTGCGGTCGGGGGAGAAGAGGGGCTGAGCCTCCGGAGGGGGGCGGGAAAGGAGCTCTCGAATGATCGCCGCGGCCTCGTGCAGGAGCGATCCAAGCCGCGGGAGTTCGTCCATGCGGGACACAAGCTCCAGAGCCAGGTTCACCTCCCGTTGGGCCTTCCGCAGGGCCGCCCGGAGCTTTCCCGGGTCGATCTTCTCTCTCCCTAATTGGGCGATATCCGCAAGGGCGGTTTCCGGGAAGGCCCCCTTGGGCTCCTCCGGCGAGATCTGGATGGGCGGGAAGATGGAGAGGATCTCTTGGGCGATTGCTCGCAGCCGCGCCAGGGCCTTGGAATCCAGCTGGTAAAAGAGGAGGAGCTCCGAAGGGATCTCGATCCCCTCCCCGATGCGAAAGCTCACCCGCCTTATCTCGGGATCGTCCAGTTCCCGCTCCAGGCGCGTCGCCGCTTCGACGAGGATACGCTCCCGTTCCTCCGGCGTGGGGGGTGGGTCCTCCAGTGAGAGGAGGACCGCGGCGAAGTCGGCTGGAGTGAGGATCTCTTCCACCTCCTCGTACGCCGCCACCAGGGGGTCATCCGCGGGGAGGAGATCGAACACCGAGCTTTTGAGGGGCAGATATCGGATGTAGTGAAAAGAGAGAAGGGTCAGCGCCGCCGTGCACAAAAGCACGAGCTCCGCCCGGCGGATCAGGAAATCGCCTATCCGAGAAAGAACCCGTGCTAAAAAGTCGTCATCGGGGCGGATATCAGGCGGGCTGGATTTCGATGTCATATCCGGAAAGCTGGGCCGCGAGCTTAACGTTGTGGCCGTCCTTTCCGATGGCTTGTGGCAGATCCTTCTCCGGCACCCTTACGATTGCTTTCCGCTCCGCCTCGTTGAGCTCCACTCCGTACACGCTGGCGGGGGAGAGGGCCCCCTTTATGATCTCCCGCGGGTCCTCGCTGAAGCGGATGATGTCCACCTTTTCCCCGGAGAGTTCCCGGGTTACCATGCGGATCCGGACCCCACCGGCCCCGATACAGGTCCCCACCGGATCGATCCGGGGATCCAGGGCCCGCACTAAAAGCTTCGTCCTCACCCCTGGCTCCCGGGCCACCCGCACCACCTCTAAGAGGCCCTGCTCGAGTTCAGGAACCTCGAGCTCCAAGAGCTTCACCACGAACTCCGGGTGGGCGCGGGAGACGTAGATCTTGGGGTCACCTTGGGTCTTTTCTACCCGGTAAAGATAGGCACGGATCCTGCGGCCCATGATGTACCGCTCCCCGGGGATCCGCTCCTTCTCGGGAAGCAAGGCCTCCGCCTCCCCCAGGTTGATCCAGACGTTCCGTCCCTCGAAGCGGTGTACGGTGCCCGTTACGATCTCCCCGATCCGGGAAGCGTACATGTCGTAGAGGACCTGGCGGCGGTGGCGCAGGACCTCCTGGCGGAACACCTCCTGGGCCCGGCGCATGGCGATGCGGCCGAACCGGGAGATGTCGAACCTCTCGCCGTTGATGTAGATGTCCCCCGATTTGCGGTCGATCCTCACCTCGGGAAGCTCGCCTCCGAACTCCGCCACGTAGGCCGCCGCCAGTCCTTTCTCCATGGCGGCGTAAGCCACCTCCCGCTCGATCCCCCGCTCCCGGGCCATTTCTTCCAATGCCTCTAGGAAATCGACGTTCATCTCTCCTCCGGAACGTAAACCACGTGGGCCCTGAGGATGTCCCCCAGCGGCACCGAGATGCGCTCTCCTTCCACCTCTAACTCCACGGCATCGCCCACGACCCGCTGGAGCCGCGCGCGTAGCCTCTTTTTGCCCCCGATGGGCTTGGCAAGATCTACCTTTATCGTCTTCCCCAGGGCCCGTTCATAATGCCACTTCTCCCATAGGCCCCGCTCCACTCCCGGAGAGGAGACCTCCAAAAGGTAGGGCCCGGGGATAGGGTCCTCGGATTCCAGGAGCTCCTCTATAGCCCGGGAGGCCCGGACGCAATCGTCCAGCGTCACTCCCGCGGGACGGTCGATGTACACCAAAAGTACACGCTTGCGTCCCTGCCACTTGAGCTCCCAATGGTACAGATCATATCCGAGAGGCTTCAGGGCCTCTCTCAGCAAGTTGTCTATTTTTTCCCGTATCATCCTAGCCGAGGCATTATACTTGCTTGGGGGATGGCCACAAAAGAACGCAAGGGAATCGAAAAAAGCCTCCGGTTCGACGGCAAAGCCGGCGAACGACTGGATCGCTGGCTCACAGCACGGCTGGGCATGCCCCGGGCCAAGGTACAGAGGCTCATCCACGAGGGACTGGTAACGGTCGAAGGCAAGGTGGTCCAGCCCTCCTTCCGACCCCGGGAAGGGACGTTGGTTCATGTGCTGATTCCTTCACAACCCGCTCCCCAAAAGGGGCCGCGGGTCCCCATCATCTATGAGGACGAGCACATCGTGGTGGTAGAGAAGCCCGCCGGACTGGCGGTCCACTCCGGCGCCGGCCGGGAAGGGGAGCCCACGTTGGTTTCCTCCCTCCTTGCCCAGGGAGTGAGCCTGGCGGGGGGAGGGGGCGATCGCGTTGGGGTGGTCCACCGCCTGGACGCCGACACCTCCGGGGTCATGGTCTTGGCTAAGACCGAGGAAGCCTACAGGTCCCTTGTGGGGCAATTCCAGCGCCGCGGGGTGAAGAAGGAGTACCTGGCGTTGGTGGAAGGGGAGGTGGAGCCGGAGAAGGGGGTCATCGAGGGGCCCATCGGGCGTGACCCCCACCGGCCGCGGTGGATGGGGATCGTGGAGGGAGGGAAGGAGGCAATCACCGAGTTCGAGGTCTTGCGGCGGGGAAAGGGGCGCACGTTGCTCCTGGTCCGCCCGTTGACCGGAAGGACTCACCAGATTCGGGTGCACCTCTCTTCCATCGGGCACCCGGTGGTGGGCGATCCCCTCTACGGCAGGGGGGAGGGGAGGCTAATGCTCCACGCCTGGAGGCTTTCCTTCCGACACCCCAGGTCCGGGGAGATGCTTTCCTTCAGCGCCTCTCCGCCTCCCGAGCTCCGCCGCTGGCTCGAAGGAGCTTGAGGAGGTAGTAAACGCCACTCAAGAAGTTGGCCCCCACCGCTGCCCAGAAGAAACCCCCTCCCCAGGGGCTCCAATAGAGGGCGAAGGCCGCCAAGGCCGTGGCCCCCGCGGCGGCTTTCCCCGGAATCTCGGCGGACCGGATCTCCCGCCGCGTGAGGTAAAGGTAGATCGCCCCTGCTCCCAAACCCAGTTGGGGCACAAGGTATCCCGCCAGGGCTCCCCAGGAGATCCTCCCAAGAGCAGCGAAGCTAGCAAAGACGCCGAAGAAAAGGAGCTTGTCCGCCACCGGGTCCAGGACCTTCCCCGTGGGAGTGACCTCCCGCCGGATGCGCGCCAGATACCCGTCCAAAAGATCCGTTATGAACCCCAAAAGAAAAAAACCGAACCCCCAAGGGAGGGCACCGCGCACGGTAAAGTAAACCGCAGGCCCGGTGGCCACGAACCGCAAGATCGTGAGCCAGTTGGCCAGCGTCATCCGCCAATCTTAACTCAAAAAGCCTTCCCTGCCATCCAAAATATCGCTGGCTATAATGGAAAAACACTCACATCGAAGGATCTTTATATCTCAAGGAGGACAGTGATCATGACGAGACGGGTAATCATCCTCGGGGCTGCGGGGAGGGACTTCCACAACTTCAACGTGTTCTTCCGGGACAACGCCGACTACGAAGTGGTGGCCTTCACCGCCACCCAGATCCCGGGGATCGAGGGTCGGAGGTATCCCCCGGAGTTGGCGGGAGAGCTCTATCCCCAGGGGATCCCCATCGAGCCCGAAGAGAAGCTGGAAGAGATCATCAAGGAGAAGGGCGTGGAGATCGCCGTCTTCTCCTATTCCGACGTGTCTCACCAGCACGTGATGGAGCGGGCGGCCAGGGCCCAAGCGGCCGGAGCCGATTTCTGGCTATTGGGCCCGGAAAGCACCATGCTTACCTCCGCCAAGCCGGTGGTGGCGGTATGTGCCGTGCGTACCGGTTCCGGCAAGTCCCAGACCACGCGGAAGGTGGCGGAGATCCTGAAAAGGCAAGGAAAGAGGGTGGCGGTCATTCGCCATCCCATGCCTTACGGGGATCTCGTGGCGCAGAGGGTGCAGCGGTTCGCCTCCTTGGAGGATCTGGATCGACACCGCTGTACCATCGAGGAACGGGAAGAGTACGAGCCCCACATAAACCGGGGGAACGTGGTTTATGCCGGGGTGGACTACGCCGAGATCCTCAAGGCTGCCGAGGCTGAGGCCGACGTGATCCTTTGGGACGGCGGGAACAACGACTTCCCCTTCGTGAGGCCGGATCTTCTGATCGTAGTGGCCGATCCGCTTCGGGCCGGACACGAGCTCACCTACTGGCCCGGCTCGGTGAACATCCGCATGGCCGATGTGGTGATAATAAACAAGGTAGATTCGGCCTCATTGGAGCAACTGGAGTGCCTGAGGGAGAACATCTCCCGCGTGAACTCACGGGCAACCCTGATCGAGGCCGCCTCCCCCATCACCGTGGAGGAGCCGGAACTCCTGCGGGGAAAGCGGGTCCTGGCCATCGAGGACGGCCCCACGGTTACCCACGGGGAGATGCCCTACGGCGCCGCCGCGGTAGCGGCACGCAAGTTTGGGGCGGAGCTGGTGGATCCCAGACCCTACGCCCGGGGGGAGATCGTCAGAGTCTACTCCCAGTACCCCCACCTCGGGCCGGTCCTCCCCGCCATGGGGTACGGGGAGAAGCAGATCGCAGACCTCGCCGCCACCATCGCTGGTGTGCCCTGCGATGCCGTGGCCATCGGCACCCCCATTGACCTGCGGCGGCTGATGGAGATGCCCGTTCCCGCCACAAGGGTCCGCTATGAGCTCCAGGAAATCGGTTCTCCTACGCTCGAGGACGTGCTCGCGGACTTCGTGCGGGAGCGATAGGAAGGGTCGCCATGTTGTAAGGATCACGGACACGGGGACGGACACAGGTGGACAGGGCCGTTGAGGCACAGTAAAGCGCTTCCTTAGGGGCGAGCGCTCTCTCCCGTATCCTTCAGGGGAAAAGGAGGTATGCGATGAAGAGGGGAGTGCTCGTCCTTTTTGCCGCCCTGATGGTGGGTACGGTGGCGCTGGGTGAGGGGGGATCCCTCTCGGGTTCGTTCGGCATTGATGCCGACTTCCTCTATGACGGGACCGCGTGGAGCTTCTCGGGAGGGGTGAACCTCTCCCTGAGCTTTGCCGGGGTAGGGGTCCGGAGCCGCACCGAGTTCTCCCTGGCCGGCTTCGAAGCGGAGAAGCTGGATTTCCTCTTCACCTTGGAGGATGTTTTCCTCATCCGCAACGGACTCGTGTTCGATCCCTGTTTCTCCAGGTACGAACTGGAGCTGGCCGGCTCCATGTTCCAAAACGGGTGCTGTGCCGGTGGGTTCGACTGGCGCACCATCTTCGTATATGGGAACCTAGCTTCCCCGTGTCAAACCCCGGATTACACCATCGGTTTCGTCTTCGGAACGGGCCTTACCTGGTACCTCGACGAGTGTTGCACTTACTTCGAGATCCGCAATTACTTGAGCTTCGGGGTCGGTGGTCTGTATTACCTGGTAGACGACAATTACCTCACGTGGATCTATCCGGTCCCGGGGATCTTCTTCGAGGAGGATCTCCTCACCATCTCCCTTAAGGCTCCGGCGTTCCTAGGAGAGGCCCTGCTCTTCTTCGACGTGGGGGGCTTCCAGTGGGTGAGGTTCACGGGCACGGTCACTTTGGCCGATGTTTTCACCCTTGGGGGCAGGGTGACCTTCGTGAGCCCCTTTGTCTTCAGCACCGGCGACCTCATCTTCGGGGTCGGGTTCGATGGTTTCTCTGCCCGTTCCATCACCACCTTCGACCTGGTGGGGTTCCTGTCCGAGGAGCTCCGGTTCGAGCTCGAAAGCAACGGGTTCAAAGGGTTCATGTGGCTTTACTTCGACGTGTTCGGGGTGATTGATATCACCACCGGGCTGGAAGTGAGCTGGTAAAATGAGGTGGTATTGGGGGTGATGTTTATCACAGATTAGAGGGCGGGACGAGCGTATACTCCCCCTTGGTGGTACCCCCCTCATCCGGAGCCACCGGCTTCGGGCGGCCGTCGCCCCCACGGCCGCCCAACTTTTTGTGTAGAACGCGATTGTAAAGCCTTTGTCCGCAATAAGGAGAGGCCTGCTGAAGGGACCGGGGAAGAAGGAGAGGGTTGGGGTGTCGCCCCAGGGGGAACCTTGGGCGGGCGTGAGACGAAGGTAACGAATGTTACGGCCATTCTTCCTTAATCCCCGAAACAAAAACGGGGGGTACAAGAGCATCCTGCCTTTCCCCAACCCTTCCCTCGCGGTGAGAATGGCTCCGAAGGAGGAGGGGAATGAGGAGGATATTTTCGGGGGCATTCGCGCTTCTTCTGGGGGGGTCCACCTTCGCCTTAAGCCTTACGGGGTCCTGGGAGGCCCGGGTGGATGTCCTTCCTTCCTTGGAGCTCAGCTACATAAGCTTTACCATCGGGGTCACGAACCGAGAGTTCACCCTCTACACCACCTCTGTCTTCGAATGGGATGAGGGGTTCACCGAGGAGCACTTCGGCCTCTTTGGGCAGTTGGGCCCTTTCTCCTTGGCGGGTGAGGCCCTGATCGCCCCTGGGGATGTGGTGCTCAAGTCCACCCCCTACACCGCAGCGGGAGACCCAGCAGCTCCTCCCCTGGATCCCCCGGCGGTGGAGTGGAAGATCTTGGGCCCGATCTACCGCTCCGCATACCTTCGGTTTGGGATCGCCCTCTTCGGGGTAGACTTTTCCTTCAAGATAGAGCACTTCCTAGAACATGTCCTGGAATTCCCCTACGGCGATTTCAGCCAAACCTGGTCAAGCACCTGTCCCTCCAACTCCCGCTACCTCATCGCCTCCCGCGATCGGGAGATCGACGTTCCCCGGGTGATCATTTCCTACTACGCCGATGCCGCCAAGACCACCTTGATCAGGCGCGAGGCCGTGGAGGGGCCCTTCGAGGTCCTCCCCGACTTGAGCGATTACACCCCCACCGCCAAGACCTACCTTCAAAACCGGGCCGCCGCCCGTGCGGCGGAGCTCGGAGCCGCCGCCTTCGAGATCCCGGCCCCCACCACATCCGAGCTTGTGTTCAAACTATGGGTTCCGTACTACATGCGCTACACGTTCGCCACCCATGCCCCTCCCTTCCGGGCGGAGGCGGTCTTCGACGATGTGGGCACCGGGATCCAGTTCGTGGAGGCTACTCTGTCCTTGGAGGAGATCTCCCCGTGCTGTGGCATCGGCATCGGGGCCAAGCTTTCCTTCACCAAATGCCGGGGCTTCGAGTACCTGGAGATCCGGCTGAAGGATGCGCTTCGGGTCTGTTGTGGGCTGGATTTCGACGTGACCCTCCGCTTCACCCCCACCCATAAGACCGTTTCCCTGGAGTTCGACGGGTTCACGTGGAAGCCTTGTGTCAAGATCTATGCCGAGCCGGAATTCATCGACGATTACACCATTGGCGGCCTCAACATCTACGGATTCGAGATCTGTTGCGATCTCGGAGACTGCAGCTATGCCAAGATCGTTACCGCCTTCGATGTGTTTGCGTTGGAAGAAATCTTGGGAGAGGATATCTTCCAGGGAGATGAGTTCCAGTACCTGGAGGTCGGGGTATGCGGCGAGGCATGCTGCGGCCAGGTCTATCAGTTCAAGGGTTTCATCTTCTTCCAGGAGTCGGGGAGCTTCATGGGCATCACCAGGGTGGGGGCCGAGCTCGCCTTTCCCCTCTTCCGCGGCTTCTCCTTCGGCTTCAGGTGGGACACAAGCCCGCTCTTCTCCTTCACCTGGACTTTGAGCTTCTGAGGGCGGGGTGATGGAGAGGGAGGTGCTTTCCCGCGCGGCGGAGCTCTTCGGGAAGGAGGGGCGGCTGATCCGCCTTCCCCCTGACAAAACGGTGGTCTTCGTGGGAGATACCCACGGGGACCTCGAGGCCTCGGAGTTCGTGATCTCGCGTTTCCTGCGCGCCGACCACGTGATCGTGTTTTTGGGCGACTACGTGGATCGGGGACCGGATTCCGAGGGGAACCTCGAGCTGCTCTTGCACACCAAGCTCCGCTACCCGGACCGCATCTATCTGCTCATGGGGAACCACGAGGCGTGGACCGTGGAGCCTTTCTCCCCCGCCGACTTCTGGCGCCGGCTCTCGCCCGACGAGGCCCGGCTCGTGGGCGAGGCTTTGGCGGCCTTGCCCTTTGCCGCCCACCACCCCGCGGGGATCCTCGCCCTCCACGGGGCTTTTCCCGACGTGGAACGGCTGGAAGAGATCGAGGACATAAAATTGGGTTCCTTCGACTGGCGCAAGATCACCTGGGGTGACTGGGTGGACGCGCCGGGGTACGTGGTGGACCCGGGGACCTTCGGCCGGCCGGCATTCGGCCGGGATTACTTCGAAGAGATGCTGGAACGCTTGAATTTGAAGGTCCTGGTGCGGTCCCACCAGCCCTTCGCCCCGTTGTACCTGTTTGAGGACCGCTGCCTCACCATCTTCACCTCCCTCGCCTATGGGGGAACGGAAAGGGTGGTGGCGCTCCTCAAGCCGGGAAGAAAGGTGAGGTCAGCCAGGGACCTGGAACTCCACTACATTTAGGGCCTGTGGGGCTTGGGGGAGAGGTCCCCCGGCGGGGCCTCGGCGAGCCATTTCCCGAATTGAAGGAGTTTGTCCACGGCCGCTTCCAAGATAGCCTTCCCCTTTTCCGGTGAGGCGTTCGTGGGGGCACCGACACACCCCACGGCGGCGAAGTCTATGGTGTCGTAGCTCACTTCCACCCCATGTACCCTCTTTCCCCACGCTGGCGCCGCTTGGGCGGCGGCTTCCGGGAACTTCTCGGGACGCACAAGCTCGGGAGCAATATGCCATACCACCGAGGCCTCCATCTCCCCGGCGTGCCCACCCCCGTCTTCCAATGCCTTCCGGATCTCCTCCTCCGCCGCCCGCCACCAAACGTACACGAAGGCGAAGATCCCCTCGTCCCGGAGGCGCCGGGCTGCATCGGTCAGCGCGGGGGTATTTCCCCCGTGACCGTTCACGAACACCATCTTCCTCAACCCGTGGTAGGCCAACGACCGGGCGATGCCCATTACGTAGGCCATCAAGACCTCGGGCTCCACCCAGAGCGTCCCCCAGAACTGGCGGTGGTGGGGGGAGACCCCCACGGAAACAGTGGGCAGAAGGAGAAAATCCCCGCGACGGGCGGCCTCCCGGGCGATCCAGGTGGCGGTGAGATGGTCGGTCCCCAACGGAAGATGGGGACCATGCTGCTCCGTGGATCCTACCGGAAGAAGCGCCACCTTGGCCCGGGCGATGGCTTCCTTTGCCTCGGGCCAGGTGAGGTTGGCTAGCTCCAAGGGGACTCCTTCACTTCTCCTTCAGGCCGTACTTGCGGGCAAATCTCTCCGCCCTCCCGGCGGCGTCCACGAACCGCTGCTCCCCGGTGAAGAAGGGATGGCACTTGGAGCAGATATCCACGTGGAGCTCGGGCTTGGTGGAGAGGGTCTCGTACGTGGCGCCGCAGGAGCAATGGATCACAGCTTTGTACAGCTTGGGATGGATATCTTTTTTCATGGCGATCACCGCTTGGAGTACTGTTCTTTCTTGCGGGCCTTACGGCGCCCGTATTTTTTGCGCTCCACTTCCCGCGCATCCCGGGTGAGGAGGCCGGCGTCCTTGAGGCGCTTTTTGAACTCGGGATCCACCCCCACCAAGGCCCGGGCGATCCCCAGGCGAATTGCCTCCAGTTGCCCGGTGATCCCTCCTCCTTCCACCCGGGCCTTGACGTCGTAGCGGCCCAGGGTCCCGGTGATGTAGAAGGGGGTCAGGAGATGGCGCTGGATATAGTCCTTGGCGAAAGCGAACCCGGCGAAATACTCCTCCGCCGGCCGCCCGTTCACCCAAATGCGCCCTTCGCCCTCCCGCAGGTAGACCCGGGCCACCGATTCCTTCCGGCGTCCTACGGCATGGATATAGGGGCCAACCCTTTTGGGAAGCCTTGTCGTCTGTTGGGCCAAGGCGTTATCACCTCCGTTCACAGGGGGGATCTTAGCTTTTCTTTTTCCCGTTGTCAAAGGATCAGGGGAGGCTATCCAGGCGTTCCTTCACGAGCTTTTGCCATGCCTTGAGCCCTTTGAGTTCCGAGCGGAGCTTCCCGAAATTCTCCGGGGTCAAAGGCCCCATAAGCCGCTTTTCGATCCGGGAGATCTTCCCCTCGATCACCTTCAGGGCCCGCTGGTAGTAGGAGCGGGCCTCCTCGAAGTCGCCGGTGCTTTGAGCGATCTCCCCCAGGAGGGCCCAGCCCCGCTCGAAGTTGGGACTCCGTTTGACGATCCCCTTCAGGATCTCCACTGCCCGAGGGATATCCCCGCCCCGATAGTGGGCGATGGCCACGATGTACTGGGCAGCGTCTAACATGTCGCGGGGGGGTGCAGTGGCGATCAGCGTCTCCGCTGCCCTCACCGCGGCCTCGAGGTTCCCCCGCTCAAGCTCCAACGCGGCCACGTTGAGGTAGAGGGCCTCGTGGACATAGCGGCCGTCCAGGCACTTATAAAAGCTTTCCAGGGCTTGATCCCTAAGCCCCTTCTCCATCTGGACCAAGCCGAGCCAATAGAGGCTTATCCGGGGAACGAAATCCCAAGCTACGGCCCGCTGAAGCAGAGCGTAAGCGGTCTCCACATCCCCGCGGTAATACGCGAACTTTCCCTGCTGTAGGTAGCGGTCGGCCAAAAGATCCCGCACGGCCACCACACTCACCCCGAGCCCGAGCACGGCCGCCGCCACCACCGTCCCTTTTAGGAGCCGGCCCCGCAAGACCACCGCGAAACGGCCGGCTCGCCCGTAACGAGGGGAGAGGATCGTCCCCAAAGCCACCACGAACACCAAGCTTCCGGAGGGCCGATGCCAGGGGAAGCTCACCACGGCATGGGTCAAGAAGGTAACTAGGCCCGCCGCCAACAGGGAAAGCTCTTCCTTGAGCTCCCTTCTTCCCGCCTCCCCCATCCTTCGGGTCCAAAGGTAAGAAACCAAACCGATTCCCCCCAAAAGGACGATGATCCCCAGCACTCCCAGCTCCGCCGCCACCTGGACGTACTCGTTGTGGGCCTGGGCTGCCCGGGCGATGGGGAAACGGTACCGCTGGCCCACCGGGGAGGAAAGGAACTCGGGCTTGTAGGGGACGAAATGGATCTTGTAGCCCCCGAGGCCTACCCCGGTGAAGGGGTGATCCTTCCACATGAAATACCCCACCCACCAGTCCCAAGCGCGGACCCGGCCGGCGTTCCGTTCCCAAACACGTTCCACCGCGGAAAACGGGGTGGTGGCTGGGTTCAGGAGGAAGATGGCCAGGAGGGCCACGGCCACAGTGGGCACCCAGATAACCCGTAGCCTCCGCAGGACTTTACCCCAAAGGAATAGGATCACACCCACGGCGGAGTAAAGCAGGGCCCCGAGCAATCCCCGTGCTCCCACCACGGACCCCACGGCGGCCAGGGTTATCCCGTACAACCCGAGCCACCAGGGGACCTCTTTTCTGCGGGGAAGGAGCCCCCAATACCCGGAAACGAAGGAAAGGAAAAGGCCAGCGATCGCTAGACCGAGCCTCACACCTGTCTGGCGGACGAAGAGCGCCATAGCGAGGACAAACCCCAGTCCCCCGACGGCCAAGACACGTTGCCAGTGGCGCCTAACCAAGAGAAGGAGGGCAGCGCAAGGAAGGAAGAGGTACGACAGGAACCCCCCGAGGAAGTTCCGGTTTCCCATGGTGGCGATCACCGCATTGAGCCCTCCGCCCGGTGTCCCCCCGAGCACAACTCCCAAATACTGGAGCAATCCGAAAAGGCCGTTCAGCACCCCGGCACAAAGTAGGGCCGAAAGGATCCATCGGACCTCGCGATCTCCGGAAACGGAGTTAGCCACCAAGATCCCCAAAAGCCCGAAGTAAAGCACCAGGGTAGCGGACTGGATCACCACCCCCGCTGGTGTGGTCCCAAGGAGCGAAAACAGGGAAGCTAGGATGAAAGCGGCGATGAGGAAGCCCCCCCAGGTGATGTCCAATGTCCACTCCCGCCTGAGCCAGGCTTCTGCTCCCCAAAGCCCGTAAAGCAGGGAGACGAAGACGAGAGCGTAGATGGACTTGGTGTAGCCGTACTCGCTATTTCCGGGAAGGAAGAAGAGGGGCATGGAGAAGACGAAGAAGACCAGGAGATAAAGCCGTATTTCCCGTAGAATTCGGGGCACATCTGGTCTTCGTTTGCGTTTCTTTTTGGCCACCGGTACCCCCTTAGGAGTCCATGATAGCCGAACCGGGTTTCCCGGGAAAAGTGTGGTCCCATACGCAGCGGTTGAGGTATACTCGCGGTCGGGTTTTCCATGCGGGTGCGCGGGGCAGTACTCATGCGGGAACTCGTGATCAGGACGCCGAACCGGGTTGGGCTCTTGGCCGACATCGCTACCCTCTTGGCAGAAAAGGGAATAAACATCCTGGCGATCCACGTCTCTGCCCGGGGGGAGGAAGCGGAAGTGCACCTCCTCACCGAGGCCCAGCTTTACGCGCGCAAGGCCCTGGAGGAAGCGGAGTATCCCGTGGAACAAGAGGAGGTAGTGCTTCTAGAGCTTCCCCACCGGCCGGGGTTCCTGCGGCGGGTTACCGAGACCCTGCGGCGCAATGGCCTCGACATTCAATACCTCTATGCCACCGCTCCCGAGTGGAGCGGGAAGTGCTTGGTAGTCCTTTCGTGCGACAACAACGGGAAGGCCCTGGAACTTTTGCGGGAGCGGTAAGCTATTGTTATCGGGAAAGGAGCTCCCGGAGCTTCCTCAGGTAGGGCCTTACGGCTTGTCTTCCGGCGGCCACGGCTTCATCGATGCGATCGAACTCCAAAACCCCGATCTCCTCTACTTGGGGATGGACCACCAATAGCCTCTCCCCCAGCCGCTCGCGGGCCCGGGCGAGCTTGGTGACCAGAAGCTCATGGGAGGTAACGTAATAGGTTTGGAGTATGAGGTCGGCGGGGCTTTTCGGTTCCTGGGGGATATAGGAGCTCAGGAGCACCCCCAGTACCACGTCCGCTTCCTCCGCTGCCACGTCCACGGGGAAGTTATTCACCGCGCCTCCGTCCACGAGGAGCCTTCCGTTCCAGCGCACCGGGGGAAGGATCCCGGGAAGGGCGGCACTGGCGAGGATCCCTTCGTGTAAGGGGCCTTCCCGGATGATGACCTCGCCCGGCCCGAGGAGGTCGGTGGCCACCGCCACAAGCGGCCGTTCCAGTTCCTCGAACCGCTTTCCCTTGCAGAAGAGCCACAGGAACTCACGGAACTGGGCGAGGCGGCGGTACTCGTCGTCGGAGGGCCAACGGCCGTGGAGGTGTCCCAGAAGGGATTGGACCACCACGCGTTCAAGGAGCTTCCTGTAGGAGAAGTTCAACCCGAAGAGTCGGTTCAAGTCCAAGGAAGAGAGGACTCGAGCCAGGCGGGCGAGGTCTTGTCCCACGGCGTAGAAACCGCCCACGATGGCCCCGATGCTTGTGCCCACGATGGAGTCAGGCACGATTCCCGCCCGCTGTAGCTCCAGGATTACCCCGATGTGGGCGAACCCGCGGGCCCCGCCTCCCGAGAGGACAAGGCCGAGCTTCGGAGACATGGCGAGAGGATCATACACAAGGTGGGTTATCTTGACCGGCTTTTGGGGCACCTATATAATACGGGTGCCCTCGCCAAGGGGGCGAAAAGAGGCCGGTCTTTGACAGGTGGACAGGAGGAGACGGGAAGGCTGGTCCCACAATTCCCGAGAGCCTAAATCAAGAGAGTATGATCCCGGCTCAGGGCGAACGCTGGCGGCGCGCCTAACACATGCAAGTCGTGCGATCGGCCTCTGAGAAGTCCCTTCGGGGACGGATCGGGGGTACGGAGCGGCGAACGGGTGAGTAACACGTAGCTAACCTGCCCCCGCGCCGGGGATAACCCGGGGAAACCCGGGCTAATACCCGATGGCCTCCCGGGGTCACAAGATCCCGGGAGTAAAGGCGCTTCGGCGCCGCGCGGGGAGGGGGCTGCGGCCCATCAGCTAGACGGTGGGGTAATGGCCTACCGTGGCTATGACGGGTAGGGGGCCTGAGAGGGTGGCCCCCCACATGGGGACTGAGACACGGCCCTGACTCCTACGGGAGGCAGCAGTAGGGAATCTTGGGCAATGCCGGAAACGGTGACCCAGCGACGCCGCGTGGGGGACGAAGCCCTTCGGGGTGTAAACCCCTTTTCTGGGGGAAGAATAAGGCGGGGAGGAAATGCCCCGCCGATGACGGTACCCCAGGAATAAGCCCCGGCTAACTACGTGCCAGCAGCCGCGGTAAGACGTAGGGGGCGAGCGTTACCCGGATTCACTGGGCGTAAAGGGCGTCTAGGCGGTTCGGCAAGTCGCCTGTGAAAGCCCCTGGCTCAACTGGGGGAGGTCGGGCGATACTGCCGGGCTAGAGGGCGGCAGAGGAAGGTGGAACGGCCGGAGTAGCGGTGAAATGCGTAGATACCGGCCGGTACCCCGATGGCGAAGGCAACCTTCTGGGCCGTTCCTGACGCTGAAGCGCGAAAGCGTGGGGAGCGAACCGGATTAGATACCCGGGTAGTCCACGCCCTAAACGATGTGGGCTAGGTGTCGGCCCGGCAGAGGGTCGGTGCCGCAGCTAACGCGTTAAGCCCACCGCCTGGGGAGTACGGCCGCAAGGCTGAAACTCAAGGGAATTGACGGGGGCCCGCACAAGCGGTGGAGCATGTGGTTTAATTCGATGCTAAGCGAAGAACCTTACCCGGGCTTGACATGCTGGTGGTACCGACCCGAAAGGGAAGGGACCCAGGGCCTTCGGGCGCCTGGGAGCCAGCACAGGTGCTGCATGGCTGTCGTCAGCTCGTGTCGTGGGACGTTGGGTTAAGTCCCGGAACGAGCGCAACCCCTGCCGCCAGTTGCCAGCGGACCCTGCGGGGTGCCGGGGACTCTGGCGGGACTGCCGGCGAACAGCCGGAGGAAGGAGGGGATGACGTCAAGTCATCATGGCCCTTATGCCCGGGGCGACACACATGCTACAGTGCCCGGTACAATGGGCCGCGAACCCGCGAGGGGGAGCCAATCCCATCAAAGCCGGGCATGGTTCGGATTGCAGGCTGCAACCCGCCTGCATGAAGCCGGAATCGCTAGTAATCGCGGGTCAGCCACACCGCGGTGAATACGTACTCGGGCCTTGTACACACCGCCCGTCACACCAACCGAGTGGGGGGTACCTGAAGTCGTCCGAAGAGGGCGCCGAGGGTATCCTTCGCGAGGGGGGTGAAGTCGTAACAAGGTAGCCGTACCGGAAGGTGCGGCTGGATCACCTCCTTTCTAGGGAGAACCTCAGCTGAAAACCAGCCTTCCCCTCGATGGGAGCCCGTCCGTGCCCTGTCCACAGTACCAGCGCGCGTCCGGAAACGGACGTTTTTCTTTTCCCCACGCCCTGTACTGACCCTCAACTTGCTTCCCCCTTCCTTTGGTTCCCCCCTCCCCTCAGCTAGCCTTCCCTTGCCATGCAAAACGTACAGGAGAAATGGCTGCTTGAGGGAATCGAACCGCTCGTCGAGCAAGGGGAACGCGAGGAAATCCCAGCCCGGGAGACCATCTACTACCCCGGTACCCCCAGCACCTCGGTCTACTTCGTGGAGGAGGGGAAGGTCAAGCTGTCGTACCTCGATCGGTCAGGCAAACGCATCATCCTCGCCATCCGCGCGTCCGGGGAACTGTTTGGGGAAATGGCCCTGGTGGGGGAGCAACGCCGCCGCCATCACGCCGAGGCCATGGAGGATTCCACCTTGATCCGCATCCCCAAGGAAACCATGATCGCTTGGATCCAAGACCGCCCCCAGATCCTCTACCAGCTCCTCCAACTGTTCGGCCTGTGGATCCGCGACCTGGAAGAGATCGTGGAGGACTTGGCCTTCCGGGATATCCAGGCCCGGTTGTCCCGCCAGCTGTTGCGGCTCTCCCACGAGTACGGGGTGCAGACCAAAGACGGCATCCTGATCGGCTTCCGGCTCACCCATCGGGACCTGGCCGAGATGATCGGCTCGGCGCGGGAGAACACCACCATGGCCTTGAACCGGTTCGCCCGGGAAGGGATCCTGAAAAAACGACGCTACCAGATCATCATCAAGGACGTGGAGGGCCTCAAAGAGAAGTGTGGCCCCAGCTAGGGGCCTTCCCCAGTTTCCAACAGGGGCCGATAGCGGGACAGGAGCGGCCTGATCCCCCCCAGGTAGGCCAGCTCCTCCTCTTCTGGTCCCAGGGCGGCCAACAGGAAGGCATATGCCTGGCGCAGGTGCACTGCCCCCCATCGCAACTGTCGCCCGGCCCCTCCCCGCAGGGCCGCCTCCCGGGCCATGAGCAGAAACACCCCCACATTCCCTAGATGAAATCGCAGCACTTCAAGTTCGTTGGGAGGGATCTCCTCTGGGTGCAGCGTCTCCACCAGGGCTTGCAGGCGGGGAATCACCCCGGGCAGGTTCTCCTCTTCGGCCACCCGCGGGTCGAAGTGAGGGCCGTCGCTGCCCTCCAGGATGTTCACCACTCGTTGGGCCAGGACTTGTTGATCCACCCGGGCCGGGGCCATGACCGCCAGGGCGCAGAAATAGATGGCTTCAAGCAGGGCCTCCTCCACCCACTCCAGCTCACTCACCAGCGGCTCCACCCACGGAGGCAAGGCCGCCCCCGCCACCGTTGCCACCGTTGCTACCCCAACTACACCCAGGACCAAGTATTTCATGGTGATGTCACCTCTCCCTTTCTAACCTGCCGGAGGTAGAAAAGCCATCATCGTTCGGTTAATCCCAGTTCCTCCGGGGGAATGAGCTTATAGCCGAAGCCGGGGACGGTGACGATCATCCCCTCGGCCCCTGGGCGTACCTTCCCCAGCCGCTGGCGCACCAGGTACACGTATTGCTTCACGTCCTTGGAGTTGGCGTAGCGGGAATCCGGCCATACCGCCTTCAGGATCTCCCGATCAGAGAACACCTTCCCGGGGGCGGAGGCGAGCAACCGCAACAGGGCGAACTGCTTGGGGGAAAGCCTAACCGGTTGGCCGAACAGTAGTACCTGCTTGGCTTCCTCGAACACCTCCAGGGCCCCCACCTTGCAGGTGGGCGCTTCCTGCCGGCCCCTCCTCCGACGCCGGCGCAGAAAGAACGCCCACAGGGTGAGAGCCACCAGATCAGCCCCCAGGGCAGTGCCGGCCCCGACCAGCAGCCGACCCCGTCTGGCCACCGCCAGCCAGGAAGCGTCCAGGCCCACCCTCAGCCAGCCACGGGGGCCTTCCTGAGGGAAGGGAAAGCAAATATAGAGATATCTCTCGCCGGAAGGGAGGGAAACCAATGTGGTTTCCTCCACGAGATCGGGTGGGAGGGGGAATTCCCCCACTTGTTCGTCCACCACCAGCTCCCCCTCCCAGTAAACCTGGACGAACAGGGTGCTCCCCAGGAGCATGAACCGGGCTGCTGTGTGGAGCATCTCCAAATTCCCTTCCTGAATCCAGGTGGCGGCCGACTCGGCGAACGCGGCCGCGTAAGCCTCCCCTCGCTCTTGGAACGCGGCCAGCTCCTCCCCTCCGTCCCGGGCTGCCACCCACCACACCACCAGCCCACTCAGGGTCAACACCCCCACTGGCACCAACGCCAGCTTCCACCGCCGGGCCCAGTTCCCGATGGCCATGGTCCAAAGGTAGAGGTTAGGGGCCGGCTCAGCAACCTGTTCAACGCCCTTTTGACCGAAAGTTGACCTAGGTGTTGAGGGGGGCTTGAGGCCACGAGGATGGGTTTGCGACCAGGTGTGGGCTTATGGTCGCGCCAGCTGGCTGCGGCCGGCAAAAGGAGGTAGCGATGAAGAGAGTGGTGGCAGTTGGAGCAGTGGTAGTGGCGTTGGCTGCCGGGGTCTGGGCCCAGCCTGGCCCCGGAGGGGACTTCCCCCCCCAGCCCGGGAGGCTGCTGGGGGCGTTGGTGGAGGAACTCGCCTGGTTGCAGGGCCTTTCCATAGAGGCCCCTGGTTGGGCGCTGGCCCTAAGCTCCCTGGAGGAAGCCTTGGCGGAGCTTGAGGAGGGTGAGGGGGCCCCCGCCCCGGTGACCATGCTCAAGCTGAACGCTGCCTTGGACCTGACGATCAGCATTTTGGAACGTACCGCCTTCCAGCACCTGCGGGAGCGGGTCCAAGAAGAGGCTCCCCCAGGGCCACCGACCTGGCTGGAAGAGTACCTGAACCAGGCCACCGCCGGCATGGGGGTGGAGGAAGCGGCTCGGGTACGGGCCATCGTACACGGCCTCCTGCGGGGACTGCAGGCCCAGCTAGCCGAGGAGGTGCGAGAGAGAGCTGGGGAAGGGCGGCAGATGTCCCCTCGAGGTCGCCCCCAGCCCGAGGCCAGGCCTAGGCTCCCGGAGGAGGTCCGGGACTGGATCCACGGATACCTGACCGGGGCCACTGCCGGGATGAGTGAGGAGCAGGCCCAGCAGGTTCGCGAGATCGCCTGGGGGGCCGTCCGAGCCGGATTCGAGTTCCACCAAGAACGCCGAGAGCAGCGGGAAGAAAACCTGCGCCACTTCCTGCGGCTCAAGGGGATCGCAGCCGGGTTGGACGTGCTGGTCTTGCGCGAGCTGGCAGGCTAGCGCCCTGGACGAAAGAAGCAAGAAAGAGGGGGCCAGGTGCCCCCTCTTTTTTCATCCTCCTTGCCCCGGGGCGAGGGTAATCTGAGGCTTAACACCCTCGCCCTGGGCGTGGTATCCCCTCTTCGCCGGCTTAGCTTCCAGGGAAGAGCTCAGCCGGTGAGGATCTTCTGCAGGAAGGCCTCCTCTGGGAGGGCCCCCTCGAAGCTGGTGGTCTCGTTGATCACCACTTTGGGCACCGCCATCACTTGGTAGTGATCCGCGAGCACCGGGAACTCGCTGGCCATGATCATGTCAGCCCGCACTCTATCGGAAAGCAGGGCGAACTTGTGGGCTGCTCGCACCGCCGCCGGGCAGTAGGGGCAGGTGGGGGTGACGAACACCTGGATGTGGACATCCCGGTCGATCTTTTCCAATCCCTGCCGCACTTCCTCCGGGAGGTCAACCTCGCCGGTGCCCACGTCCAGGATGTCCTCGATCAAGGAGGCGAACTCATACCCGGCAGGGATGCCGTAGAACCGGATCCCGTAGTCCCGCTCGCCCTCCACCACCAAAGCCGGGGCTTTGTCCACCCGGTAGCGGCTGCCCAGCTCCGGCTCGGCGTCCAGGTCATGCACCTCTAGGTGCAAGTGGTCGCTGATCCCAGCGAGCTCGGTGAGGAGTTCCTTTTCCACCTCGCAGGTGGCGCAACCCTCCTTGCGCACGAACAGGCGCAAGGTCACCTCCCGGTTCAGCTTCGAGAACTGCTCCTCTAGGTACTTGCGGTCTTCCTCTTGGATGTAGGCCATCCTCTTCACTCCTTTTTGTTTAGTTCAGCCCCAGTAGGGCGTCGATGCGCTCGCGGTCGAAGCCGACCACGATCTCGCCGTCGATCTCCACCACCGGCACCCCCTGTTGCCCAGACTTGCGGATCATCTCCATGGCCGCTTCCATATCGGTGGACACGTCCACCTCCCGGTAGGGGATGCCGCGTTCGGCCAGGTAGTTCTTCACCGCCTGGCACCAAGGGCAGGTGGGGGTGGTGTAGACGATCACCTCATGCTCCTCCATTTTCGACCTCCTTTTTCAGTACGTTCAGGGTAGGTGGGGCGAGGAGTTTCCCCAGGCGGGGGGTGAGGCGGAGGCAGCGGTGGCGTCCCCGGCGGGTACGGACGATGAGGCCGGCGGTCTCCAGGGTGCGGAGGTGGTAAGAGATAGCCGGGTTTGACAGCTGCAACCTTTGGGCCAGCTCCCCGCAGCGGGGAAGCTCCCCCTCCAGGAGGAAACCCAGGATTCGGAGTCGGTCCTCGCTTGCCAGGGCCGAGAAGGCCCGGGCCAGTTCACTGAGCTGCATGACGGGGGAATGATACCTTGGGTGGCCAAATTTTCAAGTTTTCCAAAAATTTTTATAGCTAAGGCGCCACCTGCCCCAAAGGGGCAACCAACCAGAGGGAATTCCCCCCTCTCCCCTGGCGGTTCCGGAACCCCCTCGCTTGGGGATATAACTGGGTCATTGAACCGGTTGTGAAAATCGCCGCGGTTTAAGTTATCCCCCGAGCCGAGCTTCTATAGGGTTGGAGGGGCGCCCGCAAGATGAGCTCTCAGAACCGGGCCCAGAGCCAGGTATAATTTTCTCATGAATGGGCAACTCCATCGGCAGGATCCCGTACCCTTGTATCGGCAACTCAAGGAACTCATCAAGGACGCGATTCGGCGGGGGAAATTTCGGCCCGGAGACCGGCTCCCCACCGAAATGGAATTATGTGAGACTTACGGCGTAAGCCGCATCACCGTGAGGCAAGCCCTAAACGAACTTGCTCGGGAAGGATTCCTCTACCGCCAGCAAGGAAGCGGAACGTTTGTCACCGACCGGATTCCCTCCAAGATCGAGACCTTGCGCGTCATAGTCCCGGAGGAGATTTGGGCTTCCCCCCTCAAGAAGGCAGTTAGGATTTATAACCGGGAAACTTCCAGCAGCTGGCCCCGGGTTCAGTTGGAAGTGCCGATCATGGGGGGACCGCGATTTCACCCCGAAATTGCCAGTGCGGTGGGGCGGGGACAGGCCCCTGACGCGGCCTTGATCGACTCCGTGCGACTGATGGAGTTCGTGGACTTACACTATATTGAACCCTTGGACGAGGTTGACGCCGACTGGGTGGAGGAATACAAGCGTGACCTCCTGCCGCTGTTCATAAGGAGCAGCACTTCCCAAGGACACCTATGGGGAGTACCAATAGATGCCACCCTGGCGGTGTTGTGGTACCGCAAGGACATATTGGCCGCGGAGAGGCTGCCTCCTCCTACCACATGGGAGGAGCTGGTGGCAGTGGCCCAGCACTTGCAACAAAAAAGCTGTCGGCGCCGGCACAATCTGGGCCCATTCGTGCTGGCCTTCCCCGGGGGACCGGAGGCGGAGGAGATAACCACGTTTATCCTGAGCGCCCTCATCTGGTCTGTAGGGGGTGAACTGAATCGGGGGGAGAGAATAGTGCTGGATGAAGGGGCTAACCAAGCCCTCCAGTTCCTCCATGAGTTGGTTCACTCCCACCGGGTGGCCTCCCCGGACGTAGTGTTCTACGGCTGGAAGACAGTGCCCTGGCTGTTTGGAGAGGGGAAGGTGGCGATTGCCTTTGGGGGCAGTTACGAGAAGTCCCTTATCCAAGAGGTGTCGGGTTGGGAGGAGGAGGAATTTCGGAAGCGGGTGGGGTTTCTGCCGGTGCCGGCTGGGCCCCAGGGACGCCAGGTTACCACCGCCGGAGGCATGGTGTATGTGCTGTTCAGACAATCCAGGCATCCCAAGATAATGATTGAGATCTTGAAAATCGCGTCCAGCCCTTCTCTCGTGAGGGAGTTCTGCTGTCGCACAGGGCGCATGCCGGCTTTGGTGCCGGTTATGAACTCCTTAGACCCCCAGCGCGAGTGGTTTACCTACGAATGCACCAAATTGCTTAAGCTAGCGCGCGTCCGGCCGGTGACTCCCCAATATATTCGGGTGTCTGAACAACTCAGGTTGATGTTGGCCAACGTGCTGTTGGGGAAGAAGACGGTGGAGCAGGCGGTAGCGCATGCGCAAGCGGTGATCGAGGCGCTGACTGGGTGAGTGCCGGTCTGTTTCCGTGGAGGGGTTGACAAGGGGGCTTTGGCTCGCTATATTTGTTATAACAAATTTCGCGAGGAGGTGATGCCACGGATTCAGCCTTTCTCAACACAATCCCCAAGAAGCACCAACAAAAAGGAGGGCAGAGATGGATTGGTTTCGCAAGCTGATTGTTGGGACGATCCTGGCGACAATGGTCTTGCTCCCCGGTCTTACCCTGTATGGAGAACAGGTCACAATTAGCTTGATGATGTGGGGCGGGGCCGTGGAAGAACAGGAAGTGCGCGGGTACCTCGCCGCCTTCAACGAGGTCTACCCGGATATCCAGGTGGAGATCATCCGGCCGGCCGATTACTGGCCGAAGCTCATGTCCATGATCGCCGCCGGCACCCCGCCTGACGTCTTCTACATGGGCTTCCCTGAATTCGTCACCTATCACGAACTGGGTGCCCTGCTGGATCTCCAGCCCTTCGTGGACGCCACCCCGGATTTCAACGCCATCGACTTCTTCCCCGGCACCCTGGACGCCTTCCGGGACCGGGAAACCGGCCACCTCTACGGGGTCCCCAAGGACTGGAGCACCTATGTGGTCTACTACAACGTGGCCATGTTCGAGGAGGCTGGCCTCCCCACCCCCAACGAGCTCTTCGGCTACGGTCAATGGTCGTGGTACGATTTCCTGGAAGTGGCCAAGGCCCTCACCCAGGACACTGATGGGGATGGCCAGGTCGACGTCTACGGGTTCGCCTACAACTTCCCCGGCAGGTGGAAGCTGCTGCCCCCTGCCTTCGGCGCCGACTGGGTGCAGGCTCCGGACAAAGTAGTAGTGGACACCCCCGAGTTCGCCGAGGCGATCCAGTTCCTGGCCGACCTCGCCCTGGTCCACGGGGTCATGCCCGGGGTCACCGAGCTCGCCGAGATGTCCGCCCCGGATTGGTTCGCCAACCAGAAGGCAGCCATGTTCATCGTGGGGCGCTGGATGACGATGAAGTTCAAGACCCTCCCCTTCGAGTGGGACATCGCCCCGGTCCCCTACTACCGGGATCTGTACACCTGGGTGGACCTGGTGGCCTATTGCGTGGCGCGGGATTCCCAGAATCCGGAAGCGGCGTGGAACCTGGTCAACTTCCTTACCGGCCCCCAGGGGCAGGAGTTGGTGGCCCAGGCCGGCCACGCCATCCCCACCCGGATGTCCGTGGCCCACTCCCCCGCGTTCATCGAGGCCTTGCCGGAGCTCGGGATCCACAACTCCGTGCATCTCCTCCCCATCACCACCGGCCCGATTACGGTGTTCAACCACTGGGGTGAGGTCTGGACCGCGATAAACCGGGGGCTCGAGCCTGTGTGGACCGGCGAGAAGACGGCCGCCGAGGTGCTCCCGGAGATCCAGGCCGAGATCGATCGGATCCTGGCCGAGGATTAAACTGGGAAAAAAGGGCGGGCCCCTGAGGCCCGCCCTTTTTCTTTAACCATGTTCGGGAAGCTGGGGCGGTATAAGTACAAGCAGTGGTTCTGGGGGTACCTGTTCGTCCTCCCGGTCATGGCCGGGTTCTTCCTGTTCATGATCTACCCCATGATCTCGGGGATCGCCCTCAGCTTCTACAAGTGGCCCGGGATCGGCCCCAAAGAATGGGCTGGTGTCGCCAACTACCTCAAGATGTTCAACGACGCCCACTTCCTCCGGGCGGTGGGCAACACGGTCTACTACACCCTGGGGATCTTGGTCCTGGGAATCCCCCTGGCCCTGTTCTGGGCGATACTCCTGAACCAGAAATTCCTCAAGGGCCGCAACTTCTTCCGTCTCATCTACTTCCTCCCCACCGTGACCATGATGGCCGCGGTCTCCATGGTGTGGAAGTGGCTCCTGAGCCCCAACTACGGGCTCGTCAACTATTTCTTGGGCTTGGTGGGGCTCCCCAAGGTGAACTGGCTCCTCGACCCCAAGTGGGCCATGCCGGGCCTCATCCTCATGAGCATCTGGAAAGGGACGGGGTTCAACATGGTTATCTTCCTCGCCGGCCTCCAGGGGATCCCCAAGACCTACTATGAGGCGGCCGAGATCGATGGGGCCACCGCCTGGCACAGGTTCCGCTACATCACGTTGCCCTTGCTCTCCCCTACCACCTTCTTCGTGGTCATCACCACCATGATCACTTCCTTCCAGATCTTCCAGCAAGCTTACATCCTCACCGAGGGGGGGCCGAGGGAAGCCACCACCACCATCGTGTTCTACATCTACAAGAACGCCTTCGAGTGGTTCAAGATGGGGTATTCCTGTGCCCAATCGGTGTTCCTGCTCCTGATCCTGATCCTGGCCACGCTGATCCAGTGGCGGATCCAGAGGAGATGGGTGCACTATGCCTAAGGGAAGCTATGAGGCGAAGCGGGCCTTTCTGGTCACTATAACCTACGCGCTGATCATCTTCTTCGCCATCAGCATGGTGATGCCGTTCTTATGGATGGTTTCCACGTCCCTCAAGGACATCAACCAGGTGTTCACCATGCCTCCCCAGTGGATCCCCAGGCCCCCGCGCTGGGAGAACTACCTCCAGATCTTCGAGCTCATGGACTTCGGCCGCTACTGGCTCAACACGATCATCGTCACGTTTGGCCGGATGGCGGGGCAATTCATTTTCTGTACTCTGGCCGCCTATGCCTTCGCCCGGCTGAGCTTCCCGGGGAGAAATTTGCTCTTCTTCCTCCTTCTGAGCTCTCTCATGGTCCCCTTCGAGACGTTGATGGTGCCCACGTTCGTCCTCATGAAGGAGCTCGGCTGGATAAACACCTACTGGGCGTTGATCGTCCCCCATGGCCTGGGGGCCTTCGGGGGGGCGTTCCTGGTGTTCCTCCTGCGGCAGTTCTTCCTCACGATCCCCAAGGAGTTCGAGGAGTCGGCGATCATCGACGGGGCAAGCCCGTTCCGGATCTTCTGGAGCATCATGCTGCCCCTGGCAAAGCCGGCCCTGGCGGCGCTCCTCATCTTCTCCTTCCGCGGGGCGTGGAACGACTTCACCTACCCCCTGATCGTGACGAACACCGACAACATGAAGGTCCTCTCGTTGGGGATCCTGGGCTTCAAGGGCCTGAGGGCGGGGATGACCCAGTGGCACCTGATGATGGGGGCGGCGACCCTGTCCATCCTGCCGATGATCCTCGTGTTCCTCGTCGCCCAGAAGTACTTCATCGAGGGGATCACCGTGGGCGGGCTCAAGGAATGAAAGGAGGAGTATTTGCCCCAAGTACCGAAAGCCCTCGTAACCGTGCCCACCTATTGGACCTTCCCCAGAGGGGGGACGGGGGAGGAACGGGTCTCCTACGACCACCCCACCCCCCTGGACGAGACCGGGACCCTGCCGCGGCTCCTGGAGAGTTTGGAAAGGTTGCGGGGGCCGGAGTTCGGGGTCTTCGTCCTCGCGGCGACCGCGGCCCCCGAGCTCGGGGCCGCGGCCGAGGTGAAGGTGGAGGAACTCATCTCCCCTTTCAGGAAATCCTTTCCCATCGCCTGCTTCGGGGAGGGGGATCTCGCTTTCCTGCGGGAGAGGCTCGGGGAGCTGGGTTTTGCGCGGGAGCTCTTCTCCCTCCAGGGCTACGGGAACGTGCGGAACCTGCAGCTCGCCATCGCCCAGGGCCTCGGGGCCGAGGCAATGGTGAGCCTGGACGACGACGAACTCGTGGCCGACCCGGACTTCCTCGCCAGGGCCCTGGAGTTCCTGGGGGAAGGGGGGGTGCTCGGGAAGGGCGGCTTCTACCTGGACGTGAAGGGGCGCAAGCTCCCCCCGGCGGAGCGGCCGTTCGGGGAGGACGGGGGGAACCTGTTCGCCCGGAAGCTCGCCGTCATGCGGGAGGCCCTGCGGGAACTCGAGGGGCGCTCCGGGAGGCTGGTGGAGACGAGCTTCGTCTACGGGGGGAACATGGCGATCCATCACGAGCTCTTCCGCGAGGTCCCCTTCGACCCCCATATCCCGCGGGGAGAGGACATCGACTACGTGCTCAACGCCCGGCTCAAGGGGTTCCGGTTCTTCTTCGACAAGGAGCTCGCGGTGGTGCACCTCCCGCCCCCCACCCGGGACCACCTGAAGGAGGACGTGATCCGGTTCATCTACGAGCGGCTGAAGTTGGAGGCGGCGCCCAAGGCCGCGGGGCTGGAGCCGATCCCAGTGGAGGAGCTGGACCCCTACCCCGGGGCCTTCCTCCGGGAGGGGCTCGAGGAGGAGGCCAGGAAGGCCTTGGGGGAAAGGGGGCTCCCCGAGGGGATCGTGGAGGAGGCCGTGGCCTTCTCCAAGCGCGCCCTGGCCTCCTTCCTGGAGTTCTGGCGCGGCTGGCCCCGGGTCATGGGGGCGATCGGCGAGGACCGGGGACTGCGGGAGCACCTGTGCCGTAAACTGGGGCTCTGAGGAGGGAGAAATGCTCACCCGCCACGACAAGAACCCGATCCTGGAGCCGAGGGGTTTCGACTGGGAGGGGGCCGCGGTCTTCAACCCGGCCGCCGTTTGCCTGGACGGGAGGATCCACCTCCTCTACCGGGCGGTGGGGGATTATTGGAACTACGCCTCGAGCCTGGGCCACGCCGTCTTCGACGGGGACCTGGAGCTCCTTCGGCGCGACCCCGAGCCCTGTTTCCGCCCGGATCCCCGGATCTGGGAGGCCTCGGTGGAGGACGCCCGGCTCACCGAGATCGGGGGGGAGCTGTTCATGACCTACGTGATCACCCCCACCCCCTTCCCCCCGGGAGGGGCGCGGGTGCGGCTGGGGATCCCCAAGCGGGAGCTCGCCATCACCAGGATCGGACTGGCGCGGGTGAGCCGTGACCTCAGGCGCTTCGAGCGGCTGGGGATCATCACCCCCTACGGCGCCGACGAGCGCGACACGGTCCTCTTCCCGGAGCGGATCGGCGGGAGGTACGCGGCGCTCCACCGGCCCTCGAACTGGATCGGCCCGGACTACGGGTGCGGGCGGCCGGGGATCTGGTTCGCCTACCTCGACGACCTCCCCGGCAGGATGTACGGGCACAGATTGGTGATGGCGCCGCAGGAGCCGTGGGAGTCCTACAAGATCGGCCCCGGGGCGCCCCCGATCAGGACGGAGGAGGGGTGGCTCCTCATCTACCACGGGGTGGACGGGGATCGGGTCTACCGGGCCGGGGCGGCCCTCCTGGACCCCGAGGAGCCCTGGAGGGTGATCGCGAGGACCAGGGAGCCGATCTTGGCCCCCGAGGCCCCCTACGAGCTCGAGGGCGATATGCCGAACGTGGTCTTCCCCGAGGGGGCGGTGGTCCTGGGGGAGGAACTCCTGGTGTTCTACGGGGGAGCGGACAAGGTCTGCTGTGCCGCCTCAGCTCCCCTGCGGGAGTTCCTGAAATGGCTCATCGCTACGGGCCGCCGGCGAAAGACCTCCTGATGTAGATCACCTGGGCCACGATCTGGGCGTCGGTCAGCTCGCCCCATACCTCGATCCAATCGCCGGGCTCGATGTCGGCGAGGGGGATCTCCTCCGCCCGCTCCCGGATCTCCCTCCCCTGCTGCTCCCCGGGGGCCGGGGGGAGGCGGCGGTAGATCCGGGTCTCCCGGGTGACCACCACCTGGAGCTCCCGCCACTCCCCCTCCTTCCTCACCCCCTCGGGGCCGGAGTAGATCGCCCCGCCCCCGGGCCCGGGGACCTCGATGAGGATCAGGTTCCCCCGGATCTCCTTGACGAGTCCGGTCGCCTCCGGGGGCCTCCGGAGGAGCTCCGGGGGCCGGACCAGCCGTAGGGGCTCTCCCTCCACGGCCTGCCGCTGTGCAGCCAGCCTGTTTATCGCCTGGATGAGCGTGTCCAGGCGCGCGTTGAGATCACGGATGGCCCAAGTGAGATCGTCCATCCGAGACTGAAGGGGCTCCGGTGCCCCCCAGCTGAGTGCCCACCTCAGCTCTTCCAGGGACCGGCTCAGCCGATCGAGCGACTCCACGAGCCGGAGCAGCGCCTGCTCCGTGGTCGGCTCGGCGGCTCCTTCCCCCAGGGCGACGGCCGGCCCCAAGACCAAAAACGCGGCCATCCCTACGATCAGCAAACGCCTCATCGTCTTTTCACCTCCTATGGTCCCATCCGGATGCGCGTCACGCCGAGGCAGATCACCTCGGCGACGATCCTGCCCCCTTCCTCCCTCCCCCACACCTCGATCTGGGCGTTGGGCTCGATCTCAGAGAGGGAGGCTTCCTCCACCCGCCCCCGTACCGTCCCTCCCTTGCACATCTCCTCGGGGCTCGGGGGGAGGCGGCGGAAGATCTGGGTCTCTTGGGTGACCACCACCTGGAGCTCCCGCCACTCCCCCTCTTTCCTCACCCCCTCGGGGCCGGAGTAGATCGCCCCGCCCCCGGGCCCGGGGACCTCCAGGGTGATGAGGTTCCCCTGTATCTCCTTCACCAGGCCCGACGCCTCGGGAGGGCGCGCGGGGAGCTCCTCCGGGGGGATGAACCTCACCTCGGTGGCCTGGGGCCGCCTCCCCAACAGGCGTCCACCCACGAATGCCGCCCCCAGGACCAAGAGGACCGCCAGGGCCACCCCTCCCCACAGGAGCCATCGCGGCCTGCCCTTCCGCTCGCTGGCTCCTTCCATGCTCCACCTCCTTCATTCGTTACTCGTGCCTCAGGGCCTCCACGGGGTCGAGCCCGGAGGCCCGCACCGCCGGGTAGAGCCCAAAGGCGATCCCCACGGCGACGGAGAGGCCGAAGGCCAAGGGGATGCTGGGCCAGGCGAGCGCTACGGGGAGTTCCGGGTTGTAGTGGAGGAGGGCGGGGATGGCGAGGATCCCCAGGGCCACACCGAACAGGCCCCCGCCGAGGCCCAGTACCACGGCCTCGATCAGGAACTGCACGGCGATGTCCCGCCGCCGTGCCCCCACCGCCAGCCGCACCCCGATCTCCCGGGTGCGCTCGGTGACCGAGACCAGCATCATGTTCATGATCCCGATGCCCCCCACGATCAGGGAGACGACGGCCATCCCCACCAGCAGGACCGCGAAGGTGCGGGCGGTCTCGAGCTGGGCCTGGGCGGCCTCCCGGAAGGAGAAGATCTGGATGTCCAATTCCTCCCCCGGGGGGATGTCGCGCGCCCTGCGGAAGTAATCCCGGATTGCTTCCCTGACCTCCTCCAGGTAGCGTTCGTCGGTGACCCGGACGGCCACGCTCACCGAGCGGTGCTTCCCGAACAGCTCCTCGGCCGTGGTGATGGGGATCAACACGCGGTTGTTGGGGTCCACCCGGGGATGGGGGCGGCCCAGCTCCTTGATCACCCCCACCACCTGGAACCGGACCCGGTTGATCCGGATCACCTGCCCGAGGGGGTCCTCGCCGGGGAAGAGGGTCTCGAGCACGGTCCGGCCGATCACCGCCACCCGCTCGGCGGCCTCCACGTCGTACTCATCGAAGAATTCGCCCTGAGCGATGTAGTCCGGGTCCTGGTCCAGGATCCAATCGGCGGGGACCCCCAGGACCTCGGCGGTGAGGCTCTCCCGCCCCCGCACCACCGTCCCGCTCCCCGGCAGGCTCACCCGCACCGCGGCCACGTGGGGCAGCTCCCACAGGCCCCGGGCTTCCTCGTAGTTGATGGGCCGGCTCGGGGGGCGGAGGCCGCCGGGGCCGACGGCGATGGGCTGGAAGATCCGGAGCTCGTTGGAGCCGAGGCCCCGGAACTGCTCCCTCACCTCCTCCCGGGCCCCGGTCCCCAGGGAAAGCATCGCGATCACCGCCGCCACCCCGATGATCACCCCCAGGGCGGTGAGGAAGGAGCGGAGCTTGTGGCGGGAGAGGCTCTCGAGGGCCACCTCCAGGGCGTCAACGATCCCCATCCCCTCCCCCCTCCAGGACCCCGTCGCGCAGCCGGAGCACGCGGTGGGCCCACCTCTCGGCGACCTCGGCGTTGTGGGTCACCACCACCAGGGCGCGCCCCTCGGCGCAGAGCCCGGCCAGGAGGTCCATGATCCGGCGGCCGGTGGCGGAGTCCAGGTTCCCGGTGGGCTCATCGGCGAGGACGAGGAGGGGGGCGTTCATCAGCGCCCTGGCGATGGCCACCCGCTGGGCCTCCCCGCCGGAGAGCTCCGCCGGGCGGTGGCGGAGCCTCTCCCCCAGGCCGACCCGCTCCAGGAGCTCCCGCGCCCGCTCCCTCCGCCTCCGCCGGGGCATCCCGTTGTACAGGGCGGGGAGCTCCACGTTGCGCAGGGCGCTCAGGCCGGGGATCAAGTTGAAGGTCTGGAACACGAACCCGATGTGGCGCGCCCGCAGCCGCGCCCGCTCCCCCGGGGGAAGCCCTCCCACCTCGCACCCCTGGAGCCGGTAGGTCCCGGCCGTGGGCCGCAAGAGGAGCCCCAAGAGGAAAAGCAGGGTGGACTTGCCTGAGCCCGAGGGCCCCATGATGGCCACGGACTCCCCCGCGTCCACGACGAGGCTCGCCCGCCGCAGCGCCACCACCTCCACCCTCCCCAGCCGGTAGACCTTGCTCAGCCCCTGGGCTTCCACCACCCTCACCGCTCCACCACCACCCGCTCCCCCTCCTCGAGGCCAGAGAGGATCTCGGCGTTGAGCTCCCCCACCAGGCCGATCCGCACCGTCCGGAGCTCGATCCCCTGGTCCGTCAGCACCCGCAGGGTGACGGTGGAATTGGGGCGGGCCCGGATGGCGCGGCGCGGGAGGACCAGGACGTCCCTCCTCTCGGCGAGCACGATCTCCCCGTCCCCGGTCATCCCGGGGAGGAGCCCCTCCGGGAACCCCTCCAGGGAGATGGGCACCGCGTAGGTGACCACCCCGCCGGCGCCCACGGGCTCGGGCACGATCCCCAGCACCCGGCCCCGGAGCTCCGCCTCCGGGAAGGCGTCGAACCGCAGGATGACCGGCTGGCCCTCCTCCACGAGCCCCGCCTCCGCTTGAGTCACGGTGGCGCGGGCCTCCATCCGGGAGAGGTCGGCGAGGACGAGCACCGGCGAGCCCGGGGAGACCTGGTCCCCGACCCCCGCCTCCACCGAGAGCACGGTGCCGGGGAAGGGGGCGACGAGGACCGCGGCCGCGAGCTCCGCCCGGGCGTCCCGCAGCGCCTCCTCCGCCTCCCGCACCGCCTCCTCCGCCCGCGCGAGCTCCCCCTCACCCGGCCCCAGATCGAGGAGCCCCACCAGGCGCGGCACGGAGGAGAGGACGGCGCGCAAACGCCCCAGTTCCCCCTGGGCGGCGAGGAAGTCGATCAGGGCCAGCCCGAGCCCGGCGAGGCCCTCGAGGAGCTCGGCGACGGGAGGGCCGGCCCGGAGCCGCGCGAGCTCCGCCCGCCTGGCCGCGAGCTCCCTCTCGGCCCGGGCCACCGCCTCCTCCAGCGGCGCCCGATCGAGCCGGGCCAGGGGTTGGCCCTCCTCCACCCGGTCCCCGGGCCGCACCAGTAGCTCCGCCAGCCTCCCCCGGATGGGGAAGGAGAGCTCCCGCCGGAGCGCCGGGACCGCCTCCACCGGCACCACGAGCGTCCGGCACACATCCCCCCGGGCCACCGTCACCGTCCGGGGGGAGGCCAGGGGCTGTGGCCCTAGAGGGGCTTTCTGTCCCGGCCCCACCGCGCCCCGATAGCCCAGCCAGCCGAGGAGGAGGACGAGCCCGACCAGGACGGCCGCTCCCAAGAACACAAGTCCCTTCTTCATCTTCCCTCCACCGGCCTCAACGAAGCCGCGACCTTGAGGAGCTCCTCCTCGGGGAGGTTGGAGATGAGCCTCACGCGGACGTCGCCCACGTGATAGACGAGTGCGATGGCGCTTTCATAGCTCAACGGTCGCAGTTCGACCGGCCTCCGGCCGGGGATGGGGATCCTGATGCTCCCGCTGGCGGCGAAGAGGATCGCCTCCCTCCCCCCGACCTGGACCCTCTTCCCCTCGATGGGCTCCGCGGGGGCGGTGGCGGCCGCCTCTTCCACCACGAGCCACTTCCCCTCCGGGTCCCCGAAGAAGACCAGCAGCCCTTTCGGGGTGGCCACCACCCCACCGGCGCCGGAGAGCCCTGGGGGGAGGTAGGCGGGCTGCAGGGGGATGAACTCGGGCCGGGTACCGAAGAGCTCCACGGCGAACTCCCGGTGCTCCAGCCGGAACCAGGCCCGCAACGCCTCCCCGACCCGGGCCCGGAAGGAGGGGACCGCGGCGATGGTCACGATGGCGAGGAGCAAGGAGACGAACACGGCCATCGCCGCGCCCTTCAGGACCCGCGAGCGCGAGGGCCTGGAGGGGACACCCGCGGGCTCCCGCTCTAGCCTCCCCCTCAGGCGCTCCCAGGCCCCCGCCGGAAGGGTCGCCCCCTCGCCCGCGGCCTTAAGGCCCCGCACGAGCCGCTCCCGCGTCCCCTGAAGCGCGTCCGCCTCCCGCCGGCACGACGGGCAGAGCTCCAGATGGACCCCGACCGCCTCTGCCTCGGAGCGGCCCAGTTCCCCCTCCAGGTAATCCAAGAGCAGCCGCCGTACCTCCCTGCACTCCATCTCATCCGCCCCCTTCCAGCCACCCCCGCAGGAGCCTCAAAGCCTTGTTCAGCCTGGACTTGACGGTCCCGATCGGGATCCCGAGCGTGGCGGCGATCTCGGCATAGGAGAGGCCCCAGTAGTAGCGGAGGACCACCGCCGCCCGGAGCTTGGGGCTGAGCCTCAGGACGAGCCCCTGGATCCGCTCGGCGAGCTCCGGGTCGAAGGGCTCGACGGCGGGCCCGGGGTTCCGCTCCAGGAGCCTGTCCAACGACACGGAGGCGACCCGCCGCCTCCGTCTCCGCTTGAGGCATTGGTTCACCGTGATCCGGTGGAGCCAGGTGGTGAACGCCCCCCGCTCCGGCGGTAGGTATGGAGCGACCGGTGGACCCGGAGGAACACCTCCTGGAGCACGTCCTCCGCCTCGTAAGGGTCGCCGAGCATGAGATAGGCGGTCCGGTAGACCAGGTCCTTGTAGCGGTGAAACAGCGAGGCGAACGCGTCCCCATCCCCGGCCCTGATCCGCTCGAGGGTTTTCCTCTCCATAGGCTCCCGTAAGAACATATCCCCCTTGTGGCCGGTTTGTTCGCTTTTCGACCTTTCGTTTACCCTCCTTTGGTTCCATTTCGACCTCGCGTCCGGATAAAAACTCCCCGGAGGTGATGCGGAGATGCGGAGGTTCATGCTCGCCGCGGCCGTTTCGGCCATGGTCTTCCCGGCCACCGGCTGGGAGCTCGCCCCCTCCAACATCGGGATAACCGATATCCCCACCATCGAGGACTTCGTCCCCATCGGGGTGGTGTACGGGCTCGCCGATGACGGGACCCTGAGCTACATCCCCGATCCGGCCTGGGTCCAGAGCTGCTTCATCCTGGTGGCCGTGGGGAGGACGGGGGAGGGGAGGCCCTTCCTCTTCCAGGGGAGGTTGCCCTTCACCGGGGAGGGGGCCTTCTCCCCGAAGATCTTCCTCGGGGGGCGCTGGCACCTCCTGTCCACCTTCCGGGGCCCCCTTTACTACGAGGAATCCGGGGGGAAGGCCACCGTGTACCAGTTCGACGCCGCCCGCCGCCACCGCCAGTCCCTGACCTACGACCCGGAGGAGCGCACCTGGACCTATCGGATCGCGCCCCTGGCGGGGCAGGGGGTTAGGTTCGAGCTCGTGGGCCGGGCCCTGGGGACCACGTTCTGGATGGGGAAGTTCTCCGGCCCCTACATCGTCCACGGCGCCTACACCGGCGTGGAGGGGCTCGATGTGTGGGGAGGCTTCTGGGACATCGGGACCTTCCGGGCCGAGCTCGGGATCCCCGGGAGGGGCTCCCTCTCCGCCCGGGGCCACTTCCTCTTCGACCGGGCCACCCACAGGATCGAGCCCTACGGGGGACCCGGCCGGCGGGGGCGCGTGGTGTCCTTCTCCTGCCTCTACCTCTTCCAGGACGGGCTCTTCCTGACGCTCGCCCACTCCGAGAACCCCTCCCCCCTCGAGCCCCCAGTCCCCTTCCAGCACCAGGCGAGGATCGCCTTCCCCGGGGAGGGGGAGAGCTTCGTCTTGGAGGAGTTCACCTTCAGCGACGACGGGGGGCTCCAGCCCTCGGCCTTCCGCCTGGAGGGGGAGTTCGACGGGGGCAGGGTGGAGCTCGTGGGGGAGGTGCTCCTCCACTTCCCGGCCCGCTGGGGGGTATCCGTGGGGTCCTGGTGGGACCCCGAGGCGGAGCACGTCTGGGGCCGGGCGGTGATCCGCTGGCGGGGCACGGTCGTCTGGGACGGGCGCGAGATCCCGGTGGACGCCACCGGCTGGGGCGAGTTCACCCGGTTCCTGGGGGGCGGGGGATGCGGCTGTGGCTGATGTGTGTTCTCTGTGCGCTCCCGGCCCTGGGGGACGGCCTCGGCGGGGTAGAGATCGCCGTGCTCTATCAGCAGGCCACCGATGGGGTCCGGGACCTGGACGAGGTGATCGCTATCCTGGAGGAGACCCACGCCCAGCTCGTCTTCCGCGGCTTCTGGAGGTGGGTCCCCTGCCCCAACCGCTGCGAGGATCTCCCCCCGGGCAGGCTCCGGGAGCGGTGCGAGCTGCGCGGCTACAGCTACGAGCACCTGGAGGAGGCCATCTCCCGGATCAAGGCGGAGCTCCCCGGGCTGGTCTTCGTGGGCGCGGTCCCGGCCCAGATCGTCCAGAGGAGGGCCGTCTGGAACCCCAAGACCGGCGAGATCATCCGGTATCCCCAAACCTGGGAGCTCGCCCTGGACCCCGGGAAATGGGGCCTGCCCATGTCGGAGGAGGAGCTCCAGTGCCGCTTCGGGAAGACCCACTTCTGGGTCCCCCGGGACCTGGACTGTGCCCTGTACGACCCCGCGGGGGCCGCGGCCTACTTCCCCGACCTCACCGATCCCGGGTTCCAGGAGCTCCTCCTGAGCTGGGCCGCGCGGCAGATAGACGCCGGGGCGGATGCCATCTGGATCGACATGCTCTTCAGGCAGGCGGCGATGCTGGCCCGGCTCGCCGGGGACATGGACCACCCCGCCGTGCGGGAGACCTACGAGGCCATCCACAGGATCGTGGACTGGATCCATGAATACGGCGCCGCAAGGGGCAAACGGATCTACGTGGGCAGTTGGGCGACGGCGGCGATGTTCCCCCATCCCCCGCCCGCCCTGGACTTCGTCACCGTGAGCCCCTCGGCCCGGGAGGTCCGCGAGCTGAGCCTCGACGGGGAGAGGTGGGACGAGAGGCTGGCGGCCATCCGCCGGATCCACGGCGACATCCCCATCCTCGCCTTCATCGACTGGGCCTCGACGACGGGGACGCCCCTGGGCCAGTTCAGCCAGGTTCTCTCCCCGGAGGAGCAGCGGGAGTTCCTGAGGCTGGCCGATGCGTTCTTCTCCGAGCGGGGCGTGGTCTTCGTCTACCCCGTCCACGGGGGCTGGATGGGGAACGACGCCGAGATCCTCTCCTTCGGGGCCTCGCGGGTCTACGACTCCCTGGCCCCGGAGTTCCGCACCTACGGGACGATCGTGGAGCTGGCCCGCGGGAAAGCGGGCCGGGGAGGGGCCGGGGCCGAGCCCGGGGCCACGGTGATCGCCGCGATCCCCTTCCTGGAGAACCCGCGGCTCGGGCTCAGGAAACCCACCTGGAGGGAGGTGGAGGCGGCCCTGCGGAGACGCGTCCCCGAGGTGAAGAGGTTCATCGTCTGCGACCCCCGCTTCAGGCACGCAGGTTCACGCCCGCTTCCTGAGGGTGATGGCCTACTACGCGCAGAGGAACGATCTTCTGGGGATCGAGCCCTGGTTCACCTCTTACTTCGTGCTCTATTCGGGGTATGACATCTGGGAGTTTGAGGGCGGCCGGCAGGTGCCGACTGCTGCATACTTGGCAGATTTCCGGGAGGCCCTCGCTCAGGGGGGAGGACCCTGGCCTTTCGCGAGTTTCAGAGGGTGATCGAGGAAGTTCGGGGCAGGACTTGATGAAGTTTCGCATAATAGTAATCGGACGATTCAGTGTGAGGTGAAGATTCTATGATACAAAATATCTTCCTTGCATTCGGCCTCTTGCTCGTAGGGATCGTCCTGCTAGAGGCCTTTCAAGACATCTCCGGCCCGGGAGGGCTTGCGCTTGAGGGCTTGCTTCCGGCGGCCCACACAGAAGATCGGATGAGCCAGGTCGAGGTGGCCATCCTCTACCAGCGCATCACCGACGGACTCTATCATCCCTCCCGAGTGCGCACCTGGGAGGAGCTCCTTACGATCCTGCGAGAAACGAGGCCGGACTTCATCTTTAGAGTCTGGTGGCGCTGGACTCCCACCCCCGAAACCCTGCCTCCTTCACATCCCCAATACCTTGCCGGACATACTTACCAGCAACTGGAGGAGACGCTCTCACGGATCAAGGAGGAGCTGCCCGAAGCCATCCTCTGCGGCTCGGTAGGGGCCCAAAGGATCAACTTCCAGGAGCACAACCCCATCACGGGTCGTGTGTATCCCGAAAGCGAGACCTGGGAAATGGCCCTCGACCCGACGAAGTGGGGGATTGCTTGGCTTAAGGAGGAGTTCCAGAGGTTCGCCCAGGAGCAGGGGGGCACGGGCGAGGGCGGCTACTTCCCCGACATCACCCACCCCGTCTTCCAAGAGCTCCTCCTGAGCTGGGCGAGGAGGCAGATCGAGGCCGGCGTGGACGCGCTCTTTGTGGACATGCTCTTCACCCAGGCGCGCCTCTTCCATCAGGTCACAGGAGACCCGCACCATCCGGCGGTGCGGGCGGCGTTCGAGGCGGCCGCGGGGGTCGTGGAGGCCCTGCACGAGCACGGGGAGCAACTGGGACGGCCCATCTACGTGGGCACCTGGTGGACGGTTGTGGAGCTGCCCTTCGCCCCTCCCCCGCTGGATTTTGTGACCGCCTCCCCCACGGTGGAGGAGGTCCGAAATCGGGAATTGGACGCTGAAAGGTGGGAGGAGATCGTCGCTCAAGTTCGGGGGAGGCTCGGCGAGATCCCCCTGTTTGCCTTCATCGACTGGGCGGGGACGACCCGGACGCCGCTGGGAGCGTTCACTCAGGAGCTGAGTCGGGAGGAGCAACGGGCGTTCTTGCGGCACGCCGACGAGTTCTTCTCCGAGCGGGACATCGTCTTCATCTACCCCGTCCACGGCGGCTTCATGGGACAAGACGCCTCTCGCCTCTCCTTCGGGGTCTCGCGGGTCTACGACGCCTTGGCCCCGGAGTTTGAGACTTATGAGACGATCGTGGAGCTGGCCGAGGCACGCCGGCTCGACGTCCCCCACGAATACCTGCTGTGGTACAAGGCGTGGGATCGCTTCTTGGAGGAGTTGGCCCAGCCCCCCGAGGAGTTCCATCCCATGGAGTTCGGGGCCCACCTCATCACCGCCAACCCCTTCGTGGCCACCTTTCCCGAGGCTTATCGCCAGGGGACACCTGAGGAGCCGGCCTTCAACGATCTCCCCGCCGACCCCTTCGCCTTCTGGGACGTGGAGATAAGCCTGGGGCTCATCGATCTGTTCGCCGAGCTGGGCGTGGATTACGTGAAGGTGATGATGCGCTATCCCGAAGACCCCGCTATCAGGGAGAACTACGATCTGATCTTCCAACGGATCCGGGAGCATGGCCTTGAGCTTTTGATCCGCCACGATGTGATGGGGCCGGAGTACCTCCACATCGACCCCAAAGCCCCCGATGCCTTCGAGAAGGAGCTGGAGAAGAGGGAGGCCTTCATCTACGATGTGGTCGCCCGTTACCGGCCGGAGTACCTCGAGCTTCCGCCGGGGCCGACCGGCTGGCGGGCCCTACTTCAAATGCTCCCCCAGATCCGAAGGTGGCTGGACGAGGTGAGCCCCCGGACCAAGATCGTCATGCTTACCGGGCCGGTCTACGACCATCAAGTGGAGGAGTTCAAGGCCGCCGTTGACAGCCCCTATGTGGACATCGTCGCGGTGCACCTGGTGGAGCTGATCTACCCCTCTTATCGGGCGCGGGTGGAGGAGATGGCCCGCTACGCCCGTGCCAGGGGCAAGACCTTATGGAGCACCGACACCTGGCTCTCCGACGGCGGCTGGGCCTATCACGGCCCGGCCTTCACCCCCGAGGGCTACGAGCCGTTCACCTTCGAGACGATGGCCGGCTGGCTCCACGAAGGTGAGTACGCCAAAGTTCTGGAGAAGCTCGACCTCCCGTGGCGTGAGCCCCTGGATGCCCGCTGGCAGGAGGCCGTGGTCTACTGGGCTCAAAGGCTGGAGTTCGAGTCGGTGAGCCCCTTCCACGTGCAATATTTTGTCGACTACAGCACAAGCTTCTACACCTCCCTGGGAGCGGACATCTCGTCTTGGAAGAGATCTCTCGAGGAGGGGAGGCGCACCCAGGTCTTCCACGCCTACCGGGAGATCATCCAGGAGGTCCGCGGGCGCAGCTCGGCGGAGGTCCCGCCGCAGGCCCGGGCTTGGTATGAGGAGGTGAACGCCTGGCTTGATGAGAAACTTGCGGAGTGGAGGCCCGAGGAATTCAGACCGATGAGCTTCTGCGCCCACCACATCGTGGCCAGCGAGCGGGTGGTCACCAAAACCGACGAGGAGATGGACCGGCGCTTCCTAGAGGTGCTTAAGGAGACCGGTGTGGACTGCATAAGAATCTCGATCTCCCCCTGCCACTACGCGCGCTACCGGGAACGCTAAGATGCCTCATCGCCCGGATCCAGGCCCAAGGGCTGAAGCTTATGGTGGCCTACATGGTGGGCGTGGTCCCCATCCCCTCCTTGGAGGGATATAGGCACCTTGAGCTTGAGTTCACCGAGGAGTTCGTAGGGAGGCATCGGCCGAATTATTACGCGGTGGTCACCGAGCCGATCACCATGGAGAAGAGGGTCGTAGCGGCCGGAAATGAGAGTTTCAGGATCTCCGATGAGCAGTGGCTCGAGCTGGTCCGAGAGGTGGCTGCCCTTGCGAAGCGCATCCATCCCGAGACTAGGGTCATCGCGGCGGTGAACACCGAGGAGCTGCCTTTGGCGCGACAGTTCGCCCTCCTTCCAGAGGTGGACATTGTGGCTTTCCAGCTCTACAGCCCGGCTGGCCTCTATGAGGACTATCGGGGCTGGCTGGGGGAGGGCAACGTGGTGGATGAGGCGATCGCCTTTGCCGGGGCGCAAGGGAAGGAGACCTGGATCACCGAGACCTGGCTGAGCCAGCCCGAGGTCTTCACCTGGGAGGGGACCAGAGAAGGGAACCCCTACTTCCACGAGCCATTCATAGCCCCCCTGGATGCCAACTGGATGCGGGTGATCGTCTACTACGCCCAGCGCCATGGGGTGGAGGGCGTCTCACCTTTCTTCACCGGGAAGTTCGTCTGCTACCCGGCCACGGCTGACCCCGAGGAGAGACTGCGCCGCTTCCGGCAGGCCCTGGAACGCGGGGCGAGGACGGCCCTGTTCTATGCCTATCGGGAGGTGATCGCGGAGGTCCACCGGTTCAGGGTTGAGTCCCGCTGCAATCCCGGGTAAACGTAGCCCCACAATACCTTGGAGGTGCATAGTATGGTCTTCGCGGATGTCTTCAGGCCTGCTTTTGTGAAGCCCCGGGCCAAGCTGCTTTATGATGTGGCGACGATCGTTGGTGGAAGCCTCCTCACCGCGCTCATGGCCCGGATCTCCATCCCCCTCCCCTTCAGCCCCGGGGATGCGGTGAAGCTCGCCCTCGCGGCCCTGCTCCTGCCCGCCGGGTGGCGGGCCCTGGCCCGGTTGGGGAGAGGGGAACCCCGGTAGGCCCGGGGGGGATGGAGCATTTCCAATTCGGGAGCCAACTCCAAGGCCTCATCGGGCTCTTGCCCGCCCTCCCGATGATGCTCATCGGGCCGATCATCCAGGGACCGGACCTCCCCTGGGTGCGCCTCTTGAGCTTCATCCCCTTCTTCACCCCAGGGACGATGCTCCTCAGGCTGGCTCTCACCCAGATCCCCAGGTGGAAGGCGAGAATTCAGGTGTATTTGGACGAGGAGCAGGATCGGCTGCTGGAGCACCTAGCCAAAGTCCGGCGGGGCTCCAAGTCCCAGCTCATCAGGGAGAGCATCGCCAGCTACCTGGAGGAGGTCATCCCGCCTGAGGAGGACCCCGCCCTGGGGATCCTGGGCCTGGCAGGGAAGGTCGGTAAGGAGAACCTAGCAGAGAGGCACGATGACTACCTGGTCTCGATCCACTCCGAAAAGGACCGCGAAGGTGGCCGAGGCCAAGGCTAAGGTCAAGGTGTTCGTGGACACCGGGGCTTGGGCCACGCTGGCCGTGGAAGACGATGCCCAGTCGTGATGCAGAAGGAGAGGATCGAGGAGGCGTTCGCCTCCGACCACCACTTCCAGGTGATGGGCTTCTGGCTCATCCCCTGATCCAGCTGGAGGGAGAAGAGAAGATGGCATTCTTCGAGGCTTACGGGTTGACTAAGCGGAGCTTCGGCCACCTTCCGCCGCTCGAGGGAACTTGTAAAGGTTTATAATCCTGCCTAGGAGGTGGGTGATGGTATTCGTGCTCCTCAGTCAGGTAACGGAGAAGGGGGCTGCCACCCTCAAGGAGCGGCCGGAGCGGGTGAAGGAGGTTGACCGGGAGATCGAGGAGTTCGGCGTGCGCGTGCTTCATCAGTACGCAGTGCTTGGCCCTTACGATTTCGTGACCATCGTGGAAGCCCCTGATCCCGCCTCGGTGGCCAGGATGTCGGTGGAGCTGGCGGCGCGGGGCACAGTGAAGATCCAAAGTTTCCCTGCTGTTTCCATAGACGACTTCCTTGCTAAGTTCAAGTAAAACTCCAATAGTGGCTGAAGATTCCTCAGATACGAAAAGCTTGCCCAAAGGCAACTGAAGGAGGTAAGGACATCGGCTGCTAACGCAGAGACCATGTCCATTGGGAGGGCAACTGGGGCACTTGATAGCCCCATTGGATAGACCTCCCCGGCAGTTTGGATAGCGCACCGGTTACGAATGTTACTAATGCGCTCCCCGGGGATTAGCCTGCTGCAAATAAAAAGGGAGGGAGCGCGCCTATGGAGTATGTCGCGTTCGATTGCCGCAAGCGGTACACGTTTGCGGTGGTGGAAGACGAGCGGGGGATGGTCAGACAGGGGGGAGAAGATCCCCCACGAGCGTGGGGCCCTCAAGAAGTTCCTCTCGCGGTGTGAACGGGGCTCCCCACAGCATCTTTCGCTCTTTTCCAAAGTTCGTTTCTCAAGGAAGCACTGAGATGCTCTTATATTCGGAGACATTCCACGGGGCGCTTCCCGCTTTGCCGAAGGTCCGCTCATTCAGTCTCGCAGAGCCAGTGGGCAACATGTCCAGCAGCCTCTTTTTTACCAGCAGGAGACCTCCCCACAAAGGAAGGGGGGCCGGGGGCAACAGCGCCCAGGCCCCCCATGCGTTCGCTGTCGGTGGAGGGCTGGTCTCCTCCACTATGGGTGACGATCCTCACAGCCTGGCGGTGGCAGCGGCTGATCACAGCACGGAGCAGTCCCAGTGCAGTCGTCGGTGGCACAGCAAGGGTTGTAGATTATCTGGGCTGCTGGCCCGGTCCCAGTTGGCCCCCCGCCGTAAAGGGCCACCACTAGGTCCGGAATAGCGTTGCGGTCAAAATCTCCCACCGCAAGCCCGATCGGACTGTCTCCCACCCTGAACAGCAAGTCCACCGAAAAGCTGCCGCGCCCGTTGTTCCGCGCTATCAAAACGAAGTCTCCGTCGAACTCTGCCACAGCCAGGTCGTTATCACCATCGCGATCACAGTCAAAGGGGAGCACGAACACCGGCCCCTGGTCCATTTTGATGCGGGCGGTGATGCTGAACTCCCAACAGCCCTCATTCTCCAGGGTGGCCAAGGCTCCAAACTGCGGGTCCACCACTGCCAGGTCCGCGTCTGTGTCCCCATCGAAGTCGGCGATGGCAATCGCCCGGAGGGAAAGGCCGATGGCCTTGGTTAGTTTCAAACTAAACATGCCCGAGCCATCGTTTTCGAAGAAAAGGAGACTTGTGCCACTGGAGATGACCAGATCCAAATCCCCATCGCGGTCGAAGTCGGCAGTGGCGATGAACGCTGGCTCCCCGGGTTGGACATGGGCGGAGAGGTCTATTGGACCTCCCCCACCTTGGGGAAACAGCACCTTGAATCCCAGGGGGTCCAGGATCGCAACGTCCAAGCTACCGTTGCCATCGAAGTCACCTACGGTGAGGTGGGAAACCGTCACCGCGGGCAGCTGACTCAAAGAGGCGGAGGACCCGCTGACCTTGAACGCGGTCCAGGCTGGAAGGTACTGAGTACCCCCCACCACTTGGATGTAGTATGGCCCTACCCCTCCCCCGAACAGCCCCCAAGCCAGGGCCACCGGGGAATCGTTGAGCACAAAAGCTTTGGGAGCAGGCCAGGGTATAGGGCACGGGGCCCGGGTGGGATTCAGCCCAACCAAAATAGTGTCACAAGAATGGCAAGCTAGCGCGATGTCATCCCACCCGTCACCGTTCAGATCCCCTGCAATCACATAGCTAGGGAGAATACAGTCCCACGCAAGATCCTGGATGGTCGGCCCCCCCAGCAGTCCCAAAGTAGCAGCGACCACCAGTACGCCACACAACCCAATGGCTCTTCTCATATCACACCTCCTTGACGTCCTTGACCTAGTTCACAACCCCATTGAGGTTGATCCCTCCCACATCACCCCCTACCCATTCTGCCACACCCAAACCAGTAACCACGCCACAATCGCCCCTACCACCATCCCTCCGAGAAACTCCTCCCAACACCCCCATTTAACTGGAGAAGGACGAGAGATTGTCGGTGTACAGCGGTAGTAGATTGAGCTGATAAGAAGCTCATCGGCGTAGGGGCCGAGCTCAAGCCGAAGTACCCCTGCGGAGGGGAAGTCCTCCACAGCCAGCCACCACTGCCCTGCTTGGGGGATGGAAATGCTTTCCCAGTCTCCCTCTCCGCAGGACACTTGAACCCATCCTCCCTCATGGGCGCTTTCAAGTACAAAAAGCACCGCCGGACCAGGAATATCGCGGATGGAGATCTGGAAACCAGTACCGGGGGGACTGGGAGCTGGATAGAGGACCAGCCCGCCCCGGTCCCCTTCCACAGCTGCCCCATAGGCACACACTACCCCCCAGGGTAGGCGACACCAACCATCGAGTCGCGGTGTCCCCAGGCCGTACCGCATATGAGCTGCTGCCACGTCCACCGTAAAAAGTAGCAACACCAGGAGCCAGAACCACCGGCCCGGCTTCCCTATCCCATCCTTCCTGGTATCAGGGCGCATGCAACCTCCAAATGTAGACTTCACCCTGGCTGCCTAAACCCAAGATATCTGGCATACCGTCACCGTCAACATCAGCTGCTACCAAGTGGTGAAGGGGGACTTGATCGGGGGTGAACCCAATCAGAAGATCGGTTTCTCCCCTCCACCGGAGGTAGAGTTCACCCGGATTGTGAGAGTAGTAGACGAGATCTAAGCTCCGATCGGCATTGACATCGGTCCACACATACGGAGGTGGCACCAGCATCACGAAGGAAAGGCCAGCTGGTGGGTGCATCCATTCCATCACTTGCCCCTGACGGGTGAAGCTCCACACCACGGGTCCGCGCTGGGTAAACCACACCAACTCCCAGCCCAGGTGATCGTTGAGCTGCCCCACCTGCACATCCCAAGCTCCATAGGGAATACCTATGGAAATGGCTGGAGCCAGCTGGAACTGTCCCCGCGAGAGGAGGAGCTTGGCGTTTCGGTCTGCCCAGGCCACTGCAACTATGTCTCCCAGGGCGTCGCCGTTGAAGTCGGCCACCAGCAGCCTTTCTGGCACTACCCCTACCCCAACCTCTCCCAAGGCCTCGAACCGTCCGTCCCCGCGGCCGGCAAACAAGGAGACCAGGGAGGAACGAGGACTCGCCGCGAGCAGGTCAGCGAACCCGTCGCCGTCCAGGTCACCAGCCCCAATGAGGCTAAAACCGAGGGGAGGCAGGCTATAAGTGCCCAACCAACTGCCCACCAAGGTCCCAGGTTCCCCAGAGGTCTGATTTGGTGGAGGAAGAATCGTAGCTTCCCCGGAGCTCCCCCCCGGCTGGATTTCCACAACTCCCAGCCGGAGCTGCCAGCGAGCTTGCGCATTGCCTTCCTGGCCGTCTTCATACACTACGATTTCCACCTCACTGGCCCCGGCAACCCAGGGAGGGGTGAGGCGGAAGATCGCTTCTCCCACATCATCCTGAGCGGCGTCTCTCTCCACGGCCCTGAAGATGATCTCTAGTTCCCTGACGGGGCCTGAGTAAAGGAGCTGGGGCAACTGTGTGAGATCGAGTTTCGTCTCACGTTCGGAAACCACGGCTGTGAGGAGCCACTCGTCGCCCACTCCCTGATTTTCGACTAATTCCGCTCCCAACAACTTGAGTTCGAACTCCTGCGCGTCTGGGGTCGGAGGGGGCTCCTCACTGTCCACTTCGCTGGGACCCGGAACCTCTTCCTCGGGCCCCAGCTCTACCCTTTTGGGGCCCCTCCTACTTCCTCGGGGCAGCGCTCGAGTTCGGACTCTGCTTCACCACAACAGGAGGTGCCCTTGTCGCAAATGGCACAGCAACAAGGGTTGTAGATCACCTTAGCGGCAGGGTCCGTCCCCGGGGGGCCTCCCCCATTGAGGGCCACGGCGAGATCAGAAATTCCGTTCTGATCGAAATCTGCTACCGCCAGCCCTACCGGCTGAGGCCCGACAGGGAAGGAGAAGGTGACGAAGAGCTCAGTATCATCCACCTTTTCAGGGGAGGGCACTGTCCGATCACAGAGGTCAGGGCGAGAAATGTCTCGCAGGTTCTGCAGTCGATTGAGCACGATGGTCACCTGGTCAGTGGCTCGCTCAGCGATCGCTAAATCAATCAGAGCGTTACGATCACAGTCAAAGGCCACGATGAACACCGGCTCTCCCTCCATTTTGATGCGGGCTACCATCTGAAACTCCCAACATCCCCCTCGGTTCATCAATATGGAAAGGGCACCGAACTCGGGGTCTACAGCCGCGACGTCCAGGTAGCCATCCCGGTCGAAGTCCGCTACAGCCAAGCCCACCACCTGGGTCCCCACCACCACTTCTGGGGTGGCGCGGGGAAACACATTCTGCGGGGGCGGGGCAAATCCCAGCGTCCCTCCAGGAGTGAACTGGTTCCGGAAAAACATGATTTTGCCATCAGCTGCGACCACCAAATCCAGGTAGCCATCCCGATCGAAATCTCCCGTGGCCATGAAATGCGCTCGCTGGGCCGAAAGTGGGAGGGTGAGGGAAACCGGGGCTCCTACCGAGCTCCCCCCCGGGCTCCCCGGAACCGCCGGACTCAGGTCAGAGCGACTACCAAGATAAATGCCGATCTTGGGGGTCAGCCCATCCAGTACCGCCACCTCCAAGGCCCCGTCGTTGGTGAAATCTGCGGTTAGCACGTGGTTGAAAGTGGCAAACGTGGAGACAACCTCCACCTCGATGGGAGCAGGGGAGTTTCTAAACGCCGAGAAGGAATTGCGGGGATCCAGCGGTGAGAACCTGATCAATCCCGGCCGATATTGGGTAACTGCCAACACATTGGGGAACACGGTGTAATAAGGAAAGTTCTGGCCGCTTGGCGGATCGAGGAAATAGCCGCTCGCAAGTGCAGTAGGGGCGTCCTCCAACTCCCAAGTAACTGCACCGGCAAACTGGGCACAGGGAGAGCCCGCTGGGCCCAGGTTGGGGACCACCACCACCGTATTGCAAGAGTGGCAGGCCAGGGCCAAGTCAGGATATGAATCCCGATTGAAATCGTCCGCGATGATGTACACAGGTTTTACGCAGTCAAGCTCCAAATCCTGGATCTGCTGCGCCATGACGGGAACCAGGACTCCAATCAAAGCCGTCAGCAATAAGCTGACACCACATCGTGCCATCCTTCCCACCTCCTTCTCTTAGCAGCATGATAGCAGGTTGGGAGGGGTGTTGTCTGTAATGTAGGCTACTTTAAGTGAACTGTAATTTAGATCACTAAGGAGCCGCCAAGGTAGAAGTTCGAGGTGTGGCGGGGCGGAGGTGAAAGCGGCAAGCTTGGACCGGCTTCGAACTGGCTTGGGCGGTGCAATAGCGCACGCAGCGGGGGCGGCACTTGCCACCCGCCTCACAGCAGCCACTGCTCGTATAGCTCAGCGGCTCTCAGGCTCGGGCCCCACCCTAGGTGAGGGGCCCCGGATAGAGGGGAGCCTGTATAAAATATGGACCAGGTCCCCCCCCCGAAGTACGCCCTCGGGGACGGGGACAAAGTATGGTGGTAGCGGCCGCGCCCCCTCCCCAGACCGGGTGCCCTCAAGGGGGCTGCCCACTTTGCCCCCAGGAATAGTGCCGGCTAATGCCCAAACCCTCTCCCAAGCTGGCAAGTAAAGCCCCGGGGGCAGGCCCCCTACTCTGCCGGGGCGTAGAAACACCGCTTGGGGGAAGTGATCTTCCCTTCCTTCTTCAGCTCCTTGATGGCCTTGGAAACCTCGTCCTTTGTCAAGCCAGCGGCCTGGGCGATCTCCCCTGGCCGAGCCGGCCGCCCCAGCTCCCTCAGCGTCGCGAGTACCCGGTCCTTCACCTCGGACACCTTTGCCTCCTTTCACGCGATTTCAGCTTGAACACACCAGCCGCGGGCCCCGGCCTGGGGCAGGAACGCCTGCGGGGTCAACGCCCGATCGATGGGGATGACCCCTGCGGGAAGCTCCCCCCGCACCGCGAGCTGAAGCACGATGGCCGCGTGCCAGCCGGTGAGCTTTTCCATGGCGGAAAACCTGGTGGCCCCATCGTAGTAGTCGACGAGCTGTACCCTGGCCTCCGCCGGAGCCCCTCCCCTCCTCCCCCGGACCAGCACGTGGATCAAACACACGTCCTCCTTGTCTTGCGGCAACCGTTCCTCCCACAGGCGGGCCAGCAGCGCCCGGGGCTGGATCCCGCAGCCCCCCACCTCCACCGGCTCCTGGGAAAACAGCCCCGCTTCCCGCAGGCCCCGCACCATCAGGCAGTGTCCCGGATAGCGCAGGGTCTTGTTCTCCAGCACCTTGAGCTTCCCCTGATAGCTCCAGGGCATGGTGGACAGGCCCCCCGAGGTGACGAACGCCTCCAGCCGGCCCAGGGGGGGAAGCTCTAGCTCCTCGAGCTCGGACAGGGCCGGCACCGGGATCACCTCCCCGTCCCTGATGAAAAAAGCCTCCCCGTCGTACTCGGTTATCAGCCCCTCCACGTTGAACAAAAGGGAATAGTTCCAGGGGGGCTCTGGGCGCTGGGGGAGACCGCCATCGTAGATCCGCACCTCCTCCACCTCGTCCAGGAGGGACATGGCGTGAAGGGCCAGGGTGATGTTCATCCCCGGGCCCATGCCGCAGTCCGGGACCACCGTCACCCCAGCCCGCCGGGCGGGCCCGTCCAGCTCGAGCTGGCGCCGCACGATCCCGGTGTGGCCGCCCAGGTCCACCATGTGGCTCCCGCTGGCGATCGCGGCCTCGGTGAGGGCCAAATTGAACCGATAGGGGACCGCCGAGAGGAGCCCGTCTGCTTCGATGAGTAACCGCTTCACCTGGAGCAGGTCCCCGGCGTCGGCCGCTTGGGGTCGGACCACCTCTCGCCCGAGGAGGGAGTTCACCCGGGCTGCTCCCATCCGAGCAGTTTCCCCGCGCACGTCTGCCAGCACGACCACTTCGGCCTCCCCCAGCAGGGCGAGGTCGTAGGCAGCAGCCATCCCTTGTCTTCCTACACCCAACACCAAATAGCGGTAGCCCATGATGCTTCAAGCTAACTCATTAACCCCATCCAGCCAAACCCAGTGTATCCCGCCGTCCTGCAGAAGTGTAAATGCCGGTGAGGAGGTGGGCTATGAAGCTGGTGGCGGTTGGCTTGTGTACCCTGGTCTTTTTTACTGGCCTTGCCAGGGAACCCGGGTTCTTCGGGATCTCCGGGGGGATGTCCCCCGACGAGTTCCACTACCTAGCCGAGCTGGGCGTGGACTATGTGATCTATGGGCTTTACATCGGCCCTCAGGGCCCGCCGGAAGCCCGGCCCCGGGACCGCACCCGCATGCGGGGGCTCATCGAACGGGGCGTGACCCCAATCCCCACCTTCTGGGCCGGCGAGGTACCCCCCCAGGCCAGCGCCTCGGTGGCAGAAATTGTGGCCTATTTCACCACCGGTCCGGGGGTCAAGGAGGTCGGGGCCCCGATCCGCTACTGGCAGATCGGAAACGAGGAGAACGGCGGCTGGGGCACTTCCTGCTCGCCGGAGGAGTTCGCCCGGCGGGTGCAGATAATCTCTGCCGGCATCAGACGTGCTTGTCCGGACTGCACCGTCGTCATGGGGGGCCTCCTGGACGGCCCCGAGATGGGCGACTGGGCACTGGAGCCGTATCTGCGGCGGTTCCTCGCCGCCGGGGGTGGGGAGTGGATCGATGTCTACAACTTTCACTACTACGGCCTGGCCCAGCCCCACCCCCGGCTCCCATCCGCCCAAACCTATCGCACCGGGGAGGAGCTCGTGGGAAAGTTGCGCCGGGTGTTGGCGGAATTCGGCTACCAGGGCCGGCCGATCTGGTGCAGCGAGACATCCACTTACTCAGGGAAAGTAGGAGAAATTTTTCAATCAGAGGAAGAACAAGCCGCGGACCTGGTGAAGCGGTTCGTGCTCCTTTACTCCCTGGGGGTGGAAAAGACCTTTTGGACCTTTTTGGTGGAGCCCCGCTATGAGGGCACCGGGGTGGGCTTCTTCGATCAAGCAGGACTGATATACGACGGGTTCGGCCCCTACGACCGGGGTGCCGGGGTGAAGAAATTAAGTTTCTTCGCCTATCGGGAGCTGGCAGCCCGCCTGCGGGAAGCGGAGCTGATCGGGCGCTGGGAAGAGGAGGGGGTGAGCTGGTTCCGCTTCTTCGGCCCGGCAGGGGAGGTTTCCGTGCTGTGGCAGGACCCTTGGCTCAGACAAGGGGCAGTCTGGATCCAGCCTAGGGGAGAGGTCGAGGTCCAGGACATCTACGGGGAATCCCTGGGCCGCTGGGGAGGAACCTTCAAGCTCCAGCTGGGGCTCGAACCGGTGTACATCACAGGTGAGGTAATGCAGGTCTCGCTTTCAGCTCCTCCCCTTTCCGCCCCCTGAGGCCTGGGGTCGGGGTTCATCCCCACCTCCCAAACTCCGGCCCCCTGCCCCGCGGGGGAGCTGGCTCCGCGCGGGGGCCAGGGGTATGATTGGGTGGGGTCATAGTGCCTAAATCGAGGGGGAGAAGCGCGTTTTAAAACCGCTATGGAGAAATTGATCGTCCGGGGGGCCAGGGAACACAACCTGAAGGACATCGACCTGGAGATCCCCAGGAACAAGCTGGTGGTGATCACCGGCATCTCCGGCTCGGGAAAGTCTTCCCTGGCATTCGACACCATCTACGCCGAGGGCCAGCGGCGGTACGTGGAGTCGCTCTCGGCCTACGCCCGCCAATTCCTGGGGCTCATGGAGAAGCCTGACGTCGATTTCATCGAGGGCCTGTCCCCGGCCATCTCCATCGACCAGAAGGCCCGCTCCCACAACCCCCGCTCCACCGTGGGCACGGTGACCGAGATCTACGACTACCTCCGGCTCCTCTACGCCCGGATCGGGAAGCCCCACTGCCCTCAGTGCGGCCGGCCCATCGAACGCCAGACCGCCCAGCAGATCATCGACCAGGTGTGTGCCCTCCCTGAGGGGACTCGGGTGCAGATCATGGCCCCGGTGGTGCGGGGCCGGAAGGGCGAGTACAAGCACGTATTCGAAGAGCTGAAAAAAGAGGGGTTCGTGCGGGTGCGGGTGGACGGGGTTCTCCGGACCCTGTACGAGGACATCCAGCTCGACAAGAAGAAAAAGCACACCATCGAGATCGTGGTGGACCGGATCAAGGTGGCGAAGGGCAAACGCCCCCGCATCGCCGACTCCATCGAGACCGCCCTCAAGCACGGCGGGGGGCTGGTGATCGTGGAGATCATGGGCCAGGAGGAGCGGCTCTACTCAGAGCACTTCGCCTGCCCGACCTGCGGAATCTCCATCGAGGAGCTGGAGCCACGCCTGTTTTCGTTCAACTCCCCCTACGGGGCTTGCCCGGTCTGTGACGGCCTGGGGGTCCAGATGGTGGTGGACCCGGATCTGGTGGTGGACAGGCGCAAGTCCCTGCGGGAGGGGGGCCTCCTTCCCTGGGCGGGCTCCAAATCTCGCTGGCTGTGGGCGGTGCTGGACGGGGTGTGCCGCGCTTACGACATCGACCCACACCTGCCGCTTGGGGAGCTGCCCCAGGAGAAGCTGGACATCCTCCTCTACGGCACCAAGGGAGAGCAGGTGGCGTTCACCTACACCACCACCTACGGCCGCACCCGGGTCTACCACCGCCCTTATTCCGGCCTGATCCCGGCCCTGGAACACACCTACCGGGAGGCGACCTCGGAGGAAGTGCGGCAGGAAGTAGCCCAGTACATGTCCGCCCTGCCCTGTCCGGCCTGCAAAGGGGCCCGGCTCAGGCCGGAGGCCCTGGCGGTCACCGTGGGCGGCAAGAACATCTGGGAGGTCACCCGCATGTCCATCCGGGAGGCCCTCCGGTTCTTCCAGGAGCTGGAGCTCGCCGAGCGGGAGCAGCTCATCGCCCACCAGATCCTGAAGGAGGTGCGGGCCCGGCTGTCCTTCCTGGTGGACGTGGGCTTGGACTACCTCACCTTGGATCGGTCGGCCAACACCCTGGCCGGGGGGGAGGCCCAGAGGATCCGGCTGGCCACCCAGATCGGGGCCCAGCTCACCGGGGTGCTGTACGTCCTGGACGAGCCCTCCATCGGCCTGCACGCCCGGGATAACCAGCGGCTTTTGGCCACCCTAAAGCGCCTCCGGGATCTGGGGAACACGGTGATCGTGGTGGAGCACGACGAGGAGACCATGCGCCAGGCGGACTTCATCGTGGACCTGGGCCCCGGGGCGGGGCTGCACGGGGGGTACGTGGTGGCCACCGGCCCCCCGGAGGAGATCGCCCGCTGCGAAAAATCCCTCACCGGCCAGTACCTGGCCGGGAGGAGGCGGATCCCGGTCCCCAGGACCCGTCGGCGGCCCAAGGACCGCTGGATCGTGGTGAAAGGGGCGAGGGAACACAACCTGAAGGGGATCGACGTCCGGTTCCCGCTGGGGCTGTTCATCTGCGTGACCGGCGTTTCCGGCTCTGGGAAGTCCACCCTGGTGGACGAGGTGCTGTACCGGGGCCTGGCCTGGCGCCTGGGGTACTCGGCCGGCAAACCCGGAGCCCACGACGACATCGAGGGCTGGGAGCAAATCGACAAGGTGATCGAGATCGACCAGTCGCCCATCGGCCGCACCCCCCGCTCCAACCCGGCCACCTACACCAAGGTGTTCGACCCCATCCGGCAGGTGTTCGCCGCCACCCCGGAGGCCAGGATGCGCGGCTACCGGCCGGGCCGGTTCTCGTTCAACGTGCGGGGCGGCCGCTGCGAGGCCTGCCAGGGCCAGGGCAAGGTGAAAATCGAGATGCACTTTCTGCCGGACATCTACGTCCCCTGCGACGTGTGCAAGGGCACCCGCTACAACAAGGAGACCCTGCAGGTGCGCTACAAGGGGGTGAACATCGCCGAGGTGCTGGACATGACGGTGGAGGAGGCCCTGGGGTTCTTCTCGGCCATCCCCCCCATCCGCAGCCGGCTCCAGACCCTGTACGACGTGGGACTGGGCTACATCAAGCTGGGCCAGCCGGCCACCGAGCTCTCCGGGGGGGAGGCCCAGCGGGTGAAGTTGGCGCGGGAACTGGGGCGCCGGGCCACCGGCAGGACCCTGTACGTCCTGGACGAGCCCACCACCGGCCTCCACCCCGAGGACGTCAGGAAGCTCCTCGCGGTGCTCCACCGGCTGGTGGACGCCGGCAACACGGTGGTGGTGATCGAGCACAACCTGGACGTCGTGAAGACCGCGGACTGGATCATCGACCTTGGGCCCGAGGGCGGGGAGGAGGGGGGCTATGTGATCGCCGAGGGCCCGCCCGAGGAGATCGCGGAAAACCCCCGTTCCTACACGGGCCAGTACCTGCGCAAGGCCCTGGCACTGCAGGAGGTTTTATGACCGCTCTTTGGCTCGCCCTGGCGGCCTTGGCCGTTGCCGCGGTGGCGCTCGTCTTCTTTCTCCTGCGCCGCGCAAAACCAGGGGAAGAACTCGCCGCCATCCGGGAGTCCACCCGCGCCCTGTCCGAGGAAGTGGGGCGGCTATCCCAGCTCCTCTCCGGCCAGCTCTCGGCACTCTCCGAGCAGGTGGGCAGGCAGCTCTCCTCCACCGCCCAGCTCCTCCAACGCCAGGAGGGCACTTTGGGCCAGCGCCTCGCTGGGGTCCAAGGGGTGGTGGCAGACGTCAAGGAGAAGCTGGGGGGGTTGGAGGAGGCTTCCCGGCGCATCGCCGAGCTGGCCCAGGACATCGCCTCACTGCAGGACATCCTCAGGGCCCCCAAGGCGCGGGGGGGCCTGGGAGAGTGGATCCTCTCCGAGCTCCTGGCCCAGGTCCTTCCCGGGGAGACCTACGCCCTGCAGCATCAGCTCCGGGGAGGGGAGCGGGTGGACGCGGCCATCTTCCTCCCGGGGATGGTAGTGCCGGTGGACGCCAAGTTCCCCCTGGAGTCGTTTCAGAAGCTGCTCGCTGCCGAAACGCCCGAGGAGCGCAGGCGGCACAAACGGGCCCTGCTCAAGGCCGCAAAGAAACACGTGGACACCGTGGCGGAAAAATACATCCGCCCGGCGGAGGGGACGGGGGACTTCGCGCTGATGTACGTTCCGGCCGAGGGGGTGTTCCTGGAGCTCATCACCCCCGAGGAGGGGCTGGACCAGGATTTCCTGGCTTACGCTTGGTCCCGGCGGGTGATCCCCTGTTCCCCCAACACCTTCTACGCCTACCTCCAATCGGTGGCGTTGGGGCTGCGGGGGCTGTCGCTGGCGGAGAACGTGCGGCGGGTGCTGGGGGAACTGAGGGAGATCTCCAATCAGTTGAATTCGGTACAGCGGAGCTTCGGCACGCTGGGTGGACACCTGAGGAACGCGGCCAAGAAGCACGAAGAGGTGGAGGGGGAGCTCCGTAGGCTGGTGGACAGGCTGGCCCGGCTGGCGGAGGAGGAGCCAGGGTGAGCGAGGCCTGGGCTTGGCTTTTTCTGCTGGGGGTGGCGCTCCTGGGGGTGGCCCTGGTGCTCTCCCCGGGAAGCCCCCTTCCGGCGGTGAAGATCCTGTCCCCGGCCCCCGGGGAGGAGGTGGGGCTCCCCTTGCGGGTAGTTTTGGGAGGACTTCCGGAGGGGGCGGAGCTCGGGGTGCGGCTCATCGACTCCTACGGGCGGGTGCTGGCCGAGGACGCGGCCGGGGCGGACTCCTCCGGCCGGGCGACCCTGGAGATCTACTACGACCTCCCGGCCAGCCCCCGTGGGCGCCTAGAGGTCTTCTTGCCCGTCCCAGGACTGGACCAGGTGATCCTCACCTCCCGCGGGATAGTGTTCGCCGAGGTCCCCTACAGATGGATAAAGCTTTACTTCCTTGACCCCGAGGGCCGTCCCTTCCCCTTGATCCGGCGGGTGCCTCCCACGACGGCGGTGGCCACCCAGGCGCTGGAGCTCCTCACCCGAGGACCCAGCTGGCGAGAGCGGGTCCGGGGGTACTGGACCGCCCTGCCCCAGGAGGTGGAAATCCTAGACCTCTCTATCTCAAACGGGGTGGCCGAGGTGCGGTTGGGGGGGGAATGGGAAGAACTCTCATCCCCCTTGAGGAGGTTGGCCGCGACTCAACTAGAAAAAACCTTGCTCCAATTCCCCACAGTTTCCCAGGTGGAGGTTACCGGCTGATCCCGGGGGGCCTAATCGGTGGTGATGGTGTAGAGGACCACTGCCTGATAATCCCCGGGCGGGAGGGCTTTCTCCGGCAACCTCACCCGATAATCCACGGGCAAAACGTGGCTGCCGTTGGCCCCGGAGACCAGGGGCTGGGGGACGAGGGAGAGGGGCAAGAAGTCGCCCCCGATCCCCACCTCCAGGGCGCTGATCTCCCAGTTGAAGGTGCCGTCGTAGCTGGTCCCCAAGCTGGGGGAGAGGGCCTGCACGAACACTGTCCAGCGGGTGTTGCTGATCACCCGCAGGGTGACGGCCTGGGGGAGGGACAGGTAACCCCGCTGGAAATCGGTGGGGGTGGGGGCAGGCAGTGGGGTGGCTGCCACCGCGCTCTCCCCCCACTCCTGGCCGTCCAGGGACAGCAGGGCGAAGGGGAGGACACGCCAGCTAATCCTCACCACAACGGAGTCCTGAGCCCCCATGGCGAGCAGGGCGGTGGCGGTGAGGATCAGGGCCACTAGCTTCTTCATCGCTCTCCCCCCTCGGTGGATAAGGTGTTGCAAGGGGGTTATACCGCAGCCGACCACCCGTTAGACTTATTTAGCCCTTGATTCAGATTTAATCAGCTTCATACCAATGTTAGGGCCGTCACATCGCCCCTTCCCGATGCCGGAGACGAGTCGAGGGGAAAACGCTCAGGTGAAGTGGGAACTGGTCAGCCTAAAACTTGCTCCAGCGCGTAGGCCGCCCCCAGCAGCTTCCCCTCCGCCAGCCGGGGGGCTATCAGCTGCAGCCCAAAGGGCAGCCCCTCAACCTCCCCCCCGGGGATGGAGATGGCCGGCAACCCCGCCAGGGCCGAGGGCAAGGTGAACACATCCGAAAGGTACATGGCGATCGGATCTTCTTTCTCCCCCAGCCGGAAGGCCGGGGTAGGGGAGGTGGGGCCCATGATCAGATCCACCTCGCGGAAGGCAGCCTGGAACTCCCTCGCGATCAGCGTCCTCACCCGTTGCGCCTTGCCGTAGTACTGATCGTAGTAGCCAGCCGACAAGGCGAAAGTGCCCAGGGCAATGCGTCTCTTCACCTCACGCCCGAAGCCCGCCGTCCGGGTGGCGGCCATCATCTGGGCCACCTGTTCGCCGGGCAACCGCAGCCCGTACCGGACCCCGTCGTAGCGGGCCAGGTTGGCCGAGGCCTCGGCCGAGGCGATCAGATAGTAGGTGGGCAGGGCGTATTCGGTTAGGGGGAGCGAGATCTCAACTACTTCCGCCCCCTGCTCCCGGGCCAGGGCGCACCACCGGTCCACCAGCGCCCGTGCGGCGGGAGAAAGTTCGGCGGGCACGTACTCCTTGGGCACCCCGATCCTGAGCCCATCCAGAGCCCCTTCCCCGAGGCTCTCCAAGTAGTTCTCCGGGGGGAGGGGGAGGCAGGTGGCATCCCGGGGGTCGGGGCCGGCAATCAGGGACAGGAGCAGGGCGGCATCCCGAACCGAGCGGGCCAGGACCCCCACCGTGTCCAGGGAGGAGGCGAACGCCACCAAGCCCCAGCGGGATACGCGGCCGTAGGTGGGCCGCAACCCCACCACCCCACACAGGGCCGCCGGCTGCCGCACCGAACCCCCGGTATCTGTCCCCAGGGCGGCCAAGGCCTCCTCGGCGGCCACCGCCGCCGCAGAGCCCCCCGAAGACCCCCCCGGCACCCGCTCGGGATCATGAGGGTTGCGGGTGGGGCCGAAGGCGGAATGCTCGGTGGACGAGCCCATGGCGAACTCGTCCAGGTTGGTCTTGCCCTGCACCTGAGCCCCGGCCGCCCGCAGCCGGGCCACACAGGTGGCGTCGAACGGCGGCCGGAACCCCGACAGGATCTTGGAGCCACAGGTGGTGGGGAAGTCGCGGGTGATGAGGTTGTCCTTGATGGCGATGGGGAGCCCGGCCAACGGAAGCCCGGCCAGCTCCTCCCCATCCCTCACCAGCTGATCCGGGTCGGCCAGGCTTATGAACGCCCGCAGCTCCTCTTCTCTACGCTCGATGGCTTCCCACAAAGAGACGATGATCTGGGAAAGCGAGACGTTCCCCTCCCGGAGGGAGTTTAGGGTCGCTTGTAGGTCCACAAGTCACCTCTCACATCGGCCTGGCGTGCGCAGCCCAGGCATCGTGGCCGCTGCTTTCTCTCCGGCTGGAGCAAGCGAGGGGCTCATCAACGCCGATGGCTCCCCGATGAGAAATTTTCCCCGTCCTCGCCCACGGCTTTGGCCTGCGCGAAGGGCTTTTTCCAATCGGGGCCTTTCCCCAAGTCGCGCCTCCCTGTCCGCTTTCCCGGGCCGAGTTTTGAGAAAGTCAGGCCGGCGCCTCAGCGCGGGGCGGTGCACCGAGGCGCAGCCCGAACACGTTGGTGCCGGGGGTGGGACTCGAACCCACACGGGGGTCAATTCCCCACTGGATCCTGAGTCCAGCGCGTCTACCAATTCCGCCACCCCGGCGTGAATCGCGCCAATTCTATGGCCCCCGGGCCCGGGGTCAACTCGAGCCGGGGTGGTGGAGATGAGCGGATTTGAACCGCCGACCTCCGCGTTGCGAACGCGGCGCTCTCCCAACTGAGCTACATCCCCACTTTTTCAAAACGGCCCGCCCTCCCGGCGGGCTTCCTCTGTGGCGGAGCAGGGACTCGAACCCTGAACCTCGCGGTTATGGGCCGCGCGCTCTGAACCGGTTGAGCTACTCCGCCTCCTGGTTGCGGGGGCTGGACTCGAACCAGCAACCTCCGGGTTATGAGCCCGGCGAGCTTCCAAATTGCTCCACCCCGCTTCTGCCGGGGGCGGGAATCGAACCCGCACGAGCTCACGGCTCAGGGGATTTTAAGTCCCCGGCGTCTACCAATTCCGCCACCCCGGCATCTTGCGCCCAGAGCGGGAAACGGGATTCGAACCCGCGACCTCCACCTCGGCAAGGTGGCGCTCTACCAGCTGAGCTATTCCCGCTTGCAAGGGCATTATACGGAGGGGACCCCCCCTCCTTCAAGGTTGGTGCGAAGGGCGGGATTCGAACCCGCACGCCCGAAGGCACTGGCTCCTAAGGCCAGCGCGTCTGCCAATTCCGCCACCTTCGCACACATTCATTTTACCCGAGGACCTCAGGCCCAGACAAGCAAAACGGGGTGCCTAGAGAAGGACATGGCGGGGAGGGGCAACGTGAACCTCCGGCAAGGGGAGCACGAAGGTTGGGCCACCAAAAAAATCCGCCCCGGCCCGAAGGCCGGGGCGGAAACAACACCCGTGCCCGACACCCTTCAGCCTATGATGTCCTGATAGATCGCGATCACCCGCGTGTTCTGGTTCAAGGTCAGCGTCAGGGAATAGGTGCCAGTCCTACGATTGTAAACCCCTTCGTAGATCACCGGCTCCTGGGCATCGCCCTCCCATACCTCGAAGTGGCGGAACCCCACCCCGTAAGGCCCGGCCACTCCGCTCCGGGCCGGGACCCACAGGGTGATCTGAGTGCCTTGAGCCCGCTGGACGGTGAACGGGGTGTAGCGCTCCTCCTCCTCATCCGACAGCCGCACTGGGAGCTCCAGCTCCTCGTAACCCGGGGTCACGTGAATGAGCCGATGCGCCCGGACGTCAAGCTGGACCTGAAGCGGATACACCCGGATGGGGGGTAGGATGCCCACCTGACAAGCAGGGAGTTCCACCTCCCGCTGGGCTGTCTGGGTCCGACCTTGGGCGTCCTGGACCCGGACCTGGGCCGTGGCGGTCCCTCCGGAAGGCGCGTTCACCTGGAAGGTCACCGAGCTCGAGGTGGGGAAATTGCCCAGCTTCAGCTGGAAGGAACCGTCGGGCAACTGGAGGGCGATCGGCCCCACCGAGAGGGGGGGCGTGCCGCCAGAAGCCTGCCAGCTCACCAGCACCAGGTGGGAATACTCATCCCCACACACCTGTTCCGCCACCGCCTCGGTGATCGTCACCTGGAGGCCCCCCGTGGGAGCGGTGGGCTCCCCCACCGTGATCACCACCGTGAGGCGGATCACCTCACACTGGGCCTGGTTGTAGAGCGAGTACATCAGCTGGTAGGTAGCTGCCCCAGGGGGCACCTGCCCGCTCAGCCTCCCCTGGCCATAGGGCAACAGGAGCTCGAAGCTGAGGGTAGGGGGCAGGTTAGAGGAGAGGAGTTGATATGAGGTGGCCCCGGCCTGGGCGATGACCTGCCGGAGTTCCTCCGGCATCTGGCGGGTGACGCTCACCTGCATCCCAGGGCTTACCGACCCGAAGTCCCAAGTTCGATACTGCGTCTCAGGGCATTCGGTGGGGGCGGGCCGCGGGGGCAGGTACTCCTCACAGGTGGGGGCCAGACACTCGGGGTCGATGAACGCCTGGACCGAGGTCTGGATATCGGGCACCACTTCCACCGAGGTGGTGGCGGTGGCAGCCGCTCGGGCCACGGCCTGGGTCATCACCTGGGCCTGGGCCAGGGCGGCCACGCAGGCTTGGGCGGCCGCGTGGGCCTGGGCTCGGGCAGCCGCGCAGGCTTGGGCGGAAGCCTGGGCTTGGGCCGCTGCCAGGGCACAAGCCTGGGCTGAGGCGTAAGCGGCGGCCTGAGCCTCGGCCAGAGCCTTGGCAGCTGCGTAGGCACGGGCCTCTGCAGCCGCTTCGGCTCCGGCGGCGGCATAAGCGCTAGCCGCCGCCTGAGCGAACGCGCTGGCCATGGCCTCCACCCCCACCGCGACCTGGGCCTCAGCCTGGGCCTGGGCCAGGGCAGCCGCGCGGGCAGCCGCCAGGGCCTGGGCGTGGGCCTGGGCCAAGGCGTTGGCTTGGGCTTCCACTTGCGTCAGCACCCGCACCGCCGCCGCCGCACACGCGCGGGCAGCCGCCTCGGCCTGAGCATTGGCCTGGGCGATGGCCTCCACCCCGGCGGCCACCTCGGCTTCCGCCTGGGCGTTGGCTTGGGCAGCGGCCTCAGCATGGGCCAGCGCTTGGGCAGCGGCCTCGGCCACCGCCTCCACCCCGGCGGCCACCTCAGCCTGGGCCTGGGCCAGGGCCTGAGCGGCGGCCTCCGCAGCCGCCTGGGCCTGAGCAGCCGCCTGGGCAGCCGCTTGAGCATGGGCGAACACCTGGGCCGCCCCCATGGCCTCGGCAGCCGCGTAGGCGGAGGCATAGGCCTCACCGGTGCCGGCTGCGCTAGCCTGGGCTTGCGCCTGGGCGGAAACCTGGCTGGCAGCCTGGGCACACGCCTCGGCCGCGGCTTGGGCCTGGGCGGCGGCTTGGGCAGCCGCTTGAGCATGAGCCTTCACCTGGGCCACAGCTTGGGCCACCGCTTGGGCCATGGCCTCGGCCTCCGCTTGAGCCTGGGCATAAGCGGAAGCAGCGGCTTGGGCGGCCGCTTGGGCGCTGGAGCTGGCCTGAGCCACAGCTTGGGCCATGGCCTGGGCCTGGGCCTGAGCTTGGGCGCACGCTTGGGCAGCCGCTTGGGCCTGGGCTTGAGCCTCGGCCTGGGCCTCGGCGATGGCCTCCGCATAGGCCTCGGCGGAGGCGCTGGCCTGAGCACAAGCCTGGGCGATGGCCGTGGCCTGGGCATCGGCCTCGGCATAGGCCTGGGCGATGGCCCGGGCGGCCGCCTGGGCCTTTGCTTGCGCTTGGGCATAAGCCTGGGCAATGGCCTGGGCCGCGGCCTGGGCCTGGGCGTAGGCCTGGGCGATGGCCTGGGCCGCCGCCTCTGCCTCTGCCAGCGCCTCGGCGTGGGCAGTGGCTATGGCCTCGGCATGGGCCTGGGCCTGGGCGTAAGCACTGGCCGCGGCCTGGGCGCGCGCGTAAGCCGTGGCCTCAGCGCTGGCCGCTGCTTCCGCCCGCGCCTCGGCGAAGGCAGCCGCTTGGGCCACGGCTTGGGCCGCAGCTTGGGCGGCGGCGCTGGCCTCGGCCACCGCGGTGGCGATGGCCTCCACCACCCCGCCCACTTGGGTGACCACGGTCCCGCAGGGGACCTGGGTTTGGACGGTCTGCTTGACGATCTCCGCCTGATCCTGAGCCTGAGAGGAAGCCTGGGCGGAAGAGGCGGCTTGGGACTGGGCGAAGGCCCGCACCCCGGCGAACGCTGCCACCTGTGCTTGGGCCGTGTCCTCGGCTTGGGCAGCCGCCTGGGCCTCAGCCTGAGCGGTGGCAGCCGCCTGGGCAGCCGCGCTCGCCCGGGCCTCAGCCTCGGCTTGGGCTTCGGCGATCGCCTCGGCCACTGCCTCGGCATAGGCCTGCACCTCGGCCAGGGCAGCCGCGCAGGCCTGGGCGGCGGCCTGGGCCTCGGCCTGGGCCCCTGCGATGGCCTGCGCCAGCGCCTCGGCCTCGGCCTCAAGTTCGGTCTTGGCCGCGGCACAGGCAGAGGCTGAGGCCTGGGCGTCCGCCTGGGCAGAAGCACAAGCCGTGGCGAATGCCTCGGCTTGGGCGGCAGCTCGGGCCGCTGCCTGGGCGGCGGCCTGGGCCTGCGCCTGGGCCTCGGCAACTGCCCGGGCGCAAGCTTGGGCCAGGGCCTCCACCAGGGTTTCCACCCGGGCTTCCGCTTGGGCCACCGCTTGGGCAGCGGCGGCGGCAGAGGCGTTGGCACTGGCCGCTGCCTCCAGGAAGGTGCTTACATCCAGGCCCGCTAGCAGATCTTCTGCTTCACCGGCCAGCGCCTGGGCTTGGGCAGCCGCCTGGGCAGCGGCCTGGGCCTGCGCCTGGGCCAAGGCCACTACTTGGGGGAGGAACGACTCGTATTCCTCTGATTGAGCTGCCAGGGGAAGGGAGAGCCCCACCGCCAGGAGGACCGCCAACATCACCGAAAGGTACTTGTGCACTGCGCACCACCTCCTTCCCCCGCTCCAAAGGAGTGGGGGGATCCTACCACTATAGCACATCCCGGCTGGCCTGTTGCCCACCCGGGGGGCCAAGTGGTGTCCGAATACGCCATAACTACAGCCGCCAAGGGGCAGAGGTTTCGGGGCTTCCGCCCTTGCCGATGGAGTCCGGATGCAGCAAACTGCTTTTGCCAAGGGGGTGATGAATCGTGAGGGCAATCATCGGAGTCGTCACCGGAGGTGGGATCGCCGCCTTTTTCTTCTTCAGTTGGATCATTCAGCTCCTGTGGAACTCGCTTGTGGCCGGGCACCTGGGCTGGAGCCCACGCCTCTCGTACCTGCAGGCAGCTGGGCTGTGGTTCCTGGTGACGCTGCTTTTCGCCTGGGTGGGGATCGGGGCCGGCCGGTACGTGTACCGCCGCCGCCTGCGGGATTGGGAGGAACTGGGCCGACGGGTGGAAACCCGCATCAAGGCCGCCCTCCACCGCTGGGTGGAGGGGGAGGCGGAAGGGGATTGGGAGGAACTGGGGAGGAAGATCGAGGAAAAGCTAAAGAAAAAGTTCAAGGAATGGTTGGGGGAAGAGTGAGCGGCCCTTGGTCCCCTGCTGAGCCCCCACCGATGTCCCTCGCCCAGCAGCTAGAGCGGACCTTGGGCCACCACCCTCGGGTGGTGGTGGCGGAGCGGCGGGAGCTGATCCGGGAGGCGATCCGGCGCCGGGAAGCCTGGGTGGCCAGCTGCGGGGCCCTGGCCACCTGGACCCCGCCGGATTCCACTGGCCGCCGCCCCCAGGACACCTACATCGTCGATTCCCCCAGCGTGCACCACCAGGTGGACTGGTCCTCCCCCTATTGCCACCCCCTGCCCGAGGAGGTGTTCGCCGAGCTGTGGACAGCGGCCCTGAGGCTCCTTGCCAAGAAGGACCGCCTTTACCTGACAGAACGTGGGCTGGGAGCCGACCCCCGCTTCGCCCTCCCGGTGCGCACCGTCACCGACCGCGCCCTGGTGGCCCTGTTCACCCACAACATGTTCCGCCCCTGGCCCCAGCAGCCTGAGCGTTCCCACCTGGGTTCTCCTCCCTTTACCCTGCTCGTGCTGCCATATGACCGGGTGCCCAAGGGCCAGTTCGAGGGGAGCCTGCGCTCGGACGTGGTGGTGGCCATGGATTTCCACCGGCGCCTGGGGTTGGTGTGGGGGTCGGCCTATCTTGGTTCGGTGAAAAAGCTTATGTTCACGGTCATGAATTGGATTTTGCCTGAGTTCGAAGTGCTTCCGCTTCACTGCGGCGCCAGCCTGGGAAGCGAGGGGCTGGCCCTGTTTCTGGGCCTCTCCGGCACCGGGAAGACCTCCCTCTCTTCAGCCCCGGAACGACGGCTGCTCGGAGACGACGAACACGGTTGGTCCGGGGAGGGGGTGTTCAACTTCGAGGGCGGCTGTTACGCCAAGCTTCTCGGGCTTTCCCAAGAGAAGGAGCCGGGCATCTGGTGGGCGGTGATGCACTCGGCACCCCCGGAAGACCATGGGACCATAGTGGAGAACGCCATGATCTACCCCGACGGCAGGTTCGACTTCCACGACGCCCGGCTCACCGAGAACTCCCGGGCCTCCTACCCTTTGGAGTTCGTGCCCCAGGCGGTTCTGGACGGCCGGGCAGGCCACCCCCAGGTCATCTTCTTCCTCACCGCAGATGCCAACGGGGTCCTTCCCCCCATCGCCGTCCTGGAAAAGCCCCAGGCCATGTTCTGGTTCCTGATGGGCTACACGTCGAAGCTGGCCGGCACCGAGACCGGGATCGGGGAACCCCGGTCCACCTTCTCCCGCTTCTTCGGCGCCCCGTTCATGCCCCGCCAGCCTGCGGTGTACACCAAGCTGCTGGGGGAGTATCTGGACCGATACCGGGCGCGGGTGTACTTGGTGAACACCGGCTGGAGCGGAGGGCCGTTTGGCCAGGGCCAGCGGATCGACATCCGGCTCACCCGGGCCATGGTGCAAGCCGCACTGGCGGGAGAACTGGAGCGAGGGGAGCTGCGAGAGGACCCGCGCTTTCACCTGTGGGTGCCCCGGAAGTGCCCCGGGGTACCGGCTTCCGTGCTCTGGCCCCGGGAGAGTTGGAAAAACCAGGGGGAATATGACCGCCGGGCCGCCGCCCTGGCCCGGGAGTTCGCCCAGCACTTCCAAGAGGCCTTCTCCGGTCAGGACATCCCCCCCGAGGTGGCTGCCCAGTGCCCGGGGAGCTAGTCCGGCCGGAGCTCGAACTCCCAGGGGTCACTCTTCATCCCAGCTTGGTCCGCCAGCACCACCTGCAGGCGAGCCGGCCGGGCCTCCCTCAAGATGGCGGTAAACCAAAAACTACCCCGGGCCCTCCCCACCACCCGAGGGTTGAAGGTGAGGTGAGGTTCCACCGTGGTCCAGCCCTCGCCTTCCACCACCTCCACGTAGACCAGGGAGATGTTTCTATCGGGATCCTCAAACTGGACGGTGATGATCTGGCCTCGGCCCACCTGCGCTCGGGCCGAGTAATACACCCCCAGTACCCGAGGCCGGTGGTCGAGGAGGTACGCGAGGTCCCAGGTGGCCAGCCCCCCCACATCGGAGCCGGACACCAAATACTGGCCGTCCGGGGACAAGGCCAGGGACCACACCGAGCCTTGATGGCCCACGAGGGTGCCCAGTTCCCAGCCGGAAGTTGGATCCCAAACCCGCACGGTGTGGTCGGCGCCGGCGGAAACCAGCAGCCCGGCTGGGTGGCTAGTCAGTTCCCAGACCGACAACTCGTGCCCGAGCAGTTGCCCCTGGAGTTCTCCTTCCGGCCAGGTCCAAACCCAGATCGCCCCGTAGCCGTCCCCGGCGGCCAGCCACGCCCCCTCGGGGTGAAAGGCCAGTCCCCACAGGCCCCCCCGGGGCCCAGATAAACCCCCGGCTTCCTCCCAGGTGCCCACCTGCCACCCAAGCAACCGGTCGTCTCCCCCGCCCCCGGAGAGCAGCGCTGCCCCGTCGGGGGAGAAGCAAAGTGAGGCCACAAGCCCGCTGTGGGCTAGCCAATCAGCCACCAGCTCCCCCCCGGGCCACTCCCAAATCCGGATGGTGCCATCTGCGAAGCCGGCTGCCAAGTATTTCCCGGCTGGGCATGCGGCCAGGGACCAGATGGTCTCTCCCAAAGCGAACCTGAACTTTTCGCGTCCCGCGGGGAGTTCCCAGACCACCAGCTCCCCAGCTGCCGTGCCGGCGGCCAAAAACTCGCCCCGTGGGGAGAAGGCCAGGGCCCGCACGTCCTGTTGTGACAGTGTGCGGATAAGTGATAGGCCTGGGAGTTCTCTCAGCTCCACCCCTCCCTGGCTGGCCACCGCCAGGTAGTGCCCCCGGGGACAGATAGCCACCGCAGTGACCCAGACGCCCTCCCCCAGCCTCTCCCGGGCCAGCATCCCCACCGGGAGCGCCCCCTGGGGCCAGCCCCCCACAGCCCACAGCCCCACCACAAGCAACACCAAAGCTCTCCGCCCCATGCACCCTCCTTTCGCTTTCCCCGGCCATTATAGGGAGAGGGCCCTCCCCCGGAACCCGGGCAAGCGGGATAATCACCCTGTGCAAATCAAAGTGGGTTGCTGCGGGTGGTCCAGCCTACGGGGGGAAGACGTGGGGGAACCTGCCTGGCGCGACAAGTTCTCCCACAAGCTCCAACTCTACGCCGCCCACTTTCCGGCGGTGGAGGTCAACTCCACCTTCTATCGCCTCCCCAAACCCCAGACCGCCCAGCGCTGGCGGGCCCTGGCCGACGAGATCGACCCCGAGTTCGAGTTCACGGTTAAGGTGAACCAACAGGTTACGCACCGGGCCCGGTTCCGGGGGCAGGCGGCCCAGGAAGCGTTTTCTGGTACCGCGGCCATCGCCCGCCTGTTGCGGGCCCGGCTGTTGCTCCTCCAGTGCCCCCCCTCCTTCGGCCCCACCCCGGAGAACCAGGAGCAGTTGCGCCAGTTCTTGTCCCAAGTGGACCGGGAAGGCTTCTCGCTGGTATGGGAGCCCCGGGGGGAATGGGGCCGGGTGCCGGAGCTGGTAGCAGAGATCTGTCGCGAGTTCTCGCTGATCCACTGCACCGACCCCTTCTCCCACTGGCCGGTGACCTCGGGGGAGGTGGCCTACCTACGTCTGCACGGTGCCCCACCTGGGGAACGCATGTACTACTACCAGTACTCCGACGATGACCTCCGCTGGCTCCTGCGCTCGCTGGCCCGGGTTTCCGCTTCCAAAGCCTACCTGTTTTTCAACAACGTGTACATGTGTCAGGATGCGCTGCGCCTGAAGCGGCTTCTTGAGGCGGCGGGTTGCTCGGCAAACCCCTGACGGCGTAAGCTCCTCCCCGGAGATGACCAGCGAAGTTCGGGGAGAGGGGTTGGCGACCTATTTGGCGGCCTGGCAGCGGGGTGGGGAGTCCCGGCGGGCAGTGGTGGCCGCCCTTTCCCGGGAAAGGTGGGAGGCCTGGGGTCCGGGGCTCCTGGCCCAGGGGCGGGAAGGGAGGCGGCTTGCGGCCGCGGTGTTGGGGGAGTGGGATGGGGAGCCGGAGCTGGCCCTGGCCCAACTGCGGGGCCTGGCCGGGGACCCGGACCGCCGGACCCGGGAACTGGCAGCCCAGGCCGCTGGAGCTTGGCTGGCCCGCGCCTTCGCCGACACCTATCCCATCCTGGGCATGTGGCGGGGGGACCCCCAGCCATGGGTGCGCCGGGCGGTGCCCCTGGCCGTGGCCGCCGGCGCGCGCCCCGAACACCTGGAGTGGGCCGACCCCCTGCTGCGGCTATTGGAGCCGCTGCTTTCCGATCGGGCTCCGGAGGTGAAAACGACCTTGGGCCCACGGGTGTTGGCCCGACACCTGTCTTCCCTCTACCCAGAGGACACCTTCGAGCAGCTGGCCTACTGGTCCACTTCTTACGACGAGCAGGTGCTGTGGCATGTGGCGTGGGCGTTGTCCGGGCCCGCGGCAGCCCGGCGGGCCCGGCGAGCCCTCATCCTGCTCCGCAAGCTGGCCTTGGACGAACGCCGCTACGTGCGGGGAGCGGTGGCCTCGGCCGTCCGCCAGCTGGGGAGGCTGGCCCCGGACCCGGTGCTGGCGGAGCTCAAAGCCTGGCTGGGGGACGAGCGGCGAGCCCCGGTGGCCCGAGCCGCCCTGCGGGGCCTCTAGCCATGGAGACGGAGCGGCCCCAGGGAGAAATCCTCCTCCACCCGCGCTCCCACCTCCCCCTCCGCCTGGGACACCCCTGGGTCTATCAGGGGGCCATCTCCCAAGTCGAAGGGAGCCCCAGCCCCGGGGACCTGGTGTGGGTGCGAGATGCCAAGGGGCGCTTGCTCGGCCAGGGGTATTACAACCCCCACTCCCAAATTGCCGTCCGCCTGCTGGTGCAGGATGACCGCCCCTTAGACGAGTCCTTTTGGCGGGACTCCATCACCCGGGCCGCGGCCGCCCGGGAAAGGCTCCGGCCCCAAAGCAACGCCTTGCGGCTGATAAATGCCGAATCAGACGGCCTTCCAGGTTTGGTGGTGGACGCCTACGGGGAGTTCCTGGTCCTGCAGGCCCTGACCATGGGGATAGAGCGACGCAAGCAGCTCCTGGTGGAACTGCTGGAAGAGCTGTTCTCGCCGGCCGGGATCTACGAGCGCTCGGACGTGGGGGTGCGGGCCCTGGAGGGCTTGTCCCCGGTGAAAGGCCCTCTGGCCGGCGAGCCTCCCCCGCCCAAGCTGGAGATCGGGGAAGGGGGAGTGCGGTTCTGGGTGGACATCGCCGGGGGACACAAGACCGGCTTTTACCTAGATCAGCGGGAGAACCGCCTCTTTTGCCGGGAGCTTTCCTCCGGGCGGGAGGTGCTGGACATCTGCTGCTACACCGGGGGGTTTGGGGTACAGGCTGCGGCCGGAGGGGCAGAGTCGGTGTTGTTTTTGGAAACCTCGGCCAGGCACTTGCGCTGGGCCCGGGACCACCTCCGGCTCAACGGGCTGGGGGAGGTGCGGGGAGGGTTCGTGGCCGGGGACGCGTTTCAAGAACTGCGGCGACTGGCCCGGGAGAGGAAGCGGTTCGACCTGGTGATCCTGGACCCACCCAAGTTCGCCCGCTCGGGCCGGGAGCTCGAGGGGGCCCTGCGCGGCTATCACGACCTCAACCGGCTGGCCCTGCGCCTGCTGCGCCCGGGGGGGTTGCTGTTGACCTTCTCTTGCTCGGGCCGGGTGGGGTGGGAGGAGTTCCGCCGGGCCCTGGCCCGGGCCGCTGCCGACGCCGGCCGGAAGGTGAGCATCCTCCGGCGATTGTCCCAGGCTCAGGACCACCCCGTGGCCGTCGCTTACCCAGAGGGGGAATACCTGCGCGGCTTCCTGCTCCAGGTCTTTTAGCTGGCCTCGCGAAATGCCCCCGGGGAAACAGGTTCCCACCGCCCCGGGCAGGGGATGCTAAAATGTGCAGACATGGAAAATCAGCGGGCCATAGACCCCCAGCTGCAGCAGGCGGACCCCACCCTGCGGGCGGTCCGCCCCCGCACCTTGCAGGAGTTCGTGGGCCAAGAGGGCATAAAAAAACGCCTTTCCATCTACATCCAGGCGGCGAAACAGCGGGGGGAGCCGCTGGACCACGTGCTCCTCCTCTCCCCGCCGGGGCTGGGGAAGACCACCTTGGCCCACATCATCGCCCAGGAGCTGGGGGTGGAGATAAAGGTGTCCAGCGGGCCGGCCATCGAGCGGCCCGGGGACCTGGCCGCCATCCTGACCCGCCTCTCGCCGGGGGACGTGTTCTTCATCGACGAAATCCACCGGCTCCGGCGACAGGTGGAAGAGGTCTTGTACCCGGCCATGGAGGATTACAAGCTGGACATCGTGCTGGGGGAGGGGCCCCACGCCCGCTCCATCCGCCTGGAGCTGGCCCCGTTCACCCTCGTGGGGGCCACCACCCGGGAGGGCCTGCTCACTTCACCGCTGCGGGACAGGTTCGAGGTCACTTTCCGGCTTGACTTTTACCGACCGGAGGAGTTGGCGGAGATCATTCGCCGGGCCGGGGGACGGTTGGGAATCGAGGTCACCCCGGAGGGAGCGGAGGAGCTGGCGGCCCGGGCCCGGGGCACCCCCAGGATCGCCCTCCGGCTGCTCCGGCGGGCCCGGGACGTGGCCCAGGTGGAGGGCCGGGCAGAGGTGGACCGAGAGCTGGCCACCAAGACCCTGGCCATGCTGGGGATAGACGAGGAAGGGTTGGACGCCCTGGACCGGAAGATCCTGAGCGTGATCATCGACCGGTTCGAGGGGGGGCCGGTGGGGTTGGAGACCCTGGCCGCTGCCCTGGGGGAGGACCGGGACACCATCTCCGAGGTCTACGAGCCTTACCTCATCGCCCGCGGATTCATCCGCCGCACCCCCCAGGGCCGGCAGGCCACCGAGAAGGCCTACCGGCACTTGGGCCGGACCCCAACCAGACTTCTGTGAGCTGGCCCCCAGGTGAAGGGGGCGGGAGGAGCAGTGAGCAAAAGAGACCCGTATGTGGAGCTGGCCTTCCAGGCCATCCGGCACTATCTGGAGCGGGGGGAGCCGCTTCCCTTGCCCCCGGGGTTGCCCCCGGAACTGAGGGAGCGTCGGGCCGGGGCGTTCGTGTCCATCAAGAAGAGGGGGGAGCTGCGGGGCTGCATCGGCACCTTCCAGCCTTCCGAACCCACCCTGGCCGAGGAGATCATCCAAAACGCCATCCGGGCTGCCACCCAAGACCCCCGGTTCCCTCCCCTCCGGCCGGAGGAACTCCGGGAGATCTCCGTGTCGGTGGACGTGCTGTCTTCTCCTGAGCCAGCCACCCCGGACCAGCTCGATCCCAAGCGCTATGGGGTGATCGTGGAAAGCGGCTGGCGGCGAGGGCTGCTCCTCCCGGACCTGCCGGGGGTGGACACGGTGGAGGAACAGCTACGCATCGCAAAGCTGAAGGCCGGGATCGGGCCGGAGGAGCCCTGCCGCATCTTCCGGTTCACGGTGGAGCGGCACGGCCCTTGAAGCGGACTCACTCGCTCGGCAAGGCCCCGGGCGGGGCCAGTTCCGCCGCGGTGCGGAAGGCAAACCTGTCGGTCATCCCGGCGATGTAGTCCCGCACCACTTCCTGGAGGATCCTCTCCTCCCGCCGTTCCCGTTCCTCCAACGGGAGATCAGGGGGCAGGGCCGCGGTGCGTTCCTCGATTTGAGCCGCGGTGTCCGGGGGCAGCAACCGCGGGTCCTGGGTGAAGGCCTGCCACAGGAGCCGCACCGTCTCGATCCCCCGCCGGCGCATGCGCAGCACCCGGAAGTGGTGGTAAAAGCTCTGGAACAGGAATTCGTGCAGCTCGGCGAACACCCGTCTCACCCGGGGGGAGAAGCCCACCACCAACTCCGGGAGCTGGCGGGCCTCCTCCGGCCCGGACAGCTTCAGGGCCTCGATCCGGGCCCGGGTGTGGTCGATCACGTCGTGCACCAGAAACGGGATCACCTTCCGAATCCAAGCCTGGCCACCGCCCACCGCCTGGTAGATCTTGAGCCGGCGCAATTCACCTTCCCTGAGAATTCCCGAGCGCAGGCCGTCGTCCAAGTCGTGGGAGATGAAGGCCACCGGATCGGCCACGTTGATCACCTGCCCCTCCAGGGTGGGGAGGAGCCGGGGCTCAAGGTGGGGGAACTTCTCGGGGTCCAGTTGGTTTTTCCAGACGGCGTGCTTCAGGATCCCCTCCCTGACCTCCCAGGTCAGGTTGAGCCCCCGGTGGCCGTGGTGCAAGTAGGCTTCCTCAAGTTCTTCCACCACCCGCACCGAGTGTTCGTAGTGGCGGAACCCCCCCGGCACCAGCTCGTCCAGCGCCTCCTCCCCGGAGTGGCCGAACGGGGTGTGCCCCAGGTCGTGGCCCAGGGCAATGGCTTCCACCAAATCCGCGTTCAGCCTCAGGGCCCGGGCGATGGTGGTGCCGATCTGGGCCACCTCCAGGGAGTGGGTGAGCCGGGTGCGGTAGTGGTCCCCCTCGTGGATCACGAACACCTGGGTCTTGTACTCCAGCCTGCGGAAGGCCTTGCAGTGGATGATCCGATCCCGATCCCGCTGGAACTCGGTGCGCAGCTCGTCCGGCTCCACGGGGTACTCCCGCCCCCGGGTGCGGAAGGAACGCACTGCCCAGGGGGCCAAGTCCCGATCTTCTCGCCGCTCCAGCTCCGCCTTTACGCTCACCAACTCCCTCGCTGGAAGCGCTTCATGGCCTCCCGGGCCCGCCGTTCCTCCTCCTCCTCGATCAGTTTGCGGCGCTTGTCGGCCTTGGTGCGCCCCTTGGCCAAGGCCAGTTCCACCTTGGCATAGCCACGCTCGTTGAAGTAAAGCGACAGGGGGACCAGAGTGTAGCCGGCCCGGGTGACCTTTCCCAGCAACCGGTCTATCTCACGCCGCTTGAGGAGCAGCTTGCGGGGTCGCTCCGGATCGTGGCCGAAATAGGAGCTGGGCTTGTAGGGGGCGATGTGCATCCCGTGCAGCCAGACTTCCCCGGCCTCCAGCTTGGCGTAGGCCTCGTCCAGGGAGACCCGCCCAGCGCGCAGGGACTTCACCTCGGAGCCGGTGAGGGCGATCCCCGCCTCGTAGGTTTCCTCCACCGAGTAGTCCCGCCGGGCGCGGCGGTTCCGAGCCACTACCTTCCTGGGCATGGGGCAAAACTACCCCACCCGTCCTGGGGCAACAACCTCCCTAGGGTGGGCAGGGGGCGCGGCAGCCCCGATCGGGCTCGGAGGGCAGGCTGCAGCCCCACTGATTGCAAGCCCGCACCCGGTACCAATGGCGCTGGCCTGGCAGGGCGGTGTAATCGAGGTAGGAGGGTTCGGTGGTGGTGCCAACCAGGTTGTAGTCCCCCTCCCGAGCGGCTGCCCGGAACACCTGATACGAGCTGGCCCCGGGGACGGGGGACCAGTCCACCTCGATGTGACCTGCATGAAGGCCGTCGCTGGCGCTGACCCCGGTGGGGACGGGGGGGGGTAGCCGGCGTAGCCGAACACAGAGTCCGAAAGCTGAGAGCAGCCGGCCTGATTGCAGGCCCGCACCCGATACCAGTACAGGACGCCGGGGGGCAGGGGATGGTCCTCCGCCGGCTGGTCGAACCAGCTGGTGGTGGAAGTGGTGCCGAGGGGAGCGAAATAGGCTTCCGGGTCCTCGGCCCGGAACACCTCGTAGAAGGTGGCCCCTTCCACCGGCGCCCATTGGATTCGGACTTGGGTTTCAAGTTCTCCCAGGCTGGCGGTGAGTTCCGCCGGCGGGGCCGCCGGGGGGGCGAGGGGCGGCTCCAATAGGTCCAACAGCCCACACCCGGACAGGGCCAGCCCCGTAAGGAGGACGAGCGGCCCCACTAACCACCGTTTGCTGTTCACCTGTTCCACCTCCCCCGCCATGATAGCCAGGGCCGCCCCGGGCCAGCAAATTTCCCGCCGGACCTCACCCCCTCCCCAAGATCTCCGCCTCCAAGAAGTCGGCCACGATCTCCGGGTCCCGGGGGAGGACGGGTACGGCGTCGGGGAGCCGGGGCTGGCGATCCGTCACCACGGCCAGCACCGGGATGCGGCCGGCCAGGGGTTCCCCTCCTCGCCAGACCTCGATCTTGGGGTAGCGGGAACCCTTGAACCCCTCCAGCAAGACCAAATCCAGGTCGGAGAAATAGCGTTCGAGGAACTCCTCCACCGGGGCGCTGCGGTGGTCCCAAAACAGGGCGGCGTGGGCCTCTGAGTAGAAGAGCACCCGCGCGGCGCCGGCCTTGCGGTGGAAGTAGGTGTCCTTCCCCGGGGTGTCCGGCTCCACCTCCGGGGAGACGTGTTTGGCGGTGCCCACCCGGAGTCCGCGGGCTGAGAGCACCGGAATCAGCGCCCGCAGGAAGGCGGTCTTGCCTGATCCCTTATGCCCGATAAACGCCACCACCTTCATGGCCGCACTCCCTCACCCGGGAACCATGATCGCCCCCGTGGGGTTCATCCTTGGCGTGGGAGCCTGTCCACCAAATCTTCCAAATCCAGTTGGCGCAGTCGGTCGGCGGTGGGGCCGCGCTCGTCCCAGCCCCGCAGCCGATAGTACTCCGCCAGCTCTCGCTGGAAGGCCTCCGGGTCGATGGGCCGGCCGGCGGACGCCCCCCGGGGCAGGGGCTCGTGCAACCGCTGGGGGAGACGGTCGTGCTCCCGCCGGTACCCCACCAACCCCGCGTAAAGCCGCAGCAGGGCGAAATTGCGTTCGCCGATCTCCAGCATCCCCTGGGGGGAGAGCTCAAGCCCGGTGGCAAGCCGAAGGAGTTCTCTCAGCCGGGGATAGTTGTAGCGGGGGCCGGTCATGTTGGTGGTGAAGACGCACATCACAAGTGAGTTGGTGAACGAGCGCAGGTTCTCGTAGAGCACCACCAGGGGGGCCTTGCCGGTGAGCTGAAACCGGTCCATCCCCTGGTGGACCCCCAGCTCCGGGGTGGGGGCCTCCCCCTCCAACATGGTGTCGTGCATCCCCTCGAGGTGAGTGGCCCCCCGGGGGCTGACGGCATAGGAGATCCCCAAACCAACCTTCCCCCGGGGCTCGTGCATGGGGAGCTCCACGCCTTTTATCACCATGGCGAACCCAAATCCCCGCTCCTCGGCCCATCTTGCCAGCCCCTGGGTGGCGATCTCCCCGGCCAGACCTTCCTTTCTGGCCAGCCGCTCCACCCACTCCACGATGGCCTCCGGGTCCCCCCAGGGCACCTCCTCGGGGACGAGCCCCCGCTCGGAGGCTTCCATCAGGGCCGCGATCACCACCCCGGTGGAAATGGTGTCCAGGCCATAGGCGTTGCACAGCTGGTTGGCGTAGGCGATGGCCGAGAGGTCGGAGCAGCGCAACAGGGAGCCGAAGGCGGCCAGGGTCTCGTACTCCGGGCCCCCGTAGTGAGGGGAGACCTCCCGGCCACGGAACTCCGCCCGCACCACCCGCTTGCAGCGCACCGGACAGCCGGCGCAGGTGTCCCGATCAGCCAGGATGCTCTCCGCCAGCCTCTCTCCCCCGATGGCCTCGGCTGCCTCGAAGGTACCCTGGCGGAAGTTCTCCGTGGGCAGGATGCCCATCTCCGAGAGCCAAGTGAGCCCGCGGGCGGTGCCGTAGCGGCCCAACATCCGCATCCCCTCGCTGGCCATGAGCTCCTGGGCGAAGGCGGCCCGGGCGCGGGAAAAGCCATCCGGGTCAGCCAGCCTCTTGTCCTGGTGTCCTTTGACCACGATGGCCTTGAGGCGCTTGGCCCCCATGACTGCCCCGAAGCCGGGCCGGCCAGCAGCCCGGGTCTTGTCGTGGATGATGCAGGCCTGCAGCACCTCTCTTTCGCCCGCAGGGCCGATGCAGGCCACCCGCCCCCCTGGATGCCGCCCCCGCAAGATGTCCTCGGTTTCCCCGGTGGTCTTGCCCCACAGGTCCTCGGCGGGCCGCAGCTCGGCCCGGCCCTCCTGGAGCAAGAGGTACACCGGCCGGGGGCTCGCCCCCAGGACGATGATCCCGTCGTAGCCGGAGCGGCCGAGTTCGTGGGCGAAGAAGCCGCCGGCGTAGGAGTCGGAGATGGAGTTCGTCTTGGGGGATTTCCCGGCCACCACGTGCCGGCCTGCCCCAGCGAGCCCGGTCCCCTGGAAGGGGCCGGTGGCAAAGATCAGCGCGTTCTCCGGCCCCAACGGGTCGGCCTGGGGGGGCACCAGCTCCAAAAGCAGCCGGGCGGCGATCCCCCGGCCCCCGAGATGCAATTCATACCACCTTTCCGGGATCTCCCGCTCCCGCACCTCCCCCACAGTGAGGTCGACCTCCACGTAACGCCCCCAGACTCCCAGCACCGGCACCTCCTTTCAGCAAATCCGGGGCAGGGGGTCTCCCAGCGGCATCTCCAGGTACCTCCGCCCCCCCACCTTCGTGGCCAGGATCACCCGGCCGGCATGGGCCTCGCCCGCCTGGCCGATGATAGCTGCCCCTTCCCCCAGCGGGTGTCGGGTAATGATCTCCAGGATTTCCTCCGCCCGATCCGGTCGCACCCCCAGCACCGCCCGCCCCTCGCAGGCCATCTCGTAGGGGCTGATCCCGAGGAGCTCGGCCAGGCCCCGCACCTCGTCCCGCAGCGGGATCTTTTCCTCCCAGATTTCGATGCCCACCCGGGACTTCCGGGCCAGGTCGTTGAGGGCGGCGGCCAATCCCCCCCGGGTGGGGTCCTTCATGGCGGTGATCCCCCCGGCTGCCAACGCGGGTTCCAAAAGCGGCCATAGCGGGGCCACGTCGCTTTCCAGTCCGCTTTCCAGCTCGAACTCCTCCCGGGCCACCAGCAGGGCAAACCCGTGGTCCCCCACCGGCCCAGTGACGATGATCACGTCCCCCGGGGCGAGGCCGGCGTCGGTCACCGGGCGGGCGGCAACGCCAATCCCGGTGGTGTTGATCACGATCCCATCGAGCTCACCTTTACCCATCACCTTGGTGTCCCCGGCCACCAGCGCCACCCCCAGCTCCCCCACCACCTGGGCCACCGAGTCCAGGATTTTTTCCAGCTGCTGGATCGAAAAGCCCTCCTCGATGATCAGGGCCAGGGTCATGGCCAGGGGCCGGGCCCCCATCACCGCCAGGTCGTTCACCGTACCGCAGGCGGCCAACCGGCCGATGTCACCCCCGGGGAAGAAGATGGGCTTCACCACGTGGGAGTCGGTGGTGATTACCGGCTGGCCAGGGGGCAGGCTGAGCACCGCCCCGTCGTCCAGGGCGTCCAAGCCCACCGGCCCGGCTTTCTTCAAGGGAAACCGGGGCAGGATCAGCACATCGAGGAATTTTCCCATCAGCTCACCCCCGGCCCCGTGCAGGGAAGTGACGCGGTCTTGGGAGAGCTCTTTTGGGCTCATAGCTCCGGTTTCCCCCCGTAGCGATACCAAACGTGGCAGGCACCCTCGCTCCCCACCATGCAGGGCCCCACCGGAGAAGTGGGGGTGCAGGCTTTTCCGAACAGGGAACAGTCGGTGGGCACCGCCCGGGCCACCAGGATGTCGGCACAGCGGCAGCCAGGGGGGATTTCCTCGCCGGGAGCACCCTCCAGGTCAAATTTCACACTCGCGTCCCAGGCGGAAAATTCCTCCCGGATGGCCAGGCCCGAGTTCGGGATGGGGCCGATCCCCCGCCAGTGGGCGCCAGCAGGGTAAAACACCTTTTCCAAGAGTTGCTGAGCCTTGCGGTTGCCTTGGGGGAGCACCGCCCTGGGGTAGGCGTTCTCGGCCTCGGCCCGGCCCTGGGAGAGTTGCCTCACGATCAAGGCCAGGGCGTAGAGCACGTCCAGGGGCTCAAACCCCCCCACCACCACCGGCACGGAGAACCTCTCCACCAGGGGGGCGTAGGCCTCCACCCCGATGATGGTGGACACGTGCCCTGGAGCCAAAAAACCGGCCACCTCTACCCCGGGGAGCCCCAGCAGGGCCTCCAGGGCGGGGGGGATGAGCTTGTGGGCCGCCAGCACCGAGAAGTTGTCCGGGGGGGAGGAGAGGAGCACCGCGGCGGTGCCCGGGGCGGTGGTCTCAAACCCCACCGCGAAGAACACCACCTCCTTGCCCGGGTTTTCCCTGGCCACCTCTACCGCCGCCGCGGGGGAGAGCACGGTGCGCACATCTGCCCCTTGAGCCCGGGCCTCGGCCAGGGAAAGCCGGCTTCCAGGAACCCGCAGCATGTCTCCAAAGGTGCACACCACCACTCCCTCCAAGGCCAACTGCACCGCCAGGTCCAGCTCGGCGGTGGAGGTCACGCACACCGGGCAGCCGGGGCCTTCCAGCACGGAGAGCTGGGGGGGCAGCAGGCTGCGCAGGCCATGACGGGTGATGGTGATCTCATGGGTGCCACACACGTGGACGATCTTGGTGGGGTGGGGGGGAGCCCAGCGACGGATGGCCTGGGCAAGCTGCTTTGCGCGCTCTGGGTCGCGGAATTCAAACGGGCTGGTGGCCATCCTGCTCGTCCAGGGCCTGGAACAATTCTGCGAACAGCCGCAGGGTCTCCTGGGCGTCCTCGGGATCCAGCCGGCGGATGGCAAACCCGGTGTGCACCAGGAGGTAGTCGCCCACCTTGACTTCCTCGGCCAGGGCGTCCAAGCGGGCCTGGACCTGGGTACCTCCCAGGTCCACGGTGGCCAGGTTCCCCTCCACCGCCAGCACCTTGGCGGGAACGGCAAGACACATGACTCAGTTCACCGGGGGCATTGTATCCGCCTCCCCTGGGGGCACAATCGCTCCCTCAATCTGCCCCGTTCCCACAGCCCCAGCCCCCCTCCTCCCAGGAAGGCCAGGGAGGCGATCAGCCCCCACACCAGGGGTGGGGAAGAGGGGAAGACGTCCAACAGCACCCCGCCCAAGAAGGGGCCCGCTGACCAACCCACCGACTCCGCCAGCCCGAATGCCCCCAGGTATCGCCCCCGGCTGGTGGCCGGGGCCAGCTCCGCCACCACCGCCAAGCTGGTGGGGGCGAACAACATCTCCCCCACCGTGACCACGGCCAGGGCGGACATGAGCGCCGGGTAGGCCCGCAACCAACCGAACGCCAAATACCCCAGGCCATAGAGCAAGCTGCCCGCCACCAGCCCCAGCCGCCACCGCCGCTGCACCCAGCGGGCGATGGGATACTGCCAGGCGGCCACCAGGAGGCCATTCAAGGTGAGCAGCCCCCCGAAGGCGGCCTCGGAGTACCCCAGCCGATCCACCACGAACACCGACAGCGTGGACACCAGCTGCCCTCCCACCACCAGCACCAGGAGGCTCAGGGCCACGAACCCCAGGAACCGCCGGTCGCGGAAGGTGGCGAGCAAAAGCACCAGGGAAGGGGAAGCTTCGCGCTGGGTTTGGGACTCGCGGGCGAACGCCCAGGCCAGCGCCAGCGCCACCACCGAGGACAGGGCGGTGAAGCCGAACAGGGTGGCATAGGGGAACACGGTGGCCAGATACCCCCCGATGGCCGGGCCCGCCCCCCAGCCCAGGTTGGTGCCTGCTCGCAGCAAGCCGTAGTTTTCGGTGCGCCGGGCAGGGGGGGTGAGGTCGGCCACCATGGCGGAGATGGCCGGCATGGCCAGGGCCCCGGTGAGGCGGATGGCCAAGTACAGGCAGGCGACCGCCCACACCGGCCCGGCCAGGGCCAACAGGGCGGTCATCCCGGCGAACAACAGTACCCGCAACCCGATGGCCGAGAGGAGCACCGGGCGCCGGCCCAGGCGGTCGGAGAGCTCCCCCCCGCCGAGCCGCCCCGCCGCCCCCACGAAGGCAGAAGCCAACATGATCGTCCCCACCACGGCCATGGACAGCCCCCGCTGCTGGTGCAGGTACAGGGAGAGGTAGGGCAGGGAAATGGAAAAACCCATGGCGGTGATGAGCTGGATGGCCACCAGGGCCCACACCCCAGGGGGGAAGCGAGCCCATAGGGCAGCGAGCTTCCGCCTGAAGGCCGCCATCACGGCAGGAATCGGATGAGCTGGGCCAGCAATGGGGCCAGGAGCAGGGCGGGGAGGAAATTGGCGGGCCGCAGGTCGCGCAGCTCGAGGAGCGAGAGGCCGAGGGCGATGACTATCACCCCCCCGGCGGCGGACAACTCCACCGCCGCAGCCGACTCCGGCGAAAAGCCGGCCAAGCTGGTGGAGAGGAGCCGGGCCACCAGGGTGAGGCCGCCCTGGTAGCCCAGGATCACCACCAGGGACAGGAGCACCCCCGGGCCCAAGGCAGCGGCCAGGGCCATCGCCGATACCCCGTCCAGGATGGCCTTGGCCCCCAGCAGGGACCAGTCCCCGAAGAGGCCGTCCTGGATTGCGCCCAAGATGGTGAGGGGCCCCAGGCAGAAGAGCAGGCTGGCCGTCAAAAAGCCCTCCGCCAATGGCCGGCCGGAAAATAACCCCTCCACCCGCCGGCTCAGCCGCTCCAAGTGGTTTGCGATCCGCATGAGGCTCCCCAGGACTCCCCCCAGGATGACCGCCAGCATGAGCACCAGCAGGTGCTGGGTGCCAAGTGCCAACCTAAACCCGAGCACCAGGGTGACCAACCCCACCCCCCAGCCGGCCCCCTGGCGCACGCGGGGGGGCAGCCGTTCCCCGAGCAGCCAGCCCAGAGTGCCCCCCACCAACACCGTGCCCAGGTTGATCCAGGTCCCGACCATGGCTGGCGCAAGTATACGCCGTGCTCCGGCTTCCCCTGGTAAACTGGGCGGCAGCCTCGCCGGCGAAGGGGGCACCGATGACTGTGGAGCCACATCTGTTTGTGATCTTGGGGGCAAGCGGGGACCTGGCCCAAAGGAAGCTGCTTCCGGCCCTGGGGGAGCTGGCCCACCGGGGCAGGCTCCCTCCCAACTGGGCCCTGTTGGGAGCGGCCCGGCGAACCTGGGACGAGGAGAGGTTCCGGGAATTCGTCTTCCAGGTGGCGCCGGGGTTGCGCACCACGCCCCTCGCTTACCACCCTTTGCCCCAGCCCGACTACCAGGCGCTGGCCGCCCGAATCGCGGCCCTGGAGGGAGAGTTGAACCTGCCCGGAAACCGCATCTTCTACTTGGCCCTGCCCCCGGGTGCCCTGCCCCAGGCGGTGCAGGGCCTGGGGGAAGCGGGGCTGGCCCAAAGCCCTGGTTGGACCAGGCTGGTGGTGGAAAAGCCCTTCGGGTCAGACTTGAATTCGGCCAGGGACCTCAATTCCCTGCTCGGACGCTATTTCCAGGAGGAGCAGATCTTCCGGATCGACCACTATTTGGGGAAGGAGACGGTACAGAACCTGCTCATCTTCCGGTTTGCCAACCCCATCTTCGAGGAGCTGTGGAACCGGCGGAATGTGGAATGTGTCCAGATCACCGTGGCCGAGGAGGAAGGGGTGGGGCGCCGCGGGGGGTACTACGACCTGGCCGGAGCCCTCCGGGACATGGTGCAAAACCACCTCACCCAACTCCTCACCCTGGTGGCGATGGAGGTGCCGGCCTCGTTTTCCGCCACTTCCATCCGGGACGAGAAGGTAAAGGTGCTGCGGGCAGTGCGCCCCTTGACCCGGGAGGACGTGGTGCGCGGACAGTACTTGGGCTACCGCCGCGAGCCGGGGGTGGCTCCGGACTCGCAGACCGAGACCTACGTGGCCCTCCGGATGTGGATCGACAACTGGCGTTGGCAAGGGGTTCCCTTCTACTTGCGCACCGGAAAGCGCTTGGCCCGAAAGACCTCCCAGATCGCCCTCGGGTTCCGCCAGCCTCCGATATGTCTGTTCCGGAGCGAGAAGAGTTGCCGGGTGCACGCCAACGTGCTTTATCTCATGCTCCAGCCGGAAGAGGGGTTTGCCCTCTCGTTCGACGTCAAGGCCCCGGGGGAGGAGCTGCAGCTCTTCACCCAAGAGCTGGATTTTTATTACCAGGAAGCCTTCGGCCCCCTGCCGGAGGCGTATCAGGCGTTGCTCCTGGACGTGATGGAAGGGGAGGCCACCTTGTTCGTGCGAGCGGACGAGGTGGAGGCCGCCTGGCAGTTGTATCAGCCGGTCCTGGAGGCGCCCACCCCGCCCCACCCCTATCCCCCCGGGAGCTGGGGCCCCAAGGAGGCAGACGAGCTGTTGCAGGAGGATCGCTGGCTTGTGCACGACTGAGCTCAAGATCTTTCCCGACCTTGCCAGCCTGAGTCTGGCTGCGGGGCAGGAGATCGTCTCCGCCGTCCGGGGAGGGCGGAGATTCGGCCTTGCCCTGTCCGGGGGCCGCACGCCCCGGCTCCTCTACGAGCTTTTGGGGACGAGGTTTGCCCCCCAAATCCACTGGCCCAAATTGCACGTCTTCTTCGCGGACGAGCGAGGGGTGCCCCCGGGACATCCCCACAGCAACTGGCGGCTGGCTTGGGAGGCGTTTTTGGGCCGGGTGCCCCTGCCCCCGGGGAACCTGCACCGCATCCGGGGGGAGCTGCCGCCGCTGGAGGCAGCCCGCCGGTACGAGGAGGAGCTGCGACGCTTCGGGCGGCTGGACCTGGTGCTGTTGGGCCTGGGGGAGGACGGGCACGTGGCCTCTCTCTTCCCCGGGGCCCCCGCCCTGCAGGCGAGGGGGCTGGTGGCGGCGGTCCCCTGGCCGGTGGGAGACCCCCCTCTCCCCCGGATCACCCTGACCCTGACAGCGATAAACGCGGCCCGAGGCGTGTTTTTCCTGGTGGCCGGGGCGGAAAAACGGGGAGCGGTGGCGCGGGCGTGGGCCGGGGAGGAAGGGCTTCCGGCGACCCGGGTGGCCCCGCGGGAGCGGCTGGTGTGGTTCCTCACCCAAGACGCCGTCCCACCCAGCCTCCGCGGGGCTGAGGTTTGATCCCCCACCCCCTTCCCCCTACCATTGGCCCGGCAAAGGGGGACGGATATGAAAGTGCTGCTGATCAAAGAAGTGCCTGGATTGGGGATTCCGGGGGATGTGGTGGAGGTAAAGGACGGCTACGCCCGCAATTACCTCCTGCCCCGCAAGTTGGCCACCCACCCCACGCCCCATGAGCTCGCCCGCTATGAAAAGCTGCGGGCCCAATACCAAGCGGAGCTGGCCGACCGCCGCACTCGGGCCCAGCTTCTGGCGGAGAAGCTGGCCGGGGCCGAGTTCACCTTCGCCCGCAAGGTGCACGACGAGGACCAGCTTTACGCCTCGGTCAAAGCCCAGGATGTGGCCCGGGCGATCGAGGAGAAGTTCGGGGAGAAGGTGGACCCCCATCGGATAAAGATGGACACCATCCACGCCCTGGGGGAATACGACGTGGAGGTGGGCATCTACGAGGACATCACCGCCAAGATCAAGGTGGTGGTCACCCCGACGGATTGACCCACCGGCACGGGGGACGGTGGGGCCCGCGTTTGGGCTCTCAAAAGAGGGGCCTTTCGGTAGCCCGGCGGAAGGCCCCGCTTCTCTTGCAGGGGGCAAAGCTCTCCTAGGTAGGGGGCGGAGGTAATGGACATCACCTCCCAGCCCTGGCATTCTAGGCCCCTCATGCGCTCGGCCCAGGACCAGACAGGCCCAGAGCCCCGGAGGGGGTCGTTTTTGGGGGAGGTGTTGCGGGG
>ENA-OSAI01000021-OSAI01000021.1-marine-sediment-metagenome-genome-assembly--contig:-NODE-21-length-115450-cov-34.349461_pt1 | contig 115450 bp, 124 predicted proteins | sample MGYA00237871_ERZ529316 | MGnify/ENA primary metagenome ERZ529316 (study PRJEB26369, sample SAMN03142814) | marine sediment metagenome | biome: marine; feature: borehole; material: sediment...
GAAAACCAGGAGATGGAAGGATATTTGTGATGCCTGTTGAGAAAAGCATAAGGGTAAGAAATAGGCAGTAACCATGTTCTCATTATTTTTTGTTTTATCAGGGATTCAAGTAGAATCAAGTAGAATCAAGTGAATCATATAGCTTCAGTGAGTAATCTCTTTTTACTTTTTTTGCTCCGAGAACAGTGACTCTGTCAGAAATCTCTGAAAGCATGGCTTTAATTGGTGATGTCGTGGATTTTTCATCGATTATTATTATATCTGTTTCTGTTACTTTAAGAGCTTTTATAATGAACTCTTTTGTCAGATGCTGGAAAGTATATTTTGCAAAATTGTGTCCAAAGGTAAAACTTGTTCCAAGCATGATTTCAGTCTGTCTGGGGGCATAGTGCGTTCCCCCAATACCTACAGCAACATTCCACTCTTTTCTATCTGATTGCACCGCCTCTACTATTGATTCTGCCACAATCCTTCCAGCTTCATCATCCTTCCATTCTTCCTCAGATGATCCGATCTCGTAGAAAGCTGAAGGTGTTTTTATTTCTGAGGGACCATGATGTGTTACTTCCATCGTGAACTCGAATTCTGGTTTTCTTCCGAGCTTCTCCTTAAGGGCAAGCACATAATTTTTCATGGTGATTGGAGCAGGCTTGGCGAGAGAGAACTTCTTTCCGCCAAAATCAGCTGTTCCTATGTTGCCAGAAACATGAACTGTGAAAATCTTTCTGCCATCCTTGCTTCTGTGTCGTGAGGCGAAGATTATCTCATCAAAGGATATATGCTTTCTCAACTTCTCATCGAGGTAGTCAGAATATATTAGCATCTCATCGATCTCGAGAATGGAAAGTACATCTCCTTGATAATAAATCATGTCTTCAATCTTTCTTTCATCAAAATCGAGCAGAGAGAAAAGGTTATCCCTGATGTTCATCCCTGCATCATCCTTTCTGCTGCATACCACCAAATGCATAAGGTGAAAATTTGGTGGAGTTTAAAAAAAGTTATTGATTGCATCTGAAAGGTTAAAGTGAAATGGATGGCGAATCAAATGTAAAAGCAATCTCCGGAAAAGACCCTCTCAATCTTCCCGTCTGATTCGATGAGTAGAGCTCCATCGTAATCGATACCTTTAGCAACTCCTCTGTAGATTTTACCTCCTGCTTTAACCTCAACAAATTTGTTCAAAACATCAGCAAACTCAAGCCATTTTCCCCTGATCTCATCCCATTTTCCAGAACAGAGTTTTTTGTAGTTTGATGAAAATCTTCTGATAATCTCTGAAAGCACATCAACCCTTTTTACTCCTCTTTCGATCTCACAAAGACTGGTTGCAGTACTTTCAAGCTCGTCAGGGATTCTGTTCTCCACATTTATTCCAATACCCACTATCACTCTCAGTCTTTCCAGTTCTCCAGTGAGTTCTGAGAGTATTCCACAAACCTTCTTTCCACCTATAAGAACATCATTGGGCCATTTGAGTCGTGCGTTGTATTTCTCCAAAGCCTCGGCAACAGCAACACCTGAAGTAAGGGTCAGTTTGGGAATGTTATCGATAGAGAGGGGAGGTTCGAGGACAATGGAGAAATAAAGGCCACCATCATCACTGAACCACTTTCTACCCAGTCTGCCCCTTCCTGAAGTCTGTCTTTTAGCTATTACAAAAGAACCAGCTTCCAGATTTCTCGCTCTCTGGTTTGTTGAGTCTGTTTCTGTGTAGTAGTAGAGAGTATCAAGAAAATCCACATCTTTCAGTATTTTGGCGATAATAACTGGGTTAAATTCTGGGCTGCTTTTTATTCTGTATCCAAGCCTTTTTCTACTCTCAATCTCAAACCCCATTTCTTTAAGTCTATTGATTCTCTTCCAGACAGCATTTCTCGATATACCGAACTTTCCTGCAATCTCTTCTCCACTTCTCCACTCTGAAATCATTCGAACGAGTTCAATGATTTCCCTCTCTTTGAGATTTATCTTGAAAAGCATTGAACCTGTCACCACCTTAGGGCTTTAAACTACCACCATCGTCTTTTTCTCTCAAGAGACCAGCTGAACTCATCCTCCTCTTCCTCATGTCTGGGAGATGGAGCCATCCTAAGGCTTGCAAAGCCCTGAAAAAGGAGAGCGATAAGCCAGACAAGGGTTACCCAGTAAAACCACCACCCTCCTCCAGTAAGAAAATCGATAAGAAAAATTACCAGATTTAGCAGGAGGAATATTGCAAGATGAATTCGGAAGGCTATGGAATAAATCGACTCCTGATGCATAAGATTAATCAGTCAGAAAAAAGATAACCTTTACTGAACTCACATGATTAGGCGGTGGTAATTTGGATGAAAAAAAGGATTTTCAATCTCTGGCGAGATTTGTATTCGAGGTAGGAGCACTCAAGAACACCCCTCGTTCGGGATGGTTGAAAGTGGGCATAAAGAATCCTGAGTCTGTGGCAGAACATACAATGAGAGTTTCGCTTATCGCCTTTCTCATTTCTTTTCTGGAAACTGGAGATCTCGATAGATCCTCAAAGGCAGTGGTTCTTTCTGTATTTCATGATCTTGCTGAAACGAGAACGACTGATTTGCACAGGCTATCGAGGAGGTATGTAAGGGTTGATAAGGAAAAGGCAGTGGCAGAACAGATGGAACTTCTTCCTGCTTCAATTGTGTCGTCCATTCAGAAAATGAAAAGCGAAGTGGATAGGTTTGTAAAGGATGCTGATAAACTTGAACTCCTATTTCAGGCGATTGAGTATTCAAGGGTTTGCCCCGATGCTCTCGAATATATCAAAAATCTGAATTTTGAAACGCAGACAGCTAAAAAAATTGCTGAGGCTGCGAGAAAACTGAAACCCTGGTGGGTTTACTTTGAATGAGTATTTCGAGCGGGTATGAAGTTCATCTGCGACAGGATGCTGGGAAAACTTGCCACCTGGCTCAGGATATCCGGTTACGATACGGTTTATGTGGGTGAGTTGAGGCTGAACAACAGGAGGAAGGAGGATACTTTCATATTGAACAGCTTCAGAGACAGAATTTTGCTTACAAGAGACAGAGAACTTTTCAGGAGGTGCATGTCTGCTGGAAGGGAAGCTGTCTTCATTAAATCGGAGTTTGTTGCAGGGCAGATAAAGGAACTCATTGAGAGAGGAATAGAGTTCAGGATAGTTATGGAGAGATGCAGTGTATGTAATTCCCCCCTCAGAAAGCCAGAAGACCATGAGGTCAGAAGAGTTCTGGTGAAAGAGGGTATTTCTGAGGATTTTAGGGAAAAATACGAGTTCTGGTACTGTGAGAGATGTGACAAGCTCTACTGGATGGGCAGTCACTGGAGGAACATGGTGGACTTTCTTGAAAGGATAAATGGCTAAGATTCAGAACATCTCTCTCCACTCTTCTCTCCAATGAAAAATTCTGCCACCATGTCTTTTTCCGATAGATTTTATTTCTCCTCTGACTCTTATCTCTCCTCCATACATGTTAATTCCTGTCCACTCTCCTGCATCACCTTCGATGATTATCCTGCCACCCCTCATTTCATCTCCGGTTCTCCAGCCACAGGAACCGATTATCCTTATCACCCCATCCACCATTCTATAACCAGTTCTATCACTCACTCTTCCAACGACCTCTATCCTACCACCCATCATCTCCTGCCCGAGATAACCTCCGGAGTAGCCGATAATTCTAAGCTCACCTTTTCTGTGTCTGTATCCAAAGCCCCACTTGTTTCCCAGCCTGTAGCGGAGATGCGGAAAGCCGGGTGGAAACCTTCTGAGGTCGATCGTTATTACATCTCCTTTGTCCATGATGTCATGGTAAACCCCGGAGAAAAAGTAGCCAAGATAGCTGTCAAAGAACTCATCTTCTATTTTCATCTTGATCTCTCCTTCAAAATCCAGCACCTTGGCTGGAAGGTGTATGTTCGCCATCTCCTCTATCTCAGCCAGACCAAGTCCATAGCTTTTTTGAACCTTTCTTCCGTACTGGAAGGCTGAATGTGGGTTGCTAAACTCATCCGAAAGCTCTTTCATGAAAAAGAAAGATATTATTTCTCCCAGACCTTCAAAATTCTGCTTGACATGTCTGTCTCTACTTACCTCAAAATCAAAAAGTCCGTGACTCTCAATCAAATCTCTTATTATATTTCTCATATTAACATCGACCAAAAACCTCTACAAACCTCTTCACGGCTATCGAAGGAATATCACTTTCATTTTTGACCTCAAAAACATTCACATTCTTTTTTAATATTTTCTTGATCCTTTTTGAGAATTCATCTGAAGAAACATCGCTCTTTATCCAGATTACTGTGAGTGAGTTGAGTTGTGATGTGAACTCGGAAACTTCCTCGATGTTCTCTATCCCTCCATCGGTAATCATTATGACATCTACCCCTCCTGCATCTCTCAAATAATTTTTGAGCCCTTCCACATCCAAGTGCGTTCCCCCTCCCTGATAGAGAATTATAGCATCAAAAACTCTCTCCCCTCTTGATGGCGGAATGCTGATGTTCTCGTTTGAGAAATTCACCACACCTACCCTTGCACCATTTTCAAGGTAGTTTCTCGCAACAGCCATCGCTCCAAGTACAGCATAGGAGATGGATTTTGAAGGGTCAGCCATGCTTCCTGAGGAATCTATGACAACAACAGCGTCCGGGATTGAGAAGTCCCTACCCTCGAAATCATCATAGGCGTATTTTTTTGCAATTCCGGGGATCAGCTTTCCGTAACTGTCTATCGGACTGAACTCCTCTACTGAACCATCAAACTCGAACTCTCTTATCTCGGAGGGATAGAGTGAACCTGTCATGGAGTATGGCTGGATGTATATTGAGTACTTTCTGGATCTCTCCATATACCAGATCTTTTCAGGTTTTTTAACTTCACCTGTTGTTTTTTTCCCTATTAACTGGCATAGCTCCTGAAATTCTGACTGATCGAGTTCCCTTGCTAACTCTTTCAAAGCCTCGTCCATTTCTTTTTCTCCAAAGTCTTCTTGTTTGATTTTTGGAGAAAATGTTTCGATGAGTTCATCAACTATTTTTGCGAACCTGAGAAGGTTAAGTCTGAGCCTCATCTCTCTTCTGTCGAGAAAGTTTATCTCAAGCATCTCTTTGAGCTTTCTCTCCATACTCTCATCTATGCTGACCTCTCCTCCTGCAATTCTTTCCAGAAAGGCATATAGCAAAATATCTTGTTTTCCCTCAGCTTTTCTTGTTCTGTAGTAATCGAGAACCTCATCAAAGCCCCTATTTAAGAGAAGGTCGATGGCTGCAACAACCTCATCGAAAAGAGCTCTGATCTGACTCCTTTTTTCAAAATCCCTCAACCAGAACTCCTCGAGCAAAATTGTTTTGAGGCTGTAAGGATGTGAAGCCCATAAATTCAGGTTAAGGGCAATACTTCCTTTCAGGGCATCATCAGGAAGTTTTAGATCTTTCTCACCAATTTTGAGCTTCAATCTTCTTCCGAAGATAAATCCACTCTCCTCTGATATCTCAAAATCTGTAACTGGAGGATAGTAAAGTCTTCTTCTCACCTCTTTGAATATTTTTTCTGCTCTCTCAGCATTTTCTATGGATTTATTCTCTCTCATATCAACTCCTCAGAAGACTCTTGAAAAAAGGATGCCCTGTAAGAGAAAAAAGCTCTTCAATCTCATCGTACTCTCCTTTTTTCAGGTGGTTGAGAGCCTCAATCTGGTAAATTCTATGCTCCTCCCATCTTCTCTTTACTTTTTTTATGGCGTCATCAACAGCAAAAAATTCATCGCTCACATCTTTCTCTTTCTCCCTCACCTCGGACAGCTTTCTGTCAGAGATGGAGGTTCTATGCCACAGGGCAAAGGGGAGAACTGCAATTAGATGGCCAATATCAACTTCACCATCTTCATTCCACCAGGCAAGTGCCTTGGAATATGTGAAAATACTTTTCTCAGCTCTGTTTGAAATGGAGAAAATATCGGAACAGAGGTAATTTGTGTAGTGACAACCCTGGCATTTTGAATAATCCTTGTTAATCCCAAGCTGACAGTAAACTTCCTGTCCTATGTAGTCCAATAAAAGCTCAACATCTGGTGAAATCGGCATTGAATAGATCTCATCACGAATTCTTTCCATCTCCTTGGCATCAGGGAGGTGGATGTTATAGCCCTCCTCCCTAATCCTTCTCTCTAAGACACTCCTAAACTCATCTGACACCTCTGATATGTACTTCTCAATCTCCCTTGCTCTTTCCGAAATGCTCGAATCCATTATGTATTTGATAATCTCCTCTGAAAACTCCGCATCTCTCAGGATGCTGTCATCAATTCCCCTCCTCACGAGTCTTTTCCTGACAGGGTGGAGAATGGAAGTTTCTACTGCGATATCAAACCTATCAAGCAGAGGAGGAATCAATCTGGTTGTTCCCGCATCCTGGTAGTTTATTGTTCCAAAAAAAGCTTTTCCACTGCTGAAAATGAGTGTTTCGCCCCTATAACTCCAGATGTTTCTGTCAATTTCATTGAGAATCATGCTCTGTTTTCCGACTGGGAGTCTGTTAACTTCATCTATGATTATTGAAGGAGAGAAGGGAAGGATTTTCCACTTTATAACTTCTTTTCCCTCTTTTTCCAGAGCCCCCAGATCCAGAGTTGCCTTTATTTTTTCTTCGGTTTGCTCTGGATGCCCATGTATTGTTGCCGCCTGAATGAACTCGAGGGGAAGGTATTTTGTGAGACAGGAAATTCTCTCTGCTGAGGTTGTTTTCCCGCTGCCGTACTCACCGAGAATAAGCTCTTTTCCATTCATGATTGATGTTATAATCGTGAAAAGTATAAGGGGGTTGTATTTTTTATCCCCTACTTGAAGTGTCTCATCACCGAAGAAAAGGGTCATCTGGATGAACTCATAGATTTCTCTGAAGCCCATATTGTATGCTCTCCTTCAATCGATTTAAAGGTGTTGATTATTTTTGATATTTGAAAAAAACCTGAATAGTCAGAAAGATTTATTTGCTTGAGCCTGGAGTTAAGTTTTATGATATTCAGGATGGCTTTAGCTCTGTTTAGTTTGATACTTGTTGTCACACCCTCAATTGCATTGGAAGTATCAAAGGTTGAAATCAATCCGGAAATTCTCTTTCCAGGAGATGTGGCTGACGGAAGGCTTTATCTGACAGTTGCAAAGGATGAAGAGGTTCAAAGTATATCTTTCATTGCTAAAGGGATTGAAATAACACCGAAAATGGTAACCGAGATTGGAAAGATATCTGCAGGATCAACTTACGAACTCCCATTCACAGTTAAAGCAAAAGAGGCGGGTATTTTCCCCATTGAGGTGAAAGTAACAACCAAAAATGATACAAAAAAACAGATTTTCAAAATCATTGTGGAAAAAACACAGCCGATTCTAATCCTGAAGAGTACAAAGCTAACTCTCAATGAGGTAAATGAAATTGAATTTTCAGTTGTAAGTAGTGTTGGTGTGGAAAAAATTAAAATAGAGCCTTTATTTGATTCTGACCCGGCATTATTTTACTTCAACACCCTTGATGAGGCAGATGCAAAGTTCAGAATTTATCCTGAGGAAGAGATGGAACTCACCTTTAAGATTTCATATTACAATGGAAGAAATTACCATGAAGTTGTGCAGACAATACCCGTTGACTACACCCCCAGCAGAGGAGTCTTTGTATCCGCCAATTTCAGTTACTCTGTTGTTTCTGTGAATGATGTTTTAACTCTCTTCGTGGACATTACAAATCTGAGAAACGACAGGATATATGGGATATCTGTTGAACTTTTTGCTGATGGCGTATCTTTCTCTGAAACAATGAAAGAACTCCCTCTTCTCGAGTCTAAGCAGAGTGTAGGACTTAATTTCCTTCTATCCCCTGAGAAGGCGGGTAAGCACACTATAAAAATCAGGGTGGAGTATCGGGATGAGGTGGACAACATCTATTCTGTAAGCAGAGAAATGGAACTGACAGCAACAGATACCGGAGTCCTTGGAATCAGCAACCTTGATGTTGAAAAGACCCTAACTGAAGTTAAGGTTACAGGAGACCTGAGCAATGGTGGAAGAGGGGATGCGAGGAATGTCATTATAGTCATATCTGCAGATAACACAACAAGGGATTTTTTCGTTGGCGAACTTGAATCGGGGGATTTCTATACATTCGACTTCACACTACCTCCCGAAGTTCAGAATGGAACGATAGAGGTAATATGGACGAATGAGATTGGAAAAACAATTGAGACCTTTAAAGACTTTGAAGTACAAACAAAATCCCCGGTGAAAGGTGCTTTTGGTGAAAGAGTTAACCTGATGTTTTATATATTGACTGGAGCTGTAGTGGTAGCTATTTTCATAATAATTGCCTGGATGAAAGCAAGAAAATCATGAAAAAAGCAAGAGAGAAAATGAAGACGGACACGAATCAGGAAGTTGTCCGACTTGAGGATGTTTACAAGATTTACATTACTGGAAATGAGGAAGTGCATGCACTTGATGGAGTATCGATGACTGTTCAGAAAGGGGAATTTGTGGCAATAATGGGTCCTTCAGGCAGTGGTAAATCGACGCTGCTGAACATGATCGGCTGCTTAGACAAACCAACTAAGGGAAGGGTTTTCATAAATGGTGTGGATACGTCCACTTTAACTGATAACGAGCTTACAAGATTGAGGAGGGAGGCTATAGGCTTTGTATTTCAACATTACAACCTGATTCCAACCCTCACAGCTCTTGAAAATGTTGAACTACCGATGATATTCAGAGGGTTGAACGATGATGAAAGGAAAAGGAGGGCGATGGAACTTCTAAGGATTGTTGGACTCGAGAGGGAAATGAACCGGAAACCAAATGAGCTCAGTGGAGGCCAGCAACAAAGAGTAGGAATAGCAAGAGCTCTTGCCAATGATCCTGAGATACTGCTCTGCGATGAACCAACGGGAAATCTGGATACGAAGAGTGGAGAAATTGTTATGGAAATTCTATCAAAGCTCAACAGGGAGAGAGGAGTCACTCTGATTGTTGTTACTCATGACCCTGCAGTATCCGGTTTTGCCAGAAGAACTGTGAGAATAAGAGATGGCAGAATAATAGAGGGATAAAATGTATCTTGAGCTTGCAAAGAGGAATCTCATCAGAACAAAGATGAGGAGCATTCTTGCAATCATTGGAATAGTTATCGGTGTAATGGCGATATCCTCTATCGGAATTTTTGGAGAGGGTTTGAAGAACACCGTACTCGAAAACTTCAGAGATGTGGCGAATGAGGTTATAATAACGCCTTCATATTCTGGTGGATACACCACAATCGAAAAGACGAGCCTTTCCAAGCTCGAGAAAGTCCCCTATCTCGAAAGCATAATTCCTGTAAAAAGTGAAAGTGCCCTGATTCAGTACAAGGACAGAAAAACCTATGTCAGAATTTATGGAATGGAAAGGCGCTCGGTTGAAGAGCTTTTTGAGATCGAAAGGGGAAGTTCAAAGCTCTCGGGGACATGTGTTGTCGGAAGTACACTTGCTGAAAGACTCAACCTCAGGGTTGGAAGCAAAATAACCATTGAGGGTGAACTTTTCAGGGTGTCAGCCATATTGAAGGAAGAAGGTGCAAGATTTGACATCAATCCAGACAATACGCTGATTCTTTCAGAGAAAGATTATGATGATCTCTTCAAAACTGAAGGTTATTCGATGATCCTTGTCAAACTGGAGAACCTTGACGACATCGAGCAGTTTAAGGAAACTGTTGAAAAGAGCATAAATTCAAGAGAAACTAAGGTGAGGGTTTTTGAGATGAAAACAATCATTGAGAGAATTACGGAAGCCTTCAACCAGATTAACCTGTTCCTGATAGCGATAGCTGGAGTCTCGCTCTTAGTTGCTGGAGTCAGCATTCTCAATATAATGCTGATGTCCACAATGGAGAGAACAAAGGAGATAGGAGTGATGAGAGCTGTTGGGGCAAGCAGGCAGACAATAATGAGAATATTCCTCTATGAAGCCCTCCTCCTTGGATTGATAGGAAGTATAATGGGGGGAATTCTCAGCCTCCTTGGTGGGTATTTCATAATGATTGCAATCCTCCAGTCTGCCAAATATCTTTTCACAATCTCTTCACTGATATCGATCCTTCAGGGCGTTTCATTCGGAGTTGTAACCGCTGTAATAAGTGGTTTCTATCCAGCATTCAAAGCGAGCAAACTCGAACCCATCGATGCTTTGAGGTATGAATAGCTTACAGACATTACACAACCTCTAAATAACTTTCAACCTATGTGGTAAAATCAATCAGGTTGGAAAACTTGGTTTAAGCTCAAGTAAATTCAAGTAAAATTCAATAAACTCAGGTAAACTCAAGATTAAAATACCATGAGAATTAAGAACTTCCACCCCGGCTGGTGAATATAATGGAATGTGAGGTATGTGGAAAGGAGCTGAAGGGAAAGGGTTACAGAGTTCTGATAGAGGGTAGTGAAGTCAATGTCTGCAGAAACTGCAAAAATCTCGGTAGCGAAAAACCGGTGGAGAGAATAGGTCAGAAAGGAGTCAAAAAGGTTCTTTTAAGAAAGAAAACTCCTTCAAAGGCGATTGAATTTGAAGAAGAGTTGCTTGAAAATTACAACCTGATAATAAGAATGGAAAGAGAGAAAAGAGGCTGGAGTCAGGAGGTTCTGGCAAAGAAAATTCAGGAGAAAGAATCTCTCATTAGAAAAATCGAAAATGCTGAAATAACTCCCGAACCATCGGTAATTGAGAAACTTGAACGCCTCTTCAACCTGAAACTTAGAGAGAAGGTTACAGAGGTTAAACTGGACTTTGGCAGGAAAGGACTTCAGCCCACCCTCGGGGACATTGTGGAAATCAAAAGAAAGAAGCACTGAAAGCCATGTTCTCTGAGATCTCACTGTCTCCGAATGAAATAAAAAGAGTGCAAAGGGAAGTTGAATTTGCGGAGAGGAAAATAAGGAAGGGGTACAGCAGGGAGAAAATTCTGAAAGGCATAAGAAAGACAGTTTTCACTCAGGAGGAAATATTTTCAATTGCGAAGAATAGAATTAAAGCAAGAGAAAAATTTGGAGAACTTTCGAAGTCTTTAATTTTCGATGATTCGGGGTTGAGGTATTCGACTCCACCCACGGTTGCTGAATACAGGGCTGAAAGACTTAAAACGGATAAAATTGCTGATATAAGCTGTGGGGTAGGATCACAACTTATTTTCTTTGCCAGAAAAAGTAGAGAAGCTATAGGCATAGAGATAAGCAGAAAAAGGGCTTTGATGGCGTATATCAATCTTAACTCACTGGGGATTGAGAACACCAGTATTATTGCAGGAGATGCATTGAGTGACGAGGTTCTTAATAAAATAGATGCTGATACCGTTTTCTCAGATCCAGCACGCCCCCCCGAGGTAGAAGTAAGGACGATGGATGGACTCGAACCACATCCTGAGAAGGTCTATGAAAAATACAAGAAAGTAACAGAGAGAATTGCCTTCGAACTTCCACCACAGATGCCACCTGAAAGAATAACTATTAGTGGAGAGAAGGAATATACTTCGCTGAACTTCAGATTGAACCGTCTGGCTCTCTACTGTGGAGAGCTTGCCGAATATGATGTCTCTGCAGTATCCCTCCCGTCAAGAGAGAAGATAACATCCGAAGATGATGAAGTGATACCTGAAAGGACAGACAATGTTGAAGATTTACTCCATGAGGTTGATTATACTGTTATGAAAGCAAATCTTCTTCCAAATCTTCTGGGAAAGCTTGGAATTGAAGCAAGAATATTTCTTGATGATGGAAAAAGAACCGTTCTGACCTCCTCTACCACGACAGATTCAGAATTTTTGAGGGACTATGCTGTTGAACTGGTGTGTCCATTCTCAGTAAGCAGGATAAATCAGGAACTTAAAAGGCTGGATGGAGGAAAGATCACTCTCAGATTCTCTGTAAGCCCGGATGAATACTGGAATCTGAGAAAAAAGATTGAAGATGGCTTGAAGGGGGAGAAATGGTTTTATCTTTTCAGGAAAGGAGATTATGCGATAATCTCAAGCCCTGGACACTCTGTTTGATTTTGGCCCCTGAGCTTTCTTGGCTCAACTGCCACCAATAACCTTCCATCTCGTCCCCCTGGGTGTATCAATAAGGATTATCCTCTCTTCTCTCAGCCTGTCTCTTATTTCATCAGCTCTGTCAAAGTCCCTCTCTCTTCTTGCCATCTCTCTTTCTTCTATCAACTCTCTATATTCCTGAAGAGCGGGAATCCTTCTGTAACTCTCAAAGAACCCCATAACGCTACATATTCTCCTGTAAATGCTGAAAAGCATCTCAAAAGTCTCAAGACTTGCCCCTTCTGACACGATCTGGTTTATTCTGCCTGCCATCTCATGGATGACTGCAAGTGCTTTTGGCGTGTTGAAATCATCTCTCATCGCATCTCTGAATTTCTCTTCAAAATCCGGGAAATCTCTCCTTTCTCCCTCTATTCCAAAGGTTTTAATTGCAGCCACTTCCATATCAAGATTTTCAAGAGCGTTTCTGAGTGATTCATATGATTTTTTCGCCCTTTCAAGAGCATCATCTCTGAAGTCAAGGGGACTTCGATAGTGAGCGGAGAGCAGGAAGTATCGAATAACCTCTCCGTCGTATTTTTCAAGCACATCCCTTATCTTCACTATGTTTCCGAGGCTCTTGCTCATTTTTTCTCCTTTTATCGTGACGAAATCATTATGCATCCAGTATTTTACCGGTTCAACCTCGAAAAGAGCATAACTCTGTGCTCTCTCATTCTCGTGATGGGGAAAAATCAGGTCTTTACCTCCTCCATGGATGTCAAAAGGGGCTCCAAGGTGCTTTGTAGCGAGAACAGAACACTCTATGTGCCATCCTGGTCTTCCAGGACCCCAGGGGGAATCAAAAACAGCTTCAGCTTTCAAGTCTTCATCCTTTGCTGACTTCCAGAGGGCAAAATCCTTCACATCTTTTTTTCTCGGATCGGGCTCAATCCTGTGTCTGTCCAGCTCCTCGATACTCATGCCAGAGAGTCTGCCATATTCCGGAAAGCTGGGAACATGGAAATAAACATCCCTCCCGTTCTCTCCTTCGACTTCGTAGGCATATCCCTTTTCGATTATTTTCTTCACTGCCTGGATGATCTCCTCAATGTTCTCAGTAACCTTAGGGTGAAAATCTGCTCTTCTGACATTCAGTCTTTCCATGTCCTCCAGATATTTCTGAATAAACTCTTCGGCAACCTCCTTTTGTGTCCTTCCTTCGCTAACTGCTCTTCTTATTATCTTGTCGTCAACATCCGTGAAATTCTGAACATAGATTACTTTTCGTCCTGTGTATTCGAGGAATCTTCTGAATGTGTCAAAGACAACTGCACTTCTTGCATGCCCTATGTGGGAGTAATCGTAGGCTGTAATTCCGCAGACATACATTCTCACTTCTTTCCCAAGCTGAAGTTCCTCTTCCTTTTTTGTGAAGGTATTGTAAATTCTTATCGTCTCATCAGATATGCTGCTCATCCTCTCTCCCCTCTGGGCATATTTGGATTTGGACTATAAAATTCCTTCTCAATCGGGATCTGTTAATTTTTAAGGTGTTATAGGTATAGTGTTTCAATTATGTAGTAAAAATTGGAGTTGAGGAACTCTAACTCATCTACTGGTTGATAGTGTACTCTCAATTTTCAGTCTCCTATTCTTTTTCTTTACATCTTCAGATACCATAAATCTTTGAACTGGATTATCTGGTAGATTCTCCACTTGTATTTTCGAGTACTTACAACCCCTGGGTGGTTGTAAAAGAATAGTAATGCAATCTTTCTGAAAGCATTGAACACTTCAACAGAATACATTCGGAATATGAGCCAGAATAATAGGGCATATAACTGCCCACTCTTTAAAGTACAGCTTTGCTACTCCTCTAGCAGAGGAATAAGGGGGTTTGCGGAATAATTATAACTCATGGGTACGATCAAAATCTTGATTATGTGCTAACTGCGAATGAAAGAATAAAGTATCAATGAAAGAATAAGTATCACCACATATTATTAAATAGAGTTTGCAAACGAAGATAAGGTAAAGGGAGATATAACAACTATCAACAGCCCAACGCTTACACCCATCTTCCTGCTCAGTCGGTTTGATATTTTAGATGAAATTGCCGATGACAATTTGGGGTAGAGAGTAGGCGAACTACATCCATCAAAACATCATCCAATCAGTCAGGGAGGGAAAAGATGTGAAACACCCGATCATAATCGTAGACTATGATTCCCGCTGGCCAATCCTGTATGAAGAGGAGAAGGATAGGATTCTTGGCGTAATTGGAGATAAAATCGTGGCGATCGAACACATCGGAAGTACAGCTGTCCCTGGTTTGGGGGCAAAGCCAATTATTGACATTATGATTGGTGTCCGTCACCTCGCCGATGCCAACGAATGTATTGAGCCACTTCAAAGTATTGGCTACGAGTATGTTCCTGAATATGAAGTTTCAATCCCAGAAAGGCGCTTCTTCCGTAAGGGCCCTTTAGAAGCACGCATCCATTTACACATGGTTGAACGATCGAGTGATTTCTGGGAGCGACACATCTTGTTTCGAGATTTCTTGCGCGCTCATCCCGAGATAGCTCAGCAATATTATCAATTGAAGAAAGAATTAGCTGCCAGGTTTGGTTCAGATCGTGATGCTTACACTGAGGCAAAGACGCCGTTCATCGAATCTGTGATAGCAATGGCATGCGCAACAAAACGACCAGCTCCTAAGGACTGCGGTTGCAAACGATCATATAGCTGAGGTTGCTAGTTCTGGCCGGGAAAAATGAAACATTAGGTGAAATTCACTTCCTGTTTTGCCTTGAGACATCAAGAAGTATCAACAGTTCTGCAACACCACAAAGGCAACACCCCTATATTCAACAAAGAACTCCAATCGAAAGGATTAAAACCTCTCGGATTAATTTTTATTGTGGAGAAAGCTGAGGAAGGGGAAGATTCTCAAACCTCCCGTAATTTGAATAAAATAAAAAGATTCTCAATAGGGAAAAAATTGAGAGATGGGATTGATAAGTATCGTATTTATTCGAACATAACTGACATAACCTCAGTCTCCCGCAGATATTTTGTCATAGGTTTCTTTGACGGTGTTCTGACTGTTCTGGGGATGATAATGGGTGCCCATCTGAGTGGAGGAGCAACATCTGAAATAGTAATATCTGCAGGGATAGCTACAGGACTTGCTCTCGGAATCTCAAGTGGATGGGGTGCTTATGAGGCGGAAAAAATAGAACAGACGATTGCGATGAGGGAGAAGCAGAAAGCCCTGCTCGTTAATAGGGAGAGCAATACGATAACAAAGGCACATGACTTTGCAACCTATGTTTCTTCAACAGTCCATGCAATAGCGCCGATTCCAGCAGCAATTATACCACTGATTCCTTACATGTATATGGATGCAGAAAAAGCTCTCTATCCGGCAATAGGCATGGGTCTTACAGCTCTTTTTGTTGTGGGCGCACTCATGGGAAAAGTATCAAAAAGAAACATATTGATTGCAGGAATGAGAATGGTTATCGCAGGTTTGCTTACTTTGGTAGTGGTCACTCTTCTCAATCCGAGCCATTTCTAATTCTTTCTATAAGTTTATCAAAATCCCTTCTTTCTGCTGGTTCTCCATGTCCAGGAAAAATTTTCTCAAATCTGAGGCTGGAAACCTTCTTTACCGATTTCAGGTATTCTCTGTAGTCCGTGCAGAAAGCCTTTGGAGAAAGTGAAATACCCTTTTTAACACGAAGGAGATCTCCACAGACAAGCTGGTTTTTGTAAAGAATACTAATGCTTCCGGGAGTATGACCAGGGGTATGGATTATTTTCATGTTCTTGCCCTCTTCTACAAAGTTTGGAATCTCTGATACAGGTTTGACCTCTCCAGGGCGTTCGAATCTAAAAAATCTATCGAATAATGACAGAATTTTTCCAATTCCAGAGTATTGAATTCTTTCCTTACCCAGAATGAATGGGATCTCCTTTTCGTGGGCGAAAATCGGGCAGTTAAACTTTTTCTGGAGTATTGCTGCTGACTGGATATGGTCGTAGTGGCCATGGGTCAGTATTATCCCTTTGATTTTCCGTCTTAGAGTTCTGGTTGACAGCATATCAGCAGTATTGATGCCTGTGTCAACAAGAAAATTATCAATCAGGTATATGTTACAACCTTTCTCCAGCAACCTCTCAACCATATCAGAAATCTCATTTAAAGAATATTTAACTCCTTTTTTAATTTTTAACTTCTTTTTTACCCTCCTTAACTTTCCCCTCTAAATGCCTCAAGAACTGCACGCAGAACCTCCTTTCTGTTACCTCTACTCATCCTGTAAACTCTCTCAACAATCAGTTCTGGAGTGCTCTTGCCAAACTTTCCGAATACTGGTTGTCTGTTGACTATAAGGTTCAGTTCATCATCAAGCCCACTCGCCTCGATTCCATCAATCCTCACGAATTCAAGCTGCAAATCCTGAGCCATGTGAGACACAACAACCATATAAAATCCTCTCTCCTCTGCAATCCTCAAAAAGGCAGAAAGCATTTTAACAGCTGCTCCAGGCTCGGTTATAGCTTCAAATTCATCAACAAGTATCAATTTTTTCCCCTCTGTGCTTAGAGCCTTTGTGAAATTCTTAAGGGTTGATTCAAAGGCTCCAGCTCCATAAACTGATTTCTTTCTCGTGAAAAGGTAGATCTCCTCCCTCACATCCACTACTGCCTCCTTAGCCGGAATGGGAAAACCCATCTGTGTCAAAAGCTGTATCTGAACGATGAGGTTCAGCAAAGAGGTTTTACCACCACTGTTTGCTCCCGTGAGGAGTATGACTCTTCTTTTTCTCTCCTCCTCACTTATTGATTCCAGATTTGAAATGCCCTTCACAGAACTTCCGTTGCCGATTACATAGCTTATTGCCTCGGGGTTTTTTATGAAAAGGTTCCTTGCATCTCTGAAGAAAATTACACCGTCTCGAATAACTGGAAATGTAAATCCTTTAAAAAGGTCTTTCAGTCTTTTGACCATCATAATTTCATAAAACCTCTCAAAATCTCTTTCCAGCTGCGGAATCAGACCCCTTATCCTTCGCATTACATCTCGTATTCTCAAATATTTCTCCTGTATAAATTCTCTTTCTATCTCTCTCCTTGCTCTCTCGAGTTCCTCGAGATTTATTTCTGGAATCACATGCTTTGTAAAGATGTCTGCATGCACGCCAAACTTCTGCGAGATCTCTCTTTCTGCTTCGATTATCTCATCAATCACAGCCTCCTCAATTTTCTGAAATTTTTCCTCAAAGGACCCTTTACTGCTGAGGTACTCAAGGATCTCCTTCCCCTTTAAAATAATCTCTTCATCAAGAATCTTCTCTTCGATTCTATCTTTTATTTCTCTCAGTTTGGAATAGACAAACTCTTCAAAACTCTCAATAATCTTTTCTTTCTGTATTATCTCTTCCAGTCCTTCAATTTCTTTAAGAATCTCTGGTATTGAAGTATCAACTCCTACCTTCTCAAGAACACCTTTAACTTTCTCGAGCGATTCTTTTTTCCTGTAGATCTCAAGAATAAAGATTTCCGGAGCTATCTCTTCAATGCTCAGCTCTTCAATTTTAGTACCTTCTCCTGTGGTGCTTAGAACAAGGGGATAGTTTCCATAGACATTCACATCGCATATCCTGAGTGAAACTGCCTTTTCATAATCACTTTCATCAACAATTAGCACTCTATCATTCATTCTCACAGCTTTGAACTCGGGCTTTTCAACCCTGCCTGTCACATCATCCAGCATGCTCACTCTTTCAAACATCTCTCTAAGGTATCTCTGCCTCCTGAGAATCTCATCAACATCTACGACTGGATTGAAGCTTTCAACAAGTTTTTTACACTCATCAAACTCCATTGCATCCTTTATCCACGCCATAATTTTTATGTATATACTTCTCACATCAGGGTTCATCCGCAGAGGAGTAGAATTTCTGAATTCGGGAAGCATGGAAATAAGTCTGAGGATTCATTAAAATTGTTTTCTTAAATGTCTATGTAATCTGTTCTGGGAGTGGATGAATACTGGAAGTATAGAGAGTTTTAATGAAGTTTTGAAAACTTCTTTGAATTCGTTATTTTGCTTTTATTTTCCTGTGCCCTGTTTTAACGACACATTTAATAACATATCATCAATAACACATCATCCTGAACATCGAATTCAAAGAAACAACCAAAAACTAAAAATATCCATCTGCAATACTATTACCAAGCCCGGGTAGCTCAGTCTGGGAGAGCGTGCGGCTGAAGACCGCATAGTCGCCGGTTCAAATCCGGCTCCGGGCACTCGTTTTTTGGCAAAATCAAGGAAGAAGCTATTGAAAACATCAAGAAGCTATTGAAGTCTATCTGGGTATTGATGATGCTCAGATAAAACTAAAATCATACTAAAACAGGCTGAAAAGCAAGAAGTAAGTTTAGGGTTGTTTTGTAGCATTAGAAGAATTTTCTGAGCTTAACAGTAAATGGCCTCTCTACAGCTTTGAAGTCACTCCAGATTAAATTCTAACTCTTCTTTTATTTGGTTATAGAATTCTTTGAGAAATCTGTGTCTTTTGAGCCCAATTTTTCTTGCAGTTTCTGTGTGAAGGAGATTGTATAGCTTAAGAAGCTTCTCCTCAAAGTGTTTCAGAGTATCCTCTATCGATCTCCCCTTTTCTCCTGAAAAGAGAAAGGCTCTTGCCACTCCTATTGCTCCCATAGCATCCAGCTTATCTGCATCGCTCAGAATTTTAGCTTCTATGGTCTCTGGAGATACTCCGGTGGAAAAGGAGTGGGCTTCTATACAATGTGTTACTTTTTCAATGAATTCATCATCGTAACCTTCTTTTTTGAGCAACTCCCTCACCATCTTTGCTCCTTCAATTGAGTGGTTGGGCTTGTCTCTTGCAATATCGTGGAGTTCAGCAGCTTTTCGGACTATCTCAATATCTGCTCCCTCTTGTTCGGCAATGTAGAGTGCAAGTCTAAGTACTCTTGCAACGTGCCCATCATCGTGAGAGGTCACGTTTATTCACTTGGCTCCTGGGGTTAAAACAATTGTCATTTTGGTGTAGAATGAAGTTTTAGGATATGATCTGGTGACTTGTATTATTCCTGCCCCACCAACCTTTTGTTTCTGAGCTTTTCTACAGTCTTGCGTTATTTTGGAAAGATGGAAGATATGAGGGAGACCAAGTTTTATGGAGTTAGGAGAAATCAGCGATCAAATGGGCTTTAGATCTTTTTGAGTATTATAGGTAGAGATCAAAGTTGATAGGTATTTACCTTACAAGTCAATACTGACCACCAGATCAATCAATTTTGACTTTATAAGTCAATTCGATAGGGGGTGGAAGGTGATAAAAAGAGTTGTAGTAGTGTTGCTGCTGGTTTTGGTGATGGCGGGAAGCCTGGCAACGGCGATGACTGCAAATGTTAGCGAGACGCCCATTTATGATGAAAAAGAGAAACAATTGGTTCGAAAAAAATACATGAGAGGTGAACAAAAATGGCAATTGCAGCAGGTTATCAAATTCAGGGAATAAACAAAGATACAAATATAAGTTGTCAAAGCTATAAGAGGCTCCACCTCAAAGCCTGCTCAGTTAGTGGTGGGCGAATACATCGCATGGCATTTGGACTACCAGCGTAGAAAATGCCTTGGTTTTAATCTGACCACATGAAGGTTACGGTGCCTGCATCCGTTACCTTGTAGAAGGTAGATACAGAGATGAAATCGATTGGGTGGATGAGAATGCGGATTACGATGTCCTGGCTGAGATAAATATCACTCCAAAATGATCCATCAGCATATGGTTCAATACAGTTCTACTGGAGGAGTAGGGAAACTGGAGAATCAAAGGTACGCAGTTACGCTTTCTCTCAGTATCGGATTACCAAGGCTGTTGACTTTGCCCTTGAATTCGATGATAACATAGGGACACAATCACCACAAACCACAGACTGGAAATGTTTTTATAATGCTCAGATTAAAAGACATGGCAGCAATTCGTGGGAATATGTCTCCCAAGATCTGTTTTACTGGAAAGAGTGGATGTATCCAGAACTCAATAACGGTCTGTTCCGAAGACTTTAGTGAGTACAAATTCTGGCAAAGTAAAGAGTTAAAATAGTTCATTGAAAGAGGTGAAGACGTGAGGCTATTGAAAATTTTAATTGCGATATTTGTAATTTCCATAATTTTTTGGGGTTTCAAAGAGTTGGGTGAAGAACCGGAATCCAAATTTCAGACAGTGTTAGAGATGCCCGATGGAGAAAGAATAATTGCAGAAGTCCATTATGGTAAAAACTGGACAGAATTAACCGTTAAGCTGCAAGATGGAAGAGTAATAGCAAGTGAGAAAGCTAACGGTAAACTGTCAGAGGAAGAGATCAAGGAGAGGGCTAAGAAGCTGATATAATTTTTTAAAATGGAGAACAGACACTTTGCAATGGACATGACAATATTCAAAGGAATGGAGAAAGGTGTATCTAACGATGAGAGTACCAAGGCTGCCAATGAATTTGGGGAATGTCTGGATAGAGGCAAAAATCCTGATGAATGTGTTGATGAGCTGAGGTACAGGTATGAATAGATATCTGATATAAATTTCAGCGATCTTATCTTGCTTTACAAAAATTGGTAGATTTTTATATTGTACACAACTTCAGCAGGAATGCCACTTTTGCCAGCAGGAAGGATAGCGAACAAAAGCAACACTTATAGGCAGTAGCATTCAACTCTGAGTGGATGAAACAAGTTATAAGAGTATCTACGACGGGCACAAGATTTTTATATCAATTTGCCGTGTTAGGATATTGAATCGAGACCCGCCTTAGCTCAGTGGCCAGAGCGCCCGACTGTAGTTTGCCCCCTGCTGGTGAGCAGGTATCGGGCGGTCCCCGGTTCAAATCCGGGAGGCGGGACTATCTCTTCTGGTACAAATCCCCTCTTCTTGAATTTGGGTTAAGCAGTGGTGTACGGGCAGCAGTGAGCTCCACCATCATGACTTTTGTGGTAGCCCTATGTTGGTATTTTCTCGGGGGAGTTTCTTCATGAGTTTTTGTCCTTCACACACCCAAAAACCAAAAATAGTCTGACCACGACTACGAGAATATAAGCTCCAACTCCAATCTTCCAATCACTAACCAGACTTGTTAGTATAAGAACTTCAACAATCCCTGCAATGAATGTCAAAATTGATATTAAAGATATAGTGTGTGCTTACATTCCGCAGATGATTGTGGAACCATTCTTTTATTGCATCACAAATCGTGTATCCAGCTTACAATATTAACGATTCTGGTTTGGTGTTCATCCCTGTTTTTCGTTCTTGGAGAGATTCCAAAGAAGATCGATTTTATTCGCATTCAGATTCGCATTCAGATTCGCATATTTCACATCTTGGATCCGTTACGCATCGTAACGCATCTTCGCTGTGGTTATGGATAGCTTTAAAAGAGCAGGTCGAATATCGCAACAAAATCTGAAGAGTGAAAGGCGTTGTCAATACGGTTTTGACAATGGACGGCTAATCCGTCCTCAGTTATGCTCCTAGTAATCCGTTAGTTACCCAAAGCTTAACTTTCGCCTCTAATACTAACAAGATGGCGCACTATATAACACTTCCGACAACTTAATTTTACATTGTTGCCAATAAATACCTTTCATAGGATTGAAAAAGAGCGATAGAGTTTTTCTGAGAAATGTTTTCAGTGAGGGTCAGGTACTCTTCGTCAGGGAGTCGTTCGTCCTTAAAGCCTCTGAATTGCTTGGATTGAGGTCGTAGAAACTCTATACTTGCAGTATGAGAAATCTGAAAACTGATGAGAAAGAGAAATTGATCCAGTATTGTATGAGTATTCAACGAAGGAGATGGTAGGAGAGAAAGGGTACAGTCACAGCTAACCATGGAATTGCAGACATAAAACTCGGCAGAAAAGTTAATGTCTGGTTGGAGGAATGGAGAGTATTTCTTCCAAAAACTCCCCTCTAAAAACCATTTAATATAGGCTCTTTCTCCCTGTTGGTGCATCTCTATCGCTTGCTTTGCCAGTTTGTGGGTTTCGTTGGAGTGAGTCTCGGAGAACCAGTACTTATGGGGGCATGATGAAGAGGAGGAATACCTGATAATGCAGGTAGGCGGGACTATTTCTTTTTGAACATCATTTAGCTAAGTTCAGAATTCTCCCATTTTTGTTATCACATGTTCCTTGTGCTGATGGAAACATGTCAAATAGCCTGTTGAATTAAGTGGTGTTATTTCGGTAATAAATTTATAAAGTTAAAATAAAGCTTAAAAAATAAAGTTAAAAGAAACCAAGTCCTAAATCAAACTCTCTCTCCTCAACTCCTCAAGATCCTTTCCTGCCAGTCCAAGATATTTTTTGTAGACAAAAGCATTATCTTCTCCTATCTTCTTTGCAAGCCACTTTAATTTAAGCGGTGTTTTACTCAACCTCCACACAGGTTCGATAACCTTTATAGTCTCACCATTTATTTCCATATCTCTGAAATCCCCTCTTTCTTTCCAGTAATTCTCTTCAAGCACCTCTTTCGGTGTTGTAATCTTCATATATACTGCAACACCTTCTTTTTCCTGCTCTCTCCATTCCAGCATTCTTTGTGTTAATTCTGCAAAGGTGAGCTGTTCAAATCTCTCTGCAAGCTCCTGATAGAGAACCTTCTGGTTTTCAAGCTTTATTCTTGCGAAAACATTTGGATATTTTTCGAATAGCTCTTCAACACCGAGCTGTGTTATCAAAGCTCTGAAATTTGGATCAGTAAAGCCCGATGCGAAAACATAGCCATCCTTGATCTTCCAGAAGGCATAGGGGAATACTGCATAGTCAAGGGGGAGCACTCCAACAAACAACGGCTCATTGTGGGCATGACTCCAGAATATACCGGGAGCTATGTGAACCATTGCATCAAGGGATGAGATATCAATCATCTGGCCTTTACCACTTTTCAGTCTGTAATATAGAGCGAGAACAACTCCGGCTGAAGCGAACACTCCAGCTATGTTGGTTGCCATCCAGAAACCAGGGGCAGTTGGCAGATTATATGGTTCTCCAGCCTCGGGAAGCTCTCTGCTTGCTTCCATGTATGCACTCATAGAAATTCCAAAGAGATTTGAGTCAGGAACATTGGCAAACTTCTTAGCTTTTTCACCAAAGCTCCCGTAAGCTGAAAAAGATACCCATATCAGTCCGGGGTTTAACTCTGAGAGCTGTCTGTATCCTATTCCCATTGAATCCATCCATCCCGGCTTGAATGATTCGATAACAACATCTGCATGCATCGCAAGTCTCCTGAAAATCTCCCTACCCTCTTTTCTCTCTAAATTGAGGGTAATGAACTCTTTGTTTCTTCCTTCAACTATGAAGGGAAGTCCTATTCCATCAAAGTAGAATTCTCCAAAGGGGGAAAGCTTTCTCAGATCATCACCTTCTGGAGGTTCAATTTTTATGACCTCTGCCCCCATTTCAGCGAGAAGAGATGATGCAAAGGTAGCCGATGGACTTGCAAAACTTGCGTCCAGAACAACCACTCCTTCAAGAGGGCTTCTCAGTTTGCCCTTCTCTATTTCAAAATACTCTTTTGAAAGCTCGTGCCACTCCATATATATCACCACCTGAAAACAGGGTCTTTTTCCGGATCAAACTCTGGAGGAGGTGTTCTACCGAAGAAGTCAACCCAGTATCCTATAACTTTCTCCTCTTCAAGCCTCTTTACCTCTTCATCGCTGAAACCAAGGAGATTTTTGAGTATGTATCGGTTGTGATAGCCAACAGGATGTACCGTCCATTTTATTCTACCGGGAGTCTCACTCATCTTCACTGGAGGTCCGACATGAACCATCTCTCCAAAAAGCGGGTCGTTGTACATCCATACTGTACCTCTGTCTCTCAGATGTCCATCAGTGTAAACTTCCAGGCTATTCCTTGCTATTCCTGCGGAAAATCCAAATTCAGCACTCATCTCGATTATTTCTTCTGCGTTATGTTCTGATACCCACCTCTCAATCTCTCCATCGATCTCCTCCCTTGCCTCAGGTTTCAGTCTGGAAACAACATCCGGATACTTCTCAAGAAGCTCGCTTTTGTCCATTGCCTTGCACAATCCTTCAAAATGGCTGTTGCTAATTGCAGTGATTGTTACGAGCCTCCCATCCTTTGATTTGAAGGCGTTTGCGACAATTGAAGCATCTTTGTTACCGAGCCTCTTCCAGTCCTCGCCTTTTTTACTCACATAGCTCCAGATGAGGCTCATGTGCCTTGCAAGGTTCTCAGCCTGGGTAACATCGATGTACTGACCCTCTCCGGTAAATTCTCTGTGATACAGGGCTGCAAGAGCAACCATGAATGCAGCAGCCCCTCCGAGCATATCTCCTGGATAATAGGGCAGTTTCATTGGAACTCTTCCTTCATAACCTGAAATGGCAGATACACCACTTGCAGCTTGGGCTGCAGCATCCCAGCTGGGCCAGTTCCATCTCTCTCCCCACTGACCAAATCCACTGATTGAAACATAGATTATCCTGGGATTTATCTCTTTGATGTGTTTGTAGCTGATCTCCATTCTCTCCATAACACCAGGAACATAGTTTTCAATAATTACATCGCTCTTCTTTACCAGATCATAAAAGATCGCTTTGCCTTTAGGGTGTTTGAGGTTCAATCCGAAGAAGTACTTGTTTCTCTGAACCCACATGACACCTACCGAGTTGTTTTTCCAGAATCTGCTCCAGAGGTCAACGCTTCTCAACAACTCACCCATACCGGGTGGCTCAATTTTTATAACCTCTGCACCGAAGTCTGCGAAAAGAGAGGCTGTTTCCGGTCCTATAAGCACCTGCGAGAGGTCTAGAACTCTTATGCCCTTCAGAGCTTCAGGCTTTTCAAAGACTTTCCTGATGTCAAATTTTTCCTTAGTCCACTCAAAAAAGTCTTTGGTCATGATCAATACTGAAATTTGAAATATTTTAACCTTTTTGAGCAGACGGACTCATTTCTGCTTATAACACTCGAAACTTGCTCATGGGTGTTTAACAGACTCTGGCAACTTGTATATATGCATAAATGATGAATTGCAAAAATACCGTAAAAAAGCATTTTAACTATTTAACAGCCACTACAGGAACATCTGAGTTGAGAATTATTTTTTGGGGGATACTACCGAATATCAGCTTCCCTACAGGACTTCTTCTCTTAACACCCACAACAATCAGATCAGGTTTGACCTCTCTCATAAAGTCGAGTATATCTTCCCCCGGATCTTTTCCTCTGATTAGGAGGCGGGTCTCGACCTCTATCCCCTCACTTAAAGCCTTTTCCTCAGCCCATTTCAGAAGATTTTCTCCCTCTTCTATCTCCTCTTTGCTTGTTTTGTCCCCTCCGTAGAGTGAGTGAACTATTACGAGCTTTTTCCCTCTCAGCTTTGCCTCTTCTACTGCGAAGTCCATAACTCTCGTTCGCCTCTCTGATTTACTCAGAGCAACAAGAATAGTCATGAATAAAAATTCTCAAAAGCATATTTATAGGTTGCTGAAAGCAATCTCGGATTACAGTTACTGCTCAGAAAACTGTTTTTTAATTGCTTCAAAGGATGTATAGTCCGTATCCAGAACACACTCAGCTCAAAACTGAAGACGGGAAGTACTCTGTTATGTTCATCAGAATTTTCCCTCTGTGGATTATGTTGTAGTTTCTTGACAGAATAACCTCTCCTGGATTAAAATTGTTCCGCTCCAGCTCTATCTCGTCTGACATGCAAATCCTTATCCAGTTTATCTCCCTCCTCGCCTCGATTTTATACTTTTCCAGCAGCTTGCCTATGGGGATATCGGCTCTCATGAGATCGTCCCTGAACTTCTCATCCAGTCTATCTATGGGAGTGAGTGAGAGGGCAATTGCAAATAAGATACTGTTTGAATAAAGTCTCACAACTCTGTAATTCACTTCTTTCCCTTCTTCAATATCTAAGAGGGAAGAAACTTTTTTATCTGCTCTGGTAATTCTCTGCATTTCAGTTTTAATTTTCACGGGTTTCTCTGTATAGGCTTCAATAACTCTTGTTACTGAACCGTCAGTTGTGAGGATTATTCTATGGATTGGTTTAAGATTGAACCCCTTTTTCACCTCATCTTTTACTCTCTGGGAGAATTCTATCTTCTTCATATTTCTGTTTCCTTATTTTTCAGCTTTATTCAAAAACCTCAGACCACTCTATTTCCCTGACGGGTTTGCCTTCTCTGGTCTCGGGAGCCATATAATCTATAAACTTTTCTATTTTAACTCCGTAAACTCTGAAAGTCACCCTCAGAGGAGATAGAACAGCATCCTCCTCCACAAAATTTATCTTGGAAACCGTAGCGGTTTGTTTGTTGAGCAGGAGAGTTATCTCGTTTCCTGAAGTGTTCCTTATCATCTCTGTTCTTGCAGTATCAAGAATTCTCTGCCTCCTCAAAAGTTCTCGAAAGTGGTCCACCACCTCACTCTTCCCTCTTACAACATCGTCAACCTCAATTTTCGCCTCCGGGAACAGGTTTTTAATTGCTTTTATGACCTTTTCAGCATCCTCTGTTGGATGGAGTGGAGTCTCAATTTCAACCTCTATGGCTCTAAAAAAGTTCCTCAGAATCTCTCTTATTTTCTCTCTGAAGGAATCGATGTCCGAGTTGTTCTCGACTATTATGTTTGCTTTTTCAAAAGCCTCGCTCATTCCCCATGACTCCTCTCTCCTGTCCCTCTCCCTCAGCTTATCAATGCTGTCAATATCGTCCTCCCTTCTCCTCTTCAAAGCTCTTTCAAACCTTTTCTCTGTTGAAGACTCAATACCGATAAGGATGAAGTCATCACCAAACTCTTTCCGGAATCTTTCAATCTCTGCTATACCTCTTATTCCATCAACAATCACAACTCCGGTATTGCTGGCTTTCCTCTTTATTTCGGGAAGACATTTTTTTGCAACAGCATCCATCCCCTCTTTCTCCCTCAGCTCTTTTGCAACTTTGCCTGCATTCTCATCATTTAACTCAAGCCCTCTCTCCATTACCTCTTTTCTGATAATGTCACCCATTATAACAACGGGAATCCCCATCTCCTCTGCTATTTTTGCTGCAGTACTCTTTCCGCTAAGGGGGTAGCCGACAAAAGCAATGAGCTTCATAATTCTCTCTTGGCTGTCTTGTTAAAAACAGTTCCGGAATCTGGAAAAATAATATAAATTCTGTGGGAGATACCAAGATGCCAATGAATTTTGAAAAGGCACTGAAAAAAGGAAATGGATTCACACTAATAGATGTTACAGTTTCTGCTGGAGCAAAAGAGGCTAAAATACCTGCTGGTTTTAATGAATGGAGGAAGACAATTGAAATAAGGGTCAGGAGCCAGGCAAAGGAAGGAAAGGCAAATAATGAGATAATTAATGAAATGAAAAGAATTTTTCAGACGGATGTTGAGATCGTGAAAGGCACAAAGAGCAATCAGAAAACCCTGAAAGTTCATACAGATTATGAGAATGTTCTGCAAATTTTGAGAAAGAGGTTTGAGAAGGGATGAGGGAATTATCCGAATCTGATGTTAAAAAGCTCTGGAATGTGATTGACGAGCTGATTAATGCATCTGAGGACTCAATTGTAGTTGTTGAGGGAAGTTCTGACAGAGACGCCCTCAGAGAGATTGGAGTTTGTGGTGAAATTGCAATGGCATCAACAATGCCAGATGCTTACTTGGTTGACCTCGTTGGAGGTAGGGAAGTAATAATAATGACTGACTGGGACAGTGAAGGAAAAATTATGGAGAGGAAACTGTCAAAGAAACTCACATCTCTTGGTATCAGGGTCAATCTTGAGTACAGAAGAAGAATTTTCGAGATAGTTGGAAGACATATTACAGCAGTGGAGAACCTTTCAAGGTTCATAGAAGCTCTGAACGACAGAAGGATCAAGAGATAGTAGGAAGGGGGACGAACTTGAGATCAAAAGATGTTTTTGCCCTTTACCTGGCAGGTTTTTGTGGCTATGCAGCATCAAGTATTGTTTTCCCGATAATTGCACCCTATTCAATTATGCTTGGCGCCAGCAAAAGTGTTGCCGGTATAATCGCAGGTGGTTTTGCACTTGTAACTTCAATCACGATGATTCCATTTGGCTTGCTGGCTGATAGGGCTGGAAGATTTAGAATAACCGTAATAGGGATGCTTCTATTTGTAATTGCTCCATTTTTCTACATAATATCTTCTAATTACATTCATCTACTCTTTGCAAGGTTTTTTCATGGGCTTGCAATGGCTTTTTTTGTCCCTGCCGTAAATGCAATGGTTGTAGATATGTCACCTGACAGCAGGAGAGGGGAAGCTCTCGGCTGGATAGCAACCTTTACAATGGTTGGATATGCTTTCGGACCTCTTATTGGTGGTTTTTCAGCAGAGATTTACGGTCACATTTCTGTTTTTTACTTATCTGGATTGATTGCTGCTGTAGGGCTTATCTCCCTTCTCCCTGTTAAATACCGGGGTTCAACCACCCATGAGGTTGTAAAACTTGAGGTAAATCCAAAAACCATTGCAGCAATATCCACTCCTTTTTTTGCAACCTTTGGAAGTGCAGCCATCGCCATTTACTCTATCCCTCTTTATCTCTCAGAATTTGGTGTTGAAACAGGATTTATCGGAGTTCTTGGAATGGCTCTTTTTTTGAGCTCCGCTCTAGTCAGGGTTCCTGCAGGAAAACTTTCAGATATCTTCGGGAGAAAGCCAGTTATCTTTGCAGGCTTGGTAGTTGAAGCATCTGGAGTACTTCTGTTTTTATCTTCAGATATGTCGATGATTGTTGCTGGTACTGTTGTAACAGGTGTTGGGATGGGTCTTGCAAATCCGGCGGGCTTTGCGCTCATATCGGACATCGTTCCCCCAAGAATGAGGGGCTTTGCGATGGGTGCCTCGAGCTCCTCTCTTCAGCTTGGAGTTTTTCTCGGTCCGGCAATAATGGGTACAATCGTTGAACTATCAGGTTTTGGATATGGTTTCCTCTTCTTCGGGATACTGACTTTTGTTTCAGCAGTGACAATTTTTCTTCTCCTTAAAAGGTAAGTTTTTAAAGCAGATGTTCTGTATCTGAATTTTCGAAGTGATAGGATGAGCAGAAAAAGCACACTTAAAAAAACTGAATCAGTCCGTATATTCAGAATACTCTTTATATCAGTATTCTCTGCCATGCTTGGGCTTGGAATAGTTGTTCCTCTCCTTCCCTTCTATGCTGAAAGTCTTGGAGCAACTGGACTCTGGATTGGAGCAATTTTTTCAGGATTCTCACTTTCCAGGGCTGTTTTCATGCCGGTAATAGGTAGAATGTCAGATAAACGAGGAAGAAAAATCTTCATCCTTCTCGGGCTTCTAATTTATACTGTCATCTCCTTTGCCTATCTCTCTGCCATCTCGGTTTTTTACCTTACAGCAGTCAGAATAGTCCATGGTATAGCCTCCGCCATGGTTATACCTGTTGCAATGGCTTATATAGCAGATTTCTCTCCAGAGGGTGGAGAAGGGAGTCATATGGGAACTTTCACTATATCAATGTTGCTGGGTATGGGATTTGGACCACTTCTCGGTGGCATAATAAAAGAATTGTTCGGGATGAATACAGTATTTCTTTCAATGGCATTATTTTCAGCGATATCTTTTATTATTTGCCTCATTTTTTTGCCTGAGTCAGCAGGTGTGCATAGGATTGGGGCATCCATTATTAAAGCGCTCGGTAGCAGAATGATGAAAGGTGTACTGTTTTTCAGAGTAATGAATGCCTTTGCAATTGGAAGTTACATGGTTTATCTTCCTGTTGTAACCTCGAAGCTCAATCACATATCCACATCACAGATAGGTGTTCTGATCTCTCTTAGCATAATCACCACCGCATTATTCCAGAGAACCACCGGGAAGATTGCTGATGCGGGTAGAAAATCGGTTCTGATAGTGGCAGGTTCTGCAATAGTTGCAGCCTCCCTTCTTTCCATCCCATTCCTTCAAAGTTTTCAGGAGCTTTTAATCGCCTCCCTCTTTATAGGTGTGGGAAGTGCCCTCTCACTCCCCTCTGCCATGGCAGTTGTAACAATGGCAGGCAGGGAGGTTGGACAGGGAAGTGCGATGGGGGCCTTCAACACAGCCATGAGTATTGGAATGATAACTGCTCCTATGGTAACAGGAGGAATAATGGATTTGTTCGGGGAATTTTATGTTTTTATTTTCTCTGGAATAGTCTGTTTTTTATCCATACCGATTTTCTGGGCAATTATATCTAAAACAGGAGTTTAACTACGATTTCAGTTTCCTTTCCAGGCTTTAAAATTTAAATAATTTCAGAAGAAACTCTGGTCATGGAAGTCATTCCCATTGCCTTTGATTCCTTGGGTGCAAGGAGTATGTGTACACTCGTCAGGACGGCAGATGTTACTGTTATTATAGATCCCGGAGTTGCTCTCGGTCCAAAGAGGTATGGATTGCCTCCTCACCCAAAGGAAGTTGACAGGATGAAAGAACTATGGGAGGATATTAAAAAAGGTATCGAGGAAAGCGATGTTGCAGTTGTTACCCACTACCATTACGATCACCACAGTCCTGAAGAAACCGATCTTTTGAAGGGTAAGAGAATACTCTTGAAGCACCCTAAGGAAAAGATAAACAGAAGTCAGATGGGAAGAGCTGCTTATTTTATCGAAAAGCTTGATAATTACGACTTTGCTGATGGAAAAGAATATGAGTTTGGAAACACTCTTCTAAAATTCTCCCAACCTGTTTTTCATGGAGCAAATTCCAGACTTGGATATGTAATTGAGCTTTACATTGATGATGGAGACAGCTTTGCTTTTTCGTCAGATGTTGAGGGACCCATCCATGGTGAACAAGTGGAATTTCTGATTGAGACTAAAGCTGAGACAGTATTCATTGATGGTCCGATGACCTACATGCTTGGTTATCGCTTCTCTGCAAGAAGCCTTGAGAACTCGATTGAGAACCTGATAACCCTGATGGAAAGAACAGATGTGAAGGATCTTGTTCTTGACCACCACCTCACAAGAGACATAAATTTCAGGGAAAAGATAAATGAGGTTAGAGAGAGGGGAGAGGAGATTGGAGTCAGAGTTATGACTGCTGCAGAGTTTTCAGGTAAAGAGAACCTCTTGCTGGAGGCATTGCGAAAGGAGCTCTATCAGAATTACTGAACATCTGGCGTTAACTCATTCTATCTTGCAGATATCGACAAAAAAACAAATCATTAAATAGTAACTGAAGAATTTTTACTATATTCAAATTGTCTCCGGTGGTGGAAGGATATGATAGAAGTCGAAATTATTTCAGGCAGAACTCTTGATCAGGGCGCTACTGTTGAAGAGAAGCTTACAGATGAGTATTTCAAAGCTGTAAACTACTGTGAGTTGAGTGAAGAAGATTTCAATGCTTTGAATCTCTCAGAAGGAGATAGAGTCAGAGTAAAAACTGATTTTGGAGAAGTAGTTGTTTACGCAGTGAAAAACAAGGATCTGAAGAAAGGAATGGCTTTCATTCCGATGGGACCCTATGCGAATATGGTTATTGATCCGAACACTGATGGAACGGGAATGCCTCAGTTCAAGGGTATAAAGGGAGTCGTTGAGAAAACTGAAGATAAGGTTCTGACGGTTAAGGAGCTTATTGAGGTGATATGATGGCTGAAGAGGTTAATATAATCTGCACATTCTGCGGAAGTGTGTGCGATGATGTTCAGTTTGATCTTGAAAAGTTCAAAGGTAAAAAGTTTTGCAAACTTGGAAGCAGTAAGTTCTCCAAAAAAGAGAGAATAAAAGCACCGATGATCGATGGTAAGGAAGTAAGCTATGAAGAGGCAATTGAGAAAGCTGCGGAAATTCTGGTAAATGCAAAAAGACCCCTCCTTTATGGCTGGGCTTCCACTGTAAATGAGGCAATAAGGCTTGGAGTACTCCTGACTGAGAAGGTTAGAGGAGTTTATGATCAGTGCGCAAGTGTCTGCCATGCGCCTGGAACTCTTGCTCTTATTGAGGAAGGTGTGCCTGGAGGAAGCCTTGGAGAAATCAAGAACAGAGCAGATATGGTTGTCTTCTGGGGAAGCAATCCGATGGAAGCACACCCCAGACATCCTGTGAGGTATTCCGTGAGGGCAAAGGGACTGCTCATCAAAGACAGGAAGGACAGGAAGGTTGTGGTCGTGGATGTCAGGAAGACAAAATCAGCGAATATGGCTGACCTGTTTATTCAGATAAAGCCCGGATATGATTATCCTGTGCTCTCAGCTTTGAGGGCTATAATAAAGGGAGAAGAGGATGCCGTGCCTGAAGAGGTTGGAGGGGTTAAGAAAGAGCAACTGAAAGAGCTGGCAGAGATGATGAAAAGTGCAAAGTACGGAGCAGTACTCTACGGGCTTGGTGTTACACAGTCAAGAGGGAGAGACAGAAATGTTGAAAATGCAATCAAACTCATTCAGCTTCTCAATCGTTACACAAGATGGATTATATGGCCTATGAGGGGTCATTACAATGTCGTTGGAGCGGGAGAGGTGCCAGCATGGGAGGCTGGATACACATATGCGATCGACTTCAGCAGAGGATATCCGAGGTTCTCTCCGGGTGAGTTCTCAGCCAACGAGATTCTCCAGAGAGGTGACTGTGATGCAGCTCTGATTATCGCCTCCGATCCTGCCGCACACTTTCCAAAAGTTTCTGTAAAACATCTGAAGAAAATCCCGGTCATTCAGATCGATCCATTTCCGAACATGACTACACTCCTCAGTGATGTTGTTATTCCCTCGGCGGTTGCAGGTCTTGAGGCAGAGGGTACTGCCTACAGAATGGATGGCATTCCATTCAGGGTGAAGAAAATCGTTGATACAGAGTACTGGAGTGATGAAAAGATACTCGAGCTGATGCTTGAAAAGGTTAATGAACTTCAGAGGTGATTATGATGCTTCACATTAAAAATGGAATTGTGATCGATCCCAAAAACGGTATAGATGCTGAAAAAATGGACATATTCGTCAAAAACGGTAAGATAGTTGAGGAGTCTGAGGTAAAGGGAGATGTGAAGGTAATAGATGCGAGCAACAAGCTCGTTGTTGCTGGCGGTTTTGACATGCATGCCCACATAGCCGGGAGCAAGATCAATGTTGGAAGAGAGATGAGACCAGAGGAAATGAGGACTGTAAGGCTTGTTGCGGGCAAATTCAGAGCATCCATAGGCAGGGTCCTACTCACATCTCCTGCAATCGGTTATGAGTATGCAAAGATGGGGTACACATCAGCATTTGAGGCAGCCCAGCCTCCAGTTGGAGCTTTGCATACACATGAGGAACTTGACGCAATACCAATGATCGATAAGGCAGCCCTCCCAGTTTTTGGAAACTGGCATTTTGTCCTGAAGTATGTCGCAGAGAAGAACTGGGAGAAGCTGAGAACCTTCATCGCATGGGCTATTGAGAGAACGAAAGGCTTTGGTGTGAAGGTCGTCAATCCTGGAGGGGTGGAGGCATGGATGTATGGTGGGAACTGCAAGAGTCTTGATGACGAGGTTCCAGGTTTCGGTGTAACGCCAAGAGAGATAATCACTGCATTGATTCAAGAAACTGAGAACCTCAATCTGAGCCATTCAGTCCACCTGCACTGCAACAACCTCGGCACCCCCGGAAACTACGAAACAACGATTGAGAGCATGAAACTCGCTTCAAAATTCAGTAACGATAGAAGACAGGTTCTTCATGTTACTCATGTGCAGTTCAACGCCTATTCTGGAAGCTCGTGGAGGGATGTTGGAAGTGGAGCAGCGGAGATAGCGAAGTATGTGAACAGCGTAGATAACATTACGATTGATATGGGTCAACCAATCTTTGGCCATGCCACAGCGATGACTGGGGATGCTCCATTCCAGTTCACACTCCACAAGCTCACCGGAGCGAGATGGAGTAACAAAGATTCGGAAATTGAAGGAGGAGCAGGAATCGTTCCGATAGGTTATCTACCCAAGAATCCGATACACGCCCTTCAGTGGGCTATCGGACTTGAACTCGGGCTTTTGGTAGATTCAGACAAGGTTGTGCTTTCGACAGACTATCCAAATGGTGGACCTTTCACAGAGTATCCATACATAATGGCGATGCTGATGAGCAGGAAAATGAGGGAGAAAGAGCTGGAAAGAGTCAGCCCCTATGTGCAGAAAGCAACCGGATTGGCTGCAATAGATAGAGAAAAGACCCTCTTTGAAGTAATACAGATGACAAGAAGCCTGCCTGCGAGGGTGATGGGACTGGATAGTAAGGGACACCTCGGATTCGGAGCTGATGCAGATATAGCAATTTACAACTTCGATCCCCTCACTGTGGATGTGACAAATGATTTCGAGACAGTGTACAAGGTTTTCAAAACCTCTGCCTACACCATCAAGGGAGGAGAGATCATCGCCATGAACGGTGAACTCGTCAAGGAGGTATGGGGAAGAACATTCTGGGTAGATGCAACTTCAAAAGTTGAAATGGAGGCAATTGAAAGCGATCTTGATGAGATGTTCTCAAAGTACTACAGCCTTGAACGGCAGAATTATGGTGTTGAGGAATCGTGGATTAAGAAGCCGGAGAGGCTCGTGATGGGGTGATAACATGCTCATACTGAAACCAAAATTCGACTTTGAGATTAGTGTGGAGGCGGAAATAACCCCGGCTCTTGCACTTGCAACCGATGAGGAGATCTCAAACTATCAGGTGTATTACGGGAAGGACAAGGCAAAGCTCTCAGATCTTTTTGAAATCTCAAGAGAAGGTGATGATGCAAAGCTGTTGCTTGATGGCGACTTTAGCAAGGTAAAATGGATTGGAGCAAGGATGGATGAAGGAGAAATAGTTGTAAAGGGAGATATTGGAGATCACTGCGGAGCGTATATGACTGGGGGTAAAATAGTCGTTGAGGGAAATGCTCTTGACTGGATTGGAGCGGAGATGAAGGGTGGAGAAATCGAAGTTAATGGAAATGTGAGAAACTACGTCGGCTGTGCCTACTGGGGAAATATGACAGGGATGACCGGGGGTAAAATTACCGTGAAAGGAAATGCAGGCAACTACATTGGTGAGAAAATGGGTGGTGGAGAGATAGAGATTATGGGCGACACAGGTGACTTCGTCGGCACAGAAATGAAGGATGGCACCATTGTTATCCATGGTAACTGTGGATTTGTAGGGGGAGACATGAAAGGTGGCACGATTAAGATCAAAGGAAACTTTGAGCTCGTTCCCGGATTTAGGAAAGTAGAGGATGGTTTTGAAGGAGATGTTAATGCTGGAGGGAAAGGAAAGGTCCTCCAGCTGTAATCCTTTTTTGTTTTAAAATGGATAATTGATTTCAAAAGTAAAGGATTGAACATGGAATGCTGTTACAGCAAGATAACCGAGCTGAATGAAGGAGAGATCGCAGACACTCTCTTAAAGTACCTGAAGGACAAAGGTGTACAGGAAGAAGTTTTGAATCACATTTTGAAGGTGGTAGAATCCTCTAAAAAGATAATGGATAAGCTGAATCTATCTGAAACGCAAAGAAAACTCATACTGGCTGGAGCATTTCTTCACGATATCGGTAGAATAAAAAGCCACGGCATGGATCATGCAGTACTGGGTGCTGAAATTCTCAGAGAAGATGGGTTCGACGAGAGAATTGTAAGAATAGTTGAAAGACACATAGGAGCTGGATTGACGGCAGAGGAGGCGAAGGTATTTGATCTTCCTGAAAAGGACTACATCCCGGAGACAGTAGAGGAGAAAGTTGTCGCTTTAGCAGATAATCTCGTAGCAGGAAATAGAATTATGGGAAAGGACGAATATATAACGGAGATCAGGAAAAAATTTTCAGAGCAACCAGAGGTGCTTAAAAGACATCTGGCACTTTTAAAGGAGTTTGAAGATGTCTTAGATTAGGGGGTGGTTTTATCACCAGAGATATGTCTACTTTTTCAAATCTCCCGAAAGGTGAGGCTGTTGATGCCATGAACAGGTTTATCGAGAACTCATTTGCGGGCAAGATCGGGATGGTTATCACCGAAATGGAGAAGGGATTCGGGAGGGCTGAGATGGTTGTGGATGAAAGTAATTTCAATCCAACAAAAACTCTTCACGGTGGGACAATCTTTACCTTAGCCGACACTCTCGCAACAGGATGCTGCATTTACAGCTACTCCAAGCCGGCAACAACAACATCAAGCCACATACAATTTCTCAAACCGGTTAAAAAGGGGAAGGTAATTGCAGAAGCGAAGGCTTTGAGGATGGGTAAAAAAATTGCAGTCTGGGAGGTTAAATGCTTTTTAAATGGTGAGCTTATTGCAAACGCCATTATTGAGCATCTTGTCCTGAATGCTTAGACAGCTTCAATCTTTAATCCTTAATTTTTGTAATTTTTTGTAAATTCTTTTAGAATTATAGAAATTCTTGAATTCTAAACTCTGGCATTCACAGATGTAAAACCTACTTAAGCCACATCATCTTCCCTTCATTTATGAATATCAGCCATTTTCCGATCTTCAGCAGGAGGTCTCCAATTCGCTCCAGATGTCTCGCAATCAGTATTATATCCACAACCTCTCTTATATGGCATCTCCTGTCTGAGACCTTTTCAATAAACTCCGTGTAGAAAAGATCGAGCTCATCATCTTCACAAATTAAGTCCTCTTTCAAATCGACCTCTTTGCCAACATAGGCTTTTTTTATGGTGTCAAACATTTTCAGAATGATCCTTTGCATATCGTAAAATTCCTCAGGGATATCAACATCATACATTGCTATCTCATTTGTCAAGTCCGTTATTCTTTCATACGCCGATGATATTCTTATGTAGCTCAGAGCAGTTCTCAGATCTCTTGCCACAGGCTGAAAAAGTGCAATAATATGGGTACAATCGTAGTTGATTTCTGTGTCGAGAACATCCGCTCTCTGTTCGATTCTCACAGACTCAATTTTGCTTTCATCATCTCCAGATAGTGCTTTTAGGCATATCTCAACCCCTCTCCTTGCTATCTCATGGATCTCGATTATTTCATCCTTAACATCCTCAAACCTTCTCTCTATTCTCTTCACATTATCACCTTGTTGCTCGTATCATCCTATCCTCCCAGTAAGGTACCTTTCTGTAAGCTCTTTCTCAGGCTTTTCAAAGATCTTTTCAGCTTTATCGTACTCAACAAGCTCACCCATCCAGAAAAAGGCAACGTAGTCACCAATTCTCCCTGCTTGCTGGATGTTGTGGGTGACGATAACGACAGTGTATTTCTTCTTAAGATCAACTATCAGATCCTCAATTTTTGAAGAAGCTATTGGGTCAAGAGCTGAAGTTGGCTCATCGAAGAGGATAACTTCTGGATTTGTGGCTATTGCTCTCGCTATACAGAGCCTCTGCTGCTGACCACCCGATAGCCCGAGGGCTAAATCATTTAGCCTGTCATTAACCTCATCCCACAGTGCAGCCTTTTTCAGGCTATCTTCAACGATCCTCTCCAGTTTTCTCCTCTCTTTTATTCCATGCACTCTGGGACCATAGGCTACATTTTCAAATATGCTCTTTGGAAAAGGATTTGGATGCTGGAAAACCATTCCTATTCGCCTTCTAATTTCAACGGGATCGCTATCGTAAATGTTTTTACCATTGAACAAAACTTCTCCCTCAACCCTTACATTTTCTACAAGTTCCACAAGCCTGTTGAGGGATCTCAGCAAAGTTGATTTTCCACAACCGCTCGGACCGATTATCGCTGTAACCTTTCTTTCATAAATCTCCATATTTACATTCTTTATTCCCGGCTTGTTTCCGTAGTAAACACTCAGATTTCTGATATCAAAGACAGTATTCAGAATTTCACCCCCTTAGTTTCTTCTGGTATCTGTTTCTCAGAAAGATCGCAAAGGCATTCATTGAAAGCATGACAGCGAGAAGAACAACAACTCCAGCCGGAGCCACTCCGTGCAGAAACTCGTTTCTTGGCATATCAGTCCACACAAAAATCTGCATGGGCATTGCACTGAAAGGGCTGAAGAAATCCTTAGGTGCTGAGAAAATTGATGAAGCTGCTCCAATCATTATAAGGGGCGCAGTTTCACCAATTGCCCTTGAGAGAGCCAGAATTGTACCTGTTAGAATGCCCGGCATTGCACTTGGAAGAACAATACCCCTTATTGTCTGCCATTTTGTCGCTCCCAGACCGTATGAAGCTTCTCTCAGGGAATATGGAACAGCTCTGATCGCTTCCTGAGATGCAACTATAACTACAGGCAGTATGAGGAGGGTGAGGGTGAAGGCACCGACTATAATGATTCCGGGTTTCATATTGAGCTTTGAAACGAAAATTCCCAAGCCGAGAAGTCCATAAACAATAGATGGAACTGCTGCAAGGTTTGATATGTTTATCTCGATTATTTTGGCAATTCTACTCCTCCCTGAATACTCTTCAAGGAAGAGAGCGGCAGAAACTCCCAGGGGAAGGGTGAATAGTCCAACTAAAGCAATTGTATAAATGGATCCTACCAGAGCAGGATATATGCCTGCCTTTTCTGGAAATCTGGATGGAGGACTTGTTAGAAACTGCCAGTCGAGCCATGCAGCAGCCTCGACAAAGGTGAATGTTATGAGGGCTGAAAGAATAACCAGTCCAAATACTGTTGTGAGGAGACATAGGATCAGGAATAATCTGTCCTTGAGTTTATCATTGAATCTATTTCTATTTCTGTCTTTCTTTCCTGTCAGCACTTTCACCGATACACCTCCCTGAATCTCATCTTAACATAGTAGCTGACCATGTTGAGGATGAGAGTCATTGCAAAAAGGGTCAAACCGATTGCAAACAGGCTTTTGTACTCAATGGACTGCCCTGAAACATCGCTCATACCAATCTCAACCATGGCAGCCGTCATCGTCTCAATCGGCTCAAACCAGTCTGCAGGATTCAGAGGATTAACAAGTCTTGGAAGTCTTCCAGCAGCGATCGTAACAGCCATTGTCTCCCCAATAGCTCGAGATATGCCCAGAATGAAGGATGCAACAATGCCTGATAAGCCAGATGGCACAACTATGCTCCAGATAACTTTAACCTTGTTTGCTCCGAGAGCATATCCTGCTTCTCTCAGAGTTTTTGGAACAGCCCTTAAAGCATCTTCACTTATGCTTGAAACGATAGGAATAATCATTATCCCGACAACTATGGAAGCGGCAAGAGCGTTGTAAGCACTTATGTCAGGGAAAATTTTCTGCAAGAGAGGTGTTATATAAACAAAAGCGAAAAAGCCGTAGACTACAGTTGGGATGCCTGCAAGCACTTCAAGTGCAGGTTTTAATATGGCTCTCACTCCCTCGCTTGCGTACTCGCTCAGATAAATGGCTGCAAGTAAACCACATGGGATTGCAATCATTGCCGAACCAAAAGTAACCATCAGTGTGCCTGCAACTAAGGGAAGAACCCCAAAACTGACTGGTTTTATTGTGGGGCTCCACCTTGTACCCATAAAGAACTCTAAAAACGAAACTTTGCTGAAAAACTCGATGGAATCGAATATAAGTGTGAGTATGATTCCGAATGTTACAGCTACCGTCAGGAGAGCCGAAAAGAATAGAAGATACTTTATCAGTCTTTCTTTCAAATCCCTGACTTTCATGGGTTCTAATCCCTGCTTATCAGTTTACTTGACTTTACTGAACCCCGAGTTCCTTTAAAGCATCGTTAAATTCCTTTAAATTCTCCTCTTTAGTCTCTTTGCTTACCGAAACATAGCCTATTTCTTCTATAATCTCGCTATCAAGGTTTTCCAGATAGAATCTCACGAATTCTCTAACCGCTGCATCTTTCAATGATTCTTTGTTGACGTATATGAAAAGCGGTCTTGCTAATGGTCTGTACTCTCCGGACTTAACGGATTCTATGCTTGGTTCAGTGCAAACACCTTCAGGATTTTTGATTTTGATCGCTTTAATCATATCTTTATTTTCAAGATAGTATGCCATTCCGAGATAACCCATCGCATACTTATCCCTCGCAACAGCCTGAATTATCGTGTTATCCTCCTCGGTTCCATGGTAATCACTTCTCGATGCCCTCTCCTCTCCCACAACAACTTTGGTGAAGAAGTCGAATGTTCCAGATGCACTCGTTGGACCATAGAGTCTTATTTCCTTCTCAGGCCATGATTCATCAATATCACTCCATTTCTTTACGATTGTATCTGGTTTCCAGATCTCCCTGAGATGCTCAATGCTCATGCAATCAACCCAGTTTGCCTCGGGATTTACGATTACACTTAAACCATCGTAGGCAACTGTAAACTCCAGAGGCTCAACACCATTCTCCTTAGCTGCATCAAGCTCGCTCTGCTTTATGGGTCTGCTAGCACCATTTATATCTGTCTTCCCGACTATGAAGAAGTTTTTGAAACCTCCCCCAGTGCCAGTTGACTGAACAGAAATGATAACATCCGGATACAGTTTACTGAACTCCTCAGCCATTGCAGTTGATATCAAGTATACAGTGCTGCTACCAGCAACCCTCACTTCTCCGGAAAGTCTGGATTCTGCTTTTTCAGGTTGAGCCCCCTTATTTTCTGAAGTCCCACTTTGGATACAGCCCAGAAACAGCAGTGAAGTTGTAAGAAGGACTGCAAGTGTAATGTATCTTCTCTTCATGTACGGATGCAACACATGAAGATATATCTACTTTGTCCGTATAGACTATATATGGTTAGTTAGATATATAGATATATAGATTGATAGATATCAAAGGAAAGCAACTTTAGAAAAGTAGCTTTACCACAGCATCTATATACATGTGGACTGAAAAATCATCATGGTCGACACAAGAAAGATATTTTCGAGCGGGAAAAGTAGCTATCTGATAACCCTTCCAAAAGATTGGGTTATACAGAATGGGTTAAAGAGTGGAGACTCGGTTTTAATTGAGGTGGGAAGCGACAGGATATCTATATTCCCTCATAAAGCTGAGAAAAAGAGAAAAGAAGCTGTTATCGATTATAAAGGGGCTGAAATGGAATCTCTCATCAGGAGGATAATCTCCTACTACCTTGCCGGGTATGACTCAATGAGAGTAAAAATATACAACAATGAGCAGAGAAATGCGATTTCAATCGCTTCAGAGATCCTCATCGGAGTGGAAATACTTGAAGACCTTGGTAATGAGATGCAGATTGAGGTTTTTCTTGATCTCAACAGATTCAAGCCGCTTGACATGATAGAGAAGATTTCCAGAATATGTGAGAGTATGGTATCCGATTTCTGCAAGGCTTTTGAGGAATTTGACAAATATGTCTGCAGCACGATTATAGCGAGGGAGAATGAGACAGACAAACTCCACTTCCTAGTTCTCAGACTTTTAAGACTATCCTCAGAGTATCCAGATATAGAGGATCTTCTTGAGCTGAAAGGAAGGGCAATGGAATACAGAACGGTTGTCAGGGCACTTGAGAGGATTGCAGATCACGCAGCATCAATAGCAGAGTCAGTACTTCTTCTTCAGAAACCGCTGCCTGATCTATGTGAGGTGGCAGACTTCACGAGGGAGATGCTGAAAACCTCTTTTGTCTCGTTCTACAGGATTGACTCAGAGCTTGCAGAAGAGATCATAACAAACTCCAAAGTGTTTATAGAGAGTGGAAGGAGCTATTACAACATGATGCTCAACAGAGAGCTGAGAGAGGCGATGCTGATAAAATCGATAATCGACAGCCACTTCAGAATACTGGGTTATGCAACGGATATTGCGGAGGTTGCAATAAATCTGAGTGTTTAACTCGTGTATTTATGATGAAATTTTTACTGAATGGTCTCTTAACAAGAGATTCAAAAATCAAGAACATCGATGGGTGGAATTTCAAGTAACCCCCTCTTTTCTCCCATTTCGTAAAGTTTTTTCAGAGCTTTCAAAACACTTTCAGGCATCCTGTATGTGTAGCGGTTAACATACATGAGGGCGAACTTTGTGGCAGTTTCTCTGTCAAGTCCCCTGGAAAACCTCATCGCATAATCCATTGCCTCATCAACATTTTTGAGGGCATAATCTATACTCTCTCTCATGACTCTCAGGAACTCCCTCTGAGCATCCTCATCCACATCTCTCCTGATGGCGTTGAGTCCAAGGGGAAGAGGAAGAGATGTTTTTGAACTCCACCATTCCCATAAATCGAGAACTTTCACAAGATCATGCTGTGAGTATGTAATCTGACCCTCATGGATTAGCAAGCCTGCCTCAACCTCTCCTTTGATCACAGCAGGAAGAATTCTGTCAAATCTCATCTCCACGGGTTCGAATTCAATCGCGAGATTCAGTAGGAGATTGGCGGTGGTGTATCTTCCGGGAACAGCGATTCTCTTTCCCTTGAGATCGATGTCTTCCTTAGCAACAACAATAGGCCCATATCCATCCCCAACGCTTGCTCCAGAGGACAGAATCTGATACCTATCACTCAGTTTTGAGTAAGCATAAGCAGAGATTGCGGTAACTTCAAACTCATGGCTGAAGGCTTTTTTGTTTAGTGCCTCAATATCTTCAATGTGATGCTCGATTTCGAGCCATGTCTCTATTTTTCCATGGGTCATCGCATAGAACATGAAGGCATCATCTGCATCAGGCGTATGTGCAACCCTGATTTTCATGGAAGATTGGTTTAAAGGGGGGTTATTTATTTTTTGGGTTTGTGTTCAATCTTTTTCAAGTTCAGACGAAGGATAATTTGTCGCTTATTCTCCTGTTAATCTGATTTTACTCAGATTTTCTAAAAATAAGGTCTTCTTCATCTTGTCACTCCGATATACTATCGATTCGTTTTACTTGTGAGTCTGATAAAACTCTTTTTAAAGCTGTGCATATTCTTTCGGGTTTAACTCCAGATAACTTCATAGTGCCGAGAATCGAATCTGATGAGGGATTAATCCTCCCGTCTGAAATGGCTGTTCAGTCGAGTCAGATTGCTGTTTGGTTGGGTTACAACATGCCAGGTGATGTTGTGTTTATACAGAAGGTGGAGATGGCTTCATGCATTCAGCTTTGATGTAGATGAGAAATCAGCATACCTATTGGAGCATGAGCCAATGATAGAGTTCAAATAACTTAAGGTTAATTTTAAATACACTTAAATACACTTAATAATTATGGCACATAAGACATTAACGATCTCTGAAGAAGCCTATAATGCATTGAAAAAGTTGAAAGGAAAAGGAGAATCTTTCAGTGATGTTATTCTGAAAATAACAAGAAAAGTAAACTTGCTTGAATATGTGGAATCAACGGATTTTTCAGACGATTTAACTGGGAAAATTGAAGAAGCCTATAAATCGAGGGAATTTATCAAAAGAAGAGATTTTAAGATGTGATTTTTTGGGTGGTCAAATGGTTTGCTTAGAAACTGACTTTATCATCGCTTTGATGAGAAAAGACGAGAGTGCATTAAAAAAACTTCAAGAACTTGTAAGCAAGGGTGAGAGACTTTCTACCACCCCTATAACCGCATCTGAACTGTTTAGAGGAGCTTATTCATCCGAAAGAGTTGATGAAAATCTAAAGAAAGTGAGAGGAATCCTCAGCAGACTTGACTTACTCGAGTTTAATACTATCGCATCTGACATTTATGGTCAAACATCATCGGATTTGGAGAGAAAAGGAGAACCCATTGGAGACTTTGACGCACTTATTGCCAGTATTGCTCTTGCTCACAATGAGAGAGTTGTTACGAGGAACATAAAGCACTTTAGCAGAGTCAAGGGATTAGAGGTTGAAAAATTTTGACCTTGTCGTATTTAGGTAAAATTTTCCGACAGCCTACCAAGAAAATGTAGACCACACGATCTTTTCAACCATTACAACCTCCAGTTTTCTACCCAAACCTGAGATAATAACCCTATAAAGCTCGGAATCCAACCCACCAATTTTAGACCTAAAATGGAGAAATCGCAAACGACAGAAGAAAGGTCAAAAATATACCAGAACAAGACAGCAATGCCACTCTTACAGCTAGAAAGTCTCATTTCTAGGAGGCAGTGCTGCAGCCAGAATGATTAACAGGAAAGGCAAGAACATAATAAAATAGTAGAGGAAATTTTTGTTTCCCATCAGAAGAATCAAAGATACCATCACGATCAAAGCTATCAAAAAACCATTTAACAGCTTCAGTTTAACCTCTCGTATACCAACTGTAAATAGGGGATCCACACTAAAAGGGCACACTAAAAGGGAGAATTTAATGGGTTAAGCTCCATCAATTGTATGCAGTGGAAAGTGTAGCAAAGAAAATATCCCTCATAGAAGATTAAATTCAATAAGTAGTTATGTTAGGTTTTTTTCCCAATATTTTTGTATATTTTTTATATGATTATAGGAGAATAAATTGAGAAGATTAAGATTGCTATTAAAATCGGGAATAAAATGGTAATGATACAAAAACTTTTACATTTGTTTATATATGGATGATATAAAATAAACTTAAAGCAGAAGTAAATTAACAAATTTAACAAATGGGGAATTGGAGCCAAAACATCTTGAGAAGTTAAATCTAAAACCTCCTGAGGATTCTGTAGTAAGTATCTCTCTGAGCAACAGGTCTTCCAGTTGATTTTATGGCTTTGATGATGTTTTTGATTCCAGGAGAGGTCACATCCTTTCCTGTTGACTTTAAAACCCTTTCTTCAAGCATCACACCACCAAAGTCGTTTGCTCCGAAAAAAAGACTTAAAACTGAAACATCAAAGCCCTGAGTCAGCCATGAAGCCTGTATATTCCGTATGTTGTCGAGGACGACTCTCGATATGGCAAGAACTCTCAGATAATGTGTGAATGGTGCAGGTTCTGATATCTCACAACTCAGCTTGTTGTTCCCGGGCTGGTATGTCCAGGGTATGAAGGCTGTAAATCCTTCGGTTTCATTCTGAAGGTCTCTTATTCTCAGAAGGTGCTCTATAATGTCTTTTTTATCCTCAACATGGCCGAACATCATTGTGGCAGTGGTCTTCATACCAAGTTTATGGGCAGTTCTCATAACCTCTATCCATTCATCTGCACTGCATTTTCGAGGACTTATCCTTTTCCTGATTCTATCTACGAGAATCTCAGCCCCCCCACCGGGAAGAGAATCCAGTCCTGCTTTTCTAAACCTGTCCAGTATCTCGGCTATCGAACACCTCTCCATTTCGGAGAGAAAAACTATTTCCGGTGGTGAAAGGCTGTGGAGGTGAATATCAGGAAATTTTGATTTTATTTTTTTGAAGAGGCTCTCAAACCACTCAACCCCAAGTTCAGGGTTCATTCCACCCTGTAACATCACCTGCGTTACTCCTCTGTCAACCGCATACGATATTTTTTCAATAATTTCGTCAGTGGACAGGACATAACCCCCTTCCCTCGCATAAAACGCGCAGAACGCACATTTTGATGCACATATGTTGGTATAGTTGATATTGGTATCGACAACAAATGTAACAAGCTCTCCACACTTCTTCTTTCTGATCTCATCCGCCATTTTCCCCAGTTCAGGTAGAGAAAGGTTGAAAAGCTCAAGGAAGTTTTTAACCTTCATTTTATCTTCCATCCTTTTTTAGTAACCCGTAACTCATGCAGTACTCTTCAAAAGTTTCAATACCTTTTCTTTCTCTCATTCCTACTTCGAAAGAGAGAGCATTGAAGTACTCTCTCAGAAACTCTTCAGGCATGTTGAATATTTTTGTAGCTTTTTTTAGAACATCATCGAAATGTTTGAACCCTTTCATTGTGGATCTCATCACATCAGCATCTATTTTTTCAGCATCGAACTCTTTGAGAGATGCAGAAATCCCGAAAACCATCGGCAATCCTGTTAGATCATACCATTCCTCTCCCAGATCCATGTGTACCCTGAAAACCATCCGTGCCTTTATGGCTTCATCTCCTATTACAAGGGCATGGTCACAATCTCTCAAAAGCTCCCATGCACTCCCAGACTCTTTTACAACAGGGGTGTTGCTCAGACCTTTCTCTGAGAGGATGACTTTAAGCAGGTTCATGCTTGTTATAGACTGATTAGTTACTGCGATACAGCCATCATCAAAATCTCTCTTTTTTGAAACAACGACTACACTGAGGGCTCTCTCTTTGGATGCCACACAAAAGCTGTAACTCTTAAGTCTCTCAGATTCTTTCAGAAAAAAGAAAAGTGGAACTGGGGCATAGGTAATATAGCCATCAAGGAGCATACCTGCCATAACCCTTGGGGTCGCCTCAACTACCTCATAGTTTTTCTCAAGAAAGTAATATGGTAAAAAGTTGTTCAAAAATCCGAACTTTCCGATTTTATACTTCAGCAAACTCCCACCTCAAAAACTCTGATAACATTGCCGAAGGTATCTCTCTGGGCTGGAGTCTTACCGGCATTTCTCACAATCCTGAGTAATTTCTCGACACTCAAACTCATAGGTGTTTTTGCCCCTGCAGCATGCGTTATCTTTTCTTCCATGAGTGTTCCATCCAGGTCATTGGCTCCATAGTTTAAAGCTACCTCAGCTAGCTTTTCTCCAAGCATAACCCAGTAAGCCCTTATTGTTTTGAAGTTGCTCAGAGCAATCCTCGATACTGCTATGGTTCTCAGAATGTCTGCGGAATTCGTTTTTTCCTTAACCTCCTCTCTGAGAACCGTGTTCTCAGGATGGAAAACAAGGGGTATGAAGGACACAAAACCACCTGTTCTGTTCTGGAGTTTTCTGAGTCTGTAAAGATGTTCAGCTCTATCCTTTATGGATTCTATGTGTCCGATAAGCATTGTGGCATTGCTTTTTATTCCTGTTTTATGTGCGGTCTCCATAATTTTAAGCCACCTTTCACTATCTGTTTTGTTCGGACAGATTTTTTTCCTGATTCTATCTACGAGAATCTCAGCCCCTCCTCCAGGCATTGCATCTAATCCCGCCTCTTTCAGCCTGGAAAGAAACTCCTTCAGACTTATTTTATCTTTCTTAGAGTAAAAATCAACCTCGGTTGCAGTCAGGGCTTTTATTGTAATATGAGGGTGTATGGACTTTATTGCGGTGAAAATACTTTCAAAGTATTCAATTCCAATTTCAGGATTATGTCCCCCTACTATGTGAAGCTCGGTAGCCCCGTAATTAACTGCCTCTTCAGCTTTTTTGAGAACATCATCTTCTGTAAGGAGATATTTCTCTCTGTTGTTGAAGGCGCAAAGGGGACATTTTGCCAAGCAAATGTCTGTGTAGTTGATGTGTCTGTTGATAACGAAGGTTGCAAAACTATTTTTGTTGATGGAGTCTGCTCTAATTCCAACCTCATGCAAATCCAGTTCAAAAAGTTCTTCTATGTCTTTTTTATTCATCTGCTCTTCGATAGAAGGGAATGAAAGATAACATTTTTGATAAATCTTAACAGGGAGTAAAAAATTAATAACACCTCTGCAGACTTATTCAAATCATGGTTATCTTCACGAGAGGTGGTAATTCTGACAGGAAAACTGATAATTGAGTTCTTGGAAAATCTTGAGCAGCACATCAGACAGATGAGGGAGTCACTCGATATCGAGAAGATTGAGGAGCTTATAGAAATCATAAATAACTCCGAAAATATATTCATAATGGGTGCGGGGAGGAGTGGGTTTGTGGCAAAATCCTTTGCAATGAGGCTGATGCATCTGGGCTATTCTGTGTATGTTGTGGGTGAGACGGTTACGCCAAAGATAAAAAAGCAGGATTTGCTTATAGCAATCTCAGGTAGCGGAGAGACAACATCTGTTCTGAATATTGCAATGAAAGCGAAGTCCATAGTCGGATCAAAGATTGCTGTACTTACAAGCAATAAAAACTCAAGCTTGGCTAAACTCAGCGATGTTGTTGTCCTTCTGAAAGGTAAGGTGAAAACAGAAAAGGATGACAAAATTGCGAGACTTGCACCATTGGGTACGATGTTTGAGCTGACATCAATGATTTTCTTAGATGCGCTTGTTGCCGAACTGCTCAGTCTGAGAGGCCTTGATGAGGAAAATCTCAGAGAGAGGCATGCAATACTGGAGTAAATTAAGGGGGGTGTTTTTATGGAAAATGAAGCAAAAGAGTTGCTCAAAAAATTGAGCAATGTACATGGAGTTAGTGGTTTTGAGGATGATGTCAGGGAGGTTGTAAAGGCAGAACTTGATGACTATGTGGATGAAATTAGGATTGACTCGATGGGCAACATACTGTGCATAAAGAATGGTGGAAGCCTTGAGCTGATGGTTGCATCCCATATAGATGAGATAGGGATGATAGTGAAATATATCGATGAAAAAGGCTTCATCAGGGTCTCAACACTCGGAGGATGGTTTGACCAGACAGTACTGAACCAGAGAGTTATTCTACATGGTGAAAAAGGCAGGATTTATGGAGTTATCGGGTGTAAGCCACCTCACCTGATGAGAGACGAGGAGAGAAATAAGGTAATCCAGATAAAGGACATGTTCATAGATGTTGGAGCATCCTCTAAGGATGAGGTCATGGAAATTGGAATTGACATTGGAACCCCTGTAACAATCGACAGAGACTTCGTAGAACTGAGAGGGGGCAGGGTAACAGGGAAGGCTTTCGATAACAGGGCAGGAGTAGCTATGATGATTCAGGCAATAAAGCAGACAGGGAGTGACGCGACAATCTACGCTGTGGGAACAGTTCAGGAAGAGGTTGGGCTCAAAGGTGCGAGAACATCAGCCTATGCGATAGAGCCAGATGCAGCAATTGCAACCGATGTCTGTGTTGCGGCTGATTTTCCTGGAGCAGAGTCATCCTACATGGATGTTAAGCTTGGAAGTGGACCAGCCATCACAGTTGTTGATGCATCCGGAAGGGGGCTGATTGCCTCGAAAAGAGTTATAGAGTGGCTTAAAGGTACAGCGAAGCAATTCGAGATTCCCTACCAGATGGAGGTTGCAGATGGTGGAACAACGGATGCAACGGCGATACATCTGACAAAGTCTGGCATCCCTTCAGGAGTTGTCAGCGTACCTGCAAGATACATCCACACTCCTGTTGAGGTCCTTGATCTTAAGGATCTGATAAATGGTTCAAAGCTTGTTGCAAGGGCTCTCGAGACCGCAAAGGATTATTTTACTCCCGGGAAGTAGTAACGGTAAGAGACTGAATTATCAATTTTTTAGCAGTGATAATTTAATATTCTTATTTTAATGCGTATGCTTTAACTTTGAATTCTGGAAAATCAGGTCGAAAATTCTGGAATTTATCCTTTATTTTATCTCCAGATAATGTTTTTACGACATCAAAAACGATTTTCAAAGGTATCCTAATCATTTTCTATTAGAAAAATATATAATCTTCAACCTCAATATTTGATTAAATGACTGAGGAATATGAGAAAATTGGTCTCCATTACGATATTCTCAGAGAAATTCTCAAAGAGAGGGGATTAATTGAAAATAATCTTACCCTCCTTCCTGAAATAGAACTTGAGGAACACCAGAATGTGATGGATGATTACTGGGTAATCGATTTATTCGCACACACTTATATTGTGGAGGATACCGAAACCTATCGTCACACATACAGAGTAATCGAACCTGAGCTTACTAGGGATGAGAGTGCAATTCTGTCAACAATTTATTCTGACCTGAAAAGAGTTCTGGTTCTAAGGGATTATGCAGTTGACCTTCAAGCCAAGGCTGATGTCATGCTGACAAATCTGGACAGCATACTTGAAGAATATGCAATAGATGTTTCCGATAGGCTGTACATCAAAATGCTCTACTACCTTTTCAGGGAATTCTTTGGCTATGGCGTTATAGATCCTCTGGTAAATGACATTTACATTGAGGACATTTCATGTGATGGCTATGACATTCCCATTTATGTCTATCATATGAAGTATGGAAGTCTTGAGACGAATATATCTCTCCCAAAGGATGCTGTTGATAGATTAACTCTAAAACTTGCCCAGAAAAGTGGAAAATATCTCTCAATTGCAAATCCTCTCCTCGATGCCACACTTCCAGATGGAAGCAGACTTCAGGCGACCTTTGGAACGGAGATCACCCCGAGAGGTTCCTCTTTCACAATAAGAAAATTTACAGCAGAACCTCTTACACCCATAGATCTGATATATTTTGGAACGATTCCATCGGAAATCATGGCTTATATGTGGCTTGCAATTGAGCACAAGCTCTCTGCAATTATAGTTGGAGAAACTGCAAGTGGTAAGACAACAACCCTCAACTCTATACTGATGTTTGTTCCCCCGGATGCAAAAATAATCTCCATAGAAGATACAAGAGAGATAAAACTCTATCACAACAACTGGGTTTCAGGAGTTACAAGAGAAGGTGTGGGTGGGGAAGAGATTGACATGTACGACCTTCTCAGGACAGCTCTGAGACAGCGCCCGGACTACATTGTAGTAGGAGAAGTTAGAGGAAGGGAGGCTCTGACCCTCTTTCAGGCAATGAGCACGGGACATGCAGCATATTCAACTCTTCATGCGGGAGACATAAATCAAATGATTTACAGGCTTGAGAGTGAACCCCTGAAGATACCGAGAAGCATGCTCCAGTTTCTGGACATCTCACTCGTGCAGTTCATGTGGACGCGAGGTGGACTCAGAAAGAGATACACTAAGGAACTCAATGAGATTCTCGGAGTCGATACAGTTGACAAAAATCTGCTGGTAAACCAAGTTTATAAGTGGGATCCATCACTCGACAGACATGTTCAGGTTTCAGCATCGAAAAAGGTAGAAAAGCTTGCAGAATCAATGGGTGGAGAAGTGGAAGATGTCATGCATGAGCTTGAAAGGAGAAAGAACTACCTCGAGGCAATGCTCAACAGAGGAATAAGGGACTTTAAAGAGGTTACAAGGAAAATACACGCCTATTACCGAAATCCGGAAGTTGCCTATGAGAACATGGTGCAGTATGTTGAAGTATAACTCTTGAAGAACATGACGGGAGAGATGCAGGCAAAGAAAGAAATGGAGGCTGTAAAAGCTCATGATGGGGAGAGACGAGAGTATATCGAAAAGCTGAAAAAAGAAAAGAAGGATAAAATAAATCACCTCGTTCATGAGCAGATAAGGCTATATGTGCCAAAGTTTCTGGTGAGGTTTTACAGAAAGAGATATGATGCTGACCCCTCCAGATACCAGATTTCCGGAGCGCTTGAGAGGGCAAGGCTTCCTGTAACGGTTCCGAGGTTCATGGCTATTGCCCAGTTCTATGCTCTCCTTTCTCTTATTCCGGGAGTACTTTTGGGATATCTCTTTGCCAGGGCGATTCTGCCGATGGAGGCTCTTGAGTTCTTCAATATTCATCTTTATGCCATGTATCCTTTCTCAGTCTATCCTTCTCTCTACACGATTCTATGTATAATTTTCTTCTCCATTTTTGCCTACTTCTTTGTGAGGAGTTCGATACTCTCGTATCCATATTACATGGGAAATATTCGAAAAGGCAAGATTGAGAACGCCATCCCTCACACAGTTAATATGCTTCTCGGGATGGCAAGAGGAGGGGTTCCACTTTCAGCGTCTTTCAGGTTCATTGCAGAAAACCGCCATATATTCGATGAGGCAAGCAGAGAGTTCGGTAAGATTGTTGAGTTGATGGATGTTTTTGGATACGATATGCAGTCTGCAATGAGGTATGTTTCTCAAACAACCCCCTCTGAAAAGTTCTCAAACTTCCTTGAGAATTTTCTGAATGTTGTTGAAAGTGGTGGAAATATTGTTGAATATCTAAAGCTGAAATCAGAGCAGTTATTTGAGGAAAGAGAAAAATACCATGCACTCTTCTTTGAGACACTCCAGCTCATAGCAGAAATTTATCTTGCCATGTTTATCATTACGCCTCTTTTCTTCTTGACAGTTCTCGTGGTCTTCCAGATACTTCAGGGAGGAATTCTTGCCGGATACAAGGTTGCCCTCTTCACATTTCTCCCGATTGGTTCGATTATGATAATCTATCTGATCCTTGGGATGATGCCCAAGGAGCCCCGAGCATCTTTTGTCAGAGGGCAGGAGATTATTGAGGATATAGGCGTGAGGGTGAACGAGGAGCCAGGTGGTGAATATAAAATTAACAAGTACAGAAGGATATTCAACAGGATCAAGGCTTTTCTTGTCACACCCTTCAGAGAAGTAATCTACTCGCTTACATTGAGGGCTATCTCGGTTTATCTGGCTATCCCTCCGATTGTATTTATCATACTCAGCTATGGGAGAATAGATTTTGAGTCCATGCTTATAGGTACCGTAATTTCAATATTCATACCTCTGGTTATTTTCCTTGAATACAGGGAGAGGGTCATCAGAAAAATAGAGTCTCAAATTCCCGACTTTCTGAGACAGCTTGCCGGACTGAATGAAGCTGGTTTGAATGTTGTTGAGGCTCTTAAGCATGTTTCAACAATGGAGATGGGTACACTTAACAGGGAAATTGTGAAAATCAGGAGAGATGTAGAGTGGGGTGAACTCGTTACTGAAGCTCTCAGAAAGCTCGAGACAAGGGTAAGGAGCGCTGTGATTTCAAGAGTAGTCTCTCTTGTTGTGAAAGCAGTTGAATCCACTCCAAGCATAAAGGAGGCACTTTACACCGCATCTGTCTATTCTGAAATTGAAATTGAGGCAAGGAACAGAATCAGAGGTCAGATGAGCATGTACACCATCATTATCTACATTGCATTTTTTGTTTTTCTCTACACGACCTATGTTCTGCTGAACAACATAATGTCCATTTTCCAGAGTATAGAGAACCTCCCTCCGGGTATAGTTGCTGGAATTGATTTAAAAATGCTCAGAGATACTTTCTATCAAACTACACTGCTTGTTGGTTTCTTTTCGGGATTGACTGCTGGAGTGATGGGTGAGGGGAAGATTGAGGCAGGTTTAAAGCATGTTATCGTTTTCGTTCTGATAGGATACATATTTTTCACAAGAATTATTGTGATCTAACCCTGAAAAAAGCCAGTTAATCTGCTTGATACTTCAACATCCTTGCTTTGTGTGTGGCTGCAATCTTCCAGAGTGAGTAATTGCACGGCAAATAAAAAGGCAGTAATGAATTAAAAAATGTAAAAGTAGATTAAGGTAGATACATTCTTCTGATTCCAGCTACTTTTTCTATTCTCTCCATTGCAAAGATATCTGCAGCTTTTTGGGTTGAAACCGATTTCCCGAACCTGTCCACCATCTCTTCACTCATTCTGAATATTTTTATCAATCTCTCCTTTACACCTTCGATTTCCCTCAAAATACTTTTCCTGTTTATTTCTCTGTGTCTGAGACTGCATTCATACTCTCTGGCAACTGCAATCAGTCCGCCAGCATTTATTATGTAGTCGGGGGCGTAGAGTATTCCGAGTTCGGTCAGCTTCTCTCCATGCCTCTCGCTCTCCAGCTGGTTGTTTGCACCCCCTGCAATAATCCTGCACTTCAGTTTCTTGATTGTACCATCGTTTATAACTCCTCCTAAGGCACATGGGGAGAACACATCACATTTAACGGAGAAAATCCTGGATGGCTTGGTTATATCAGCTATATCTGCAAATGTTCTGAGCTTCTCTGTATCAACATCAGTTGCAATCACATGACATCCAGCCTCATTTAAAAGTCTTACAAGTTCACCTCCGACCTTTCCCAGCCCCTGAACAGCAACTTTAAGCCCTTCAATGTTCGAATCACCATAAACATATTCTACACAGGCTTTTATTCCCTGAAAAACACCGTAAGCTGTAAAAGGAGAGGGATCAAGTTCTATTCCTGTTACATGTCTCGTCTCTGTGGCAATAATCCTCATGTCACCGACAGTTGTACCGACATCCTCAGCAGTTATATATCTGCCCCCGAGGGATTCTATGAACTTTCCATAGCTCCTGAAGAGAGCCTCACTTTTTATTTTCTTGGGATCACCGATTATAACAGCCTTCCCCCCTCCAAGGTTAAGGCCTGCTGCAGAAGCCTTCATGGTCATAGCCTTTGCAAGCCTCAAAACATCCCTTAAGGCATCAAGTTCAGTTCTGTACACACAGATTCTTGTTCCTCCCAGAGAAGGACCAAGGACGGTATTGTGTATGGCGACAATTGCCTTCAAACCGGTATTTTTATCCTGAAAGAAAACAACCTCCTCAAAGTCATCATCCTGCATGAGGTCAAACATAAAACTTTGCAATAGCTGCATCCACCTCACCTTCCAGTTTTATCAACCTGCTCCATTTCTCCTGAACATATCGTCTTATTTCGTCAATCTCTTTCTTTGACAGGTGTGAGAATCTCTCCTGTGAAATCAGGTACTCTTCAAGGTCCCTCATTTTTCTCTTCCCCTCAGCAATGGCTCTGCTAACACCAGTAAATCTGAATCTGCCGTTAACACTCTCAAGAAGAATCCACATTCCTGATTCGACTGCAAGTTTGCCCATGTGAACGGTTTTATCCATCGGAAATCTCCATCCAGGGGGACAGGGAGCTAATATTTCTATATATCTGAATCCTTTGATCTCTTTTGCCTTTTTAACTTTCTCGTACAAATCTTTCAGATATCCCGTGGATGCTGTGGCAACATATGGTATGCCATGAGCGAGCATAATTTCAGAAACATCCTTTCTGTGCTCTGTTTTGCCTGCCCATGTTGTTGTAGTCCATGCTCCAAAGGGGGTAGCCCCACTTCTCTGGATTCCCGTATTGGAATAAATTTCGTTGTTGTAGCAGATGTATATGATATCCTCTCCCCTCTCTGCTGCTCCTGAAAGAGCCTGAAGTCCTATATCATATGTGCCACCATCACCAGCCCAGACAACCACCTCAGTATCATCACCCTGCATTTCCAGCGAAGCTTTGATTCCCGAGGCTGTTGCTGCTGCCGAGGCAAAAGCAGTGTTGAACACGGGGACTTTAATTGCCGAGTTCGGGAAAGGACCCATATATACGGAAGTGCAGCAGGCAGGAATGACAAGTATCGCTCTCCCCTTTAAAGCCTTGAGGACAGTCCTCAGGCAAATGGTTGAGGGGCAACCATGACACGCAGTATTTCCTGGTAGAACATATTCTTCTCTCTCCATTTCGGATATTTTCATGCTACCACCTCTTTAATCCAGATTTTTCTCTCAAAAATTGCCTTTTCAATCGTCCTCTTTGTAACATCAATTCCTCCAATCCCAACAACTCTGGGAACAACACTTTTCACATCGGAAAAGGCAAGTGCTGATCTTATCTCTCTGAAAAGCTGTCCACCTGAACCGGGACTGATGGCTCTATCAAAAACATAAACCCTTTTACCTTCAAGGTAATTCTTCACATCTTTCTCGGGGAAGGGACGGAAGGATTTAATTCTGAGCAAACCAGCTTTGACTTTTTTCTCTCTCAAACTGTTGACGGCGATCTTCGCCTCTGAGGCTATTGCACCCATGGTCACGATGACTATATCAGCATCTTCGGTTCTGTATTCTTCAATGATGAGTGGAGTCTCTCTTTTGGTGAACTCATAGAATTCATCTTCAATTTTTTTCATTATTTTGAGAGCCCTGTCGTGGGCTTTCTGGATGTTGTGTCTGAGTTCAGCAAAAGGTTCAGGAGGTAGAATATTGCCGTGAGTGAAGGGGTTATCTGCATCAAGTCTCCATTTAGGATTGTATTCTTCAAGGAATCCCTCAAAGTCTGTAATCTCTACAGGCATTGCGGTGTGTGACAGGACAAATCCATCGTAGCAGACCATTGCGGGCAGTAAAACCTTCCTGTCTTCGGCTAACCTGTATGCCATGGCAATTGTATCGTATATCTCCTGGTTTCCACTGCAGTAAAGCTGAATCCATCCTGTGTCTCGCTGGCTGAGAGCATCACTCAGATCAGCCCATATATTCCATCCCGGTCCAATGGCTCTGTTTGCGACGGCCATAACCACAGGTGTCCTGGCATTGGTGGCCCAGTGCAGCATTTCGTGCATGTAAGCCAGTCCATGACTTGATGTCGCGGTGAAGGTTCTCGAACCAGCAGTACTGGCTCCGATACAGGCAGCCATTGCGGAATGCTCCGACTCAACCCGAATCATCTTTGCCTGCATCTCTCCACTCTCAACCAGCTTTGCTACTGTCTCAACCACAGGTGTTGCGGGTGTTATTGGGTAGGCAGCAACGACTCTCACCATAGACTTCATTGCAGAATATGCGGCACTCTCATTTCCGGTCAGAATTCTTACATTCACGCAAACACCTCCCTTCCGGTCTTCACAGCTCTCTTTGGACAGATTGCAGAGCAGACAAGGCACCCCTTGCAGTACTCATAGTCGATTTCCACTCTGTCATTCACCCTGATTGCGGATTCCGGGCAGTGGAGCCAGCAACTCAGACAGTCATTGCATTTTTCATAGTCAATCTCGGGTCTGAAGTCCCTCCACATCTTTGTCTTTCCTGCAACACCCTCAGAGGGGAAGGAAATCGGAAACTCTACTGTAATTTTTTCCTTTTTTCTTCTTTTTCTCTTTCTTTTCCCGCGAATTGTCTTCATTTCAGCTCTTTCGTATGCCTGTTTGATTGCTGAAACATTTTTCATTCCTGCTTTGCCGAATTTTCTTGTTACAACCCTCTCCAGTAATTCAAGTTTCAGAGGCATGTTTAGCAGTTCAAAAGCCCGGATAAGTGGCCCAAGCATGGGAGTATTCACAACGGGCAGTCCTGCAAGAAGAAGATCGTTTTCGATGGCAACCCCTGTGGCATCTACAGTTATTATGTTCAGATAATCCTGTTCGAACTCAAAGTCCTCAGGCTTTTTCGTTGTGTTGATGATAACTGTCCCCCCTTCTTTCACCCCGCTGAATATGTCCACCGCCCTCAAAATTACTGGATCAAGGACGACGACGATGTTGGGATGATACACCTGACTCGTCTCAAACAAAGGCTCATCAGAAATTCTCGTAAAAGCAATTACAGGAGCCCCCCTCCTTTCAGCACCGAAAAAAGGCATTGATTGGCTGTAATAGCCAGACATATAAGCAACTTCAGCAAGGAGCTTGCTTGCAGTAACAGCTCCCTGCCCACCTCTACCATGAAATCGGATACTAGCCATCATATAATGATTAATAGTTCTTGAAACTATATAACACAACAAGCGAACATGTTAGTCTATCCAGTGTTAATATATTTTGAAAAAATTAATTATCTGTCTGTGATGAAACTTTCTCTTTCCTTTATCTCCTCAACGAATCTCTTCAGTATTTTCTGCTCTGCAGTCCTTATGTGGTGGAGGCATGTTGACTTTGCAATCCCGAATTTATCAGCCAGCTCATTCAGATTCATCTTTCTGGGCCAGTCAAAATAGCCTGAGCGGTAAGCTTCAACAAGCACCTTTTTCTGCTTTGCGGAAAGTTTTGAAGATATCTCATCTATTATGTCTCTGTAATCCTCTTCAAGAGTTTTCAGCTTTGAGATACTTATAACCTCAAATTCGATCTCCTCCATCTCTCCAAGCCTGTCAAATGTCTCCTTCAGTTTTTCGTCATATATAAGCATCGTCCAGTACTCATGCCCTCTTTGAATCATTATTTTGGTTGGCATGAATTCAAGGGCAAAAACATTCTCATAGAAGGTGGACTCTGTTGGAAACCTGCCATGAATATAGGCTTCAAGGTCACTCTTTCCGATTACAAGAACATCCTTTGCAAGATGATTGAAACTTCTGATATCTGCTAGATATCCTTTTATTGCATCGTAGTTTTCAGCTACAAGCCTGAAATTTGCTCTAATCTCGTTTCCAATTTTGAAAGCGCCATCCACGGATAAATAAACCTCGGGATGATCTTTTGTAGTCTCAATTGACCAGCAACCCGGATGCCATAGCTTTACCACAACTTTCTTCAGACCTTCCATTCAAAAAAATTAGGATGTTATTCAATATAACTTTATTTACGCCACTTTTCAAACCCACATCATTCTTCGCAGACATCGATCTTTATTGCTCCTTTCGGGCAAACCTCAACACAGGAGCAGCACTCTATACACTCCTCCGGATTCACAGGTTCGGATTTACTGTCATCATCAAACTCGTAAACACTAGCCGGACATACGGCTATGCACTCACCGCATCCATCACATTTCTCCTTATCGACAACTATAAACGCCATATTATCACCAGATAAAATATTGGTCTCAGAGTTGAAAAACTTTTCGTCTATAGTTTATCATTCCAGATTTTCTTTAGTTAAAAAATGTTATATACTTTGAAAACAACTACCTTCATGGAATGTTCAGTCAGAGATATTGATGAAACCAGAATTGATGTGAGGTTGATTAAGGTTCTGGTAGAAGGCTTTGACCTCGACTTTGAATCTGCAAAAGAAATCTCATCAGTTATTGCAGATAAAGAAGGCTCTTCAATGCTTCTCTCATGGTATGATCCGGTGGAGGGTCGGCACTTTCCTGATGTGGATTGCTGTGGAGAGGATGTCCCATCTTGGTATGTTTATGGAAAGAGCAGGGGAGCTAAGCTCCTCGTGGATGTTCAGGGATATAAATTCTTCTATCTATAAAAATTATCTATAAAAAAGAAAAGGTCATTCGATAACTATTTTACCTTCATCAATCTCTTTCTGGACTTCTCTGGGGTCTTTCCCCTCAACAGTTACCCCCATTGAAAGACAGGTACCAAGAACCTCCTTCACAGCTCCTCTGAGGTCGTAGCTCAGCACTTCTTCCATCTTCATTTTTGCTATCTTTTTCACCTGCTCTATGGTGAGGTCTCCAACCACTTCTCTCTTACTTGCCCCTTTTGATATTCCAAGCTCCTGCTTGATCAGAGCAGTTGCGGGAGGAATACCCACCTCGATATCGAATGTCCTGTCATCATGTACTATGAGTTTAACAGGAACTGAAAGACCACTAAATTGCTTGGTCTCTGCATTAATTCTGTCTACAACTTCTTTTACATTGAGACCGAGAGGACCTATTGCTGGACCAAGTGGGGGACCTGGAGAAGCCTCCCCTCCAGGAACAAGAACCTCAACAACCCTTACCATTTACTACACCTCCTCCTCAGTTTTATCAATCACTCTGACATGGTCAGCCTTTACGGTAATTGGAATTGGAACGACTGCATCGATGAGCTCGACGGTAATTTCGTTCTTTGCCTCATCAACCCTCTTAACAACTGCAACCTCTCCCTTGAAAGGTCCCGATATTATCTCGACTTTATAGCTCTCTTTTATCTGCTCAGCTGCTTTTCTTGGAATGAGAAAATGTTCTATCTCGTGGAAACCAACCTCACCTTTCACGACACCTTTCACATGTGGAACTCCTCTTATTGCCTTCAGAAGGTCTTCCATCCCCTCTGCCTCAACGAAAACATATCCTTTGACTTCCTTAGGGGACATTATAGAGTATACAGATAACTGGTACTTCTTTACCGCCATCTCCATTAAATTCGCAACAACCCTCTCCTGGTTTGCGGTGGTTTTTAGAAGGAAAAACTTGCTCATGATTCACACCTTACACTAAGAAGTTTATAAGCTCAGTTATTAGATAAATGAGGAATCCTACGACTCCTATGAAGAACATTACAGCTAAAGCTACCTTTGTTGTTGTGAAAAACTCCTCTTTATCTGGTTTTCTTGTCATTTTAAGCACATTGTAGTATTCCTTAAGCTTTTTCTGAATATCTTTGTTAGCCATACGCTCTCTTTTCAGTCAATGGGTATTTGAAATTTTTTATGGAATGTTACAAAAATCAGGTGGGTATGCAGAATAAAAAAGGAAAAAGTCATTTCACTATATCTATTCCAAATCTTTTAGTGACAGGTAATCCCTTTCTTCCGAGAATCTGTGGGGATTTAACACCTGTGACTATCACAAGGGTTTGCATGGTGTTTTCAAGGCTTGGATCAATCATTGCTCCCCATATAATTCTTGCATCCGGGTCGACTTTGCTATAAATCTCTTCGACTACACTCTCAGCCTCCTCGATTGTCATGTCAGGACCTCCTGTAACATTTACAAGTGCAGCCTTTGCTCCTGAAATGTCAACTTCGAGAAGTGGACTCTTGAGCGCTTTTCTGACAGATTCTGCAGCCTTATCTTCTCCACTTGCCTCTCCAAGCCCTATCATTGCAACTCCACCCTTCTCCATAACCGTTCTAACATCAGCAAAGTCGAGATTTACAAGAGCAGGCTTGGTAATCAGTTCTGTGATGCCTTTGACTGCCCTCATAAGCACCTCATCTGCCACCTTAAAGGCAAGCTGAATTGGATAGTTGGGCACGACTTCAAGCAGTCTGTCGTTTGGAATCACAATAACAGTATCAGTAACCTCTCGTAATCTCTCAAGCCCTGCCTCGGCATTCTGTCTTCTAATCGCTCCTTCAGCTGAGAAGGGAAATGTTACTACCGCTATGGTTAGAGCTCCAGCTTCCTGAGCGGCTTCAGCTATAACAGGAGAAGCTCCAGTGCCCGTTCCACCACCAAGACCACATGTTATGAAAACCAAGTCAGAACCATCGACAATCTGTTTCAGTTCCTCCTCATTCTCTCTTGCAGCTTCTTCTCCAATCTGAGGAAGACTTCCGGCTCCAAGGCCTCTTGTTCTTTTTTTACCGATCAAAACCCTTCTGTGAGCTTTTGTGTAATAAAGGTGCTGAACATCAGTATTCACAGCATAGAGGTCTGCTCCCTCAATCCCCTCTTCATACATTCTGTTGATTGTATTGCATCCACTCCCTCCTACTCCGATTACCTTGATGACTGTCTTCAATTCGTGAAGCAGTTCGATGATTTCATCTTCAACTCCTTCAACTGGTTCTTTTTCCAGCCTTGAGGATTTTTCCCTTTCGGCTCTTTGAAGAGCTTCCTCCACAATAGATTTCATATTCATCTCCCCTTGATAAATTTATAACCTACGAATAGTATATAAATCTTTGTTCTTAAATAAGGTTGATGGTGGCGATATATGGCAGACTCTTCTACCGTGGAGAAATTGTTGAAGCAGGAATAGAAATCGAGGATGGAATCATAAAAAGAATTGACAAAAAAATTGAGGGTGAGAGGGTACAGGGCTTGATATTACCTGCATCAATCGATGTTCATGTACATTTTAGGGACTTCGAGGAGGAAAAGAAGGAGACGATAAAATCAGGCAGTCTTTCAGCCTTGTATGGTGGAAACTGTCTCGTTGTTGATCAACCCAATACAAAGCCGGTAATAGATGGCTTTGAAGAGTATGAAAGAAGGATGAAGGAGGCGGATAAAAAATCCTACATCGATTATGCCCTGAACATGGGGCTGACAGCGAAAAATCATGAGGATATTGTTGAAATAATTAAAAAAGTTGAAGAGAGCTACAGAATACCTGCAATTGGTGAAGTCTTTCTTCAGCATGATAATCTGGAACTCCAGATTCCATACGAAGTACTTGCTGAAGTGAGAAAGAGCACATCAAAGCTTATAACTGTCCATGCTGAAAGTCCTGACCTAGCTGAGTCCACAGCATCTCTAAACTTCGATAAGCGCCCTCCTGAGGCTGAGATTGAGGCTGTAAAAAGGTGCCTTGAGATAGGCAACTTTCACTTCTGCCACATATCTACATATGATTCTGCTGTCATGATCTCTGACACAGATTCGACCTTTGAAGTCACACCCCATCATCTACTCCTCAACTATGAAGACCTGCTTAATCTGGGAAACTTCATAAATGTTAATCCACCCCTGAGGAGGAGGGTGGAAGCGGAGATGCTTTTCAATGTTCTTCAGCTTGCCGATGTGATGGCTTCAGATCATGCTCCCCATACAATTGAGGACAAAAAGAACGGAGCTCCGGGTTTTCCTGGAGTTGAGACTACCTATCCGGTTATGGTAAATCTGATGAGAAAGGGGTTGGTTGGCATCAGAACTCTTGTAAGCCTTATTGCAATAAATCCTGCCAGGATATTCGGTTTTGAGAAATATGGGGGGATAGAAGAGGGCAATTACGCAAACCTTGCAGTCTTCAACCTGAAGGCAGTTTTGAGGGTGAAGGCAGAAAATCTCCACACTATGGCTGAGTGGACACCCTTTGAGAATTTTGAGGCAGTATTTCCTGAAAAAGTTTATCTGAGGGGTGTACTTGCCCTTGAGAATGGGGAAGTGATGGTTGAGCCCGGGTGGAAGAAAAAAGAACTTTGTAAACCAGAAGAGGAGAATGAAAAGGAGAATAAAGGGGAAGAAAACTAACCAATTTCACATCTTCTCCAGTGGCTCAATGCCTAAAACTCTAAGTCCATTCCTGAGAACGATTCTACTTGCATCAACTATTGCAAGTCTGTGCATCCTCAGCTCACTTTCTTCCTTCAACACCGGATGCAGTCTGTAGAATTCATTGAATTTTATCGCTGCATCCAAAACATAGTCTGCAAAGACATTGGGTCTGAGTTCTTTGATAACTCTCTCAAGAACGGTTGTAAATTTGGAGAGGTGAAGAATGAGGTCTTTCTCTGATTGAGTGCAGAGTTCTCCTGATATTTCAAGATCTGGCATACCCTTCTCAACTGCTTTTCTTAGAATGCTGCAGGCTCTTGCATGGGAATACTGGATGTAGCTTGCAGTCTGCCTCTCAAAGTCGAGGGCTTTTTTCCAGTCAAAGGTCATCGACTTCTCGGGAGCAAGTCTTACGAAATCGAATCTCAGAGCACCAACTGCGACACTTCTTGCAACTCTCTTCTTTTCCTCTTCAGGCATGTCTTTCTCTTTTATAATCTCGTAAGCCTCCTGATAGACTTTCTCAATAAGCTCATCGGCTGATATGAACTTTCCTTTTCTTGTACTCATCGAACCCTCTGGAAGTGATACAAACTCAAAGAATACTATTTCCGGCGGCTTCAGATTGAGAAGGGCGAGGATATCACTGAGCTGCTTGCCAATAAGCTTGTGGTCAGCTCCAAGAATGTTTATGAATCTATCGAAGTTCTCGTTTTTCCATGCGTGATAGGCAAGGTCTCTAGTTATGTAAAGGCTTGTACCGTTTTCCCTTCTGACAACCACATTTTTTTCGTATCCCTTTGACACGAGATCAATATACCAGGCACCATCTTTTATCAAGAGCCCCATCTCATCGATTCTTTTCAGAATCATATCAACATATCCGTTTCTGATGAATTCAGACTCCCATATTACTTCATCATGCTTTATATTGAGTGATTCAAGGGTTTGCCTTATCCCTTCAAGGGCTTTTTCGACCATATTTTTGAACTCCAAGGAAACATCCTCATCACCGAGTTCGTATTTTAGCATTATCTGATCAGCTTCCTGATTTATCTGCTCTGCCACCTTCTCATCCTCTTCTATCAGCCTGTTGATTGCAATGTATGCCTCTGCTACGGCATGGTCGGGTTTTTTATCACTCAGTCCAAATCTCCTTATTCCCAGAACAGCCAGAGCAATCTGTCTTCCCATATCGTTCGTGTAGTACTGAGTTCGCACATTGAAGCCGGCTTTTTTGAAGATTCTTGAGAGCGTATCACCAATTATGGAGTTTCTTAAATGCCCTATGTGCAGAGGTCCATCCGGATTTGCAGAAGTATGTTCAATAAGCACATTCCCCTGCTCCGTCATGCTTCCATAATCTTCATCTTCATCGAGAATGACATTCACAGCATCTTCCAGAAACTCCATGCTGGCGTAGAAATTTATGTACCCATTGACAACCTCAACACTGCCAACATAGTCCGGAAGTTCTGTAGAAATACTCTCAACAATCTCTTCTGCAATATCAGCCGGTTTTTTTCTCTTCTCTTTTGCAAGTTTAAAGGCAACCGTGCAGGTAAGATCAGCATGCTCGCTTTCTCTGATAAACCTTTCATCGCTGAAATCTTCCAGACATTTCTCAACCTCTTTTCTGAAAACTCTGAACATTAAATCACCTGTTATTGGGTTTGTACCTCAGAATGGCTGCCATCCCTCCAAAAGCATTCATGAGCATCGAACCCTCCTCAGAATCGGTTGATATGAATTCCACCTTTGCACCCATATCCTCTGCTATATTGCTCAGCTCAAGAACTATGTCTTCCCTTTCCTCTTCTTCCATATCTGTGCCATCTTTTTCACATTTTGGATTGGTCTCTACACCTTCTTTCACTGTTACAATCTTATTTTCTCCACATACTGGACATCTGTACTTTACTCGCTCGTATCTCAATCCCTCACTCAGCAGAAGTGTATCGACAGCACCCAGGCTTAGATATTCTCTGATCTCATCCTCACCATAGGCTGCAAGCCCATCTCTTGCAACCTCCTGCAGAAACCTCCCTATTAATTTCTTCTCTCTCACTAAGTCAAGCTCCTGCAAAGCATCCTGAGCTTTCTCCACAAGCTCAAAAAGCCCACTTTCATCGGTGTAACTGACATCAAATAACCCTATCACCCTCCTCTGAAGTTCATGATGGAGATACTCTCCATCGTAAAACTCCTCCTTTGTTGGACTGGGTCCTCCGATGAGGATACCTACCAGATTCTCAAGATGAGGGAGAAGAGCCTCTGTTGCTTTATCTCCAACTTTCTTGTAGAACTCATGTATTGCAATCTCTCTCAACCTCTCGAACCTCACACTGCTCTGCCCACCCTGTCTGTGCTTGCCCGGCACCATCGATGAAGAGTAGCTTAGCACTTCAATTCTTTTCCCTCTCAGAACTCCGATGGTAGCCTCTCTTCTATCAATAACAATGAGCCCGTAAATCTTCTTTTCCTTCAACATCTCCTTCAGAGGCTCAAGATAAAAGCTTGAATCGCAATGATATTTGTAGAGTGGGACAGGCTCAGGAGGCTCTATTATCTCGGTAATCTGTTTCTGCCTTCCACCTCCGAGGTCTATGTTCCCGCTGAGTATGACCATCCCGTGTTCTGGTGGTTTCTTGTAGTACTTCAGCCTTTGAAGGATTGCCTCCAGCCCTGCCATGACACTTGTCCTCGTTTGTTTGGACTTTATGTTTGACGCTTGACTGAGTTCGTTCCTGAGCTGGTTGGAAACATCGGCAATGTTTTTGTCAGGTGGTATATAAAGGGTTATCAGCTCAGTACCTCTTCCTTTCATCTTTTCGAGCTCTTCCAGCTTCCTCTTAAACTCATAAGTTAGTTTGCTCAAGTCAATCACCCGCCTTTCTGGCATTCATTTTCTGCCACGCTCTGATAGCTCTTAAAAGGTCAATTTTTCTGAATTCAGGCCAATAAACCTCACAGAAATATGCGATACCCTTCACAGCCTGCCAGGGGAGAAAGTTCGAAAGTCTCTGTTCACCCCCAGTTCTTATCAGTAGATCAACACATGAATTATCATTTGTATATAAGTGTCTCTCAACGAATTCTGGATTTATATCTTCTCTCTTTATTCTTCCTTCTTTCACAGCACTCAAAATCTTTCTGATGGCATCTACAATCTCCTGCCTGCCTCCATAGGCGATGGCAATGTTCAGGAAAAAATTCCCATAATTCGATGTTTTACTTTCAACCTCTTCCACAGCATCCTTAACAAAATCAGGAAGCATCTCCTTTTTCCCTATAATTTTTACTTTAACTTTATTTTTGTGGATTCTCACATCTCTGGCAAGCCTTTTCAGCTCTTTCCTTAAAAGGTTGAAAATATTAATTTTCTCCTCCTCACTTCTTTTGAAATTCTCAGTTGAGAAGGCATAGACAGTAACATTCTTTATTTTGAGTTCCCAACACCAGTTTAAAACTTCTTCAGCCTTCTTTGAGCCGAAGTAATGACCTGCCATTGAAGGAAGACCTCTACTTCTTGCGTACCTTCTGTTACCATCCATGATTATGGCTATGTGTCTTGGCATTTTTCTTTTCGAAACTTCAGAGATGAGTTTTCTCTCATAAACACTGTAAATAAAATTCTGCAGCATAAAAACCACTGTTTCTTACTTTCTTGAATGTTCAGCGAGCACTCTGATAACAAGCTCAGAATATTCAGGTTTCAGAAAGTACCTGTTTTTGTTTCCCAGTTCCATCTTGATTATGCCAAGCCTTGCACTCATGAGTCCTACCATTGCGGAAACTCCTCTGGTTTTTATCTCAATACCTCTAGCTCTCAGCTCCCTGTAAATTTCCTCTGTTGTGAATTTTTTACCGGTGAGCATGAGTTTCAGGAGCTCCTCTCGCACACCATTCCTGTCTCTGTCAAGATATTTCCTGAGCCTGTTCTCAATTTCCTTCTCCTGAAGACCCTTCACTTCACCCTCCCACTCCACAGATCCACCTCATTATAGCGGTTCAACTTCCACGACAATTCTCTTTGCGGTGGGATATCTTTCGATTATACTCAGTTCTAATCCAATTTTCTTTAGATCATCTCTCCACCTTTCTACGATCTCAACTCCTGTTTCAATGAAGATTGCATCATTTTTTGAATCCTTCAGTTCTATGATCTCAAATTCTACCGACACCCTATTCAAAAAATCAATCGCTTTTTGAATTTTTTCTCTCTCACCCTCAATCAAACCGCATAAAATTGTTCCATCCTCTGTTACTGTATAGAATTCCGGATGGTTTAAAGCCATCCTCATCAACCTTCTCCTGAACTGAACACCATCCTTGAACCTTGCCGTACAGTAGTGGAACTTCTCTACAGTCTCCATGTATTTTATCGCAATCTCATTACTGCCGAGGGCACCATAAAAGTCATCAACTTCATAACCTCTTTCGGTAAGAGCCTGATAGTTGGTGTGAGAAAACTCAAGCTCATTGAGGTTGAGGAAACAGTCAAGCTCATTGGCAATTTTTGCGACATCATCTCTGAAATAAAGTGTGGGAATCTCGAAACCAGCTTCAATCCCTGATCTTTTTGCATATTTTATACTCTCGACAAACTTTTCAGGGCTCTCAAGTCCCACCGGATGAAATCTGATTTCATCCAGTTCAAGTTTACTCAATCTGTCAATTATCTTCCAGCCTGCAGGAATGCTGGTATAGAGGTGAACATGTAGCTCACACTCCTTTAAAAATTTCAGGTACTCATAAAGGCGTTCCGGTTTTGAAAGTGGCTCACCACCGGTTATTCCTGCTCCTTCTGCGTCCATCAGCTCCATTTCTTTTAAGACATCATTAAAACTCTCAACCGGCCTCTCGTTTGCATAGATTACATCCTTTTCCTTTCTCTCCTCGGAAACCGGACAGTAGTAGCAAGAGTGTACACATTCTCCTGTTATAAAGAGGACGAGCTTTCCACCTTCTCTGCAAATTCTGCACCCTTCGGTTAGGTATGTGTAAAAGCTCCCTTCTTCTATTTCTTTTACTTTTTTCTCTCTCATCTTTCTCACGGCATTGAATTAAATTCTGATTCTCTTTCTTCTGTATTAAAACTTAACCTGCCCGACTTTAAAGAGTATTGATTGTGCCACTCATCAGTTCATAATTCTTCTTCTCACGGCAGGGTTTTTCTTTGCTATTCTATCAAGGAGAGATTCAAAACTCTCATCATCAGGTACAGTCTGGTTCAGAAAAATACCTGTTCTGCCAGTCTCTCTCCTCCTCTCAAGAACTCTCTTTCTCTCTTTTATTATCTCCAGCCCCACACCGAGTATCTTCGAAAGTTCCACTTCATCGATCTCAAGCAGGGGAATCTCAATATGTCCATCCTCAACCGGCTGGATGAGCATCAGCCTTTTATCGACTCCAGGAACCCTTTCCCCACTGACAAGCTCTTTCAACTTCAATGAACCTCCGAAGCTGTAGAAATCTATCTCTCTATCCTTCAGATTGACGAGAGGAAAGCTCACGGTTGTGTTCTCATCTAATACGAACTCGCCTTTGACGGCATAATTTGGTGTAGCTTGAACTATTCTCCGTTCAAGCACGGGAAAACCCTCGAGAGATACCTCAATCAAATACGACGGAGCCCTGTGGGTGATGAAGATATCAATATCGCTTTCTCGATTCACATCACCTCTTGCCACGCTACCGTAGACTATTGAGTCAAGGGATTGCTCCTGAAGTCTTTCCATAATCTTCATGGCTCTCTCTCTTTTATTTTTCAGAATTTGCCATCTTTCATCACTATAAACAACTTCCCTTCTTTCTCCGAAGATTGCTGTTTTTGTTCTCATTCTATCCCGTTAATCGTTTTACCACATTCATTGAAGGCAGGAGTCTATCCATTCAAGGTACTCTCTGGAACCATCCTCAACGGAGAATGCACAGATACAGGGAATAGTATAGCTATGGATCTTTTTAATCTCTTCTTTAAGCTCTCTGAGCTTTTCTGCTCTTGTTTTGATGATCATCCCTGTCTCTGGAGACTTCTCTATATTGCCCTCCCAGATATACATTGAGTTTATATCGAACATGTTTACACAAGCAGCAAGTCTCTTTTCAAGGATGTGTCTTGCAATTTTCTCCGCTTCCTCTCTGTTTCCTGCCGTAACATATATGAACATATACATCCTACATCCCTCCGCCTTTAAAAGGTGTTCGAGAGGTTAAAAATGATTTCCTTAGACTGGACTGCAGGGCTTGGAATATTTCTGATTTACTGGGTAGCTGTATCTATATTAAAATCAAGAAAAAAACTTGAGAAGTACAATATCACGGCATATGGGCCATTACTCATGATAAGAACGGAAAGAGGTTTAAGGTTTCTTGATAAAATGGCTGAGAATAAGAGATTCTGGAGAATTTTTGCAGATTCAGGAATTCCTGCCGTGTTTGCAGGGATGTTTTTCATGTTCATGCTGGTTATTCTGACAGATATAGTCCTTTTTACGAGGCCTCCACCACCCTCAGAACTCACGAATCCAAAGAATGCACTTTTAATCCCGGGGCTGAATGACTGGATCCCCCTTGTGTGGGGAGTTATAGGTTTGCTTGTCACTCTCGTGGTTCATGAGTTCAGCCATGGAATACTCTGCAGAGTGGAAGGGGTGAAGGTAAAATCAATGGGCGTTTTGCTTGCTCTCGTGCCCATAGGTGGATTTGCAGAACCGGATGAAGAGGAACTTATGGACAAGAGCAGGATAAGAAGAATACAGAGGGTGAGGATATTCTCTGCCGGAGTTATAAGCAACTTCATCGTAGCTCTTATCTCTTTCTCTCTCTTTTTCTACTTAGTTGGATTCATTTCTCCAGCAGTCACCGTTCTTGGTGTCCATCAGGATTCTCCAGCTTTCGGACTTGTTGAAGAGCAATCCATAATCAAGGAAATCAACGGCATCAGGGTTACTTATCCCGAAGATGTGGAAAAGGCACTTCAGAAAGACAGTTTGAGGGTAACGGTTCAGAAGGGAGAAGAAACCAAAACAATAGAACTACCCAACATTGCTGGACCCAGAATAATTGGGCTTATTGAAGGCTATCCTGCTGAAAAAGCTGGGTTGAAAGAGGGTATGGTAATTTACTCTGTAAATGGAGAGAGGACATACACAATAAACTCATTTTTTGAAGTGATGCAAAAAACAAAACCTGGCGATGAGGTAGAGGTTGTTATCTACGATGGAAGCTTTAAAACCTTCAGGTTCACTCTTGTAGAACACCCCTCTCTCAAATCAGGATTCATGGGAGTCTCTGTTGAGGAGCAGATTTCTGGAATGCAAATTGCATACTCAAGTGTAATCTTGGACTGGCTCAGGACAATCCCAACTCAACTATCCTCACCTTTAGGATGGCTGAACATAATATCCATGCCCCTCAATTTCCGTGGTTTTGGTGAAGAAACAACCGCTTTTTTCATTCCTACAGGATACTGGAGTGACAAGGGAGAGACTCTTTTCTACATTTTGAATCTGCTTTACTGGGTAGGCTGGATTAACTTTTATGTTGGGCTCTTCAATTGCCTGCCTGCAATACCCTTAGATGGAGGCAGAGTATTGCATGAAATACTCTCATCAATTCTCTCAAGAAGATTTGGAGAAAGAGGAGAGGAGATCTCACTTGCAGCAGGGAGGTTTCTTGCTTTTATCGTTTTCTCCTCCTTAATACTCTCCATTGTAATACCGAATCTCCAGCTGATATAGCCACACAGAAAGGCTGAGAATCTGAGTGAGAGCAGATAGGTCAAAAAGAGAAAATGAAAGGTTCAGTCCTAGGTGTCCTCCTTCTCTTCTTTCTTTTCCTCCTCTTCTTTATCGGTCTCTTTAGTATCCTCTTCTTGCTCCTCAGCTTTCACCATCTCTTCAGCCATCTTTTCCGGGCGAGGATATTTTTCGACAAGCTGAATCTCATCGATATCTTCCATATGTCTGAAAATACCATCAATGGCACTGAATTTTCCTATCATGAAATACTGGTCAAAACTTGAACCTCTTGGAACCTCAACGATGACAGTTCCATTGTTGATCTCTGCCTCAACATCCTTTGTTGTGTAGAGTAGGAAGAGGGACTTTACCTTCTCAATCGGGTCCTCAATTTTCTCTTTAATTTCGAGGTCGAAAACAATCTTTTTACCTGCGTAGGGATGGTTGAAATCCACAACAACTCTCCTTCCGATTATTCTCTCCACTGTCCCCCATCTATCGCCAACCTGTATTCTCTGACCGATTTCTGGTTTTTCCTTGAATTTCGTTATTGTTATTATCTCCTTTTTCTCCGGATCGTACTCTCCAAAAGCCTTCTCTGGTTCAACCTCTACCTCTCCCTTGAAGCCGACCTCTTTTCCCTCGAGAGCATCATCGAGCCCCTCTAAGACATGTCTGTCTCCAACGACCACTACAAGGTCTCCGTATCTGAGTCTATCAGACAATCCAGCCTCTCTTGCGACATTTTCATCGGTTGAATCGATTATCGTTCCATCTTCCAGTCTTGCAGTATAACTTATTTTGACGAAGTCTCCCTTGCTTATGGTGTTGCTCATTATATCACCACTCCTTTTAAGTTGCTGAGGGTAAACTTCCTGTGATAGGATATAAAAAGGTTGGGTGTTAGATTCCCATAGGTGGATGTCCAATAGGTAGATATCCACAGGTGGAAGTATGTCAATAGAGGTTGAGGCAAAGTTTCCAGTTAAAAACATCTCAGAAGTTGAGGAGAAGGTGAAAGAGTTTGCAGAGTTTGTTATAGATAAAGTTGAGGAAGATATCTACTTCAAATCACCTGTAAGGGATTTTGCAGTGACAGACGAAGCGCTGAGAGTTAGAAAAGATGTAGAAGGAGTTGTAGTAACCTATAAGGGAGCCAAGCTGGATAGCGAAACAAAAACGAGAGAGGAAGTAAAGGCGAGAATTGATCCGGGGGATTATGATAAAATCATCATGATTCTACTGAAGCTTGGATTTGAGGATTTTGCAGTTGTTAAAAAAAGGAGAAAGATTTACAGATATGAAGATGCCGTAATCTGCCTCGATTCTCTTGAAATCGGGGATTTTATAGAAATTGAGGTTGAAGGCAGTGATGTTGAATATGGAAAGAGAAGGATATTTGAAATTGCATCCCGGCTTAGCATCGACAAAAGAGAGAGTATCAGGAAATCCTACCTCGAACTGATTCTTGAGAAAACTGAATCCTAAGAACCAAATCCTAAAGCTGAGTTAAACTGATTAAAACTGAATCCTCATCAACTCAATACCTGAAGAACCCCATATGGCAAAATTTCCACTTAACAAAGCTCCAGGATTCACAACCACGGGTTTGCTAGTCTCAATCCCTCTAGCCTCATGAATATGTCCACAGAAGATGTAATCGAAGTTTTTCATTATCTCTCTCAGAACTCTACATCCAGCATGCATCCCGCTGTAAGTTCTATCAAGAATCCCGTGAGGTGGACAGTGAGACACCAGTATATTTCTCTCACCATAATTAAATCTGGATATGAAAAGGCGAAACTCATCTTCTGAGTACTCTGAAGGTGTATCAAAGGGTGTAAAATTTGAACCTCCAATACCGTGGAAGGTATAATCACCTATTTCAACACTTCTACAGTGGATAAGCTCAACATCAGTCTCTCTGAACATCTTCAGTGAGTCAGGTGGATCACAGTTCCCATGCACGACATAGCACTCCAGCCTATATTTCTCAATTATCTTTCCAAATCTGAAAATATCCTCTGAACGAAAGTGAGTTATATCACCACAGACAAAACAGAATTTTACTCCACTTCGCTCTGCATACTCAAAAACTCTTTCCAATGGAGTGAAAGAGGAATGGATGTCTGCAATAATCAGGGATTGCATATTTAACTTCTCTTATTTCACTTCAATCTCAGTCTATCACATATATGTCTCCGTTATTGGGGGCATAGGCGTTAATCCCGATCTCCTCTCTTATCCAGTTTGCAAACTCCTCTGTGTTTTCTCCATGGACTGTGAAAACAGTTTCTACCCCTCTATTTACAGCTCTCTCAACCAGTGTTTTTAGCTGTGTATCATCTGCATGGGCTGAGAAATCGTACTGCTCCACACCCATTCTTAGCTTTACAATTCTGTGACCGAGGTTTATCATTCCCCGGTTCAGTGCCATTTCTCCGTTTGTTCCATCTACCTGGTAGCCAGTTAGAATTATCCTTGATTTTTCGTCGTTGTAAAGCCTGGAAATGTAAAAAAGAGCTGGCCCTCCATTGAGCATTCCGGCTGTTGTTACCACGGCTGAAGGCTCCTCCAGAACTCTCTCTCTTTTTCCTCTTTCAACGGGTATGGCGTTTTTAACAGCTCTCTTCAGCATCTTTATGTCTTTTATATATTCCGGATATCTTCCGAGGATTTTCGAAACCTCCTTTCCCATCCCATCAACATAGGGTGTTATGCCGTATTTGTGGAGAATCATCAGAACCTCCTGACATCTTCCAACTGCGAAGGCAGGGATGATTGCATGCCCCCCCATGTCAAGAGTTTCGGTTACGGATTCCACAAACCTCTTTTCAAGTTCTTTTCTCTCTGGATGTTCTACTCCGTAGTATGTGCTCTCAACGATCAGGATGTCGGTTTCAGGATAGTCCATATCAGCCCTGTTGAGCAGCCTTGTTTCCTCAAGCTTAACATCTCCAGAGTAGAGGATGCTGATCTCCTTGGAGAGGTGAACACTCGCACTACCAGGAATATGTCCGGCATTTATCAGACTCACCTCCCATCCATCAACCTCAAAGGGCTGATTGTAGCCTATTTCAATCGTGTTACTCTCAAACTGGAGAAACTCCTTCCTTCCATAAGGGGGAGATTCCATTATGTTCATCGAGTCCTTGAGGAGTATGTGAGAAAGATCACTTGTTGGAGGCGTCATAAAGACTTCAGGGTCATAATACATGAGGTTGGGGGCAACACCAACATGATCGAGATGACCGTGGGATATTATAACTGCCCGGGGAGATATTCCGTTAAGAGGATATTCTGGTGGTTCTGATGGCTTTATTCCATAATCGAGAACTAAAGAGTCAACTACTACTGCTGACCTTCCTACCTCTCTGCAACCTCCGAGAAAATTTATTACTGTCATTCCCATCTCCTGAAATTCTGCTTAATATATATATTTCGGTGTTCTGATTATAATTCCTTTACCCTCCCACATCTTGTCCAGAAAGCTATAATAACAACTTTATCCACTTTCTGCCTATGAGACACAGGATTCTTTCAAAACCGAGTTACAGCCTTCTTGAGCTAGAACTTGAAAGTGGAGAGGAGGTTCAGGCTGAAACCGGTGCAATGGTTTATATGCGGAATGTAGAGCTGAAAACTGAGATGAAGGGAGGAATTTTTGGAGGGCTAAAAAGGGCTGTTTTGGGTGGGGAATCCTTTTTTGTTAACAGGTTCGTTTCTAAGGGAAAGGGGGTTCTTGGACTCGCACCCAGGTATCAGGGAGATATCGTTCATATTCCCATTGACGGAAGAGTTTACGCACAGAGTGGTGCTTTTCTCGCCTCGACACCTGAAATAAACATAGATACAAAGTGGGGTGGAGCAAGGACATTTTTTGCGGGAGAAGGACTCTTTTTGCTGAAACTGGAAGGTAGTGGAGAACTCTGGTTATCCTCTTTTGGTGGGATAGAGGAGCTGGAGGTTGAAGGTAGCCTGAGGGTTGATACTGGACATATTGTTGCATTTGAGGACTCTCTCAGCTTCAGGATTTCAAAGGCCGGAGGTCTCAAAGCAACGATATTGAGTGGGGAAGGTCTCGTAGCAGACTTCAGCGGTAATGGAAGGATCTGGATTCAGACAAGGTCTGTTGGAGAGTATGTTGGCTGGCTCTCATCACTGCTTCCCACTAAGGATTAAAATCCTATCTTTTAAAACAATCTTTCCACCTACTGCTCCCGCACCAAGCCAGTCTCCAGCTTCTCCTCTGATAACAAGCTCTCCACCACTTATCTTTCCCCCAGCAACACTTCCAGCATTGCCTTCTATAATCAGCAAACCTCCTTTCATTCCATATCCTGCCCAGTTTCTCACATTTCCTTTTATAATGAGTGTTCCACTCTCCATGTAGGCTCCCGCATAGTTACCAGCATTTCCATGCAAAATTAACTCTCCGCCTCTCATTTTATAGCCGAAGTAGATGTGTCTGTTCCCTTTAACCTCAATTCTCCCTCTCTCCAGTTTATAGCCGATTCCAGCCATAGAAGTTCTGGTGGGGAGAGTTAAACTCTCATTTTCATCCAGCAATATGTTAAGAATTCCGGAAAGGTAAAAGCCGAAGGTTCCCGAAATGTTTTTGGAAGCGAGTCCCACCACATCTTTTAACCTCAACCCAAGCTCACGAACAACTCTTTTTCCGAGTCTGAAAGCCTCTTCCCACACTCCTTTCTCCCATCCATGTTTGTTTTCAGCCCACTCAGCAAAAATGAGTACGGCATCATCGATTCTAGATATCTTTTTTGCTGAAGATCTTGCTTCAGGAGCAGGAATGTCAATTTTATCCAGCAACTTTCTTATCATCATGTTTTAAAGTTATGAATTGTTAATTATCGCTTCCGGTGGTGATTATAGCAAGTGGTTTATGCATTATGATCTTGAAGTGCAGGTGATTATTGGAAGAAGGGTTTTATCTTTTATCAGGAAAACCCTCTCTATCTCTCCTGTCTAATCTTCCTTCTAAATATTTCTCCCCAGCTGTCCAGGAGGTTTTTCAGATCCAGAATAGGAGTTACTTTACTATTTAGGTTCATACTTGGGTCTGATAAGTATTTGCATTCGTGAACTATCAAAAAAGAAAAAAGCAGAGAAAGTAGAAGAAAGCTAAAGAGGAAAAAATTTAGGATGATGATCTGATTCAAGCCTGAAAATCACGAATGGCTTAAAAATAACATCGAGAATATCTCGGAATTCCTTGATGAAGTTGTAACAGTATATCGCGAGGGAAAGGAGCTATCTATAGCTTCTAAATCGAAAAATCGAGCGGACCCGGCGGGATTTGAACCCGCGATCTACGGCTTAGAAGGCCGTCGCCCTATCCATGCTAGGCCACGGGCCCCCGAGATTTTAGCTTGGTTGTGGTATACTGATGGATATTTGAAGATTTTGGTCTAACGCAAGCCTCTTATTGCAATCTTATTGCAACTCTTTCTGCAATTTAACTCTCCTAACTCTCCCTGATTTTCTCAAGAACTCTCTCAACCTTTTCAAGGTCTTCGGTGCTGCTGAAGTAGAGTTTCTGTAGCTTGTAGAAAGATGGATTATTTATCTTCAGTTTGATTATGAGCTTCTTTCTATCCACGGTGTAATCTTCTATCTCAGAGAACTCAGTTCTTCTCGAGGCAGAGTATATCGTTTCGTCCTCAATGTAATAATATCTTGGTTTTCTGAGCATCAGGAATGTGAAAAAAACCACAGCAAGTGAGAAAGTTATGGATGAGAAAAGAAGCCTTGAGAAATCCTCAGACAATCTGTAAAATGCGAGCAGATTACCCACTATAAAAAGTATGATACCTGTTAAAAGCCAGAATTTTTTTGATTCGGGATTTTTCCATGGCTGATATGTCCAGATCATGATCACACCTTCTTTAATTTTTAACCTCAAATCAGGTTCCCTGCCTCCAGTCTGTAAGGTACTTTTTCTGGACCTCACTCAGTTCATCTATCTGTACCCCTAAGCTCTCAAGCTTCAATCTTGCCACCTTTCTGTCCAGCTCCTCAGGCAGTATATAAACCCTATTTTCCAGCCGGTCATGGTTCTCGATAATGTATCTGACAGAGAGAGCCTGGTCGGAGAAACTCATATCCATGACCTCAATCGGATGTCCCTCTCCTGCCACGAGGTTTACAAGTCTACCCTCTGCCAGCAGATAAAGCTTCTTATCACCGAGGTCATACTCTGTAACTCCGTGTCTTACCTCCTTAGATGATTTGCTGAGTTTTTCAAGGTCAGGAATGCTGATTTCCACATTGAAGTGTCCTGAGTTTGCAAGAATCGCGCCATCTTTCATCTGCCTGAAATGCTCTTCGACTATTACATCTCTGTCTCCTGTAGCAGTTATGAAAATATCTCCTATCTTCGCAGCCTCTGACATCGGCATCACCTCGAAACCATCCATAACAGCTTCTAAAGCCCTGATTTCATCCACCTCCGTTACGATGACTTTCGCTCCAAGTCCCTTAGCTCTCATGGCAATCCCTCTGCCACACCATCCGTAACCAGCTACAACAACTTTTTTACCTGCTATGAGCATGTTCGTCGATCTGAGTATTCCATCCCATGTTGATTGCCCTGTACCATACCTGTTATCAAATAGATACTTCGTCATCGCATTGTTTACATCGATGACAGGAAACTTTAACACTCCTTCTTTCTCCATAGCCCTTATCCTTATTATACCTGTTGTTGTCTCCTCACTCGCTCCGAGAACTCTCTCAGAAATATTGCTTCTCTCACCGTGCAGGAGAAAAATCAGATCAGCACCATCATCTATTATCACATCTGGTTCTGAATCAAGAACTCTGTTAAGAGCATCATAATATTCCTTTTCACTCATTCCTCTTTTTGAGTAGCATTTTATCCCCATATCTCTCAGCGCTTCTGATACATCGTCCTGTGAGCTCAAAGGATTGCATCCGGTGATGACAACATCAGCACCCCCATCAACAAGTGTTTTAACCAGTACAGCGGTTTTGGCTTCAACATGAAGAGCCATCCCGATAGTATATCCTTCCAAGGGTCTCTCCTTTGAAAATATACTTCTAATTTTTTCCATAACCTTCATGTGCCTCTCTGCCCAGCCAATCTTTCTGTATCCTGATTCGATCAATTCTTCTTTATTTTCTTCATGTTCCATACGACCACCAGAGTTTGTCTGTTTAAAAACTAAGTGGAAGTGAAAATTTAAAGGTTCTTAATTGATCTGTGGTATATGGAAAATTGCATTTGGTAAATTCAAAGTTCGAAAAGGTTTATTTAGATGAGCAAAAACTCATCGATAAAATTCAGTCATGATTAAATTTACGAAAATTTTATTTACATATTTGTATAGGTTATTATGTGGGCTGGACAATAAAGGATGTTCTCAGTGACGAAAAGGAGAAAAAGACGATAAAAAAATCTGTTTCAGATTCCTTTATCAGCGATTCAAAGGTTAAGGATAGAGGAGATTCTCAGCACAAACTCAGTCTCAAGACTGGAGAAAACCTTTCAACAGGAATTGATCTTCTTGACAAAAATCTTGATGGCGGTTTTCCAAAAGGCTCTTTTGTCTGTATATATGGGGATCCGGCAGCCAGTCCGGAAGCATTTCTTTATCAGTTTTCCACAGAGAGGGAGACATACTACATCAACACCTCCCGCCCTGTGGAGGTAATAAGAAAGGATTTTAAAGAACTGCATCTTGAGGACGACTTTCTCACCTTCATCGATGTTTATTCTCTGAACGGAAAATTCGGTGTTGAAGGAGATGATGAGAAAATAATAAACTACGCAACTGAAAAAGTTGAGTCGATAAGTGCGGAAGAAATAAATATAATCGTGGATAGCCTTACTTTTTTCATGGATCTGGATGTAGCAGACAGATTAAAGCAGAACTTCATTGATATACTCTACAGAGTTTCTAAGGAGACTAATGGACTTGTTTTTGCTTATATAATCAAGGATAGCCTTGACGAGAAATCTCTGAAAAAGATATTTGATCTTTCAGATGTTATTATGGAGATCCTTATTGAGGTCACGGGTTCAAGATATGTTAAAAAGTTTGGAATCCCAAAAATAAGGGGTAGAACTCCACTCAACGACCTCTTCAAATTTGAGATTGGAGAGGGTGTACAGCTTGACACATCGAGGGATATAGCCTGATCTTAGATATGTTTTCCCATTTTTGTGGGATGACACGAATTGCTCACACTCCAGTTTTCTGATTTCGCTCACTTTTTTAATGAATTCTACTGAACATTATCACTAAGTTTTTATCCATGGAGGATAAATTCCCCGACATGGCGTCCGATGAGGATAGAAAGTGTTTAGAGGTAATCTTCAACAGAGTCTCAATAAGGAAATTCGAAGATAAAGAAATTTCTGAAAACGACCTCATCGAGGTACTGAGGGCAGGAAATGCAGCTCCATCTGCAGGGAATCTTCAGGCAAGGGATTTTGTAATAGTCAGGGATAAAAAAATGAAAGAAGAGATCGCTAAGGCAGCTCTGAACCAGATGTTCATAGCTCAGGCTCCTGTTGTTATAGTGGTTTGTGCTAACTATCCGAGAAGCATGAGGGTTTATGGAGACAGAGGGAGACTTTATGCAGAGCAGGATGCTACAGCAGCTGTTGAGAACATCTTGATCGCTGCATGTACTCTGGGTTTGGGTTGTGTGTGGGTTGGAGCCTTTCACGAGGAAATTGTATCCCACCTGCTCGGAATACCAGATTATGCAAGACCCATAGCCATCATACCGATAGGATATCCTGCAGAAAAGCCAGAGAGAAGGAGAAGGTACCCAATTGAAGAGCTGATCCACTGGGAGAAGTGGTGAGGTTTGGTAGGAAATCAGTTAGAACGTATTGGCTGGGGAGAAAGAATTGAAAGGAAAAAGTAAAATAAAAAGTTAATTAACTTCTTTCTGGAGAGGGTTTCAATGATGTCAGAAAAAGCTCTTGCAAAGATGATTGAGGCTTTGAACAAACACATGCCGGAAACGAAAAAAAGCCTTAAAAAAATGCTCGAGGAAGATGAACCATCCATCAGAGCGAAAGATGGTAATGAGTATATAATAGAGAAAAAAGAGCTTGAATTTATTGCAGAATATGTGGATGAGATTGACCACGACAGATTCAGTGTGCCGATTATTCTGGAAATGAATGACCTGAATGGAGAGACTGTTGTTTTTATAAGGGATAAAATGCATCAGGAGTTCCTCAAAAAAGCATTTGGATTCGATAGATTTGTCAGAGGTACGATGATGATATATCTATATGAAATGAGAAAAATTAGGAGAAAGCTGAGAACAGCGTCTCAGGTTATTTTCAAAGTAAGTTTGAGATAGATCACTTTAAAGATAAATCTCTTTGATTTCGTTAACCTTTTAAAATACAATCGTTAATGAATGTTATGAAGGAAATTTTAGAAAACTCCGGTTCTATGTACAGGAATATAATTTACAGCGAGCATGAAAAAATTGGAACGATTACCTTAAACAGGCCTGAGAAAAGGAATGCACTGTCATTTGAGCTTTTAAGTGAACTTGAGGAGCTTCTGATAAAAATAAAGAAGGAAAGAAAGGTAAAGGTAGTGATAATAAAGGGAGAGGGAAAAATTTTCTCTTCCGGACATGATCTGAGAGAACTCCTGAACAGACCTGTGGAGGTTGAGAGACTTTTCAAAAAGTGCTATGATGTCATGCGCCTTATAAGGGACTTACCACAAACAGTTATCGCGCAGGTTCATGGAGTTGCAGCAGCAGCAGGATGTCAGCTTGTTGCTGCCTGTGATCTGGCTGTTGCTGGAGAGAACACACGCTTCTCTTTACCGGGCATAAAAATAGGACTATTCTGCAGCACGCCGGTGGTTTTTGTTAGCAGGGTTGTGGGAAGAAAGAGAGCTTATGAAATGGCAATAACAGGAGAATTCATCGATGCCAGGACTGCCTTGGAGTGGGGACTTGTAAACAGAGTTGTACCGGAAGACGGGCTTGAGAGGGAAGTACTTGACCTTGCCAGAAAGCTCTCCAGCTACAGTTTTGCAGCCCTTGAATCTGGGAAGAGAATGTTTTACAGGCAGATTTCGATGGAGGACTTTCAGGCACTTGACTATGGAACAGAAGTCATCTCTCTTCAGAGCTCTTCAGAAGATGCTCAGGAAGGTATTCGTGCTTTTCTTGAGAAAAGAGAGCCTCAATGGAAAGAATAGTTTAAGAATTCCTCTCATGAACCCCAAATCAAAAAACTTTTAATATTTTCATATTCATAAGAGAAATCATGGGAGGAAAGCTTGAGAATCTTTACTGTGCGAGATGTGGTTCTGAATTTGATCTTGTTGTTAAAAGAACCACAAGCTATTCGGGAACACTTCACATTCCCAATCTTTACTGCCCCTTCTGTGGAGGAAGAAGATTGACGAAAAAGCAGGGTATGTTTTTCAGGTTTCCCTGAGGGAGAATGTTATGGTAGATACAAAAAAGGAGTTGGTAGAGCTAATTGAAAAAAAAGGTCCTATTTCTTTCAGAGAATATATGGGTGTACTGCTAAAACACAGAAAAACTTCGAGGACTGAGGCAGATTACTCAAGCAGATTCATGGATGTACTTGCAAAGGCTTTCAAAATCTCTTTTGTTGATATGCTCGAAATTTGTAATGGAAGGAGCATTTATGATTTTGGAATAACAAACTTTAGACTCTTAAAAAGGCTTTCAAAGCTTCTACCAGAAAATGTGAATTATTTTGTCGTATCCAGCGAGTATTTTGATGGGCTGGATGATGAGGAGTTTGAGTCTCTTCCATCTAACTTTCACCGGATCAGTATGGAAGAGATTGGTGAAGTGGAAGGTGTTATGTTCTCGAATAGGATAGTGGGAGCACTTCCTTTCTACATAGTGGTTTACAGGAATGGAGAGTTCAGAGAGGTTAGAGTTGGCTATGAAAATGGGGAATTCAAGGAGGTTCTTGCAGGAATAGTGGAAAGTGAAGTTGAAGAATATCTTGAAAAAATGGTGGATATAGAGCGCCTGAAAGAGGGAATGAGGATCGAGGTATGCATCGATTCTTTTAATCTGATCAACTTTATGGGGGACAAACTCAGAAGGGGCTTTGTCATGACAGCAGGATACATGCACGATCCTGAAGAACTGAAAGATATATGGGGTACAATCACCTGCTACGATGAGACCACCCACACCCACAATCCATTCATACTTCCAGGAAAGCTGAGTATAAGAGCGTCAATAAGTATTCAATCGCTAATTGAGTACGGAAAAAAGGTGGATTTGAAGCTAACTGGCCTGACGAACTACCTCCATATTTTCAAAAGCACGGTAGGCATTGTTGACGAGTATGAGGATGAACTTGAAAAAATTTCAGGATCCAGATACAGAGATAGCAGGCTCGGAACGGTCAAGGTATTAATCCAGCACAAGGGGCTTGAGAATCCCAGGCTTAAATGCCTCGAGTCTATCCCATCCTTCGGTTTCTGGGAAAAATACAACTATCCACATCCTGAAGAGCTTGAAATGCTTCCTGAAGGTTAGCTTTGAAGTGTTAGGTCAGTTAGATCAGAATTAAATAAGGGTTAAATAAGAACCTCAGAATTCCTTCAAAGCCTGAATGACCATTTCAGGCTCGAATCGTTTAATAATGACTCTTGTCCTTCCCTTCTCTAAGCTTTTGAAAACGGTGTCGATGAGCCTGAGATTTTCGAGTTTTGCAAGGATGTTGTAGAATTTTGTATAACTCATTTTTTCTTTCTCCTTAAATTTCCTGTAAAGTTCACCTGAGGTTGTCTCGGCTGATGAGTAAATCAATTCAAGGAGCTCTCTTTCAATACTGTTTAGGATGCCGATGCATTTTCTCAGAAGGATCTTTCTACTACCTTCGTAGGTATTCTCCACATCAGCAGCCTTGATTCTCTTTGAACCTCTTTTCTCAGCCTCAATTCCAGCCATCTTCAGGGTGTAAAGTCCGGTTCTGATATCTCCTGACTCAAAGGTTAAATCTGTAACGAGCCTGAGAACCTCATCATCGATAACACCCGGGTAGAAACCAGCCTCACATCTCTGCCTGAGAATTTCAAACATCTCGTCATAGTCGTAGGGTGGGAAATATATCTCATCGGGATGGAAGATTGAACCAACCCTCTCATCAAGTCTTGCAGTTAGCTTCAAATCTGTTGTTATTGCTATCAAACCAGTTTTTACACCTTCCACCTCTTCATGTGCCTTCAGTATAGAGTAGATAACTTCGTTCATCAACCTATCGTCGAGAAGCAGGTTGATATCATCGAGGGCAACAATCAGGACTTTATCCAGCTCAAGCAGCTTCTTCATGACAGAGCCATAGACCTTCGAGAAAGGAACACCGTAGGAGGGAAGGCCATAGCCATATATTTTCTCAAAAATTCTGGCGAATACACCCTGATTGGAGTTTATGAGCTGACAGTTCACATAGACGGGAATAACCTCATCAACATTTTTGAGCTCGCTGAAGACAGATTTAACGACTGTGGTCTTCCCGGTTCCGGGTGTGCCGAGACAGAGCATGTTAACAGGACGAGATTTCATTGTTGCAGGTTTAAGATTGGCAACTATGCTGTTGATTTGCTTATCCCGGAAGTTTATTTTCTCAGGGATGTAATCCGGATCAAAAACCTCTGGGCTCCTGAAAAGGGTCTCATCCCAGGATAAAAACTTCATTATTCCACCTTACTTAAGACCCCTTGCATGGGAAATTATATGTTTCAGGGACTCTCTTATAAGCCTGACACCAAGCTTTACTGCTTTTTTCGAACCCGGCAGGCAGAAAATTGCTTTTCCATTCACAACACCGGCAAAAGTTCTGGACAGAATCCCGGGAATGCCCACTTCTGCATAACTTAGATGTCTGAAAAGTTCTCCAAAACCATCTATCTTCTTTTCAATCAGAGGTTCTACCGCCTCAATTGTTACATCAGTTGGTGTAATGCCTGTTCCACCGGTTGTTATAATAGCATCCACACCTTCAAGTATTTCAAGGAGAGTTTTTCTTATTTCATCCATACTGTCAGGAACAAGAGCGTAATCGACAACATTAAATTCTTCCATACCACTCAGAATCTCCTTTCCAGAAGGATCATCTACCTTATCCAGGCTATGGATTCCTCTGAGACTGCCATATTCTTTGAATCTTGATGTTGAGATTGTTACTATTCCGATTTTTATCTCAAGATTGGTATCTTCATGTTCATGCATCAGAACCACCTTTCCAAGGTGAGCTGACTTATTTCAAGCTTTTCTAACTTTTCTATGGCTTTCTCAACTCGGTCTCTGCTAAAATCATGTTCCTCGCATAGAAGCTCCATTATTCCCTCTCTATTGGGTCTTGAAAATTTAACTTGGTATTCATCAGTAACGGGAGGGTTCAGGTAGAAATCCCGGATCTCTTCGAAGTTCTCAACTACAACTCCAAGACTCTCCATCACTTTTATCGCACTACCGTGTTTCTCAATAAGTTTCAGTGCTTTTTTCGCTCCCACCCCTTTTATTCCTGGGTTGTAGTCCGTTCCCACGAGAATAGCTATCTCAATAATCTTCTCTCTCGTGAGACCCAATCTTTTCAGATTCTTATTAAGCTCAATAATTTCGGGTTTGACATCAATGTAGATATTTTTGCCTGGAAGCTTCCTTTTTCCTGTTATTGTCAGATTTCTAACCAGTTTTGGACTTCCGAAGAGTAGGGAATCGTAGTCCTGACTTGCAGTATAGTCCGAATCGCCCTTAATTGTCATGTATGCAGCCTGAGCTTCCCCCTCTGAAGGAGCCTGAACATATGGAATCCCCATCAGGGTTAGAAGCTTTTTGGATGATTCAACTATAAAATCGTCTATTCTCGCTGTAGCCTGCGCATACTTTTTAAGGTATTTCTCCCCCCTCTCTTTAGCCTCAATTAATTTCTCCTCCATTTCAAGCTTTCTGCTCTTTCTCTCCTCTATTTCCTCCCTCTTAAACTCAGGGGGCTCCCCATCAAATACAAAAATTGGTTTTATTCCTGACTCGACCAGATTTGAAACTCTGTAGAGAATTCCGGAGAAATGGGAAGTGATCCTCCCCTGAGAATCTCTCAAAGGAGTACCATCGGGCTGTCTTATTATTGTAATGAACTGGTAAATGGTATTGAATGCATCGATGGATATTCTCGAGCCTGTGAAGCTGTCGAGGGAAGCATTCTCCCTCTCAAAAAGGTCACCTATGTCAGAGCCCATGATAAAAGTTTAACTGGGAAGGTTAAATTTTTTGTTGTTATCTGTACATCCTCCTCTCAATATTTTCAAGCCTCTCATCTATTTGTGATAGCTTCGAATCGAGAATACTTTCAAATCTCACTTCTAAATCATCTGCGTTCACAGCAATAACTCTCTTTGTGTTCTCGAACTCTTCCATAACCTTCCTCATTCTTATCTCAATGCTTATAAAAAGCCCACCAAGAGCAAGGGTCAGAAGAAAGGCGAAGAATATAACACCAAAATCCACTCTGTCATACAAGGATAGCCATTTATATGTGAGCATCACAGCCGAGAAAACCATCAAGGCTGAGAGGGCAACCTCTCTTGTTTCCATATTTCATCACCATGTTTTGATAAGATTGAAAAAATATATATTTTTTCATCAGAAGGATGTAAATCCATTTCTTTAATCAACCATAAACCTCTCATAATCTTTTACGATGTACCTTTTCCCTTTTTTTATGACCTCGAAACCCTCTTTCTCCAGCAACTTTTTAATCTCTTCCACACCACCTGGGTATTTTTCATTAATCACTCCTCCAGCCTTTAGTGTTCTCCAGTACGGTGTTACATCCTTTTCTCCACTCTCTTCAGCTTCCTTGGCTGCATGAGCAGCAATCCAGGCAAAAATTCCGGTTGTTATAGGACAGCTCGTTGTGGTGTCATGCTTCTTGGCGAGCTTCTCTCTTATCCGGTTTATGGTAATGAGTTTTCCCCTTGGAACGGAGCGCATTATCTCATCAACTTCCTTTGGGGTAGGTATAACCATCGTCCCCTCTCCTAATTTCTTTTTCATTTTCTCTGGTATTTCGATAACCTTTGGGAGGTCTTTGGGGTCTTCAAGCTTATCCCTCCATGATCTTGATTTTCTCCTTTTTGCCATAATCCTTGTAGTCAGTCTCCTTTTAAAACACTTTATATTTTTAATGATAAATACTTAGGATTTATTCACAGCCATTTATCGATACGAAAAAATTTTTAAATTGTGCAACTCTGTTACATTGTAACAATATGGCAAGGTGATATGGTGCTGGGTTTGGGAGACATATGGACGGAAATGGGATTCTTGTTCACGGTAATTTCTGTAATACTGTGTGCAATCTATGGGTTTTTGAAATGGAGGGGGACAAGATGGATATTTTAATGATGGCAGTTATTATCCTGGTCTATCTGATTGTGACAGTTTACTTGGGATATTTCGGTTTCAGATCAACGAATAGCTCTGAGGACTACATGGTTGCCGGGAGAAAGGTAAATCCCGCAGTTATGGCTCTTTCGTACGGAGCGGCTTTCATATCCACATCAGCAATTGTTGGTTTCGGAGGAGTAGCAGGGCTTTTCGGCTTCTCACTGCTCTGGCTGACATTCCTGAACATATTTGTAGGTATATTCATCGCCTATGCTATTGTCGGAAAGAGGGTTAGGAAAATAGGGATGGAGACGGGGGCTTTGACCTTCCCAGAACTCCTCGGAAAAATATATGGCTCAAGATTTCTTCAGGCTTTTTCAGGGGCAGTGATTTTTCTTTTCATGCCACTCTATGCTGGAGTGGTTCTTATTGGGGCAGCAAGGTTTATGGAAGTCTCGCTATCTATTGATTACAGTATGGCTTTACTCTTTCTATCAGTTGTAATCGCTCTTTATGTTGTGTATGGGGGGATTATTGCGGTAATTTATACTGATGCCTTTCAGGGGGGGATAATGCTCGTCAGCATGATATTCCTGCTTTTTGCCATTTACTCATTTTTTGGTGGCATAATTCCTGCTCATGAGGCTCTGACATCATACAATGATATTGCAATAAAGCTTTTTCACGAATCCGGAAAAATAATAGGGCACAATGGCTGGACAGCCTTCCCGACTCTCGGTTCTCCCGCATGGTGGACTCTTGTGTCAACCATAATTCTCGGAGTTGGAATTGGAGTTCTTGCTCAGCCACAGCTTGCAGTCAGGCTGATGACAGTCGCCTCGGACAGGGATCTCGATAGGGCAGTTCCGATTGGTGCCTTCTTCATCTTCGTAATGGTCGGGACATCCTTTATAGCAGGCTCTCTGAGCAACGCATATTTCCTGGAAACCGTCGGGAAACCCGCAGTTGCAGTGGCTGGAGGTAATATTGATAAAATTATACCTGAGCTAATCAACTCTCTTATGCCAGACTGGTTCATCGCCGTTTTTATGGTTACACTTCTTGCTGCAGCTATGTCAACATTGAGCAGTCAGTTTCATACAATAGGTTCGGCTCTTGGCAGAGACATATTTCAGTCAGGCTTACTCAGGAAGGGAGACACGATTAAGATCACAAGGGTTGCAATATCACTTGGAATTCTTTTCAGTGTTGTGCTGGCTTATATTTTACCCCCAGGAGTAATTGCAAGGGGTACTGCTATATTCTTCGCTCTCTGTGCCACATCCTTCCTTCCTGCATATATAGGTGGACTTTACTGGAAAGGAGCCAGTAGAGTAGGAGCAATCTCAAGTGTGGTGTTTGGATTCTTCGCATCTTTGTTTTACCTTGCTTTCATTCATGCAAAGGAGGCAAAGGAACTTGGAATTTCCAGACTCATTTTCGGAACAGACACAATACTTTCCTTTCCCTGGACAGTTATCGACCCACTTGTGGTAATTCTGCCTTTGTCTACGGTGATATTCGTTATTGGGAGTTTGATCAGCAGAGAGAAGGTGGTTGACAGGATAAAAGTTGAAGTAGAGAGTTGAAGGAATCCTGCTTTTTTACCTTTCTTAATTTTCAGGGAAATTTTCTGAATACTTCTTACACGCAAAACTTAAATAAAGATTTGAAAACATCCTTCAGGAGGTGTTTTGATGGGGACTGTAAAACCGTCATATATTAAGGTTATAGCTCTGGAACTCCTGAAAAAGTACCCTGATGTTTTTACAGAGAGCTTTGAGGATAACAAGAAGCTCGTTGCTGAATATGCAAAGATCAACAGCAAAACAATAAGGAACAGGGTTGCTGGATATATAACCAGGAGAGTCAGAAGGGGTTATGTAAATGTCTGAGCTGAAGGGAGTTATTCCAGCCCTTGTTACTCCCTTTGATGAAAATTTAAATGTTGATTTCAGAGGAATTGACCGGAATCTTGAGTTTCTCGAAAAGCATGTTGATGCTGTTGTTCCAGCCGGGACAACCGGAGAGGCTGCAACATTGAGCTATGAGGAGCATATTGAAGTGGTAAAATATGTTGCAGAGGTTTCAAAGGTTCCTGTGATTGGTGGAGCAGGCTCTAACTCCACCAAAGAAGCTCTTTACCTGGGTAAAGAGGTTGAAAAAGCTGGTGTGGATGCAGCAATGTTTGTCACACCTTACTATAATAAACCAAATGCTGAGGGAATTTACAGACATTATAAAGCTTTGAGTGATGAACTCTCCATCCCGATTATAGTTTACAATGTTCCCTCCAGAACCGGAATAAACCTTACACCCGATGTTGTAAGAAGGCTTGCAGAAATAGAAAATGTGGTGGCGATAAAGGAGGCAAGTGGAAACCTCAAGCAGATTTCTGAGATTATACGAACAGTTCCTGAGGATTTCACCCTGCTTTCTGGGGATGATTTCCTTACTTATCCCATTCTGTGTCTCGGTGGAAAGGGAATAATAAGTGTTGCAGCCAATGTAGCTCCTCATCTGATCAAAGAAATGTACATGAAATTCCAGAATGGAGACATTGAGGGTGCAAGAAGGCTACATCACAGATTGACTCCTCTTTTTGACATTCTTTTTATAGATACAAACCCGATTCCTGTAAAAAAGGCAATGAACCTCATGGGTCTCGCAGCAGGCTCTCCAAGGATGCCACTTGTTGAACTGTCTGAAGAGAAAACAGAGAAGGTTAGAGCTGTTTTACAATCACTTGATCTTCTATGATCTCTGTTGCGATAGCAGGAGCAGCAGGCAGGATGGGCAGGCTGCTCGTGAGAAATGTTGTTGAGGATAGGGAGCTTGAGCTCGCCCAGGCATTCGACATCAGAGAAGTGGGAAAGGATGCAGGAGAGCTTGCCGGAGTTGGAAAAACAGGTGTTCTGATTTCTGACAATATTGATGGGTTGAATGCTGATGTTCTAATTGATTTTACGGTTGCTGAGGCTTCTGTTGAAAACATCCGGGTTGCTAATGATAAGGGAGTAAAGCTTGTGGTTGGCACTACAGGTTTCTCAGAAAAGCAGTTGAATGAAATCGAGGAAATTATAAAGGTTCCAGCAGTAATTTCGCCAAACTTCAGTGTGGGAGTCAATCTTTTCTGGAAAACACTTGAGTTCCTTACCCCTTATTTGCTGGAATGGGATGTAGAGATAGCTGAAATTCACCACAGATTCAAAAAAGACGCCCCGAGTGGAACAGCTTTGAAGGCTGCAAATCTGATTAAAACAATTCTTGAGGAAAGGGGGATTGAGAGAGAGTTAAAGCTTGAGAGAAGTGGAATGAACCCGAGAGGGAACGAGATTGGAGTTTTTGGGATTCGCGGTGGAGATGTGGTGGGTGAGCACACAGTCTTTTTCTTTGGGAATGGAGAGAGGATAGAAATAACACACAGAGCAGGAAGCAGACAGGCTTTTACCTCCGGCGCTATAAGGGCTGTGAAGTGGATAAGCGATGTGAGTGAACCGGGAATTTACAGCATGGATGATGTGCTTGGTTTTTGACCTTAGATGAATGAATTTATCAGAAAAATAGATTCAGGATGGGAATAAAGAACGCTGCAACTCTGAGCTTAAGTGGAGTCCTGCTGTGCAGGATCTCCCACATATCTCTGTTGTTTATAAGTTTGAGGTACCTTGAAAGTCTCTCATCGCTATCCGAAATTCTATCCCAGAGGGTTTTTATGAAATAGCTACTCTTTATTGTCTCGAGCATACTTTTTTTCCACAGTAAATCGAACTCCTGAAGGTGTGAGAAATCTCCACCCTCAAAGGACTCGTTTATAACCTTTGCAGCCAAGTCTCCTGCAACCATTGATGTGGGGATACCTGCTCCAACATGGCTTATCACCATACCGGCTGCATCTCCAAGGAGAATTGTGTTATCATAAACAGCTCTTTCGTAGGGGAGATCGACCGGCACAACCGCCCCAATTTCTCCAGCAATCTCTGCACTCTTCAGATATTTTGAACTGTATGGATACTCCTTAATAAATCTATCAAGGGCTTTTCTAATGGTATCTCCTTTCTCAGCCCTGCTACTGACGAATCCAATTCCAACATTGGCAATTCCGTCTCCTTTAGGGATTATCCAAGCATAACCTCCTGGAGAGATTTTCTTTCCCACATACATGTAAATAGAATCCTCATCACAATCAACATTCCTCATTACATACTGTTTTGCGGGAACGGCGAGGAGTTTTTTGAGTTTCAGCCCGGCTGCTATTCTAGAGTTTGCCCCATCGCAGCCCGCCACAATCTTTGCAACAATCTTTTCACCATTATCAAGTCTGATTATACCTGCGTTGCTCTCTTTTCTGAAAGAAACTATTCTTGAGGATTTCATGATTCTGTGTCCACCACTCTCTGCAACATCCGATATCATCTCATCTCTTTTCACGACGTGCATTTTAAACTCAGAAATAAATTCTCTGCCATCGGGAGCGATGAATCTGATATAATCTGTTCGATTACTTTCATATTTCTCCGGTATATCAAAAAGAGAGTAATCTTTAAGATTGGGAAGTAGGATTCTCATCTCCTTTTTTACTGGAACTATTTCTCCACATTCCACAGGAAAACCCAGTTTCTCTCTTTTATCAATCCCTACAACACTCAGGTCTTTACTCAAGTTTCTGAGGAGGAATGCTCCTGCCACGCCCACTCCAGCAACTGCAACATCGAAGACATCAGGCATGAAGTTTGGATGCATTCACAACTTTTAAAGTTTGGCTTGTTCAATCTTAACTTGCTTCAGTTATATCTTGATCTATTTTCTATCATGGCTGAGGAGATAAATGAAAAACTTCAAGTAAATTGTTAAACAAACTGACACCTAATGCAACGCTCCAATGGTGTTGAGGAGAGATCAAAGTGTGTAACCAAAATTCTGGATTCTTTTGAAAATTTAAAGAAGATTCTCAGGGAGAAGGCGATCTGTGAAGACGACAGGATAGTTATATTCGATCCCCCATTTACCCTGCATATTCTGAAAAAAATTGGGATAATTCAGCTGTATCATGGGGATGAGATTCTTGCAACTGCTTCCAAAAATAATTTTGAAGCATGTGATGATGAAGCAGAAAAAATTATGGAGCAATGGTTGAAAGCACTGACCTCAGTGGGATATAAAAGGTTTTTAATTAAGAGGAAGGGTAGTATCTGATAATTTTGTATAACTTCACAGAGATGTGACAATTAGTTTAATAGAGTTTACTGCAGAAGAGAGAAGGATCGATCTGGCTCATACATTCTCTTTTGCCCGGTTTAAGCGTGTATAGCTCATATAGTATTCTTATTTCGTGAGAAATGTTGTTGGGGGAGTGATGAATTTATTATGTATGCTAATTTTAGCATCTTTGGAAATTTAAAAAATTGATTTGTGTTTATCACAAACTGAAAGAAAAACTGGGGGGTAAGTGGGATATATGGATGGACATACATCTCCAACCAAGCTGGCTTAGCCACATCGATTGGAGTGAGTTCGGAGTTTTTTCGTATCGAATATATCAGCTACAAGCCGGAGAAGACAACAATCTGTACATCCCTATGTGTTTGGGCATCAGCGGTAGAAGCGATGAGTGTGATACTGGTAGTGCAGGAACAACCTATGAGGTTGAATATATATGCTGGTAAAAGATAGCCAGAAGTTTTTGGATTACCATAACATTACACCCATCATAACATTACATCCAAAATGACAGAATACACAGAACTACACTCTTACAACGAAAACGGAATTGATTTTGAGGGGTTGCCGATGAAAAGTTACGAGAAACACTCAACAAAATAAATCTGTAACTTTTAGGACTACAACATCAAGAATTCAGATTCTCCTTTTATAGATGACAAAGAGAAACATCAGGAATGCTCCCAGAACTATCAGGCAACTCAGAACAGGGTCGAAAATATAGGCTGTAACTTCAAATTCAGGAGTCTTGGTTGATGATGGAACCACCTGTGGGGCTGGCACGGTCTCGGGTTTTGATGGTGCCCGTGTTATTTCATAGGCTTTATCCAGAACAGGCTGGTACATGGTTAATGCCCGGTAGGCGGCAGCGAGGAATGACACGACACTCCCTGTAAAGATTCCGAGAAGTCTGACAAAATCGTTTTTTATTGCCCTTTTCCCCTTCTCCGTAAGCTCGTAATAAACCCACTTTCTTCCATTTTCGATCCTTTTTACCATCCCCATTTCTGAGAGTTTCTCGAGGTGATATGATAGGGTGGATTTGGAATAGCCGGTGGTTTTTGATAGCTCAGAAACCGTATGTGGTCTTGTCTCAAGTCTAGACAGTATTTTTGTTCTGGAAGTTGTGAAAATATCCCTGATACTCCTTATCACAATCTGATTTAGCCTTATTTTTAAAATAACATTTTTGGTTATGGAAGAAAAAATAAAATTGCGCTATTAAAAAGGAGAAAAGATTTAATCCCTGAGTTTAAAGAACCAGCAATGAGAAAAACAGGCTTTCATGAGAGAGGGACAAAGGACTTCATAAACATAGACCCCCTTCAGACGGGTGGAAAACTGACTGAGGATGCGAAAAGGGCTTTGCTTGAGTGGGGAGATGGTTACAGCGTTTGTGACTTCTGTCCCGGAACACTTGACAGAATAAAAACCCCACCAATATATGACTTCGTGCATGAAACGCTTCCGGAATTTTTGGGTAGTGATGTGGCGAGAGTTACAAATGGGGCAAGAGAGGCAAAATTTGCGATAATGCATGCCTTTTCTGGCTGTAAAAACGGGAAAAAGGCTATAGTGATGGACTCTAATGCACATTATTCGAGCTATGTTGCTGCTGAAAGGGCAGGACTTGAGATATTCCTCGTTCCGAACACAGGATATCCGGATTACCTGATTGAGGCTGATGCTTATGCGAGGGTTATTGAGGAAGCATCTCAAAAAACGGAGGTGGTTCTTGGTCTTGTAACCTATCCTGACGGAAATTATGGCAATCTTCCGGATGTCAGGGGGATATCCAAGGTCTGTCATGATTATGGTATCCCTCTGATTCTGAATGGAGCCTATGCGGTGGGGAGAATGCCGGTAAAGATGAAAGAACTTGGGGCAGATTTCATTGTAGGTAGCGGACACAAGTCAATGGCTTCAGCAGGTCCAGTAGGTGTATTGGGTATGAAAGATGAGTATGCGGAAATAGTTTTGAGAAAATCGGGAAAATATGGTATAAAGGAGGTCGAGCTTCTCGGATGCACCTCAAGAGGCGTACCGATAATGACTCTTATCGCATCCTTTCCCCATGTTGTTGAGAGGATAGAAAGATGGCACGAAGAGGTAGAAAAAGCCAGAAACTTCTCTGCGATGATGGAGAAGATTGGCATAAACCAGCTTGGTGAAAAACCACACAACCACGACCTTATGTTCTTTGAAAGCCAGATTCTCTACGAAATATCGCAGAATACAAAATCAGGAAGGTATTTCCTTTACAGAGAACTTAAAAAGAGGAAAATTCACGGGATAAAGCCTGGACTTACGAGGTATTTCAAATTATCTACTTATGGTTTGAGTGAAGATGAAATTGAGTATGTTATAAACTCATTCAGGGAAATAATTGATATCTACACATGATATAGCGTGACCGAAACCAATATATGTGCAATCGCTGAGTGGCTCCTATGAATGTCAGCAGACTCGTTCTCGTTATTGCGGGAGTAATTCTGCTTGTATTCTCGATAATAACCTATCAGACTCAATCACACCACATGATGATGATGTTTAACAGAGTTGATTATACCTCATATTTTTATGCAATCATAGGTATAATTCTCATTTTTATACCCTATGCCGAATCTATTCTGAGGGGTAGAAAGGAAACTGTTCTGGAAAATAATCGTGAATCGGTTAAAGAGCTGGAAGATGAAGGAGTCATAGAGGACGAGAGGGAAATCAAAGTAACCGGGGAGATAGAAAGAGAAATTGGGATGAAAAATGAGCTTGAAAATAGACTCAAACTGGCTGAAAAACTTCTCAGTCAGGATGAGTTCACTATTCTAAGGATGATTTATGAAAATGAAGGGATAACCCAAGACTCCATTCACTTTCGGACAGGCTTCTCCCATTCCAAGATTTCTATGATTATGAAAAAGCTTGAGGAAAGAGATTTGATAGTAAGAGAGAGGTTTGGAAAGACTTACAAACTTTACCTCAGCGAGTGGTTTGGAAAGGAGGGCAGTCCCTGATCTGGTAAAAGATTATATCTCCTGAAGTTTCATAAAATCTATGGTTAGAGTTGAGGAGGATTTTGAAAACAAAATTGAGAGAATTCGTGATAGACTTGATAATCTTGATAAAGCTCGTGAGGAGCTTATAAAACTTACAAGGGAGCTTAAAAAGAACTCAACCCTTGTAATATCCAGAATAAACAGTGGAGAAATGGAAGAAGCTGAAAAAATTTTAAGAAAAGCATTGCACATCTTTGAGACAGTAAAGAGTTTTGAAAGGGATTACCCTGAGATTTACTATCCATTAACGAGAGATTCGATGCAGGAACTTGTAGAAGCACTGGTCTTCTATGAGATTGTTAAGAAAAAGAAGCTATCGATCCCTGAACTGGATGTGCAACCCTCTTCTATTCTGACAGGACTTGCGGATGCTGCAGGGGAGTTGAGAAGATATACGCTCGATCTTCTGAGAAAATCCATGTTCGAAGAGGCAGAAGAGATGATGGAATTCATCGAAAAAATCTACTCCTCTCTTGTAACCTTCAGCTATCCGGATAGAATCGTTCCCGGGCTGAAGGGGAAGATAGATATGGTCAGGTTTGCTCTGGAAAGGACAAAATCTGATTTTATATCTGCCCGAAGATGATACCCTTTCTCAGAAAAACTTTTTTAGACTTCCGTGAATCCTGAGCTTATGCAAACTTTGGAAAGTCAGGTTGTGATAGGACTTGAAGTTCATGTTCAGCTTAACAGACTGAATACCAAACTTTTCTGCTCATGTTCTACCTCCTACCATGGGGATGAGCCTAACACCCATGTTTGCCCGGTATGTCTTGGACTTCCAGGAGCCATGCCTGTAATAAATAGAGAAGCCGTAAAGGCTGCAATTAAAGTGGCTCTTGCTCTGAATGCTGAGGTACAGCCTTTTACGGTTTTTGACAGAAAGAATTACTTTTATCCCGATCTCCCCAAGGGTTTTCAGATAAGTCAGTATGATCGCCCTCTTGCACGGGGTGGTTATGTTACAATCGAAACGGATGGCAAGGAGAAGAAAATAACTCTTAAAAGAATTCATATGGAGGAAGATCCTGGGAAGCTATCTTACAGAGGTTCGATAACAACTGCAAGGTATTCTCTTATAGATTACAACCGTTCTGGTATTCCGTTGCTGGAGATAGTGACAGAACCCGTAATCAGCAGTCCAAAAGAGGCGAGGGAATTCCTCAACAAGCTGAGGATCATCTTAGAATACCTGGATGTCTTTGATGGCTCTCTTGAGGGAGCAATGAGGGTGGATGCCAACATCTCTCTCAGTGGGGGAGGAAGGGTGGAAATCAAAAACATATCTTCCTTCAAAGGGGTTGAAAGAGCATTGGCTTACGAGATAACAAGACAGAAAAATCTTCTGAGGAGAGGAAGGATAGTTGAAAGGGAGACAAGACATTTTGATGAAATAAACAACATAACTGTCTCTCTGAGGACAAAAGAAGAGGAACAGGATTATAGGTATTTTCCAGAACCAGACCTTGCCCCCATTCATACAGAAGAGCTGATTGAGGCTGCAAGGATCGAGATTCCAGAGATGCCTGAAGAAAAGAGGGATAGGTTCATAAGACAGTATACTCTGAGCTTCGAAAAAGCTAAAATTCTGGTTCTCGACCCAAGAATGGCTGACTACTTTGAAGAGGTTGCAGATAAGGTTGAACCAAAGAGAGCAGCAAGCTGGATAGTCGATGTACTCAGAGGAGAGCTTAATTATAGGGGCTGGGACTTCAGGTTTGCATATGAGTGCTTTTCACCTGGAGACATGGTCAAGGTTTTGGACTATTTACTTGAAGATAAAATAACAGAAAAGGGAGCAGTGGAGATAATCCGGACAAAACTTGATGAAGGGGGAGATGTGGATAGAATAATCCAGGAAAAGGGGCTATCAGCGATATCAGAGGAAGATAAGATAAGACAGATATGCCAGGAGGTTGTTAATAAAAATCCAAAGGCTGTGGAAGACTACAAAAATGGGAAAAAGGCTGCAATTAACTATCTCGTAGGACAGGTGATGAAGGAAACAAGGGGAAGGGCCGATCCGGCTGAATGTGCGGAGATAATAAGAGAGATTCTTGAAAGAAACTGAAACCTTAAGCAAGCTAAAGCCGGGAGGGTAAGATGGCAAAAAAAGCCTGGTTAATAATAACTGAGAAAGATAACACCGCAAGGAGGATCTCCTCGATTCTTTTCAAGGATGTGAAAAGAACTAAGAAATACGGGATAAACGTCTATCATTCAGAATCATCAAATGCCTTTGTAATTGGGCTGAAGGGGCACATTATTCAGCTGGATTTTCCTGAGGAATACAATAACTGGAGCAAAATACCATTAGAGTCGCTTTTGAGGGCAGATATCAGCAAGAAAATCAAGGAAAAGAATCTTGTAAAGCTTTTAAAAGAGATTGCAAAGGAAGTTGGGCGTGTTACTGTTGCCACTGATTATGATAGGGAAGGAGAGTTAATTGGTGTCGAAGCACTTGAAATAATTCGAGAAGTCAATAAGGATGTTGTTTTTGACAGGGCAAGATATTCAGCCATAACTCCTTCAGACATAAAAAAAGCTTTTTCTGAGCTGAAGAAGGTTGATTTCAACCTTGCAAAATCGGCTGAGACAAGGCAGAAAATCGATCTAATATGGGGGGCTGTTTTAACCCGTTTAATTTCACTCTCATCAGGAAGGCTGGGAAAGGATTTTCTGAGTGTTGGGAGGGTTCAGTCACCCACACTCAGGCTTATTGTGGAGAGGGAGAATGAGATAAAGAACTTCAAGCCGGAAAAGTACTGGGAAATTTATGCGGACTTCATCAAAGATGATGAGCTATTCACTTGCAAGCATGTTACCAGATTCAGTACTGAAATAGATGCAAGAAAAGCATTTGAGAGGATAGGTGAAAGGGCAGAGGTAATCAAATTTGAAAAGGAAGAGAAAAGGGAGAAACCACCCGTGCCCTTCAATACCACAGAATTTTTGAGAGAAGCCTCGAAGTTTATGAGCCCCAGCAGGGCAATGAGTGTGGCAGAATCCCTGTACATGTCCGGATACATCTCCTATCCCAGAACCGATAATACCGTGTATCCCCACACATTGAACCTCAAGAGCATTGCGTCAATGTTTCTGGAAAGCGACTTCAGAAAGGAGGTAGAGTTCGTCTTAGCTCAGAAGAGAGTAAGGGCTACAAGAGGCAGGGTTGAGAGTAAAGACCACCCTCCTATCTATCCTACTGCCGTTGCATCGAAGAATAAGCTCACCAAGGAGGAGTGGACAATCTATGAACTGGTTGTAAGGAGATTTCTTGCAACAATATCTCCGGATGCACTGTGGATTATTAAAAAGGGTGAGCTTGATTCAAATGGTGAGAGATTCAGGTTCAATGCTAAACAGATTGTTGAGAAGGGCTGGAGGATGATTTATATTTACTCAAAAATAGAGGAGTTCTATGTTCCCGATCTCTCTGTTGGTGAGTTAATTGAGGTTGTTGATAAGAGGCTGGAGGAAAAGGAGACAAAGCCTCCACCTCGTTATTCAACTGGAAATCTCATAGCTATAATGGAAAAACTCGGACTGGGTACGAAATCCACCAGACATGAGATACTGAACAAGCTTTACTCGAGAAGATATGTTTTTGGAAATCCTCTTCGCCCCACACAGACAGCCTTTGCTGTGATTGAAGCTCTTAAAGAGAACGCTGAGAACATAACTCAGCCGGAGATGACATCAAAGCTTGAGAAAGATATGGATAAAATAGCAGAGGGTATGATGAGTGATAAAGAAGTAATTGATGAATCTGTCAGGTTTCTGGAGGAGATTCTATCAAGTGTTGACAGAAAATCACTTTCAAGAAAACTGAGGGAAGGTGTCAGGAAGGACAGGGTTGTTGGTAGCTGTCCGGAATGTGGAAAGGAGCTGATTGTAAGAAAGGCGAGAGGGGGTAAAAGGTTCATAGGTTGTCAGGGATTTCCCGATTGCAAATTCACTTTACCACTTCCACAGAATGGTACGCTTTATATTACCTCCAAGTTATGTGAGAATCACAGAATAAACATGATAAGAATTAAAACAAAGAAGGGATACTGGGATCTGGGCTGCCCGTACTGCAACTATCTCGAGTGGCAGAAAAACAGGAAGGAGGAGAAGGCCAAGTAAACTAAAGGTTTACCCTGCAAATCATGTGCCCCATTTTCTCTTTTTTCGCTCGCAGATAATCCAAGTTCTCATAAGAAGGCTCCACCTCTATCTCCATTCTTTTAACCCTGAAGTTATACTTCTTTAGCTCTTCTATTTTTAGAGGGTTGTTTGTCATCAGAGTTATGTTCTTTACACCCAGATCCATCAAAATCTGGGCAGCTATCCCGTAGCTCCTTAGATCAGGGGGAAAACCAAGCTCAATATTCGCCTCTACAGTATCCTTTCCCTCCTCCTGAAGTTTGTATGCCATTAGTTTGTTTATCAGTCCTATTCCTCTTCCTTCATGTCCTCTCATGTAGATTAGAACTCCCTTTCCCTCTGAATCTATTTTCTTGAGGGCATTCTCAAGCTGATCACCGCAATCACATCTGAGTGAGTGGAAAACATCTCCGGTGAGGCATTCGGAATGGATTCTGACAAGTACCTCTCCCTCAGATACATTTCCCTTGACAAGAGCTATTATCTCACCTATTGGAGTTCTGTATCCGATTGCTTTTAGGGTTCCATAGAATTTGGTAGGAAGAGTAGCCTCAACAGCTTTTTCTATGAGCTTCTCATTTTTCAGTCTGTAAAATATCAGCTCTTTTATTGTTATAAGCGGTAAGTCATTCTCCTCAGCAAATTCAGCAGCGTAGTTCCCATCAGCTACATATCCTTCAGGCGTTATGAGGGTTGAATATACGCTTGCAGGAGAAGAACCAAGCATTCTTGCAACATCAAGACATGCTTCCCCAAAGCCCGGTCTTTCAAGAACCCCTCCTTCCTTAGCCTCTTCAACGAAAATTCTGCCGGGGTAGATTATTTCTTCAGGCTGTACTTCACATTTAACGAGTCGTCTTATAAACTCAGCTCTCTCCTCAGCAGATGCTCCATTTGTTTTGAAGTCAACAGGAATTGAATTTTCTCCGAAAAACCTGAATCTATTCAGTCCAAGCTGTGAAATTGATTTCCATGGTATTGCTACCCTTATTTCATCGCAGTTCTTCATCATAAAGGCTATTTCAGCTGAGGTTATTCTTTCGGCGGGATAGGAAAGAACTGCCCTCTTTTCATCCAGAATTACAGTTATTTTATCCGGAGTCAATTTTCTGTGAATTGAAATATCGGCAGCATCACCTTTATGTGACTCCATACCAGAAGAGTTGGTGTGAGTGTATTTATAATTTTTGAGAAGATTCTCATAAATGTTAATTCATTATAAATCCTCTTCCTTCCTCGTTTTTCTGAACTCCTCCTCGTCCATCTCAATAATGAAAGAACCAATATAGCCACATTTCATGCAGTGATATTTTCCGGTATAGCCTCCTGTATCGGGTTCAACATCAGAAGAACGGCAAACTGGGCAAATCAGGAATCTCATAGATATACTATACCTCCTCACTGATAAATCTATCGTAAATTTTTTCACTTTTCGAGATTAATTTAGGATATGACAGATCCCCTTCTCACCATTACTGGTTTTCTCTTTTTCCTCGTCATGATAGTTGTATGGTTTCTGATAATGTGGTTGCTTTCATCAGTTCTCCAAGAAAACCTGAGAAGAAAAATCAGAACTTTTATTTCTGGATTATTCATCATTTTTGTAGTATCATCTATCGCCTTTTTTTATGGCATATCACTTCAGGTTCAGCTCCTTTTCTGGATCGCCTGCATAATTATATTTCTCGTTCTGATTTTTTTGAGGTAGCCGGTTTCGCTATTTAAATTTCAAACTCGGGTTTATTGGGGGTTGATCTTTTCAGGCTTATTATGGGGTATATGAATTCAAAATATCCTTCTGAAAGCTTTTGAGAGCAAGTTCAAAAACTGAGTAAGCTCCATATCTCCCTTCTGGGGTAGGAATTCGTAATAGCCGCAGGATGCATTCTTCTGACTCAAGGACATGATCCGTAAACTGGTAGATCAACGGAGAAAAGAATTCATGTCTGTATCCTTATCATTTTTAAAATTTTTAAAAGTGAGGTTGCTAAAGCAAACTGTCAGCATTTTTCATCTCCAGATAAAAAAACACAATATTGAAGTACTTTAATAGTTTCTATCTTTATTGGTGGTAAGATGGTTAGCGTGAATGAAATGGCGATGGATATTGTTGAGGATATGCTCGATTTTGAGGAAGAACTCAGAATTGAATCAAAGAAGCTTGAAAACGGATCTACAGTGATTGACTGTGGTGTAAATGTCCCAGGTGGATACGAGGCAGGTATAATGTATACACAGATTTGCATGGGCGGGCTTGCTGATATAAGCATAGTCACAGACACGATTAATGATATACCCTTTGCTTTCATAACAGAGTACACCGATCATCCTGCAATCGCATGTCTCGGAAGTCAGAAGGCAGGATGGGCTATAAGTGTTGGAAAATATTTTGCTATGGGCAGTGGGCCTGCGAGAGCATTGGCTCTCAAGCCGAAGAAGACCTTCGAGAAAATAGGGTATCAGGATGACTCGGAGTATGCTGTAATTGCATTGGAGGCTTCCAAACTCCCGGATGAAGAGGTAATGGACTTTATTGCCAAGGAATGTGAAGTAGATCCTGAAAACCTTTTCGCAGTTGTGGCTCCAACAGCTTCAATTGCAGGAAGCGTTCAGATTTCAGGCAGGATAGTCGAGACGGCGATTTACAAGATGACTGAGATAGGTTATGATCCCAAGCTGATAATAAGCGGTTCTGGAAGATGTCCGATTGCTCCGATTCTGGAAAACGATTTGAAAGCAATGGGAGCAACCAATGACAGCATGATGTACTATGGAAGTGTTTTCCTGACTGTGAAGGAGTACGATGAGATACTGAAAAATGTACCCTCGAGCACATCCAAAGACTATGGAAAACCGTTCTATGAGATATTCAAGGCTGCGAACTATGACTTCTACAAGATTGACCCCAATCTCTTCGCACCAGCTCAGATTGCTGTTAACGATGTCTCAACGGGCAAAACATATGTTCATGGCAAGCTGAATGCTGAGGTTCTGCTGGAGTCATATCAGGTTGAACTTTAATTGTCTGGGCAAACATCGTATGATATATTAAAAACTTTGAGGAATTGCATTTTTATTTTAAATATTTCACCCTGTTTTTCGAAAAATTGAAATATAATTTAATTTATTAAAGTAATGATGGCAAAAATTCTCATAGTAGATGATGATGTGACTGTGAGGGAAGTTCTCAAAGTAATGCTTAACGGTCATGTTTTGATGGAAGCTACTAACGGAAAAGAGGCTATAAGGTATTATAAATTCTTTAAGCCAGAAATAGTTTTTATGGATGTTATGATGCCAGAAATGGATGGGGTGGAAGCAACAAAAAGAATTCTTGAATTCGACCCGGATGCAAAGATAATTGCAATTACAGCCTTCGCTGTCAAAAAAGGTCAGGAGATGCTCGAGGCTGGAGCGGTAGAAGTCTTAGAAAAGCCCTTCACGAGAAAGAGCATTAATGATCTGATTAACAGGTATCTCTCCTCTAAATAGTTTTTACTTGGTTACCCGAAGCGGGTAATGTTTAAATACAATCCTTATGAAACATAAGGCTATGTCACTCAAGGAAAAAGTTGAAGAAATTCTTGAAAAGGATGTCAGACCAGCTCTTTTAAGGGATGGTGGAAACATTGCTCTGGTAGATGTTGAGGAAGATAAAGGTATAGTTAAGGTTCAGCTGCTTGGTGCTTGTGGTGGCTGTCCAATGTCCCAGATCACGCTCACAATGGTAGTTGAGCAGCATCTGAGAAAAAAGATACCTGAGGTAAAGAAAGTTATCCCTGTTTAAATTTATTTTTTATTTAATTTTTCTGATAATATAATATATTGTCAATATGATGTTGAAAATTATCAAAAATATTATATAACTGATGACCGCTGTAGTTTCAATGATTTACATCGAACCTCTTAACAGGCTAATTAAGGGCAACAAGGCTATCAAGGGTGAAAAAGTTCAGGAAGAGTATTTTGGTGGCTTCTGTGACTGTGGCGGGATAATGTATCAGAAATCTTGGTTCTCTGATGATGGTGTATCTTTCCTGATCTCTGAATGTGAAAAGTGCTGGAAAAATGAGCTTTTGAGTTTTAACGGCAATCAACTTGCTGGAGAGAAGGAGGAAGTTCAGGTTGTGGATCGGGTTGAGCTGAAAGAGTTCATACAGGACTTTTTAACACCGGCTGAGTATGAAGCGATAGTTGCCAGAAGCAAAGGAGAAAGCTATAGCTCGAGTGCCCTGAGCAGAGCAAAGAAAAAGCTTGAGGAGATAGATCTGACTATTGAGGAGATAATTACTTATATCTAGATACTATTATCTTGTCTTTTAATTAATCCTCTTTTAATTGATATTTTGCATCTCAGTCTTCTTCAAGGTATCTGGATTTCAGCACCATCACATTTACGATAAGTCCAACAATAAGATTAGAATAGTAGGTTATAACTCTCCAGAGCCCCACAAGGGATCCAATGTAAACCTTTTCCACGAAGAGAGAGTAGAAATAGAGCATACCTGCCTCAGCAATTCCACTGCTTCCCGGTGTAAGCGGGACGAGTGAGATTATTACAAGGAAAAGCTGTGAAGTCAGAGACTCTGTCCAGTGGGGGGATGTTTTCATTGCAAGCAATATTGCTGATGGTACAAGAAATTCAAAAATCCATATAAGGGCTGTTAGTATAAAAAGGAGAGAGAATTGGTATTTTGAGACGGTAGCCAGCTCTACGGAAGCATCTCTGAATAGCATCAGTTCTCTGTTTATTATGGATGATATTCTGTCACCTCTGCTTCTTGAGAATCTTGCTATAAAACTTGAGATTTTCGCAGAGATTTTTTCAACATTCTCTGGGTCCTTAAATGTCAGGTACATGAAGAACATAAAGCCAACAAAGAAAAGGGTGAATACGACTCCAGCATAAATACCGAATCTGGAGCTAAAATCTGAAATGAAGATCATAACGGGAAGTGCTGAGATAAAAAATATTGCATCAAGCAACCTTTCGGCAAGAACAATTGCAGAAGATGCCCCAAAGCTTATTCCGGAGTCGTTCAGCATCTTCACTCTCAGAGGTTCTCCTCCTGCAGAGGATGGAGTTATAGCTGCGAGAAAACCTGATGCAAGTGTTGTTTTGAAGGCGTAGCTAAGGGTTATTTGAATTCCAAGAAATTCTGATAGCTTTTTCAACCTTATAGCCCAGAATATCCAGAAAAGAGAATGAAACAGGAAAGCAAGCATCAGAAACCTGATATCAACTTCGTATATTACTTTCCAGGTAAGATGTGTTTCTGTGAACTTGAAAATCACGATTATTGTGAGCAAGCTTATTATAATTCCCAGCAGGGCCGCCCTTTTCAGACCACTCTTTCCTGTGGATGCCATTTGGATTCTCTCCTCCTTATATAGTCATAAAAGGCTGCAAATGCTGCAATTTGCAGTATGATTGTGTGGATCAGAAGACCGAGAGTAACTTTAAGCTTCTCAATTTTTCGAAACCTGTAATAAATTAGCGGCGGTGAGAGCATAAGGAAAGGGATGAATAGAGCAACAATGTAGGTGAGAGTAAGGGACATAATCCAGGAAACTCTGAACCCCATATCAGCTTTTCTAACTTTGCCGAAATGCTTCCATAGCTGTAACCCACCAAAGTACCATCTCCTCCTCTGGGAGAAAAGGTCTCTCCACCTGAGAGGAGCCTGCTCCATAATCTTTGAGCTTCGTACGAATATGGCTCTGTGACCGAGACTATGCATTCTGGTTGCAAATTCTGCATCTTCAGTTAAAAAGTTTTCATCAAGTCGATTTTTCAGTAGAATCTCTCCCCTCAGAACACCAATCAAACCATTAAATTGCTTGAAGGATGATTTTCTCAGGAGAAAATTTATGAGCATGTATTCCACTTCGACAGTCTCAGAACAGAGATTAATAGGATTTGAGATATATCTCGGGGTTGAAGCGATGTAAGCTGCAGGGTTGTTCTCCAAGTGGTTTATGCACTCAACTATAAAGTTTTTTTCAGGGATTGAATCGACATCAAATATCGCTATATAGTCGGGTTCAAAATCTTCGAAGTAACTCAACCCATCATTTATCGCTCCAGCCCTCTTGCCCCTTGTACTGTTTCTTTCAAGAACCTCCACACCCATGGAAAGAGGAATTCTACCCCTCCTGTCTTCTTTTCCGCTTAAATCAATGACATAGAGTATTCTGACAGTGTAGTTTGAAAAATCAAGGCTTTTTATTCTTCTCACAGACATCTCGATCAATTCTGGAGGTTCAAATGGAGACACAGGGACTATCACGGCAATCTTCATCCAATCCCCCTATTTTAAACAACTTTGAGATAAATTTTCTCAATGTTCTCTGAAACTTTATCCCAGCTGTATTTTTCATTCACTGCTTTTAAGCCTTTTCTGGACAACTTCAGGGCAATTCTGTCGTCTTCCAACATAAACATAATCTTCTGAGATAGATCTTCAGTATCGCTGAAAACAAGCCCCCCGTCAGCTGCAACATCCCGTACTCCTGGAATGCTTGAGGCAATGACGGGTGTGCCTGATGCCATGGATTCGAGAAGAACCATGCCAAAAGCTTCAAGTCTTGAAAAAGAAGGTAAAACGAGAACTCTCGCTCTTTTCATCCACTGCTGAACTTCAAAATCCGGAAGCTTGCCTGTAAACACCGCATTGATTGCAAGTCTCTCAGCAAATCTTTCAAATCTTTTCCTGTCCTCTCCCTCTCCTACAACAACCAGCTTTGCATCAAGAAACCTCTGAACCTCACTCATCGCTTTTAGAAGTATTGTGAGACCCTTGTATTCAACAAGCCTCCCAACATAGAGGACAACCTGTTCTCTCTCATCCACTCTTATACCCGGGGTAAATTTCTCTGTATCAACACCGTTTGGAACTATGACAACCTTATCCATAAATCGGGAAAGAACCGGGGAGGTTAAGGCATAGCTTCGGGTTGTGGCGATGATAACATCGCAGGATTCAAGGACGGGAGTGAGTATTTTCTCATTGATTCTCTCTATGGTCTTTCTCAAAATTCCGGGGATTCTCAGTCCATTGACAACTTGGGGAATGGCAACATCATTATGGTATGTGATAATATGGGGATCCAATCCGAGCTTGAATATTCTGTGGGCAAAAAAAGGTGAAGGAACATGGGAGTGGTAGATATCTGCCCTTATTCGGGGGAATGAAATTGGTATGGGGGAGTACGGGATATTTATTGATGGTACGGTTTCACAATCTCCTTTTGATGATATCACCCTGACCCTGTGTTTCTTCGAGAGGTTTGATGCAAGGTATCTTACATGAAACTCCACTCCGCCTATATGTGGTGGAAAGTAGGGGGTCGCGAGGAGTATTTCCATAGAACCAACTCAGATTACTTTTTCGAATTCAAGAATTTTTTTTGCCCATATCAGTTTTTTCTTCTTTATCCCTTCAGCTCTTTCAAAATCGAAACCCACAAGGGTAATGCTTTTTGCCCCAAAATGTTTGGCAAGACATGCAGCCCTGTCTCCATCTGTAAATCCACCGAAATTGTATAGTTTATCAAAAGGGATGCTCTGCGTTGTACCAACAAAGAATTTCAGCCTCGGGATCAGTGAGTAAATTCTGTCTATGTTGTCTCCATGGGCATGAAGAACTAAGATACAGTTCCTGTACTGAAGGTCAGCGAGAAGCTCATATTCTTCTTCCAGATCTGTGACATGAATATCTGGCAGGAAGTCTGGCAATATCTTTCTGAGGGGATAAATTGACTTTCCGGCAGTTATCCTGACCCCTTCAAAATTTTCAATAACCTCAAAATCCTTTTCCTTGAGAGCTGAACCAATTACTATGACATCTTTATCTCTTATTCTGCTGTCGAGAATTAGAGAATCCATGAGTTTCTCTCTTGCCAGACTGTACATTATGACAGCTGCTCTTTCATCCTCTTCCTTGGAAAAATTAAAATCAGAAAGTATTTCCCTGTAAAATTCCATCCAGTCTTCAAGCTCCATTTTATTAACCCTGTTTTATTCTTTTTATCGAGATCGTTATCTCATCATCCTCAATTTTCCAGGTTCTAGTATAACCTTCATCCAGTTTTTCGAACTCAAGTCTCACGGCTCTTGTTTCTGTTCTGATGTAGTCTGTGAATCCCTTAACCCTTTCATCATTGCAACTGAGAGAAACCTCAATGAACTCCTCCACATCAAGATCCATTTCCTTTCTCATCTCCTGAATTCTTCTGACAATTTCCCTTGCGAAAGCCTCCCTCATAAGTTCATCGTCGAGATCTGTTGTTATGTAGACTCGTCCAAATCTGAACTCGCCCTCCTCATAACCCTCTGGTAGTTTCACATCAACCTGCATTATCTCTCTGATGTCCATCTCCTTTCCAAGCAGCTCAATTTTACCTCGCTGTAGAGCCATCTGTAGCTCTTCAGGTCCCATTTTATTTATGATCTCAGCAGCCTCCTTAGCTCTCTCCTTGAAAATTGGACCTATCTTTTTGAAATTTGGCTTTGCGACAAGTTCTTTTTCGAACTTGCTGATAGTTTCAACCTCCTTAACATTACACTGAGCTTTTATAATTTCTTTCAACCTTTCCGCTGCTCTAATCACATCTACATTATCCGTTTCAATGATGAGCTTTCTCAGAGGCCATCTGAGCTTTCTTTTTGCCTTCTGTCTCGCATTGCTCGCAGCCTCAACTATGTCTCTGACATGCTCCATCAAAGTCTCAAGTTCATTATCTATCAGGCTCTCATCAGGCTGTGGAAAACTCTCGAGAAATACTGATTCCTCAGCTTCTCTGAATTCTCTGACGAAGTTTTGGTATATCCATTCTGTGAAATACGGTATGACAGGTGCTATGATTCTTATGCTCTTATCAACCACCCTCAGAATGGTTGAATAGACTGCCAGCTTAGATGGAGAGTCTTTTTCCTCCCAGACTACAGGTCTGACGAGCTGTATATACCACCTGCTGAAGTCCTCTACAACAAAGTTCATGAAAGCTCTGACGATACGATGGATGTTGTAGTTCTCATAAGCCTCAACAGCAAGTATGTTCAGATTTTCGAGCTTTGAAAGGATCCATTTATCTTCTTCTCTTAATTCAGCTTTCTGCTCTCTGAATTTATCCAAGGACATGTATGTGTGTGCGAACCTGACTGCATTCCAGAAGATGTTTAAGACTCTGCTGACATTTCTCACTTCATCCCAGCTAAATCTCAAATCTTCCCATACTGCAGAGGAGAGCACATAAAACCTGAAAGCATCAACTCCGACCTCTTTTACAACATCCTCTGGTTCAACAACATTTCCAAGGCTTTTGCTCATTTTCCTGCCCTGATCATCCAAGGTGAAACCATGCATCAGAACAGTTTTGTAGGGAGCCTTGCCAAATCCTATAACGCTTGCTCCAAGCTGAGAGTAAAACCACCCTCTTGTCTGATCATGTCCCTCGGTTATGAAATCTGCTGGCCATAACTCCTCGAATTTATCTTTGAATCTGGGGAAGTTAAGTGTTCCCCAAGATGCAACACCGCTGTCAAACCAGACATCAAAAACATCGGGAACTCTCTTCATCACCCCTCCACACTCGCACTGGAAAGTAACCTCATCAATTTTTGGACGGTGGAGGTCGAGATCAGTACTCCATGGAACTTCATCAATACTTCCAACCACTTTCTTTTCTTCGCAGTTCTCACATACCCATACAGGAATTGGGATTCCCCAGTATCTCTGCCTGCTTATACACCAGTCCTTCGCATTGCTTACCCAGTCTTTAAATCTGGACTCACCAGCCCAGGAGGGAACCCATCTCGTCTTCTCTACTTCTTCCACCATCTTTTCCTTCAGATGAGAAACCTTTAGGAACCACTGCTCGGTGGAACGGTATATAATCGGGTTCTTGCACCTCCAGCAATGTCCATAACGATGCACTATAGATGTTGATGCCAGAAGCAATCTCTTTTCGTCAAGATCTTTAATAATTACCTCATTTGCCTCTCTTACATGCATTCCAGCATATTTGCCTGCTCTCTCAGTAAACACGCCCCTTTCATCAACAGGATTGAATATTTCCAGGCCCTGCTCCATTCCAAGCTCAAAGTCCTCAAGTCCATGTCCCGGAGCTATATGTACACATCCTGTATTTTCAGCTGAAACGAACTCTGCCATGTACACTGAATGGCTGAACCTCTTTTGCTCCGGAACCATATCGGAAAGTGGATGCTCATATTCCAATCCGACAAGATCCTCTCCAAGATAGGTTTCTACCACTTCCCAGCTCTCATATCCACCCATTTCAAGAACATTTTCTGCGAGTTCTTTGGCAAGAATAAGGAACTCCTCCCTCCCTCCTTTAACTGCCCTTACTTTGGCATATTCAAGAGCTGGATGGACTGCAACTGCCATATTGGCTGGAAGAGTCCAGGGTGTGGTTGTCCAGATCACGATGTACTGATTATCCTTTCCGGTGAGAGGGAACTTTACAAAGATTGAAGGATCTTTTTCCTCCCAGTATTCAACCTCTGCGTCGGCAAGCGCTGTCTCACACCTTGGGCACCAGTTTACAACCATCTGCTGCTTTTCAAGAAGCCCTTTTTCATAACCCCTTTTTATCGTCCACCATGCTGCATTGATGTAGTCAGCCTTAATAGTCATGTATGGATTTTCCCAGTCCATCCACACACCAAGACTCCTGAACTGCTCCTCCATTGCCTTTTTGTTCTCAATCGCATATTTCAGGCATCTATCAATGAAGAGATCTATTCCATATTCTTCTATATCTTTTTTCGTTTTAAATCCAAGCTCCTGCTCCACCTTAACCTCAATTGGCAACCCGTGCATGTCCCATCCGGGAGTATCGGTAACTCTGTAGCCGCTCATTCTCCTGTATCTCAGAACTGTGTCTTTCAAAACTTTATTCCAGGCTGTACCGAGATGGATTCTGCCTGTTGTGTATGGGGGCCCATCCACAAAGAAGAACTTCTTATCTCCAAGTTCTTTTGCCTTTTCGTATATCCTGTTCTCTCTCCAGAATTTCTCTACTTCCCCAGCCACTTTTTCTGGGTTGTATATCTTCGGGAACTGTTTTGCTGAATTCATTCTATCACCACATCAGGAGATAATCGGGAATAGTTTCAGGCTTTGCAGAGAGATTAAAATACTTTGTTTATAAATCTGCGGGTTTGATGGTTGTTTGATAGTTGCTGTCAGCTCATGATGGTATTACAAAAAAGGTTATATATTCTCCAGTGTAAAAATATCAAAAAAATAAAGGGTAGATGGGTTTGAAAAGGGCAAAAAGATTTGAAGAGTGGATGGATATAAAGCCCGTTACAGATGAGGAGTTTGAGGAGCTTTTGAACGACACTCCTCGTAAGGATTTCAAGGGGAACAGGAAAAAAAGGTTGAAGAAAATCAAAAAACAGGAATTCTACAGAGAATACTTCTAATTTTTTATTTTATTCGAAATATAATTCTTGGTAACATCTTCAGTCCTGGCTATTCGGTAAAATGAACCTTTTCATGTGTTTAGGGATAAAACTTTCAGCACCAATTCCAGCAGCAGAGCTAAATCTGTAAACCATAACATACCCTGCAAGGTGGAAAGGAGCCTCGACTATCTCTAAATCCCTCTCCATGCTCGCCATACAGGGATAACTGCATTGATGCTGGTGGATGTCTTTCCAGAAATCTCTGTAATTTTCAATTCTATAGCCTCTCATCTTCCTCGCAACATAGTACGCGCATCCGCAAGTGTCTGAAAGAGCCTCGACCCTTCTGATTGTATCATCCTCTAATTTAATTCTGAACTCGGGCATTCCTAGGTTAAGCTCCGTACAAAGCTTTCTTATTATTCTGCTGTCTCTCTTCAATGTACACAGGGGTTTGGGAGCCTGAAACTCTATTCCAACCTCAATACAACTTCTTTCAAGCTGTTTCCTCAGTCCGGGAGTGCACCATTTCGGGTCTTCAACAGGAACAATCAAAGCTCTGATATCGGAGAATTCGGAAAGCTCGATAAGAATGTCTGGATGAATGTTAATGGCGATAAGCACATCCATTTCTGTTTTATCAGGCAAAAAAATGTTTACATCGTCGATATAAACTCCCATAGTTGATGGTTCTTGAAACTCTCTTACTTCGACGATTTTTGAGGAGAAATCGTACTTCTTGCATCTATCACAGTAATCTATACCGCATGCTCCTAAGTGAGGACACATCTCAGGGAAAGCAAGATTTAACACGAATCTTCTGCCAAATTCACCACTGTAGTATATTCCCACATCCACAGAGTTTTTTGGCAGGGAGAGATAATCATCTTTTCGCTTTTTACTGTCGGCTTTTTACTATCGAAATCTTTATACTTTTTTCAATATTAAAATGAACTGGAGGTGGTAGAATGCTCGAGTATCTTTATCCGCTCAGAACTTATCTCATTGTTGCTGGAAATATTGAAAGACCGAATCCTATGACAGCTGACTGGGTTGTCCCTCTTTCTTTCAAGCCCTCTATGTTGGGGGTGGCAATAGGACATACCAGATACACGAAGAAGCTGATTGATGAGCAGAAGGACTTTGTGGTTGCGGTTCCGACCATTGAACTTCTGAAAGATGTGTGGGTGGCAGGAACGGTTAGTGGTGCTAAGGAGAATAAAAAAGAGCTCATGAGTCTTACTTTTATCCCATCAAAAAAGGTGAAGGCTCCATCAATAAAGGAGTGTGCAGCCAATATTGAATGCAGGGTCGTCAATCAGGTGGAGACTGGAGATCATACACTTTATGTTGGCGAGATTTTATCGGTAACTGAAGGAGATGCTTTTGTTGATGGAAAGGCTGACATCGAAAACTACCGCTTCCTTATGCATGCGAGTTTTGGAGCAAGGTTCACAACAACAGCAGGGGATATTATAAAACCATGATTTAAACCAATGATTGAAATGAACACAATAACCTCTTCCGAGATGGCTGCAGTTGATACGAACTGCGAATACCACGGACTCAGCAGACTCCAGTTAATGGAAAATGCCGGTAGAGGACTTGCAGATGAAATATCAAAGAGATTTGATGGCGGAAAAATAACAATCCTCGCAGGAACAGGGAACAATGGAGGAGACTCCTTTGTCGCAGCAAGATTCCTCAAAAATTTTGACATTCACATCATTTTGCTTGGAAGGGAGAGAGATATGAGAACTGAAATAGCAAGGAGAAACTTCTCAATTCTTAAAAAATCAGGATACAGCATATCTGAAGAACATTTCATTTCAGAGATAGATGGCGATATTGTTGTGGATGCGATGCTCGGTACTGGGGTCAGGGGTGATTTGAGAGAGCCTTTTAAAAGTGCAGTCAGATGTGTTAATTCCTCAAAGGCTTTTGTTATATCTGTTGATGTTCCTACAGGGCTTAACCCGGATACAGGGGAGTATAAGACCTGTGTGAAGGCTGATTTAACGGTAACCTTTCACAGGAACAAACCAGGTCTTTTAAAAGCCAGAGAGGTGGCTGGAGAAGTTGTTGTGAGGGATATAGGTATCACAGAATATTATGAAAAACTCTGTGGACCGGGAGATGTGCAGAAGGTTTACAGAAGGATGAGGGATGCACACAAGGGAATGCATGGCAGAGTCCTTGTAGTCGGAGGTGGAGCCTTTACTGGAGCTCCTGCTCTCACAGCAATCTCAGCCCTGCGAGCAGGGGCAGACATTGTGACCCTCGCAGTACCCGGGAGCATATATGAAATAGCGGCATCTTTTTCACCTGATCTCATTGTTCGAAGACTTGAAGGGTACAGGATTACGGATGAGGATATACCTGAGCTGGAAAAACTTGCTGACAGGCACGATGTGGTTGTGATGGGAATGGGTACCGGTGACAGAGACTTCAGATATGTTGTCGAGAGTTTTCTTGAAAGTGGAAAAGTGAAGAAAGCTGTTCTTGATGCAGAGGGAATTACTTCAGAAATTCCTGAGGGTGTTGAATGTATTCTAACACCCCACGGAGGAGAATTCAGAAGGGTTTTCGGGATAGAGCCTGAGGAAAATAATGTGCTCAAAGCAGCGAGGGATTCGAATTCTGTAATTCTTCTCAAGTCAGAAAGAGATATAATAACTGATGGAGAAAGAATGAGAATAAATACTTCTGGAAATCCTGGAATGACTGTTGGCGGAACAGGAGATGTTCTTGCAGGAATTGTGGGGGCACTTTTTTGTATGGGGGATGCTCTCTGGAGCGCCTCGGCGGGAGCTTTCATAAATGGATTTGCTGGCGATCTGTGTCTTCAGGAAATGGGCTACGGCTTTACGGCAATGGATGTTTCGGCGAGAATTCCACTTGCAATAAAGAAATCTCTGGAATTTGGCCGATGATTTTAAAGAGAAAGGGTTATGATGGAATGGATTAATGAGAAAATGGTGCTTACAAAGAAAGCATGCAGATATGCTGAGGACAGCCTGAAAAACATCGAGGCATCTCTTTGCTTTCCCCTCGAGTATAAGACTGCGGTGCTTGCATATGAGCTGTCAAAAATACTGAAACTCAAGATTTGCAGGTTTGACGATGTCACAACAAAGCCTGAAGCTGAAAAATGGTTGATGGAAAGAAAGATTGAAATTCTCGAGAAAGAGGATTGTCTTACCTCTGCCTATTACTTGGATTGTGTTGCAAGCCTTACTGGTGTTGCAAAGAAGAGAGGAATATTTGTTGATGGAGTAATTGAATTAACGAGGAGTGGTGTTAAGAGACTTGAAAAACTTGATAACTACAGAAGAGCAATCTCGGTCGATGATTCTGTGATAAAAGGGTTGGGAGAGAACAGATTCGGTACGGGATGGGGTTTGATTGATGCTCTTTTTCGCCTCAATATATATCTGCCCGGGAAAAAAGCCTTTGTGATAGGATTTGGTAGAGTTGGTGAGGGATGTTGTGATGCTTTGAGCAGAACGGGATGTATTGTAAGGACTTTCGATGTGGATGAGATGAGATGTGCAATTGCTGAGTACTCGGGCTTCGAGGTTGTTGGACTTGAGGAGGGTCTGAATACCTCTGACATAATCGTTACTGCGACAGGAGTCAATGGAGTCATCAGCGGTAAAAATGCCCGCATCATAAAAGAGGGAGCAATCCTGTGCAATATGGGCGCTGGTAGGTATGAAATTGATGTCAGGGATTTCGGAGGTTACAGGAGAACTGAGATTACCCCGTTCATAATGAAATACAGTGGTGAAAACACTTTTTATGTAATAGCGGATGGAAATCCGGTAAATCTGACAATCGGTAATGGAACTGCAGTTGAAATTATGGACAGAACCTTTGCACTGGCAGTTCTTTCGCTGAAATACCTTGTTGAAAGGGAGTTTTCGGGCATAATACCCACTCCGGACGAAGTTGAAAAGGAGCTTTTAAGCCTTTAAATTAATTTGAAAAATTGTTATTCAGCGAGAGAGAGGAGAGCTTTCCCGTTCTGTATCCTTCCATATCGAAAAAAACACATCTGAATCCTGTTTTTTTCAGTCTCTCAACGATAGCATCCATAACTTCGATGCTCATGAATTTGACTCTCTCGTCGGGAGAAACCTCAATCACGGCTATTCCTTTAAAATTCCTTACTCTTACCTGTTTTACACCTGCAAGTTCCATTACTGCGTTCTCAGCCTCATCCACAATTCTCAGTACTTTTCCATCAATTTCGTCGCCAAAGGGTATTCTTGATGCAAGGCATGCAAGGGATGGTTTGTCATGGAAGCTGAGCCCCATATCTCTTGCGACTTTTCTGATTTCATCCTTTGTAAAACCGAATTCCAGCCAGGGTGTCTTTACGATTTCGAACTCCTGCAAGGCTTTGAAACCTGGTCTGTGCCCTTCAACCTCGGAAGCGTTTGTTCCCTCAAAAACATAAGAATAGCCGTTTGTCCTTGCGAAGTTGACCATTATTGAAAGAATATGTCTTTTACAGTGGTAGCACCTGTCGGGGGAGTTCTTCTTAAATTCCGGATTGATTAACTCGTCAGTATCAAGGAAATCATGTCTAATGCCTATCTCTTCAGCTATTCTTGTTGCGTTCTCTATCTCTCTTGTAGGTATTGCGGGCGACCTTATGGTTAGAGCAATAACTCTCTCACCAAGGACATCATGGCTTACGGCAGCGAGTGTTGAACTATCCACACCACCACTGAATGCCACCACAGCACTTTCACAATTTTTAATGTACTCTTTAAGTCTATGGAGCTTTTTCTGGAAATCCATAATGCTAGTTTATTTTATAAAAGAAAGGGTTTTTGGTTGTACTGAGTAAGGTTTTCCTGATATCGGGAGGTCTTTGGACATTAAAGTAAATAATAAATCCTGGGAATACTGTTGGTGGAGTTTGCACAAAGCTTAAATATCCATCCATTTCCAGAGAAAGAACACTCTACAGATAATCAGAACTTCAATAACACAATCGATAGATGAGCAAAAGGCTTATAAATCACAAAGACCAAATAAACATTTACCAAAAATCCAGAACCGCAGAACCGGCAAGTGCCCGGATTGAGGCGTAAGCCGTAGATGAAGGGTGGAGTTCCCCTCTGCGGTAAAAAAATGAGGACCACAGTGTTTGTGGTCTGATGTGGGCTTGAGTAGGATTTATCCGGTGGGCGAAGAGGCGTATTCATCGCATCTTCCCCCGCAATTCTGGTTGATCCTGCCAGAGGCCGCTGCTATCTGGCTGGGACTAAGCCATGCTAGTCGAGGGGCTAATTCTCCCTCGGGAGGATTAGCACCGGCGGACGGCTCAGTAACACGTGGACAACCTACCCTCGGGTAGGGGATAACCCCGGGAAACTGGGGCTAATACCCTATAAGCCATGGAGACTGGAATGTCCCATGGCTGAAAGCTCCGGCGCCCGAGGATGGGTCTGCGGCGGATTAGGTAGTTGGTGGGGTAACGGCCCACCAAGCCTAAGATCCGTACGGGCTGTGAGAGCAGGAGCCCGGAGATGGACACTGAGACAAGGGTCCAGGCCCTACGGGGCGCAGCAGGCGCGAAACCTCCGCAATGCGGGAAACCGCGACGGGGTCAGCCGGAGTGCTCGCGCATCGCGCGGGCTGTCGGGGTGCCTAAAAAGCACCCCATAGCAAGGGCCGGGCAAGGCCGGTGGCAGCCGCCGCGGTAATACCGGCGGCCCGAGTGGCGGCCACTTTTATTGGGCCTAAAGCGTCCGTAGCCGGGCTGGTAAGTCCTCCGGGAAATCTGGCGGCTTAACCGTCAGACTGCCGGAGGATACTGCCAGCCTAGGGACCGGGAGAGGCCGGGGGTATTCCCGGGGTAGGGGTGAAATCCTGTAATCCCGGGAGGACCACCTGTGGCGAAGGCGCCCGGCTGGAACGGGTCCGACGGTGAGGGACGAAGGCCAGGGGAGCGAACCGGATTAGATACCCGGGTAGTCCTGGCTGTAAACGATGCGGACTAGGTGTCACCGAAGCTACGAGCTTCGGTGGTGCCGGAGGGAAGCCGTTAAGTCCGCCGCCTGGGGAGTACGGCCGCAAGGCTGAAACTTAAAGGAATTGGCGGGGGAGC
>ENA-OSAI01000022-OSAI01000022.1-marine-sediment-metagenome-genome-assembly--contig:-NODE-22-length-115392-cov-12.895125_pt1 | contig 115392 bp, 108 predicted proteins | sample MGYA00237871_ERZ529316 | MGnify/ENA primary metagenome ERZ529316 (study PRJEB26369, sample SAMN03142814) | marine sediment metagenome | biome: marine; feature: borehole; material: sediment...
AGTTTTCATACTCCGAAACCCATCTACCCGAGCTAGTTCGGAAAATGGCTCCCACACCGTCAATGTCCTTGTACTTTGCACCAGCCCCCTGTAACCTGCTTTGAATTATGAAGAAGTCACCTGGATCTGTTTGAAACATCCAACCCTTCACCTCACGACCATCCTTGTCAAACACCGTGGTTATCGCTACGAGCTTGTCAACCGCAATTTGAAAATCACTTGGAGATATCGTCTCCCAATCAGGCCATATTCGACCATACCTGTTATAAACAATAGGTTCCTGAATCCAATATTCGCTTCCTCCTGTGAAATAGGTCATGTTTGAGAAGGCTCCTACAAACTCAATTACATATTTGTCAGGCGCCACCTGATACCAAGTACAGTCATTTATAGACAGATTGTAGAACTGCGTAGTGGGATCAGAAGTATTAAGCGAATACAAGACCAAACGCTCATAATCCCTATGAAGATCAGGATCATAAGACCAGTAAGAATATCCTTGTTTAACACTAAAGCTGTGAGTAGAATGGTCATAAATTAGGTATATCTTCTCTTGAACCTGTTCCGTAATAGTTTCAATTCGTTCTTTGCCAGTTTCAGGATCCCAGAACTGCCGGGTAACGTTAATCTCTCGGCCATGTTCAAAATGCATCCAACGTTCCTCAAGGTGTGGACCGTACACCTGCTTAACTCGAGTTACTGGAACAGTACTATTCCAATAATACGTACCCGAAGTTTCATTATACACCCATCCACCATATTCGGTTACAGTCTTCTCATACCACCCGGTTACATTTACATAGGTTTTTATATCCCAAGGAAGTTCAAACCCTATAGTGATGTTGACCAGTTCAGAGGAGGTAACGGTTATTCTCATTTTCCACGGTGTTCCTCTGGATACGGAGTATAACGGGTTGTTTTCCATATCGAGTTTCTCGAATGCCCATGTGTCTCGAAAGCCACCGTAAATTAGGCCTGGCTTGCCTACTGCGATCATCCGATTAGGCGATATCTTTCCTTCCCAAGCCACATAGCCGAAGTCGATCCAGCTGTCTCTGGAATCTGTGACTTCTAGGTCAACCCAGAAAGGTCCGACGGGGGTCGTGATGGGATCAAAATAGCCAACTATTTCAATTGTCCATCTTTCATCTGTTTCTGTTACAGTACTTCGCTCTTTATCGAAATGATAGAAACTGATGTGTTCCCCCTCTTCTATTGGTGGCGGTGGCTCTCCAGGGGGCGCTAAATTTTTTGTATTGTTGAAAATGGAGCTTTCAATATGCCACGTGTCGGATTCGTTCCAATAATGGGTGTTTATTTCGTTGACGTAAACCATTCTGCAATTTGCAAAGCCTATCTCTGTTCCATTTTCTGAACGGATGTCAATTCGCCAGTTAAGGCCAGCCCGTCCAAGAGTAGTATTTCCACTAAAAATTGTTTTCTTAACATCTATTACAACCTTGAAAACTTCTCCTAACGGAATATAATTAGAGTCATTAATCTCTGTTCCATTTTCAAGGTATATCTTGAAAGTAGGATAGGGTCCAAACTCCCATGCTTGGCTTAACCAACTCCAAGAATCTTGGAATATTTCTCGCTGTTTATCCCAATAAACGAAAGTACCGTTAAACTGTTCTTTTTTCCACCATGGTTCTTCTTTCGGAGGTCTTTCTGGCGGCTTTTCCTGAGCTGGAACTGGTATGATCAAGGTTGCTGAAAATAGAATCAAAATTAACATGGTGGATGTTATGCATGTTCGTTTTAATGTCATGGGGAGACTCCCGCCATTTATTTATGATTTATTACGATATCATATTCTATGCATATTAATATGTCTTATAGGCACATAAATATTTGTTCAGAATAAGAACTAGTCCTATCTTTCCCAAATATTTCAAACGTTTTACTGAAAATATACGAACACGTGAGTAACGTTAAAAACGTGTTATCAATGAATAGTTGGTTAAGGCTTCAAATCCGGTTAATCGCACTTAGTTAGAGATATGTTTTTAAGATTATACGGCAAACTAAAAATGTACTTGAGGTCAATAATGGAGAAAATTTGTTGTCATCCCTTAAATATTTTCAAGCTGGTAGGTACGCTGTTCTAAAGAAGCTTGGTGAAGGCGGTAAGGGGGTTGTTTACAAAGTTAGAGACACCATTTTGAATCGTGTTGTCGCAATTAAAATGTTGAAAGGTGCTGTTCTAAGTAGCGAAGCATATTCCCGTTTTATTCGTGAGGCACAGGCAGTAGCGAAACTTAACCATCCTAACATTGTTTCGATTTACGACATCGGCAAAGAAGATGGAAAACAGTTTTTCGTTCTTGAATTTGTTGACGGAATGAGTTTACGTGAGCTTATGGGAACCTATCCTGAAGGTAGATGTGACATACAAACAGTTTTAAGAATCGGCATAGATATCTGCAATGCTCTCAAATATGCGCATTCTCAAGGTGTTTTACATAGGGACATCAAACCGGAGAATATTCTGATAACTCAAGAGGACGTTGCGAAACTGATGGATTTCGGTTTAGCCAAAATGCTGGAGCAACCCAGTATAACACAGGATGGAATAATCGTGGGTACAGTTGCCTATGTAGCTCCAGAAATAGCATTAGGAAAAGGTGCTGATGTTAGGTCTGATTTGTATTCTTTTGGTGTAGTTCTTTATGAAATGGTGACTGGTAAGCCGCCTTTTCCAGGAGAGGATCCGGTTAAGATAATCTTTAGTCATATTCATGACTATCCAGTTTCTCCGATTAAGCTGAATGAGAAAATTCCGCCAGCATTATCTGAGTGTATTATGCGGCTTTTGGAAAAAGAACCTGAAAAGAGATATCAAACAGCAGCAGATTTGCTTAAAGTGTTGAGGGAAATTGCCGAGGGTTTCCTGAGAGAAGTTCTTGTATCGTCTTCTCATAAGCCAAGCGTTGTTGTTCCTAGTTACCGCCCTTATGTTGTAAGGGAAGTTCATCTCATAAATAGAGTTGAAGAAATGCAAGTCCTTAGAGAGGCTGTTGATCGGGCACTTCGCGGTGAAGGTGGGGTTGTTTTTCTGTATGGAGAGGCTGGAATCGGCAAGACCAGATTGGCTAGAGAGTTAGGGACTTATGCACGCTTACGGGGCATGCAAGTTTTGTATGGAAGATGCCCTGCCTTGTTTAGAATGGACGGTGTACCTCCATACATTCTTTGGAAAGAGGTTATTAAGGACTATTTGGAAAATTGTGACCCTAAGCAGCTATATAGAATTATTGGTTTTTATCCAAGCGAAGTTTCTAAGCTGGTTCCTGAACTTAAGCAAAAGCTCGGAACCATCCCTATGTCCTTGCCTATTAGTCCTGCTCAAGAGCGTGACAGACTTTTTGAGGCGGTTTCACAGTTTGTAACTAACATTTCTAAAGAAGCTCCGTTACTAGTTGTTCTTGACGATCTACAGTGGGCTGACCAGTCTTCCCTTTTATTAACACATTATTTAGCTCGTGGCATCTATAAGGAACAATTGCTTGTTCTTGGCGCTTATCGGGATACTTATGTTGATGAAAGCCATCCTTTGTATGCTGTTCTAACCGAACTTAATAGGGAACGTTTGCTTCAATCCATTCCATTGAAGCGTTTATCCTTTGCTGACGTCATAGAGATGATTAAACAAATTTTGGAACAAGATGATGTTTCAAGAGATTTTTGCAAACTTATCTACGAAAAGACTAGGGGCAACCCCTTCTTCATTGAAGAGGTGATAAAGTCTCTAAAAGAAGAAAAGATCATCTATCGTGAGGATGATAAATGGAATGTTGAAAAGGTTTCGAAGATTGAGTTTCCGAAAACTGTTAAGAATGTCATAAAAAAGAGGTTAAGTAGGTTAGATGATAAGTGTCAACAATTGTTAACAATGGCATCTTTTGTTGGAAAAGATTTTTCTTTCGAGGCAATACTTGGAATTACAGGTTTAGAAGAAGATGAATTGCTTGAATTAATGGAGAAGATTCTTAAAACTGGACTAGTTAAGGAAAAGGTTGTTCGAGGAGAAGACGTTTACTCCTTTGCTGACATCATAGTAAGAGATGTTATTCATGAAGAAGTCAGCCACTTGAGGCACAAAAAACTTCACAATAGTGTCGGAGAAGCGTTAGAGAAGGTTTACTCTGAAAACATCGATGAACATTTTGGAGAACTTGCCTATCATTTTCTAGAAGGAGGAAACTATGATAAGGCGCTTGAATATTTTTTAAAGGCTGGAGAAAAAGCGCATGGTACATATGCTTATGATGAGGCCTTCTCCTATCTTCAACACGCCCTCATGATTCTCGAAGAAAAAGAGGCTGCTCCTAAACAAAAGGTCCATGTAATAGAGAAACTTGGCGACCTTAAGGGAATCATGGGTGACCATAAGGCATGTATGGGATACTGGGACAAAGCATTAGCCTTGTGGAATCAGATGAAAGATAAAAAGAACATTGCAAGGCTTCATGCTAAAATGGCTTTGGCCCTATGGGGTGTGGCTGGTGACAGAGAAAAGGCGTCTCAACACCATCGCATAGCCTTGGAAATACTCGAGAAAGAGCCTGAAAGTGTAGAACTAGCCGATCTATACGAAGATATTTCTCATATGCTTTGGCGAACCGGGGCGTCTAGAGAAGAAGCGTGGTCATGGGCACAAAAAGCGTTTAAACTCGCCAAGAAACTTGATGCTAATGAGATTCTTGCTAACTGTTACAACGACTTAGGAACATTGAGTATCAAATCCGGAGAGGTTGAAAAAGCTGTGGAATATTATAAGCGGGGGTTAAAAATAGCTATTGAAAACAAAGATGTAGGTGCAGCAACTCAACTGTACAATAACCTTTGCGAAGTTTATCTAAACACAGGGCAATTTCAAGAAGGCTTTACAATTGCTCAAGAAGGATTAAAGTTTGATGAAAAAACAGGCAATCTCTACGGAATCGCTTGGATCAAGCTTATGCTAGCATACTATGCTTTCAATATGGGTGACCCTCCGAAAGCCATTTCTCTAGTTCACGAAGTCATAACGTTAGATAAGAAAATCGGATATACTTCGCATTTGCCTTATGCAATGTTGGCTCTTGGATTTGCCTATCACTGGCTAGGAGAATGGGATAAAAGTCTTCAACTTTTGACGGATGCATTTGAACTTGCGAAAAAAGTTGGGGAATATCAGTTTGCTGGAAGCGCCGCTTTGGGGCTTGGAGAATTGTACATGGATATGGGAAAATATGCGAAAGCCGAACAATTCCTAAAAGAAGGCAACAATATAGTAGAAAAGGCAGGGGATAAAGCCGCCCAAATCCGTGACTCATTTCCTGCTCTCGTAAAACTTTACTTACAAATAGGTAAAATTGAAGAAGCAGAAAATCTAATTGCAAAAATATATGAACATGCAACAAGAGCTAGAGCTAAATTGATTCAGGCTCATGTGGAAATGTTGAAAGGGATGCTTTTCAGAGAGCAGAAGGTCTGGAAACAGTCGGTACAACATTTTGAAAAAAGCCTTAAAATATATGAAAATCTAAATGCACAAAAATGGTACCTTCCCAGGCTCGCAGAGCTCCTATATGAATACGGATTAATGTACCTGAAAAGAAACAAGAAAGGTGACAAAGAGAAAGCCTATTCACTTCTGAACAAGGCGCTGGAAATATATCAAAAAATAGGTGCGAAAAAGAAGATAGAGGAAATAATAGGGAAAAAGAGGCTGCTTACGGCCTAAGACCTCACAGAACTACTAATCATTCGTTTTTAGCCTTTGACAACCCCAATGGTTGTCACATGTACTCCCCTATTCTCAAGTTTTCGGATAAACGGGTTTATTCCTACGGAGTCACTTGCAATGTGACCTGTAACAATCAAGTTTTTTCCTTCAATTATCTCTGTTTTTAGCTTCTCCAGGTCCCAAGGATTTATATGGATATATATTAGCGTTCCAACACCATACTTGAAGTATGTTTTTGCAACTTCATAACCGCCATTAGTTCCCGCTCCATGCGATACCACAATTTTTCCAGCTAAATTTTCAGGTTTTCCAATTGCAATTTTTATGTCAGTTAATGCATTCTGAAATTCAGGCAGTTCCTTCAAAGCAGAGATTATCTCTCTAACTCTAAAGTCATCTTTAACCTCTTTTCGGATCTGCATATCCATCCGTTTCCTTCCAATTTCATCTAATGGCGTATGAATATTCAAGTAAGGGATTCCCAGCAATCTTGCAACATCAGTTGCATGCGTATAGTTTCTTGTACATGCCTCTACCCTTAATGTCTCAAATTTTCTGCGAATAGCTTTTCTAGCTTCTTCTATAGGAACTCCAGCTGAAACCATTTGTTGAATATGCCTCTTGAAAACCTGAGGAAAATTTACCAACGCTCTACCGCCTGGAGGATGATGAGCAATAACTGCATCATAACCTAACTGTTTTGCCAGCATTAGCTCAGAAACCCCAGCATCTATGCCAAATAAAGCCTTTCGGATATTATCCCCGCTAACGTATATTGCACTGTCCTCTGGAACTTCTTCCAGATCAGCGAGTTTGAGCGCCACATCCATAATTTCCTCCGTATTCAAGTATATTCCCCCATTCTTATCTTTACTTAGTTTGTTTAATCAAATAAAATGCACAGTTAACTATGGGGTTGTGATTAGTTGGAAATTCATGTTTTGATAAGGCTTAAATCCCCTCTCATGAGTAACTCCTAGGAAAGGATGTGAACTTATGTTTTCAGAGTTAGGAAGATTAGCGTTGGAAGAAGCGATGAAACAGGGAGCTAGTTATGCCGATATAAGAATTGGTGAAATAGAGAACGAAATCTTAACCGTGAAAAACGGCGCTCCAGAAGAAGTAAAGTTTCTGCAAACTAAGGGGTTTGGAGTAAGAGCTATAGTAAATGGTGCTTGGGGGTTCGCTGCTTCAATAGATATAAATGAAAAAGAAATGGGGCAGGTGGTTGAAAAAGCTATTAGCATAGCCAAAGCTAGTTCCATGCTGAAAAAGAAAAATGTACAGCTAAGCCAGGAGGAAATTAGGCAAGATAAATATGAAACTCCTATTAAGAAGGACCCGTTTGAAGTTTCCTTGGAAGAAAAGCTTAATATCCTATTTGAGGCTGAACGACTGTTAGCTGAACAGTCTCCTTCTATTAAGGCTTCATACAGTTACTACCAAGGTTTTCGAGAAAAGAAGTTTTTCATGAATAGCGAAGGAGCTGAAATTTCGCAAGTAATAACTTGGTGTGGAGGCGGTCTAATGGCAATAGCGGTCAAAAGTGGAGAGATGCAAGTAAGGTCCTATCCAGCTTCTTTCAGAGGAGATTTCTCAACAGCTGGTTATGAGTTCTTCGAGTCATTGGCTCTGGTTGAAAACGCAAAGAAGGTTGGACAAGAATTAATAAAACTGTTTGATGCGGAAAAATGTCCTTCCATGACAACAGACTTAATCCTAACTGGCAATCAACTGGCTCTTCAGATACATGAAAGTTGTGGGCATCCAACAGAGCTTGACCGAGCTCTAGGAACGGAAGCTGATTATGCTGGGACAAGCTTTCTAACTCCGGAAAAACTTGGAAAATTTAGGTACGGCTCAAAACATGTAAACATAGTTGCGGACGCAACTGTTCCGAGAGGACTTGGCACCTTTGGCTATGATGATGAGGGGACTCCTGCCAAAAAGGTCTACTTAATTAAGGAAGGCTTATTTGTAGGCTATCAAAGTTCACGGGAAACAGCGGCAGAGCTAAACTTAGGTGGAAGCAGCAGTGGAATGAGAGCTGACTCACCTTTATCTTTGCCCCTTATACGTATGACAAATATCAACTTGTTACCTGGAGATTGGAAGGCTGAAGAGATAGTTGAAGATACTAAGGATGGGGTTCTTATGATGACTAATCGTTCATGGAGCATTGATGATAAGCGAATAAATTTCCAGTTTGGAACAGAAATAGGCTGGAGAATAAAAAATGGCAGCTTAGAAAACATGATTAAAAACCCAACTTATATTGGAGTCACGCCCCAGTTTTGGGGATCTTGCGATGCCTTAAGTAAGGACGATTGGAAAATGTGGGGTATTCCAAACTGTGGAAAAGGAGTGCCGGGTCAAGTGATGTACGTTGGTCATGGCTGCGGAACTGCCAGATTCAAAAATGTTCGGGTAGGCCTGATTTAGAGGTGAAAAGGTATGGTTATTGAAAGACTTACTGAAATAGTCGAAAAAGCTGTAAGTGCAACGACTAACTTAGGTGCAAATCAAGCTCAAGCAAGTGCGTTTCTGCTTGAAAATGCTCTAACGAGGTATGCAAATTCGCAGATACATCAAAATGTAGTTTCAAAAAATGGTGGTATAGTAATTAAAGCCTTTTTGCCTGACAAAAGAATGGGAACATTACGGGCTAATACGCTTGAAGAGTCAGAAATTGAAAGACTAGCTGAGAAAGCTGTAAAAATAGCTAAATCCGCTCGACCAGATGAAGGCTTTAAAGGCTTGCCCGAGCCAGAACCATGGGCTCCAGTGGAAGGCGCTTTCGTTAAGGAAACAGCTTCTTGCACACCTGAATATAGAGCTGCAAGGGTAAAAGAAGCAATTGAAACCGCACATAATAAATCGTCAATTGTGAAAGCTGTAGCTGGCTACTTCTCTTCAAATACCATGTACTTCGCAGTAGCTAACTCTCTAGGTGTTTTTGCCCATGCCAGACTTACAACAGCAAGTATGAAAACCACAGTTATCTCTGAAAGCGAGGGATCAGAAGGGTTTGGAACAGCTGAAAAATACACAAGAAACATAAAGGAAATAGATCCTATTCTTCTTGCTGAGGATGCAGCAGATAAATCCGTTAGAAGCGTTAAGCCTACTAAAATTCAGCTAGGCAACTACGAGGTTGTTCTCTCCCCCTTAGCAGTTGGAACAATTCTTTCATATCTAGGCTACATAGGGTTTTCAGCAATCCCCTATCAGAACGGAAGCTCCTTCGTTAAATACTTCCTTAACAAGCAAGTGTTTGATGAGAAATTAACCGTTAAGGATGATGCAAGAGACCCTAGAACGTTTTATATGACGCCGATAGATGGAGAGGGGGTCCCGAAAAAGTTGAAGTTTCTCATAAAGAATGGAATAGTTTCTGAGGAAAGCATCTGCTATGACTCTTTGAGAGCTGGAAAGGAGAATAAGAAGAGTACCGGCCATTCAGTGCCGCCTATAACAAGGTGGTTTTATGACATGCCCGTGCCATTCAACATGATTATGGAGCCCGGGGACTCTAGAATTGAAGAAATGATAGAGGAAACAAAGCACGGAATATTCGTAACCTACTTCCACTATGTAAACCCAGTTGAACCAACAAAAGCAATACTAACCGGATTGACAAGAGACGGCACCTTCCTAATAGAAAACGGCGAGATTACAAAGCCAATAGTTAACATGCGCTTCACAGACAGCATGCTATCAGCCTTAAAAAACATACCCCTCCTTGGAAAAAACCAAGAAATGGTTAAAGGAACAACCGTCACGCCAATAAAACTTAACAAACTCAGATTCGTCGGCATATCCAGCTACTAGCAATTCTTTCTTGATTTATTTTTCATTCTTTCGTTTTGAAACAATGTTTCTTAGCATCGTTATGATTTTTTCATGTCTTTCTTCGTCTTCAACTATCCATTTCAAAATGTCTTTTAAATCTCCTAAATCTACTTCAAGCTCATCTGCGATTAATGAGCTGACCTTTAAATGTAATGTTGTTAAGTACTCCTCTCCAACAAAACTTTCAAAGCTGGCCATCTTATTTGCAAGTGAGATAAGTTCTTCATTTTCTACTTTTTCTTCTTTTATTATCTCTTCCATAGCAAGCATAGTGAGTTTTCTCCAAACCTCTCCCAGGATGTTTTCACAATCTTCAACTTTCACTCCCAAATTTTCAACGAGTTCCTCGCCAATAGCCCTTAAAATTATAGAGTGTTTTAAGCTGTCGGTTGAAATATAAAGTAACAACGATCTAACCAGCGAGTCATCTACTCGCTCAGCTAAGCTTCTGTACGCATACGCCACTTTTTCCTCTAAAACACTTGAACAGTAAAGAAACTTCGCGATAGTTCCAATACCTTCGGCCAATCATAAACCCTCATTGAACATAGCTGACTATCAGCTGTGAAGACATATTTTAAACTTCCTTAAAACCATCGCAAAGATTCATTGCTGAATGTAACATAAATTGGTTGTAAAAACTAACTAACTATTCAATGTAACATAAATTGGTTGTAAAAACTAACTAACTATTCAATGTAAGCTTAGAGACATTCGACTAAAATGATCGTTGTTTTCAGAAATGCCGACAAATATTGCTTTATTTCGGAAATAAGCTTGATGGGCCGGGAGAGATTTGAACTCTCGACCTTTCGGTTATCAGCCGAACGCTCCAACCAGGCTGAGCTACCGGCCCCTGCTTTTCAGAATATTTTTGGTTGTCGTGTTTATTATAAGTGTTTCTAGAGACGCAGAGTTTTCAATAAAAGAGCTTTTTGCAAAATGAGTTTTCTGTGGAGGTTTTCTAGACATAACGCTTTAATCAATTGTTTGCCCTTTAAGATTAGAGCGAAATGGGGCCCGTAGCCTAGTTTGGATAAGGCGCCGGCCTTCGGAGCCGGAGACCGGGGGTTCAAATCCCCTCGGGCCCGCCATTTGTTTTGTTATCAATTCAGTTTATTTTTGAGTTATGACTTGTCTTGTGATTTGTAAAATGTTTAGGTTGTGGATGTTTTGCTTGCAGACCGCAGTTTAGGTAGGGCTGTAAAAGACGTTAAACCCATAACTTTCACTCCAGATGAGGTTAGGTTCGCCGAGAAGCTTTATTACGGCGGCCTCGTGGGCTTCGAGGTCCTGCTGTTCTATACGCCTACTGTATAAACAAACTGTATAAACAATTTGTATAAACAAGGGGGGAGGGGGGATCCCCCAGCTCACGCTCACGAAAAGGTGAAGGAAAACATGCGTGAAGTCGTGAAAAACGCGTTTTGGACCCTGTACTGGGACGAAAAAACCAAAACCTACACTCTGCGAAGCAAAGAAAATCTTGGCGTGACCATTACTGGGACTGTACGAGAATTTCGATTTGGTAATATGCCTTGTCAAGAATATCCTTTAAACTTATGCTTTTCACCGATGAGTTTGAGGAGAAAAGGGTATGCGACCGAGAATTGTCGGTATGCTTTCATTGATTCTGCTAGTGGGATTTGCCATAGGTGTTCCTGCTGGTCTATCCTGCAGTTCACCAGGGGATTTAGACAAGAATGGCGTCGTAGACTTCAAAGATTTGCTGATACTTCTGCAAGCTTTCGGCTCTTATCCAGGACATCCAAGGTGGAATCCCCGCGCTGACTTAAACGATGACCAGATAGTCAACATACTTGATGTTGTCATACTAATACGTAACTTAAGCTGAAGCGCAAAACCTGCTAGCATGACATGATTTCGCACCCTGATAGTGAACACTCTATTTCTAAGACTAAACTTTTCTATTGCAATTTCAGATATTATAAGAAGGCAGGAGAGGTGGTCGGGTTTGGAATTTAAAGTTGTGGATATCCATATTCCCGAAGGCTGCAATGTGATTTTAGGTATGGCACATTTTATCAAAACGGTTGAGGATTTGTATGAAGCGTTGGTGAACTCTGTTCCAAATATTAAGTTTGGTATAGGCTTCTGTGAGAGTTCCGGGCCTTGTCTTGTTCGGCATGAAGGAAATGATGAAGAGCTAAGACGTTTAGCTGCTGAAACCGCGTTTAAACTGGCATGTGGACATTGCTTTGTTGTGCTTTTGCGAAACGCTTATCCAATTAACGTATTGGAGAGAATTAAGCATGTGCCAGAAGTATGCACTATTTATGCTGCCACAGCTAATCCGTTACAGGTTATAATAGTGGAAACCGATCAAGGACGGGGAATAGTAGCTGTGGTGGATGGTTCGCGAAGTTTAGGAATTGAGAAGAGTGAAGATGTAAAAGCAAGGAAAGAGTTTTTGAGAAAGATAGGTTATAAACTTTAACAAAATGGAGTATTTAATCGCGAAAGGAATTTTGTATGTTCATTCAGGATTTGGAATTGTAAAGTTTTTGTGAGAGTTTTCTTTGGATTAGAAGCCAGTTTGCGTTTCCCAGCTGATCCTTAGTCAGTTCGAGGTTTTCCGTGATGCTTCCATGAAGAGAATAAAAAATGTAGCATAGGTAAGTGCAACTTGCACATTTCGCATAAGTTTTTCGTAGCTCTTTGAATTTCTCGCTGTTCCATTTTTGGGGCAGTTCGAAAATGGAGCATATAGGATCGAAGAGGTGGCATCCGGAAACTTTTCCTCGATGGTCTATTACGAAGAAATTACGTAGCGCAGCACATTTCCAGGAACGTTTTCCGCTTGAGAAGTATTCTCTTAAGGCTTTCAAAGTTCTCGTGGTTATAAGTATTCCTTTTCTATGTTTTCGCATTTCTAACAACGTGTCACACAGTTTCACTAAATCGGTTTTATCTTTGATTTGGAATTCGTCTTTTTTCCGTCCTATGCTGAATAAGGAGTGTTCTATATCCCTGCTATCATAGGAGTAAAGACAGTACCATACAGGTATTCCCCGTTCTGTGAAGTATGCAGTGATTTTTGGAATTTCATGGATGTTAAGCTGAGATATGGTTGGGCTGACAGCGACGTTTACCCCATTAGTGTGAAGTGTTTCAATTGATTTCATGGCTTGTCTCCATGCGCCTTTCACCCCTTTGATGTAATCGTGCACCTTTGGGTCTAGACTATCGAGGGAAATAGCCACGAAATCAGCATTGCGTAAGATGTCCACTTTCTTATAAGCGGTGCTTCCATTGTCGTAAACCGTGGTTATGAAAAAACGTGAGGTATAATCCAAAATCTCGTCTATGTCCTCTCTTAAAAGCGGATTTCCACCGGAGAGAACAATTTCTATTACCCCTAGGCTCCTTAAAATGTCAAGTCCACGTATTATTTCCTTGGCGGACAACTCATTTTCCTGCTGGTCAAGCCAAACGTTGCATCCTTTGCAGCGGTAATTGCACTTCCTGGTCATTAGCCACTGGACATGATGGGGCTTCTTAAACACGAAGGCATTAGATAGAACGCTTAATGCCTTTTGGGAAGTTACTCTCATCACTAGCCTCTCAACTATCTTGACGTTTTAAGGTAAACCCAACGGTCATACTTATAATATTTTCCAAAAACTGGAAAACCTTTTTAATTCTAACATAGGTGAAAATCTAATGTCAGCGGGAGAAAAACGATTTTGAAAAAACGATCCATAGACGTGGTGGTGCTTACTAAAAACAGTCAGAGAACCCTAGAGGAAAGCTTAGAGTCCATATACCGGAACGTCCCAGTAAACCGTTTAATAATCGTGGACGGCTATTCTACGGATAATACCCTAAAAATCGTAGAAAAATTTCGAGATAAATACGGAAAAGTGATTATTCTGAAGGATAATGGAACCCGTGGAAGCGCTAGGTTAAAGGGAATACGATATGTAGAAACTGAGTGGTTTATGTTTGTTGATAGCGATGTAGTGCTTTGTGATGGATGGTTTGCTAAAGCTAAAAATTTCATGTGCAAGGACGTGGGGGCGGTTTGGGGAATAGAACTTTGGGCTGGAATGAAACATCCTAAAACTCTTAAGGCGTTTCTCTGGATTACCAGAAAAATCTTCGATATACGTGGAGGAACGCACGATCTTCTTGTACGCTATGAAGCAGTTAAAGATATAACCATACCCACAGATTTGCATGTTTTCGAAGATGCTTATATAAAACAATGGATAGAAAAGAAAGGCTACAAGGTTGTGGCTTGCTATGATCCCTACTGCATTCATTACCGCCCAGAAAACGTTTGGACCTTTAAGGGAAGTATAGAAATAGCTGCCGATGCTTTTAGATTCGGCTCGTTGCGAAAAATTCCCGAAATGGTTCTAGCTTACGGGTTTTATGTTGCCTATTTTCTATATAGAAGCTTAGCAAAAAAACTTAAAACATAAACGGTTTAACATGTTACCTTAGGAATTGGAAGAATCTACTGCTTCTTCAACGCAAGCCATAAATGGTCAGACACTGGTCTCCCAAGATTTGTTTCTAAGCCTTCTTTTCGAATCAGAACTCGTTCCCTGGGATTGTTAAGTATTTCGCCTGCCAATGAGGCATTTATTCCTCTTTCCTCTAACCTGTCAAGGATTTTTGAAACACAGTCTTCCTTTACTGCAATTAAAAGGGTTCCTGAACTAATGAGCTGAAGTGGATCTATCTGGAAGATTCTACAAATTTCCCTGGTTTCTTTGGCTATGGGAATACGGTCCTCAAAGATTTTAAATCCTACATTAGAGGCATCGGCAAGTTCATGGATTCCCCCTGCTATTCCCCCCTCCGTGGGGTCATGCATGGCCGTTACACCTCCTGTTTCAAAAGCCAACGTAGCTTCTTCCACCACGCTTATTTTACTAAAGAAGTTTTTGGCCTTTTCCAGCAGTTGGTGGTCAAGGTTGCCTCGAAGCAGACTTTCCCGGTCATTAGCTAGAATCGCTGTTCCTTCGATTCCCACGGTCTTCGTGATTATGAGCTTGTTTCCGGGTTCTGCACCTTTTGGTGTCACGTAACATCCTTTCCGTGTTATCCCAAAGGTGCACCCAACTACAATTGGGTGGGTTAAGCCTGGAGTTACTTCGCAATGGCCACCTATAATAGCTATTCCAAGCTTTTTTGCTGCTTCGTCCATTTGTTTGCAAATGATTTCAACGGTTTTTTCCTCAGCGTTCTCCGGAAGAAGTATGCACGAGGAGAGAAACTGAGGGTGAACGCCGAAAGTTGCAACATCATTGGCGTTCACGTTCACAGCGAGCCAACCTATCCTTTCCAACGCACCAGTGATCGGGTCAGTTGAAACGATTATGGAGGCATTGGCAACATCAATTACGGCACAATCCACACCAAGGGAGGGACCAACAACTAGTTCCTTTCTATTGGTGCCTAGATGTCTAAAAACTATTTTTTCAAGGATTTTAGCTGGAACTTTTCCTGGATTAAAGCTCAACCTTGTAAACCCCACTTAATGTTATCTTTGCTTCAAATATGGAAGTGCTCGCCAAACAACTTTAACGAGCGGTAGTGCTACAGTTGCGCCTATTACCATTTGCCCGATATTAACAGGGATTTCAGCAATAGCAACAACTTCGATATTAAATAACGGGCCTAAGAAGAACTGTTGATAAAGGAAATAGCCAAAGACCATTACGAAACCGCCAGTAATTACCGTGAACACAGTCCAACCGAACTCTGGATCAGCCAGAAAACCAACCGCAGTTATGGAAACAGCTACTATAATGCCGAGGTAAATCCAGAATTCGGCTGGAACGTAGAGCATGAAAGAGCCCAAACCTAAGGTAAGCTCTACCTCGCCGCTGTAATAGGAGGAGCCAACCCAGCCCAACAAGAAACCAGCTAGAACACCAAGAAGAAAGGTAGAAATCTTCCATAGAAAGCCAGAATTAATCTTAGGGTTTCTTCCTTTTAGTGCACCTACTACCGCTCCTTCACATGCCTTTATGGCTAATGTAGCCGGAGCGTAATGCGGATAGCCCAGTATCAAGTCAGCTACCATTGAACCAACTCCTCCGGCAAAAGCTCCAATGTAAGGTCCAAAAAGTAGTGCCGAGAGGAAAACCATAGATTCGCCTATGTTAAAGAACCCTTCAGTCGCTGGAACATATATGGAGAAGACTATGGTTGCGACACAGACAAGGGCTGTGAATACTGCTGTAACCGCTACTGAGAACGCTGATAGATTTTTTTCATTTATCATTTTCATCGGTTTAGTATAGTTACAACTATACTAATATCCTTTACGCTACCACATTTTACAAAAGAACCTTCAACTCTTCAATAGCACGTAGAACCCTATTGCCTCTTCGGGTTAATCGGAAAAACTTCTTTCCATTCTTTTCATAGGCAACTATCAAGCCTTTTCGACTTAACTCGTTGAGGTGCTGATAAACTGCACCGCGAGTCATTGTTTTTCCAAGTTTTTCCCAAAGAGCATAACCATAGGTTTCCTTACGGCTTATTATTCGAAGTATTTTTTCCTTAGTGCTTAATTCCAAGCCTACTATAGCTGTTTTCCTTTTTTTGGTTAGTGTTTGAAGTACATCAGTCGCCTTAAGCCCACTTCCAGTGATCAGGCATACAACAGTGTCTTCCTTTTGAATAATATTTCTGTTTACGAGCTTTTTTAAGGCTGCTATGGTAGCAGCGCTGGACGGTTCAGCGAAAATCCCTTCAAGTCGCGCTATTTCTTGTTCTGCGGCAAAAATTTCCTTATCTGAAACCGCTACAGCTTTTCCATTTGACTCATTTATGGCTTCTAAGGCAAGCTCCTTGTATAGCGGTTTCTCTACGAGTATAGCTAAAGCATGTGTAGAAGGTCTTTGATCCAGTTTCCCCTTTTTTTTACCTTTACTGTAAGCGTTTATTATTGGAGCACAGCCTCTTGATTGAACTCCTATCATTCTCGGAAGCTTCTGTACTTCTCCTATTTTTTGGAACTCTTTGAACCCCTTCCATATAGAATACATTGTTCCACCGCTCCCCATAGAAACTATATACCAATCAGGAACCCCAAACTGTTCTACGGTTTCATAGGCTATGGTTTTTTGGGCCTCCGTCACTAGCGGATTTAGTTCAGGTGTGGCTTGATACCATCCCGTTTCCTTTGCTAAGTTTTCAGCGTAAGTTATGGCTTCGTCAATTATCTCACCGTATTCTTCGATTACGGCATCGTAAATTAGCATTTGAGCCAGTTTACCCATGTCAACTAATTTCGGAACGATCACATGACATGTTAACCCTGACTTGGCGCTATAAGCGGCCAAGGAAGCACCCATATTACCTTGGGTTGCGCATATCAGAACATCGTAACCTTGATCTATAGCGTTCGAAACCATAAGCGCGGCGCTTCTATCCCTAAAAGAATTAGTCGGATTTCTAGTTTCATCTTTTAAGAAAAGGTTTTGAATCCCTATTTTTTTAGCTAGTCTCCCTGCCTTATGTAGCGGTGTGCCCCCCTCCCCAAAGGAAACGGTTTTTTCAACTTTTGGCATTAAAGGTTTATATCTCCAGAAAGTAAACTTCCCCTCGAAGCGTAAGTTTCGGATTTTTTTAAAGTCATAAGCATATTGGAGCATGCCACCACATTTTAGACACCTGTAGGTAATAGGATAAACCGGATATGTTGCTGAACACTCAATGCATTCAAGTTTTGTCAACGAAAGCGCACTCCATTTGAAATCTGTCCATATTATGCTTATAGCTTTTTCAAGATGCTATAATCCATATACTGACTTTTCTGAAGCATAGGCAAATATTCTAGAATAACCCAGCCTTGAAACTGTTTCTTTCGAAGTATATGGATAATTTCCGAAAAGTCGAGCACGCCCTTTGAATGAAAAATAGGTATGTGAAGCTGTTTATGGCTCTCACTATGGTTCGAAGCATGCATCACGTCAATTATGTGCATGTGTTCCTCTATTTCTCGTAAAACTTCTTTGTGTCCCCTCATATGAGCAGTGTCGTAACACATTCCGAATACTTCTGAAAACCTCATGACAAATTGAACGATTTCACTTGCACCAACGAGGAAACGTTTCTCGCCCAAAAAAGTTTCCCAACAAAGCTTGACATCATAGAAATGAGCAAGAGCGGCAACATCCTCTTCTAGGAAAGATTTAACTATCGCAAGTGGTGAGCGAGAAGGATGCACAACTAGTAATGGGCAATCAAGAGTAAGAGACATTTCAAAAGCTTTCTTTAAAATCTCAAGGCTTAGAGTATGATTATGTAAGTGGAAGCTGGGCAAATGTATTACTACAACTTTAACCCATCGTGCATCCATGATTTGACGGCAGACCCACTTATGGTTAAGTTTCAAGAAATGTCTAGGATTATGGAACGCTAGTTCTATATCTCCTAAATCTTTCAGGTGTATTTCATGGAAACGTCGTGGATCATCTTCTGGAAAGGCGTATCGTTGAGCAACCTTTATGCCCATTAAAAGTCCTTCTCTGATGTTTTTTCGACTAACTCTTTAGTGTTTAATGTAGTTAATGCATGGATGCCTAACACTTGTTGAGCTAGGAAACCGATGAAAAATCTAACCCAAACAGTTAAAACGCGTATAAGAATTGTAGCTGTGATACAAAGTTTCAAGTTATATCCGCTTAAAAGATAAAAAAGGGTTGACATAGTGATTTCAGGCAACCCTACTTCAAAAGGTACGCCCAATGGGATTGCTTTTATAGCTACCAAAAGTGCTGAAGTCACCATAATAATGCTCCAAGAAATTTGATATCCTAAGGAGAGAAAGACAAAATAAAATACAATAAGGTTAAAAAACCACGCCAAAAGGGAAGTTATTACTGGTGGCAAAAGTGATTTCGGATTCGCCCCGTACGCTTTTATGGCCTGATGAAACATTCTTGTAGCTTCTAACGCTTTTGATTTCAGTTCTTGAAACTTCCACCTTCCTCGTGTAATATAATCTGCGAATCTTACTACAGCATTAACCATCCGTAGCGTCCATGTTTCCTTTATGCAGAAAAGTATCAAAACAACCAGCGAAACTGCTGTTCCAACAGTCACGAGAATCACGAGATTCAGAAGAAAGCCAACTAACAATTGGTTTAGAAATAACGTTAGGGCTCCCAAAACTAATGTTAGAGTGGTTATTAGCATACCCAAAATTCTCTGCGCCACTAGAGAGGCAACAACCTTTCCGGTTTCTTCTTTGTGATTCTTTGCCATTAGATACGTTTTAGATATTTCTCCACTGACAGCCTCAGCTGGGATAAGTAAGTCAACAAAGAGACCTATCCAAACGAAAAGAAAAGTTTTCCTAAATCTGGTTTTTATCGAAAGCGGAAGAAGCAAAAAATGCCAGCTTAAAGCAAAAAAAAGAACTTCTAAAATTGACGCTGTTAGAGCTACTATGTAAAAATGTAAGTTTGTTCGTTGTATTTCTCCTAAGATTTTAGGAATGTCAACATTGAATACGTAAATGTAAGTTAGGAAAGCAACTATTCCAATTAGGAGCAGTCCAACGGTTCTCAGTGAACGCCAAATCTTGGAACTCATTTTAGGACGTCCGTAAATTTTCAAAATTCCGGTGCTGGTTTTCCAAGTTTCCTGTCTAGACAGGCTTTAACAAATCCATAATATTCCGGGTCGGGTTTTCCCGGGCGACTCTTGAATTCTCCATGGAACTGTGATGCAAAGAAGAAATAATGGTTAGGAAATTCTAAGATTTCCATTCTGCGACCATCAGGGCTTGTGCCAGAGAAAACTAACCCTTGACTTTCCATTGTTTGGAGGTAGTCCACGTTTACCTCGAAACGATGCCGATGTCTCTCGTAGATTTCTTCAGCCTTGTAAAGCTTATGAGCCAAGGTTCCTGGTTTTATAATCACTTTGTGAGCGCCAAGCCTCATAGTTGCGCCTTTATACTCAATATGCTTTTGTTCAGGCATCAAATCGATTACAGGATGAGGAGTTTCGGGATCTATTTCCGTACTGTTAGCATTATTTAGATTGCATATATTTCTGGCGAATTCGACAACAGCAAGTTGAAAACCAAAGCAAATGCCTAGAAATGGTATGTTATTTTGGCGGGCGAATTGAATCGCCATTATTTTCCCTTCAGTCCCTCTCTTGCCAAACCCATAGGGAACGAATACACCATCGAAATTTTTGAGTAGGCTCAATTCCTTCGAGTTTTGTTCGAACCGTTCAGCTTCGATGTATTCAATTATTATGCGAGTTTGGCATAGAGCCCCCCCATGCCGTAAGGCTTCACTCATACTTACATAACTGTCAGCTAAGCCAGCATATTTGCCGACCAATGCAATTTTTATTTCATGTCTTGGATTTAGAACGGCATCAACAAATCGTTTCCATTCATCCATATTAGGCGGGGTCTTTGAAAGTTTTAATCTTTCGCATATGTAATCACCCATTCTTTGCTCGTCAAGAATTAGTGGTACTTGATAAATTGTCTGAACAGTGTAGGAGCAGAATACAGCCTCTCGAGGGATGGTTCCAAACAACGATATTTTTCGAAGAGCTTCGGAGTCAATCATCTTTTCACATCTTGCCACGATTATGTCGGGTTGAATTCCTATCCTTCGTAGCTCGTTTACGCTGTGTTGAAGGGGTTTGGTTTTCATTTCTCCTGTGACATCTAAAATTGGTACAAGAGCAACATGTACGTATAATGTGTTTTCATAGCCTTCTTCCAACCGCATTTGCCGAATTGCCTCGAGAAAAGGCAGTCCTTCAATGTCGCCAACAGTTCCGCCACATTCGGTTAAAACTACATCTACGTTCGATTGTTTTGCTACCTTTCGAATACGGCTTTTAATTTCATTTGTGACATGAGGGACTATTTGGACGCATCTACCAAGAAAACTTCCTCTCCGTTCCTTTTCAATTATAGCCTGATAAACTTGTCCTGTGGTTATGTTGTTTTCTTTGGAAAGATTGATGTTCAGAAACCGTTCATACCAACCCAGATCAAGGTCAGTCTCGCCTCCATCGTCAGTGACGTAAACCTCTCCATGCATATAGGGGTTCATCGTCCCTGCATCGACATTCACGTATGGATCTATCTTTATGGCTGTAACTCGAAATCCTCTTGCTTGAAGCATTTTTCCGATGGAAGATGTTATTATACCCTTACCAACAGAACTTAAGACTCCACCAGTAACGAAAACGAACTTAACCACGCTTGCTTTCTCCTCCGCAACAAAACACTAAACTGTAAAGAAACTCTTTTAAATCCTTCCTAATTAAAAACGTAAAACCCCATTGTTCTGCTCATCTCTTCTATTTCGAAAACGTTCCAAAAGTTGCGAACAGCCTATAAACCTTTAGGGGGATTGTTAAACGCATTATTGCTCTTCTCATGGAATTATGGCAATTTTTATCTCTCTTTTTGAAGTTGTCAGAAGTTCGAATGCTTCTTGGAGTTGCTCTAAACGCATTTTTCGAGTAATTAAAGGTTTAACATCAACAGTTCTTGAGGCTATTAGCTGTAAAGCCTTCCTGAAATGTATAGGCGTGGTATGAAAAGTACCTAGGACCGTTACTTCGCCGTAGTGAAGTAAATCAGTGCTGATTCTTATCTCACTTCCCGGCGGGCATCCCCCAAATTCTAGGACGGTTCCGCCTTTTCTAACTATTCTTAGAGCTTGCTCCCAAGTGGAAGGTAATCCTACTGCCTCGATTACAACATCTGCCCCATAACCATTAGTTAGCTCCTTAACCCGTTTAACAGCATCTTCATTTCTGCCATTTATGGTTTCATCAGCTCCAAGTTCTTGGGCAAATTCAAGACGTTCCTCAACGAGGTCAATCATTAGAACTCTCTCAACACCTAACCGTTTAACCGTCAACAAATGTAAAAGCCCTATTGGCCCTGCACCTATTATAGCTACAGTATCGCCGAGCTTTACATTGGCTTCCTCTACGCCATGTAGCACACAAGCAAGAGGCTCAGTTAAGGCGGCTTCCTCGTAGGAAACATGTGCAGGGATCCGTTGAAGATTTACCCTGACCATCCTCGCTGGAACTTTTATGTATTCCGCATAGGCCCCCCATAGCCAAATCATGTTTTCACAGAGGTTAAACTTGCCTTTTTCGCACATTCTACAACGTAAACATGGTGCACTGTTTCCCGCGCGAATGCGCATCCCCTTTTCCAGCCAGTTTATGTTTGGATCGAGATCTACTATCTCACCTGCCCATTCATGTCCAAAAATCGTTGGAAGTTTTATCACCTGGCTAACATATCCTCGCTGGAAAATCTTTAGGTCAGTTCCACAAGTAGTAGCAGCACGTATCTTAACTAAGACCTCGTTTTGTTCTAAGCGTGGTATTGGCACTTTTTCTATCTTAAGGTTTTTCACTCCATAGAGCATAACTGCTTTCATGCTTGTTTCATGCAAAAGGCTTTCACCTAGAAGGATTTACATCTTGAATTTAGACGTCGTAGGGCTTCTTTTTCGTTTTCCCAGTAAAGCCTTTTTAAGGCTCGAGTTTTAGGCATCCAAATTGATTCCGCTATTTCGGTTTTCTGAAGCTTAATAGGTTGACTCGAGTCGGCTTTCACTAAGAAGCTAGAAACTATATGTTTAACTCCGCGAAACGTGAATTCATAATCATAAATTTTTTTGAGGATACTCACGTTTGTAAGTCCTGTCTCTTCGAAAATTTCTCTTTTAAGAGCTTCAACTTCGCTTTCGTTTCCTTCAATTCCGCCTTTTAAAAGTCTCCAATAGAAACGACGGTTTCGTCTATCTCTCTTCTTAACAAGCAAGACTATATCCTCCCCATCTATGACATCAAAGATAACCCCTTGAACTTCCCGTCTAACCCTCATCCGTATAACTCCCCTTAAATGCGCTACTCTATTTCACTGGTTGAGTATAACTATTTTTAGGCACCTTTTACTCTCAGTTGCAAGTCTGAAAGCCTCACTTATCTGATTCAATGGAAAACGGTGAGTTATCAATGCCTCAACATCTATTTTTTTATTCACAATTAATTGAAGAGCTTTTCTCGTTTCGATGTGGGATGTGGAATACGACGGAATTAATTTTATCTCCGAGAAAAACAATCTTTTCGGACTTATTTTCAAGCTTTCATCGGGTCTTGTAGCTGCGAACACGCAAAGGGTTCCACCTCTTCTAAGAATCTTCATGGCTTCAGAATAAGCCTCGATACTAGGCGCCGTAACCACAGCAAAATCTACACCAAGCCTATTTGTGCTCGCCATCACAATTTCCGCAAAATCTTCCTCACCAACATTCACAACCACATCAGCACCAAGCTTCTTTGCCACACGTAGCCTATAATCAACCAAATCCGCTACAAAAATCATGGAAACGCCGAAAAATTTTGAGAGCATAACATGGATTATCCCAGCCGATCCAGCGCCGATAACCGCTAGTGTATCCCCTGTTCTAATGTTGCATTTAGACAACGCGCGCAAGCAACAGGCAACGGGCTCTATAAGTGTAGCTTCGTCGAAAGAGAGGTTTTTCGGGATTTTTAATGTATCAAGTTTAAGGTTAGATGATGGAACCTTAAAGTATTCAGCGAAACCTCCAGGTTCAATGTTGGTTTTTGTGAACTGTTCACAAAGGGTGTAGTCTTGATGCGTACAATAATGACACTTTAAACATGCTACATGATGATGAACAAAAACATGTTCACCTACATGGAACTCCTCAACATCCTTCCCAGCTTCCACAATTATTCCAGCTGGCTCATGTCCAAGAACTACTGGAGCCTTACGCTTTTGATACCAATCCATCAGGTCAGAACCGCAAATTCCACAAGCCTTCATCTCCACTAAGACTTCATCTGACCCTATTTTTGGAACTGGAATTTTTTCAATTCTAATGTCTCTTTTATCGTAGTAAACAGCGGCTTTCATTTTAACTCAACCTTTTTTATTGAAGTCACTTATTTTTAAACAATGTCTACTGGGGCACAAATTAATGGAGCGAAAAAGAGGATGTATGTCGCGAGGATGAAGGATGTGGAAGAGATTGAGCTGGCGCATGAAGGCGCTAAAGGAGTGAAGGTTAAATATCTACTACATAAAGGAATTGGCGCTAAACATTTAGAACTTAGACTTTTCACAATCGAAGTTGGAGGATATACGCCGCTTGAAAGACATGAACATGAACACGAAGTCTTCATTTTACATGGAAAAGCTTTGGTTAAAGGTGGAGAAGTAGAAATGGTGGTCAACGCCGGAGATGCAATTTTTATTCCATCAAATGAGGAACATCAATTCCGAAACATAGGCGAGGAAAAAGTCGAATTTTTGTGCACTAAACAAACTTTGCATCTTTGACTTCTCCATTGATTATTTATATAACTTTGGCGGAAATAAAAAAGGTAGGCGATGCAGATGAGAATTGATAGGGATGAGTTGATAGGCATATTAATTCTAAGCCTAGGCATGGTTTTCCTCATATTGACATTCTACATGGCTTTCCTCTTCCTCATTCAAGAACTCAACATAATAACCCACTCCGATCTCGTCAAGTCCCTAGGCGAAATACTTGGACCTATAGCTGAAGCTATCATACGAATTATGTTCTTAGGCATAATGGGATGGATAGGTTCCCTAACAACCGTTCGTGGAATGCAATTTCTTCGGATAAAAAAATCTCCAGAAGTCAAGTCTGTTCCACAACCTCCATCAATACAAGCCCCGCCAGAATTAGAGACTCCACGCTCAAGAAAAGAAGAAGCAAGGAAAACCTAGTGTCTTACGGACTAACTAGAAACGTAAGCTTGGAAGGGAAGTTTAGTGAAGTACGTAATTAGGGCTCTAGGCTGGCTTAGCAGGCTTATATGGATAGCGGTTATACTTTTACCAATAACTTTTGGGCTTTCCATGGAAAAGCTTTTTCAGCCTGACATAATAGGCTTCGGTGAAATCACAACAAGCTTCTCTAATGGAAAAGTTCGTATTTCTATGCCTTTCTATATCAACAACACTGGATATTATGATCTCTCAGACGTGAATCTAACAACTGTTCTAAAAGATTCAGAAGGTAGAATCATTGCACAAGGCGAAACTCTTCTTCCACTCATAGTGGCTGGAAATAGGATAGATGCGTTTCACGACGTTTACGTTAGTCTAGACAAGCTTACCGAGGACATGGAATACCTTCTTCTCAACGATACAATGCTAGATTTAAATGCTTCCTTCTCACTGCGATTTGCCTACATTCTAAAAGTAAGCCTACACACAAACTTAACAATCCCATGGGGCGCGCCTCTCCACAATCTAACAATTTCTAAATTAACATATGACCTAATCAAAGGAGAGTTAACTCTATATGCTTCCTTCGAAAACCATTCACCCCTCACGCTTGAAGGAAACCTCCAAGTCATAATCTATAACAACAGGAGCGAAACCATTGGCGACCAATCCATATCTGTGAAAGCAAGTTCGGGAGAACTCTTCCTAAGCGAAATAAAAATACCTGTAGAGTTTTCAAAAATAACTCAAAATGGGTATGTTCTCCTCTATTTCGGAGCAGAGGAATTCACAACTGGACCAGTAAAAAAGGAGTGGCGCCTTAGTGGGTGAAGTCGAAATAACGGAGTGTAAAAATGTTATAAAGAAACTGATTCCAAGAGTTCTGAAGGCTGTCTTTTGGTGCCTCTTGATAGGGGTAGGCCTTTTGCTACTTAAACAGTTTTTATCTCTTTTCTTTTTCAACTTTTATCCTGAATCTCAAAAATTATTCGAAATTTTCGCTTGGACAATCGTATTCTTCGCTTTTCTAATCAAACTCTCCGAAGGAACAATCTTTAAGTATGCCTTTATGATTGGGAGAAGCTTCTTTTTAATTCTATACTTTATTTACGCAACTAATGGCGGAGTATTAACCGTTGAGGCATCAGAATTTTTCCAAGCTACAGGTATGCATATTCAATTGGAGTTCACCCCACTTGTTGTTCTGCTGGTGCTTAGTTCCCTCTTAACAATGGTTAAAGACGTAGTGGCAGCAGTAAACTTCTTAAACGAAACCTCAGCTTAGCGAAATGCTTCATAAAAGCTCAGGTTTTTCTAAATAATACTTGATTTTTTGCAGAAACTGTGCTGCTGGTGCACCGTCTATTATTCTGTGGTCAAAGGACAAGCTTAGAATCATAACAGGTTTAACCTCAATCTTTCCTTCAGTAATTGTTGGTTTACTGGATATTTTTCCAACTCCTAAAATTGCGGCTTCAGGTGGATTGATTATAGGTGTAAAGCAGAGCACCTCATACATCCCCAAGTTAGTTATGGTAAAGGTTCCGCCTGTTATGTCCTCCTTATCCAGCTTTCCCGTTCTTGCCTTTTCTAGAAGGGTCTTTAATGTGGAAGAAATTTCTGTTAGAGATTTTTTGTCTGCGTTACGAATTACCGGCACTACTAAGCCTTGTTCAGTTGCTACCGCCACACCCACATTCACATCTTCAAAAATTTTTATCTTATTTTCCTCGAATGTGGAGTTCAGCATTGGGTGTTCCCGTAATGCCTTAGCAACAGCGCTGACAAGAATTTCGGTATAAGATAAGCCAGACTTCTCCTTGAATTCGACAGTTTTGGTCATGTCAACTTCCATCATTAACGTGGAATGCGGTGCCACTTTAAAGCTTTGAGCCACTCGTTCTGCGCTTGTCTTTCTCACTCCAGTAAGCAGAACAGTTTCTCTAACCTTAGGTAATAATCCTGAAACTTGTTCAATGAACCGTTGAACATCGGCTTCAACAATCCGTCCTTCTGGGCCTGTTCCAACAACTTGCAATAGGTCTATACCATATTCTCTTGCTAATCGCTTGGCTGCTGGTGAGGCACGGACGCGTTTTTCTACCTTTTCCGGTTTTTCCATCCTAACAGCTTGTTCACTGGCAGGTAATGGAGTAATTTCAGTTAAAAGTTCTCCCTCGGAAAACTCTTCTTCTGGGGCAGTTATTATTGCTAGAACTGCGTTTACTGGAGCATCCATTCCATCTGGCACAAGTATTTTTCGTATGATCCCTGAGGCTGGTGCTTCAACATCATAAGTGACTTTTTCAGATAGTACCTCGACAATGGGTTCACCTTTTGTCACCGTCTCTCCCTCACGCTTATACCATTGAATAACCGTTCCTTCCTTCATTGTTAAGCTGAGTCTAGGCATGAAAACTTTGGTTACCATACTAAACTATCTCCTTTACCGCTCTTATTATTCGATTCTCATCTGGGATCACGAAATTTTCCAACGGTGGGCTAAAAGGTATGGGTGTGTCCATAGCTGCTACACGTTTTATAGGCGCATCCAAATAGTCTATGGCTTCTTCAGCTATTATCGCGGATATTTCAGCTGTTACCCCAGCAGTTTTACAATCCTCTGAAACCACAACTACCCGTCCAGTCTTCTTAACAGATTCAATTATCGTCTTCTTATCTAAGGGGACTAAGGTTCGAGGGTCAACTACTTCGACGTTTATTCCCTCCTCTTTTTCAAGAGTTTTTGCAGCGTTTAATGCCTTATGAACCATGTATAAGGTGGCAACAATCGTAATATCTGTTCCCTCACGTCTGATGGTTGCCGTTCCAAAAGGTATCATGTAATCTTCCTCTGGAACTTCACCTTCTACGGGATAAAGCAGTTTGTGTTCACAGAAAACCACGGGATTTTCAGATCTTATGGCAGTTTTTAGCAATCCTTTTGCATCATAAGGCGTGGAAGGCGCAGCTACATGTAAGCCGGGAACGTGCATGAACCATGCTTCTAGACTTTGTGAATGGTGAGCAGCTATATTAACGCCTCCGCCAAAGGGTGTTCTTATCACGAGTGGAACGCTTATTTGTCCACCAAACATATAGCGTAGTTTTGCGGCTTGATTCGCTATTTGATCCATTGCAAGGGCTGTTAAATCGCCAAACATGATTTCAGCTACGGGGCGCATTCCAGTTATGGCTGCGCCTATGGCTACCCCTATAATAGCTGATTCTGAAATAGGTGTATCCCGAACTCGTTCTTCGCCAAATTCTTCAGCTAATCCCTTAGTGACCTTGAAGGCTCCCCCCCAGTATCTGCCAATATCTTCGCCTAAAAGGAATACTCGCTCGTCTCGAAGCATTTCCTCCCGCAGTGCTTCACGTAATGCATCCCGATAACTTATTCGCCGCATGATTTAACTTCCATCCTACGCGTAAACATCCTCTAAGGCTTCTTCAGGTGAGGGATAAGGACTTTCTAATGCGAACTTTACAGCTTCCTCAACTTCAGCTATAACGGCCCGTTCGATTTCACCTTTTTCATCTTCGGTTAGAACATTCATTTCAAAAAGCCTATCTTGGAAACGCTTGATAGGATCTTTCTTCAACCATTCCTCAACTTCTTCTTTCGGTCGATATTTGGCAGGATCCATTCGTGAATGTCCCTTATGTCTATAAGTTTTACATTCTATAAGCGTTGGACCTTCGCCTTTTCTTGCTCGTTCAACAGCCTCTCTCGCTGTTTGGTAGACGGCTAAAACATCGTTTCCATCTATAGTTGTTCCCACCATGCCATAGGCAGCGGCTCTATCAGCTATGTTTTCGATGAGCATTACGCGGGACTGGCTTGTTCCCATCGCGTATAGGTTGTTTTCGCATACGAACAAGATTGGAAGTTTCCAGATGGCCGCCATATTTAATGATTCATGAAAAGTTCCTTGATTTGAAGCTCCATCACCGAAGAAACACGCAACCACTTGACTGGTTTTCTGCAGTTTTACAGATAACGCAGCTCCTGTGGCTATTGGAAGTCCAGCACCTACAACAGCTGTGGCGCCCAGCATACCTATGCTGAAGTCGGCTATGTGCATGGAGCCACCCTTACCTTTACAATATCCAGTTTTTCTACCCAAAATTTCCGCCATAACTCGTTTTAAATCAGCGCCCTTTGCTATGCAATGTCCATGTCCTCGATGTGTACTTGTTATATAATCTTCCTTTCTTAGCGCCGAGCATACGCCCACCGCCACCGCCTCTTGTCCAGCGTAAAGATGAATAGTTCCCGGAACCAAGTTTTGTCCATAAAGCTCGAAAACTTTCTCTTCGAAATATCGTATTTCCAACATTTTCCGGTACATTTCCACTAATTTCTCACGTGATACATCAATCATCGTACTACCCCATTTAGAATAGGTCATGTCTGTTCTTCTGAAGAGGCATATTGATATAGAAAAGTTGCTATGGATTTCTCGTTTTCTCTCAATCCCTCTACTGTGATGTATTCATTTGGTGAGTGAGCTCTACTTCCATGTCCCAATCCACCTATGACAAAAGGAAGATTTAATGGCGGCTGATTAAATATGTAAAATGGAGCAGAACCGCCAATCCGCGGCCAAATTTCAGGTTCATAGCCATGTAACCTGTATGTTTTAATCATTGCTTGGACCACGCTTTCTTCTACTGAAACCTGTGCCCACGGATAGCAATCATGGATTTCTATTTTTATATCGGAAAATCCTTGGTTTTCTAAGTGTGTTTTGAGCTTCTTAATGATTTCATCTGTTTGCATATTTGGAACCAGTCGAATATCCACTTTTGCTTTCGCTTCATGAGGAAGCACTGTTTTTGTCCCAAGTCCTGTGTATCCAGCGGTTATTCCGTCTATGTTTATAGTAGGCGAACATAAGTACTGCCTAACGAGTTCAGCTCCATGAAGGTTTCTGTAAAAGCGTAAGACCTCAATTTCCTGCTTTATCGTTTCTTCGTCAAAAGTTTCGGCAAGTTTAACAATCAATGCTTCTTCTTCAGCGGTTGGTGAACTAACATTCTCATAAAAGCCTTCAATGCAAATTTTTCCGTCCAAGGTTCTCATACTGTTCAACGCCCACAAAAGCCGCCAAACCGGGCTTTCTACCCAGGCAGCATTTGAGGAATGTATTGCCCGTTTTGTCGGCCCTCCCCACTCTCCTCCTCGGCAAGTTAGTTCCAAGTATATTATACCCTTGACTCCAAGGAACATGACTACTTTCCCTTTTGGGTCTTGTGCAGGTAATGGGAAAAAAACAGCGTTTGCCCGGGAAAGCTCCTTCACGTGCTTCTCCACAAATTCCGGTAAGTGAATACTTCCAAGCTCTTCTTCACCCTCAATAACAAATACTAGGTTCACCGGAAGCTTGCCTTCTACCTCTAAGATTGTTTTACAAGAATTAAAGAACGCCCTTAATGGCGCCTTAGTGTTTATAGCTCCTCGGCTTACTAAGCATTTGCCAAAAGGCTGCATGTCTACAATTTCGCCACTAAACGGCGGAACAATCCACATATCTTTCTCTTCTTCAACTGGCTGAACATCATACATCCCGTAAATAATTAGCGTTTTAGGCATGTCAAAAAAAAGCTCGCCATATACCACTGGCCATCCACGTGTAGAAACTATTTGGGCTTTTCCGCCAAGCTCTTCGATGAAACTTCGAGTTTTTTCGGCTGTTTCCTTCATTCCAGTTCCATCTGCGGAAATGCTAGGCTGTCGAATATATTCTTGAATCAGCTGTAGATGCTGGTCAAAGTCTTCATCTATTTTTCTGTGAATCCTTCGTACTTTTTCAGTAAGTTGCATTTTAACACCTTTTTAGTAAGTTAGCTGTATAGCTGTTAAAGATTTTGATGTTGTAAAACGGTTTATTATTGGAAATTCATAAATTAAATGATGTGGTTCTACATGATGACTTCCCAGTGATGATATCATGCTGTTCAAGAAGAAAGCTTTGACATCATTTTTTCTTATTTTGCTGTTAGTTTCATTTTTTCCATTAAGATGCGATGGGCGCTTAAATATTGGCGAAACAACAGAATTTCTTAAATATGAAGTTCGTGGCGCCTTTATCGCAAACATAACCCATAACATACAGTTGTACAACACCGGAAAACGTGGCGTAACCCGAGGAGAATTATATGTTCCTCTCATCCGCAATGTAACTGCCCGCCATCTAGCACTTATCACAGATATTTCCTCATCCTTTGGAGATCCGAAAATCCTAGAAGACTCTTATGGAAACCTTTACGCTTGGTGGAACGATATAGTTATCAAACCTGGTGAAACTTTCACTGTTGAGATTCAGTATTGTACACTTTCATTTAGCGTTCGGTTCCAAATAGATTCTAGCCTAGTTAAGCCTTATGATACCGAATCAATGGTATATAGGCTTTATACTCGGCCAGAAGAATACGTAGAATCTAACCATCCAGTCATTGTTTCAACTGCCAAAACTGTGATTGATGGTTTAGACAAAACGGACTATCATAGCATGGTAAAAGAAATCTACAATTTCGTAGTCAACCACTTAAATTATCAACTTCAACCAGAAGAAAAAGGCGCATTGTGGGCACTTGAAAATAAGCAAGGCGATTGTTCTGAATATTCATATCTCTTTGTTGCTCTTTGCAGAGCCATCGGCATTCCAGCACGAATTCAAGCTGGCTTCGCGTTTTCCAATTACGAAGAAGAAACAGAGAATGGACACATGTGGGCAGAATATTATCTCGAAGGCTACGGCTGGATTCCCGTGGATGGAAGTTGGCATTTTTTCGACGAAATTGACGCTAAGCACTTCAGTTCCCTTCAGACCATACCAGAATACATGTCTTACGCTAACTATAAATTGAATTATACGGGTAATCCACCTAAAGATGAACATTTAGTAAGCATTTCCAGAACATCAATAACGACCATGGAAAATTTCAGTTTGGCTAAAACCCTTTTTCAAGCGATTTTAGAAATAGAAGAGGCGGAAATTGCTCTTTTGTTATCAAAAATTATCGGAGCCTGGCTTCTGTTCCCTTACGAATATCGCCGAGTTGAAGAGAACTTTGTGGACGGGGAGCTTCTCTTACAAAACGCTATAGATTCTTGGAGTGAGTCCTTAACCACACAGGCCTGGAAGAAAATAAGAGGAGTTGTGGAAGCTGCTAACAATCTAATTTTTAATGTCATGGCTGTTTATGTAGGCGGCTTCTTGCTTCTAATGATAGTCCTCATCGTGGTGATATTAAAACGGGGAAGAAGATTCTCCGAAGAAAGAATATTGAGAACACGGGTTTAAGTTGAAGGCGTGAATTATTTTCTCTGCAAGTAAGGTTGCCGCCATTTTTTGAGCTTCAACTGTTTGAGCGCCAATATGGGGAGTGCATATAACGTTCGGAAGCCTAAGCAAATCATAATTCGTAGGCGGCTCCGTTTCAAAAACATCTAAAGCGGCGCCTCTCAATTTTCCCCTTTTCAATGCTTGGTATAAAGCTTCTTCGTCTACTATCTGCCCTCTTGAGGTGTTTATTATGAACGCCCCGTCCTTCATAAGTGATATTTCCCTTTCACTTATCATATGACGCGTTTGTGGAGTCAATGGTATGTGTATAGTTATTATGTCGCTTCTTCGAAGAAGCTCTTCCAATGAGATGAATTCAGCATCTAACTCTTTCAAAAGTTCCGGAGGCGGCGGAGTGCGTTTGGTTATCAAGATTTTCATTCCAAAAGCTTTAGCTAACCTTGCAACCTTTTCACCTATGTTTCCCAATCCAAGAACCCCCAAGGTTTTTCCATGAAGTTGCCATCCGACAAGTTTCTTCTTGAGCCATTTTCCTTCTTTCATAGTTTTGTCAGCAAATGGTATTCGCCGTGCCAAAGAGAGAATCAACCCTAATGTCAATTCGGCCACAGCATAGGCTGGAGCCTCCGGAGTATTTAAAACCCTTATTCCTCTTTCTTTCGCAGCGTCCAAGTCAATGTTGTCAAGTCCAACTCCAGCTCTACCTATAATCCTCAGCCTTTCACCTTTTTCAATAATTTTCCGAGTAACTTTAGTTCGGCTTCGAACTACTAAAACTTCATAATTAGATACAGCTTCTTCTAGTTCTTCAGCCGAAATTCCAGTTTTCATATCCACCTCAAATCCAGCTTCGCGAAGCTTTCTAATTCCATCTTCATGAACAGGGTCGCATACTAGAACACGTGGTTTTAAACTCATTTTTTATAACTCTCTCCAAAGGGAGTTTCGAGGGTATACTTGTTTAACTTTGTTCCTTCTTAAAGCTTACTTGTTTAACTATCCTTTTGCATAACTGGATAAACCTTTTATTTGATTGCCAAAAATAAAGGTTCAAGTATCTGCCAGAAGGAACATGAACATGTTGGGGGCTTTCATTAAAGTCTTGTTATATACGGATTTAGCCACTGGTGGATGGTGGGAAAGGATACCATCCGAATTCCGAATACTCTTTACGCTTATTAATTTCCTTTTCAACTTAGCGATAATGAGTGGCTTCCTTTACATTGCTGGACGTCTTGTAGTAGGTAAGAAAAGAGCGACTTATACTGATGCCTTCGTAATCGCCTTATTAGGCACCATATTTGAATCCGCATGTTTTCTCTTTATTCCCTGGCGAATAATTGCGCTGCTACTGTCCATCATAATTTGGCTTGCTTTAATAAAGAACTTCTATGAAACCGGATGGCTTGGGTCAATGGCAGTGGCTATACTGGCTGTGCTACTATTCCTAATAATCAGCCTCATACTAGCTATAGCATTCGCAATCGTCGAAGTAATCCTTGAACGCTGGCTGTTTTTATTGATGTTTCAGAGCTAAAACTCCAAGAAATCCACATAGAAGTTTCATCCATAAAATTTTTTATATACAATTTCATAATAATGAAGTAACAAATAATTGGCGAGAAAGGGCTTTTTGGAATCCCTCCTTTATTTTTGGGATAAAAAGAGCCGTCTTGTCAATGTTTAAAATTTCAAACCATAGGTGAAAGGTCACGGGAATTAAAACAACTAAAATAATCACGACAATGTTGATGGTATTCAGCATTGTAGCAACTTCCGTATGGACACCAAATTTAACTGTTAAAGCTAAAGCTTCTAATACAACCCCTAATTTCTTCAAGGACCTGGGGAACTCATCTAAGGATGTTTTGATTATTAACGATCTACATAAATATGCTTATTTTGGATGGTATAGAACATCCCAAATGCCCTCAACTGGGTGGGACTTGTTTAACGGAACCTTACTTTGGGCGATTAGTTACATGTTTCCGAATGAAACAAAAATTGCCCTCTTTACTTATGATGGGTCTCTTGATCCAATCAGCGATCCTGACGGGAAAGCTGTTTATGACAAATTAGTCGCATGGGGGTATGCAGAAACAAACATAACCGTACATCCCCAAAGCGACATCGCGACATTGACTAGTGCATACTACAGTTCTTTCGATCTTGTAATTTATGCTTGGAATGCTCCCTATGATTCCACTAACGTCGTTAACTCAAGCATTCCGTTCATAACCTTTGCTGCTGGGCAAACTGATGAGATGGGAATAGGCTCTGGCAACACAACCATGTATTCCTATAACGAGACCTTCTATGTTACCAACAACAACTATTATCCAACTGAGAATTACCCATTGGGACCGCTATCTTTTGAATCTAGTATAGAATTTGAAACCACAGAGGCTACAAGCGCCGGAAAAGTCCTTGTTAAAGCTGAGGTTACGTCAATTGGCCCTCAAGTCGAAATGTCATTAAACCAACACATCTTAGTTTTACCCGACGGCGGCGCTGAAATGGCGTTCGCGATCATTATTCCTGACTCTCCCTTAGCTGAAATGTACAGAGAAGCCTTTTTCGCTAATATTTCAACTCTTGAGCCAGGAGTGCAGTATACTATACCTGAAAACAAGACAGTGCAAAGCACAGTCGAGATAGAGGAGGATATTAAAGATACGTCCCTAGTGGGCGACATAAGTAGCGACGGGAAAACCGATATATTAGACATTGCGACGATTGCCATGGCGTTTGGTTCCTATCTAGGGTCCGAACGATGGAACGCGGAACTCGACATCAACTGGGATGGCAAAATCGATATAATCGATGTTGCAACAGCCGCAATAAACTTCGGTATGTCTCATGCAAACACTGGAACCCTACATGTAACAGGATACTATAACGGCACCGCAGTAAATTGTACAAACGTGTACTACCAAGGACCAAGGTCTTCAACTCCCATAAATATATCGGAAAGCGGATATACATGGCCATATATCCCCCCCGGAATCTACACTGTTTATGGAACATTCAATGAGACTCAAAGCAGCGTCACGGTTAACGTTACAAAGCAAAAAACAAGCTATGCACAACTAAATTTTGGAGGCGCACCGCCACCACCGCCACAAACAAATCAGGAACCTGTTAAAGAACTATTCCATCAGGGAATAATAATCGAACAACTAGCTCTCTTAGGCTTTGGAGTGGATATAACGGACTCTAGAATAACATTATGGGATCTAAATAACGAAACTAAAATCTCATTAACAGGGTTCTCCCCCCAACTCGCCCAACCTATTGATGTATCCTCATGGCGAATTAACATTGGACCTTGGGACGACAATGCAACGGATACAGCAGCTGACTTCACATTTACAAAGATTCAATTTATGCAACAAATGCTTCGGTCGTTTCTTGGTGACCAAGTTTTTCTGTTCAATTGGCAAATGGAAATTGAGTTACCTCCAGAAGCTAGTCTTCTAAACGAATACGAACTTATTGGATTAAATTGGACAATTGACTTCGGCGGAGGAACTATCATGCAAGCCAATGTAACATTAGATTTACAAAGAGTCATTGTAAACGAAAGACTGATAGTTACTGAACAGAACATTACCGCCCCTGAAGATTATCTAACGACGGCTTTCTCTCAATATAAAGTGTTCAAAATCGACTATTCCCTTCCCGGCCCCCTAAGCCAAATTGTTAGAGAAAAGATTCAAAAATCAGATGGCGATTGGTCAAGGACATGGACATGGACTATATCACCTGGCAGATATGTAAAAACGTGGTCTTATGGCTCATTAACCGCAACCGTAAGGGCGACCCCCACACTAACCACAAAATGGTACGTTGGGTGGAAATTCAAATGGTCCTGGTCCGGTTCCAGACTTGAATGGTTTAAAACATGGATGAAAATAACTCCATCCATAAAGGTTGAAGCCTCAGTAACTGCCACAGCTAGTTATAGTAAAACATGGTCGCATACCTTTTACACATGGTCTCGAAGGTTTTCCTTCTGGATAGGACCAGTATTTGTATGGACAAAGCTCAAACTGAAAGTTACAGGAAGTATCACTGTAAACGCATATGGGCAAGTATCAATCTCAACTTGGGCTAGGGCTTATGCATATTTCAAGGCAGGCGTCAAGTGGACAAGAAGCTCTGGGTGGAGTTTGATAAGAGAACACGGCTGGGGCGCCAATCGAGGTGGACCCACCATATCTGCTTCAGCATATCTCAAAGTAACCCCAAAAGCTAAACTGCGGATTTCCTTCCTATTCTATGATGTTGCTGGACCATTTGTTGAGGGCATACCTTACGCGCCTATAACGATAAACATTTACCCAACTAGGACATGGTCTATTAAGCTTAAGTTCAAAATCAAAGCAGGAGTCACATTTGCCGGATGGTTAAAAAACATAATAGGATTGCGTGATTATTCAAGAACACTTTATGACTGGACACTTAAGTCTTGGAACGGAAATTGGTAGTAGTCCATTCACAGTTTAACTTTCCTCTGAAAACTTACGGGCTCTAATTTAATAAATGAGGACAACTAATTCTCATAAGGTGAATCCTTTGAAACCCGCTGTTTTGATAATTGATATGCTTAACGATTTTGTAACCGGAGCTCTAAAATGTGAGCGCGCTATAAGGATAATCCCTAACATCAAACAGCTAATTGAAACCGCACGAAAACGGGAAGTTCCGGTTATTTACACAAACGATACTCACCTGCATAAAGTAGACAAGGAATTTCAAATATGGCCGCCACATGCTGTTTCTGGCACTTGGGGTGGTGAAGTGATCGACGAGCTTAAACCAGCTGAAACCGACTATGTTATACATAAACGACGATATAGCGCCTTTTTCGCAACTAGTTTAGATCTCCTCCTCAGAGAGCTAGAGGTAGATACCCTAATATTAACAGGCTTAGTAACGAATGTTTGCATCCAACACACAGCTGCCGACGCCTTTTTCCTAGGCTACAAAATACTCGCTCCTGAAGACTGCATAGCCGCTGTAAATGAGGAAATCCACAAAAATGCGCTAAATTATATGAAAACGTTTTATGGATGCAAAATCACAAACTTAAACGAAACTTTGGACCTACTAGGTCAAACTTAAACGGAGCCATGAACAGAATGCGAAAGTTCTATTCAGCTATAGATGAGGAAATAAAACAAGCCCAAACTACTGACATATACTTTGTAAGAACCAAGCAAATAATTGAAGCAAAGGGACTAAGTAAAATCCCAGTGATCGCAGAGGTCACACCTGGCAAACTCCCTAAAAACTGGGACTGGGGAATCCTCTGCGGAATAGAAGAAGAAGCTCAACTGCTAGAAGGCTTGCCTATAGATGTATATGCTATGCCAGAAGGAAGTGTCTTTTACCATACTGACTATCACGGTGTAAGGGAACCAGTAATGCGAATCGAAGGTCCTTACGGCGAGTTCTGCCTCTATGAAACGCCATTGCTAGGTCTGCTATGCCAATCTTCCGGTGTTGCTACCCGTGCTGCAAGAATAAGAAAAGCAGCTGGAAACAAAACCTTAGTCGCCTTTGGCATCCGCCGTATGCATCCAGCGTTGGCCCCCATGCTAGACAGAGCCGCCTACATAGGTGGCTTCGACGGGGTCTCAAGCCTAATAGGCGCAAAGGTCATAGACGCTGAACCAATGGGCACAATGCCCCACGCCTTAATAATAGTCTTCGGCAACCAAGTTGAAGCATGGAAAGCGTTCGATGAAGTCATGCCCAGTAAAGTGCCCAGAATAGCCTTGGTGGATACCTATTACGACGAAAAAATGGAAGCTTTGATGGCTGCTGAAGCCTTGAAAGAGCGGCTATCTGGCGTCCGCTTGGATACTCCTTCCTCCCGAAAAGGGGATTTCGCTGAAATAATCCGTGAAGTGAGATGGGAACTCGACATAAGAGGATATAAACATGTGAAAATCCTTGTTTCTGGCGGTCTAGACGAAGAGTCTGTTAAAGCCTTAGGTGAAGCTGGAGCTGACGCTTTCGGTGTAGGAACCTCCGTAAGTAACGCGCCAACAATTGACTTCGCTATGGACATCGTAGAGATAGAAGGCAAGCTCTGCGCCAAACGTGGAAAAATTGGTGGAAGAAAAGAAGTTTGGAGATGTACTCAATGTTTAACAGACACCGTTTTACCCTTCAACTCCAAGCAACCTTCATGTCCACGATGTGGTGGAAAAACAGAGTCCATGCTAAAACCGTTGATAAAAAATGGAAAAATCGTGACTAACCTTCCGAAACCAAAGGAAATCCGCCAATATGTCCTCGAGCAACTGGAAAAAATCGAGATATAAAAAGGGCAGATTTACTCTAAACCAAGCATTAAATAGACTTTCAATCATTATCTTCTCCATAACATATGGGTCCAGTCATGGTTCTCTCTTACGCCTTTAAAAGGGTAATTCGCTCATGGCAAATTTTTACAGCCTTGTTGATAGGAATAATTCTTGCCTCAGCGTTTTTCACAGGAGTTAACATAAAAGCAGACGTAACAGCGAAAAGAGCCTTAGATCAATCGTTAAGCAAGGTTCATGTGGACATAATAGCATCCATCAGAGGGGCATCTCCTACGTTAGCAATATCTACCCTTCAAAAGATCCTATCTATCGAAGGAGTTAAAAGTGCTGAAGTAATTTCCGCAGGTTTAATATGGCAAAGAAGAAGAGAGAATGGCGAGGTTACGCATGAAACAATACGGCTTGTTGGTATCCGTAACGACTCTCACTTGTATCAAGGATGGTTGAATAAGCCTCCATCTATGGGTGAAAACGAAACATACATCGTGAAAGGATCGCCCATCGCTAAAAAACTTGGCATAAACGATGTAATAACCTTAAACATATCAATTTCCTCTTTTGCAGATAGTTTCACTGTACAGTTAAACCTAAAAGTGAAGGGGATAGCTGAACTCGACGAGAAATCCTATGCCATCGCTTCAGGAAATTATCGAACATTTAACGGCTTTATAGGATTTCGTGATATAGTTTCTACGACTGAAAGAAATATTCTTTTGGTGGACTGGGATAAAACCTTAACCTCCATTTTGGAACTTGCATCCTCTTATCCTTATGGTAGTCCATTATCCACAGAGATTCTCATATACGTAGATAGAGAAACCCTAATTGACCACTGGGATATAGATGGCTCAATTCAGAGAATAAGTAATTTAAGGATGGAAGTCGAGAACGAAATACCTACTTCCATCATTTATAACAACCTCGAATCTCCCTTGGTGTTATATAGATCTACAGCGTTGTTTATGCGGTTCGCGTTTATCGTGGTTTCTCTTCCGATTTTTTTCATGGCATGGTATGTAGGAACAACTGTTTCCGATGTTTCCTTTAACTTGAGGCGACGCGAGATAGGATTATTGCTTACGAAGGGATTCTCCCGAAAACAGCTTCTTTCTATATTTCTCACTGAAACCTTGCTAATTGGTGTATTAGGCGGGGCATTAGGAGGTCTTCTAGGTTTTCTACTAAATCCTCTTTTCACCGGGGAAAATCAATTTGCCATGTATTCATCAGCGCTTTTTAACATTTACACAATGGCTTTCGCGGTTATATTCGGAGTTATAATCGCTTTTCTCTCTACCTTCAACTCTGCAAGAAAAGCATCAAAACTGCCAACAGTAGATGCATTAAGAGAGTACTTATACGTAGAAGAACCGAAAACATACAGAAGCAGGTGGCCCGTTCTGGCCCTTATCCTTGGAACATACAAGATGATGATTTTTCTGTTGGGAATAAACGTAGTAAACGAACTTATGAAGTTAAGACCCGGCAACTTCATAGTTATGCTCCTCTTTTCGGGTTGGATTGTGCTGGATTGGATATTGAATTTAATTGGGCCGTTGCTTTTCTTCTGGGGTTTTACGAAAATCTTCATTCAGGGGTCATTGAAGTTTCAAGAATTTACCAGCCGAATTGCTCAAGCTTTCACTGAATTAAGTGTTTTAGCCACTAATAACATAAGGCGAAATCCAGCTCGAACCATGGCCATAGCTTTTCTTTTAGCCCTAATCATTGGTTATAGTGTCCAAGTTGTAGGACAACTTGCCAGTGAAGAGGATTTCATCACGCGTAAAATTTATGCAGAGGTTGGCGCTGACATAAGCGTTCATCTCTCAACGACAAGAAACGCCTCATTTGTTATGGAACAGATAATTGCCAATTTCTCTGAAAAAATCTCAAACAGCACGCTAGAACGCTCTTTCTCTATTAATTCCGCTGCTGGAACCATAACCTTGCGAGCAGTTGAGCCCTATTCCTGGCTTAAAACAGCCTATTACGAGAGAGAGTGGTTCAGCGGTAATGATGCTTCCAAAGCCTTCGAAGCTTTGGCCAAGGAAAACAACACAATAATCCTAGAACGTACGATAGCAAGAAATCTGAACCTAGAAGTAGGCGACCAAATATCCTTAAATATAGGAAATTCTTGGATAAAATTCAAAGTTGTAGGTTTCTTTGGTCCAGAAGTTTCTGAAGAAGCAATGTATTTTGGCGTAAATCGTTTTTGGTCTTTTATCTCTGAAAAAACATACGAGAAATATACATTTCTCGGAGTTTCTTCGAGGATATTGCTGAAGCTTAAGGATGGAGTAAACGGCACAGCTGTGGCTGAGCAGATTCGGGAAATGAAAGACTTAGGGGTTACGACCGTAGAATGTGTGGAAGAGCTACTTAAAGAAGCTTATTCTAATGCTCTTCGAAGTGGAATTTGGGATACTCAAAGGCTAGGTATAGTTTTTGCTGTTCTTGCAGCTTCTGTTGGAACTGCTCTCATAAGCATTGTAAGCATGAAAGAGCGAAACCGAGAGGCTGCTATAATGAGCGTTAGAGGGTTGTCTTACAAGCAAATGTTAATAGTTTTCCTAACCGAGAGTCTCGCAATTGTTATTTTCGCAGCAGCTTTAGGCTCAATTGTAGGCTTAATAACCGTTTATGGATATGTAAGTGCAACCCATACCCAATCCGTCGGACTCGTGATGCGTCGAATAGTCTTACCACTCCCGGCAGCAATCCTACTTTTTTCATGCATAGCCCTGATATTCATTTCCACAATTTTACCTATCACCTTGATGTGTAGACGTTATTTCACAAAACTCGAAAAGGTGATTCGTATACGATGAAAGGCCTGGCAATAATCGTGAAAGACCTCATAAAAATCTACCGTTTAGGTAAAGTGGAAGTTCAAGCTCTAAGAGGGTTATCCATGGAAGTCAAAGCGGGCGAAATGGTTGCCATAATCGGGCCGAGTGGAAGTGGAAAAACCACCCTGCTTAACATTATTGGTGGATTGGATAAGGCAACTGGTGGCCTTGTTACGGTTGGACGCACCCAGGTTACCTCTCTCTCATCTGACGAACTAGTCGAATATCGAAGGAGAACCGTTGGTCATATTTTCCAAACCTTAAACCTAATTCCAACTCTTACAGCGGCAGAGAATGTGGAGCTTCCTATGATCGCCTTAGGCGTTCATAAACATCAAAGGAGAAAACGTGTTGAAGAGCTTCTTAAAGTTGTTGGTTTATCCGAACGTGCCGATCATAAACCCGACGAGTTAAGCGGAGGAGAACAACAACGGGTGGCCATAGCCGCAGCCCTGGCTAACGACGCTCCAATACTGTTAGCAGATGAACCAACAGGCGAACTTGACACAGCCAACGCTAAAATAGTTGTAGAGTATCTCATGAAAATAAATCAGGAATTAGGCAAAACTATAGTAATGGTCACGCATGACCCAAGCGTAGCGAGGGCTGCGCATAGAATTCTACGCATAGAAGATGGAATAATAAAGTCTGTATTGACTCCGAGTGAAGCCATAGTCGCGGAAAGTGCCTTCTCTTATGTTGATCAGTTAAAGGCACGAATAGCCGAAGTAGAGCAGCAAATGGAGCGGTTAGATGAAGAATTTAAGGCTGGAAAGATAACTGGAGATGAGTATGTAGAGAAACGACAACGCCTTAAACAAACCTGGGAAAGTTTTCGAGAAGAACTCCATAGAATGGGCATAGTTACATGAACTAAATGTGTTCTAGACATGAAAAGAACGCTTTAACCCTCTAACGTAATCTAAGGCTTCTCTTAACTTCGGTTTTAAACCGCATCTCCGATAGAAAAACCTCACAATATTACGTATGTCTCGTTTCAAAAGATCCTCAGCGTTAGGATGTTCCCTAGTCACATACTGAGGCCAATCAATTATTAGGATATGCATGTCAGGTTTGAGCACAATATTGTATTCGCTAAGATCCGCATGGATTATCCCAGCTTTTAAATATGTTCTACGAACATTAAGTAGGATTTCACGAAAAACTTTCTCAGGTTTTGGAATTTCTAAGAACTCTACTAGTTCCGCTCCCTCTATCATACCCATAACTACGACATGGCGGTTTTGGTTTATAGGTTCAGGGACGGCAATTCCCCATGGATAAACCAGTTTGAGCGCTTCATATTCCTTTTCAGCTGCAAGCCGCGATTGGTAGAGCCAGCTTACATGACTTTGTTCGGCTAAATATCCCCTCTTCCGCTTTGTTTGTCGGAAGCTTATTCTTCCAAGCCTGTGAAACTTAACAGCTACCCTTCGGTTTCCAGGCGTTAAAGCGTCGTAAACATCCGACTCTTTTCCAACCCCTAACGGTTTCCCAAAGGCCTCAAGCACATTTGCCTTCACAAGAGCATTTATTGCCAAACAATCATAACCAGCGTAATTAAGCACGTAGCCAACATAAGCTCCGTGCCAGCCTCGGATAAGCCTAAACTTGCCTAAACGCTTAAGCCGAAACCGGGTTTCTTCCACATTTAGCCCTGCATAGCGAGGAATAACTTCTTCTGGAACAAACTCGTAACGGCTCATTGCAAGCTCTAAGGCTTGCAAAACACGAATATCCCTACTTTCCAACTCTCGAAACGCCTGAACTGCCACATCGGCATCTGACATAACGCTCAACAATAGCTATTAAAATAGTCCTAAAATAAGCCTATGGTACGCTGCATCCTACTTTCATATTTCCAAAATTTCAGTTTTTTCTAGAGTTTCTTCAATGATTCTCTGAAGATCTAACCTTTTTTCTACTTTCTCTATCTTTTCGAGTTCTGCCTTTATTGCTGATTTGGCTGGAACTGCGCTACACCCTTGTGCTTTTTCAATGGAAGCCTTGTAAACACCTACTTTCTTTGCAAGATCCCTGATTTCTTGTTTATTGAACCCTATTAAAGGGCGATGAACCGGATATTTAGCAACAGCTGAATCTAAAACCCGTAAGTTTTGTAAGGTTTGGTTAGCTCTTTCTCCTATACGCTCTCCGGTTACAATACCTTCAGCTTTTTCCCTTTCTGCTATTCGTTCCGCTATGCGATACATAGTTCTTTTGCACAAAATGCAGATTAGCGCTTTGGCGCTCTTTTTCTGAAACATTTTAAGGTTTTCACCATTAGGCACTACATAGATTTTCCTCGGAAACCCTATTGCCCATTCGAATAGAACTTTTGCCGTTTCTAAGACTTTTTTGGCAACCGTTTTGTCTGTGAAGGGATAATTATCAAAGTATACTGGTGTAACCGGGCATCCACGTTTCATTACTAGCCAGCAAGCTACTAACGAGTCTATTCCATCATTAAGGAGACCTACAAGTTTTGGCTGTGAACCTAAAGGAAAACCACCTACACCCGATAGGGTTTGAGAAAAAAGGAACGCCCGTTCACCCCGAACTTCCACATTGATGACGTGTTCCGGATTTTTCAGGTCAACTCGTAAGCGTTTGTCCTTAAGTGAAGTCAGGATTTGTTCACCGAGTTTTCTGCACACATCCATGCTGGAATATTCATGTTTTCCCGTTCTACGACATCTTACCGCAAAACTCGTTTGGGTTGGAAAGTTTTCTCGAGCCATTTCAACTCCCCTTCGAAGAATTTTTTCCATACTAGCAGAGGTTTCAATGGCTGGAGAAACCGAAGAGATGCCAAAAACCTTCGTTAACTTTTGAGCGGTTTCATGAACCATGCCTGTTTTTATGTAAAATCTACCCCATTCGCGAATTATTTCTGCATAGATAATATTATGATACTTTAGCGTTTTTCTTATATTCTGTAGCAAGAGTCTTTCGTAGACACGTCTAGTCCATTCACCTTTTATCCCGATCTCTCCACCGAAACGTACGATAACCGAATCCAAACGCACCCTAATTCATCTCGAAAGGAAACTAGATTTCCAACCGAACAAGTGGAAACTCATCTTTCTCCGCTATAACTTTAAAACCATGCTTCAGATAAAACTCCAAAGGCCCGGAAGGGTTGTTTTCTGAATCTTTACGCGCGAAAGTTTCAATCGCCCCGAATCCACGTTGTCTTAAATTTTTAATTACACTCTCTAACATGAAAGTGCCTATCCCTCTCCTACGCATTTCCCTCCTGAAAACATAAAGACAAGCCAAGAAAACAGCATCATTATTTGGTGGACCTGAACTATAATCCACTATACGTGGAAAAGCCTCCGGAGAAGCACATTGGATAAAACCCACCGGGACATTGCTTAAATAGACGAGGAAACAACAATCACCAAAGTTTCTACGGGTATCAATATACCACACACGTTTCATCTCCTCGATCTTTTGCTTCGAAAGAGTTTCCATCATCTCCATGTAGCTACCAGTGGTTTGCCAGTAAAGACAAAAACGACAGGACTTGTCAATACCGTTAAAATTTTCCGGCTCTACCGGAGCAAGCTTGAGCATGTTATTCACCAAGCTTGTGTAATAGAAAACCAACTATATAACAAAAGTGTTTAGCGCAACTGGAAGACTCTATAATATGCTGAAGCATTATCAGAACCAAACTAATTTTAAAGTTTCAAATCAAATAATTAAGTGAAAAAAGGATGCCTCTGGAATCTAATAAAACTACAATTGCGAGAAAGGATAACTCTTGGATATTAGAGCTTCTTGACAAGTCTGAATTAGCGGATCTAAATTATAATCAAAGAACTCTTGTAACCAAAGCTTCCAAAAGTGGTTTATGTGTCGTTTGCAAAGGCTCAAAATTTCTATGCGGCAAAACCCGATGTCCCATAATTGTTCGAGTAAATCATTTCATGAAAACGGCTTCGCTAATTAAAAAAGAAGACATAAACGGAGCCTCACCTCCAAGCGTCTTCGTTGGTAGAATCGGCTACCCATACGTCTATGTCGGTCCAATGGTTCCACCTCTACATGCGGACACAAGCCTTTACGATACGCCCGAGCAATGGTTCGGAAAATCAATTGACGAAATAGTTGGGTTTCGCTCCCTACTCATACGAGGAAAACACCGTGTTCACGTAAGAAAATTCCAGAACGCCGGAAAAATAATAGATAAAACACGAGAACTTGCCTTAGCCATACGTCCCGTAGAGGTGGAACTTAACCTCAAAAAGAGACCGAGAGGCTTCATATTTCTTGATGACTATGTTCAACCATTCGGCCCATCGGCACCCATCCGTGATTTAAAGGTAGGCACAGCACGTTGGGATAATCACATCGAAAAAGCTTATGAAGATACTGATTTGAAAGCTGCACACGCTGTTCTAGAGTTATACCATAAAGGTGTACTCGTTACTCGCATCCAAAGAGCCTTCAGCGTAGGAGCCTTCGGGCTGAAAGAAAACCGCCGTTTTGTTCCTACTCGTTGGAGTATAACCGCTGTGGACAGCGTAATCTCTAGGGCTCTGATTCAGAAAATCAAAGAATTTCCAGAAATTGGCGAATACCGCGTATACGAGTCGCGGTATTTAGATAACCAATTTGAAGTCTTAATGATCCCATCTGCATGGAGCTACGAAGCCATGGAAGCATGGTACCCAGGTACAGTTTGGAACCCAACAGGTAAAAGCATAGTCATGTACTCAGATTGGGAAGGCTACAGTGGACGAACTACATATGCGGAAATAGGTGGATGTTACTATGCGGCACGACTAGCCGTATGTGAACATCTCATGAAGGAAAAGCGTCAAGCCACAGTTATAGTGCTAAGAGAAGCACATCCCGGATACATAATGCCTGTAGGCGTATGGCAAGTAAGAGAAAACGTAAGAAACGCCATAAAACAAAAACCATTGAAATTCAACACCCTCAAAGAAGCTCTCAACCGCATAGCTAACAAGTTCCAGATTCCACTCAAATACTGGATAGCTAGGAGTACACTTCTAAAAAACATGCTTTATCAAAGAAGAATTTCAGAATACTTCAAAATTAAAGCGTGAAGATATGAAACTTAGATGTGAACGGGCTTCTGAATAGCGCCAATAGGCATATATAGAAAGTTTTCGTAAATCCACGGAAACTCCAATGAATGAACTTAGAAAAGGTTAAAAATACATCGTAAAAGGTAGAAGCAACTATGGGAACGTGAAACAAATTGGTTGTTGAGCTACCTGAAATCTTTTTGCATTGGAATTATTTCCCAAGAAGAACATCGGCTCTAAACTTTCTAGAAGGGAAACACGGAGGAGATGCGGCTAAATTTTTCCTTGAGAGCACTAGGCACACCCCCGCGCTTTGCACAGCGTTCCAAAAACCAGATGGTACAATAAGTGTGAATGCAAAAATAGTAGGTGTAGGATACGTCCCTAAAAAAGAGTTCATAAACAAGGCTATTGAAGACTTTAAGCGTCACCTTCAAAAAGGCGATATCGACTTAAGCGAAGCAAAGGAGCGAAAAGAAAGAGAGATCGCTTTGGCGGAATACCGTAAAAACGCCATGCGTCTATTCTTAAAGCATCTCTACCTATCGCCTGAAGAAGCCAGAATTCGCATGGATTTCACTAAACTTTCAACTATTGAATTGGCTTTAAGTAAACCTAATTCTTCAAAGCACACATGGAGTATTCTTCAGGAAAACAAAACTGCATGCCTGTTGTTCTACCGTCCACCTCACATAAGCTTTGAAATACGTGGACAGATAGATATCTATGAGGAAGGTTTATACCACGATTTCGTACGCCTTGTACACGATGCTTTCCATTATGCTCCACCTGAAAAACGTCGCATCAGACGTCCGGTTTACATTTTCAATGTGGAAGAAATGTATGACAACAGTCCTACTCCAAAAGCATTTGGTGTCCGTATAGCCTAGATCTGCGATAATGTTATTTTCACCTGTCGGGTTAACGTATTGAAAGGAGAAATCGTTTATGCCTAAATTCACGTTCAGTCAACGTTTGGTGATAGCCTTCGGTGGCTTTCTCTTTTTCCTAGGCATAGTATTGTTAACAGTCGCTTTTATGCTTCTGTTAAACGTTGTGGAAATCGAAACAGTTCTACAATCTAACATAATCAAGGGAGCACTAATTCTCATTGGAATTCTGGATGCAGTAGCTGGTTTTCTGCTTTTAGTCCTAAAACCTCCATATTAAAGAAGAGTAGCAGCGGTAGGAATATATGCAATAACGACGTTATACACCGTGAAGTCCTATGCGTCCCCCATGCGAAATTATTGTTCGATACGTGCTTCCAGCCTTACGCTCCCTTATTGCTAGAGAACTTATTGAAAAACACGGCTTTTCCCAAGTGGTTGCTGCTAAAAAACTAGGAATCACCCAAGCTACAATAAGCCATTACTTATATTCCAAACGAGGGGAAAAATACCTCAAACAAATAGAACAAATGAACGACATAAAAACAATGGTTAACGACATAGCCGATGAAATAGCAAACGGAGACCTGTCCTCCCTTGATATAATATCTCGCTTTTGTGATTTTTGTTCACAACTGCGTACTGAGCATCTACTATGCAACATGCACAGAGACGTAACAGTGCTACCAGACGCCTGTAACCTATGCGGCAAACCATAATCTGTATAAAAGAACCTTATCTACTATTTTATCCAAAATATAACCTACAGGAGGCGACAGAAATAATTCCTTTCGATCCCAATGAGTACTACAAAAGACAGTATGTTCTTAGCGAATTGGGACGTGAAGGACAGGAAAAACTGAGAAATTCGAAAATAGCCATTATCGGATTGGGCGGTCTCGGAAGCGCGGCAGCTCTTTATTTAGCGCTTGCCGGAGTAGGCTATCTACGTTTAGTAGACCAAGATACCGTGGAACTACATAATCTACACAGACAAGTGCTCTACGACCTTAAAGACCTAAGATTTCCCAAAGTCGAAGCAGCTGCAAAAAGAATCAGCCGTATAAACCCTGAAATTAAGGTGGACCCCATCCCAGAAAATGTAAGAGAGAAAAACGTAGATGAAATTATTGAAGGCGTAGACTGCGTTGTTGACGGATTGGATAATATGCGCACACGCTACCTTCTAAACAAGACATGTATTAAACGAAAAATACCTTACATTTATGCAGCCGCCATCGGAATTGAAGGATATCTCTCAGTTTTTAACCCTCCTGAAACTCCATGTCTAGCCTGTGTTTTCCCAAACATTGATGATCGTTACCTTCTCACATGCGAAACTCGCGGAGTACTCGGCGCAACCACCGGAATAATTGGAACAATGGAGGCCATGGAAACTATAAAAATAATCGCTGGAATAGGAAAACCACTTAAAAACTCCCTTCTCATATGCGATTTCAACGACATGTACCTCATCAAAATTGACGTTTTCAAAAATCCAAAATGCCCCATTTGCGGAGAAGCTAAAGTAAAGGAAATAACCACAAAAGCTGAAAGACTTGTATGGCTATGCGGTCAAAACACAGTAAACGTAAATCCCAGAAAACCCTTTAAGCTAAACCTTAACGAGGCATACACTCGCCTGAACAAACATTTCAATATACTATTAAAATCATCATTCGTTGTTGTATTCAAACATAACAATGCAGAAGTGAGCCTATTCCCTGGAGGAAGAATGTTAATTAAAAACATTAAAAATGAGGAAGAAGCTCTAGAGGTATATGATAAAGTTATGAAATCCCTCGAATTAAAAGAATAATTAACCGTTCTCTATATTTGGCGTTTAAGCCATTGCCGAGTCCATTTCCGCAAACAATTTTCAGAACAAAACACGTAAAGCTTGTTAACACAACAAGTCTTCCTCGTAACAGGTTTGCCCCTAATGATTTTTCCACACACTTGGCATCGCATGTTTTACCACTTTTTAATTTTTCATTCGCCCTAATTAAATTTATTAAGCAGCGTTTCTCTCAATTTTGCTAAATGGGTGGACTCCGTAATGAACTACATAAGTATAGATGAAGCAACCATCACCCAAAAAATCATCGAGAAAGCGGCAAAAGACTGGGTGAAACTGTCAGAAACCGACGTAGTCATCGTAGGCGCTGGTCCAGCTGGCTTAACAGCTGCCATTTACCTTGCCAAAGCCGGATTGAAAACAGTAGTCTTCGAAAGAAAACTCTCCTTCGGCGGCGGAATAGGCGGCGGCGGAATGCTATTCCACAAACTTCTCGTTCAATCCCCAGCCGACCAAATCTTAAGAGAAATAGGCTGTCCCCTTGAACCAGTCGACGAAAAACTGTTCACAGCCGACACTTCAGCAATGATAGCGAAACTGGCAAATAGCGCCATAGACGCAGGCGCCAAAATAATCCTAGGCGTAACCGTGGACGACGTCATTTTCAGAAGATGTTATTTTGAAAATAAGGGACGTTATTTTCCGAAAATTGTAGGAGTCGTTATTCAATGGACCGCCGTAATCATGTCCGGAATTCACGTTGATCCTCTAGGGGTTAAGGCAAAGGCAGTAATTGACTGCACTGGACATGACGCTGAAGTTCTATCCGTAGCGTCAAGAAAGATTCCAGAGCTTAACCTATTCGTTCAAGGAGAAAAGTCAATGTGGAGCTCAGAAGCAGAAAAACTAACCGTTGAAAAAACTGGGGAAGTATGCCCAGGGCTGTATGCTGCTGGAATGGCCGTAGCTGCCTTACATAACACTCCAAGAATGGGCCCCATATTTGGAGGAATGTTATTAAGCGGAAAGAAAGTTGCTCAAATACTCATTGAAAAACTCGGAAAGAAAACTCCATAGTTGCCCGCCTCCTTTCAAATAGGTGAAGGTTGCCTTCAAGGTTTTAGTAACATAGTTTTATTGCTTAGGAAACTATTAGCTAGCTTAAGGGAATCATATGCTTTCATCAAAAGTTAAGGTAGAAGTCAAAAGATTCAGCCTAGATAAAAAAGATATAAGAATGGTTAATGATTTTGTGGCCACTGAAGTTCCGGTTGAAATTCACGTAAACAATCAACATGTGGTTACCCTATTTTCCACACCTAACCACTTGAAGGAATTAGGGATAGGGTGGCTTCTAAGCCACGCCATAGTAAACTCTGTTGAAGAAATATCTAATGTCTACGTTAAAGATAACAAAGTGAAAATCCGATGTACAGGGGATGTTAAAGCTCGAATAGAAGCAGCGAAACTCCCAAAAATGATTGATTCTTCATGCGGTTCAACTAGCGAAGATTTCGCTTTTCTGATTGATCGAATGGTTAAACCCTTCGTAAACTCCAATTATACAGTTGAAGCAGAAAAAATTTTGCAGTTCGTAAAAATACTTAACAAAAAATCCGCGTTATTTAGGCAAACTGGTGGAACTCACTCAGCTGCCATTTTCCACAAAGAGGAACTTGTTGCATTTGCCGAGGATGTTGGAAGACATAATGCTGTCGATAAGGTTATCGGTTTAGCCGCCATAAAAAAAATCGATTTTTCCACATGTGTTTTAGTTAGTAGTGGTAGACAAACCGCTAACATGGTATTAAAAGCTGCCCGTGTAGGAATCCCCATAGTCGCCTCGATTGCAGGGCCTGTTCACTCCGGAATAGAAGCTGCTTTGAAGACAGGAATTTCCCTCATCTGTTTTGCTAGAGGGCGGAGAATTAATGTTTATAGCCATCCAGAAAGGATTGGAATCCCCTAGAGCGCGTTTTAGGTGTAATTGTTATGGGTTCAATATTTGAAGATAGATCACCTACTAGTAAAGGTAAAGTGGTGTGTCTCGTTTCAGGTGGTATAGACTCCCCAGTCGCAGCTTGGCTTATAATTAGAAAGGGCTACACTCCCATCTTCGTTTTTTATGATAATCACCCGTTTACTGATGAAACTACTAAGAAAAGGGCTATAGATGTCATTAAGAAATTAACAGAATTTTCATCTACTAAATCAGCTAAGCTGTACATTGTTCCCCACGGGGAAGATCTTGCAGATATTTTGAGAAACTGTCCTAGGAACCTGACGTGTTTACTTTGTCGAAGAATGATGTACCGTTTAGGTGAGGAAATTGCTAGGCGGGAAAGCGCTGATGCTATTGTTACAGGCGAGATTATTGGAGAACAAGCAAGTCAGACTTTACGAAACTTGCGGGTGGAAAATCAAGCAATCGACAGTATTCCTATCCTGCGTCCATTGCTTGGGTTCAATAAACATGAAGTTGAGAAACTTGCGCGCAAGATAGGAACTTTCGAAATCTCTACCCGACGTGCCATTTGCTGTAGTGCCCCACCGAGAAAACCTAGAACTTTCGCAAAGATGAGTGAGGTATTCGACGCGGAGAAAAATCTGGATATAGCCCATATGGTTCAACGGGATTTAGACAAAACCACGGTAATTCTGTTCTAGAGGCCTTCGTTATTGAAATCAGCTGTTTTTAGAAAGGAGCTTTTTTCACAACTTCGCGCAATATGCTCTTTGTCACTTTTTCTGCCTCTTCCTTGTCTGAAACCTTTTTTATTAATATTCTTCCTTCTCTGGAAAAAGTTACCTCGGCTCCAGTTTTGTGCTTTAAAATTATTATGTGGGGCGTGTAAAGCATTATTTCACAATGTTCTGAAGTTTCAAATACCTTTTTAACAGTCTCCATGTTCAAACGCAGCCTTTGAGAGAATTTAACTTCAAAGGCAGCTTTATCCGAGCATAGTCTTATTAAATACTGTGGTAAGCGTTCATTCTTATCTTGCATTGGTAGAAGCCTCTCTAAAATTAGTGTAATATTTTCCAAAAGGCATTTTGGTTATCTTCTAATATTCGCCTATGAGTAGGAGACCGGTGATTATGTTTATCGCTCCGAGAAGAACCGCCAATGCCAGCAATGCGATTTTTATTTCGGTTGTTACTGCCTTGAGGGTCATGCCTGTCCATACAAAGTATGCGAAGAAACCGAAGATAAAGGCTCCAACCGCCATGGAAAATACTCCAAACCCTTTTCTTGTTTTCCGAGAAAACTCTAAAACCTTTAGTCTCTCCTCTTCCAGTCTCTTCTCTTGAGTTCTTATTTCCTCCTCCTCGGGGTGAATAACGGGTTTGAAAGGCGCAAAAACCCTTATGCGCTGTTTCTTCTTTTTCTTACTACTCAATTTTTACATTCTCTCTCCTATTTTAGTAGGAATACAATGGGAATAATTTAAAGCTATTCAAACGTTCCACCTCTTGAAATCACTTTCTATTTTTCTCCCTAAAGTTGGGGAACACTTAAAAAGGATAGGGCAGAGGATAGAATCTATGGTGGAAAACTGGTCATGGGTAAATTTCCAGCGATAATAGGCGTAGGTAGAACCCGCTTCGGCGAACATTACGAACGATCGCCGGAAAAACTTATCGAAGAGGCTTGGCTTAGAGCCTCGAAAGAGGCTGGAATAGAACGTAAGGATCTGCAAGCTGGATATGTAGCCGATTATTTTCTTCCAATAACCAACAAGTTCGGGCTAGAGGAAGGCTTTCTTTCAGAATTGACCGAGCTTCATGTTCAAATGGAAATAACCCGTTCCTTTAGCTCCGCGCTTTTCAACGCTTGCAACGCCATTCAAGCCGGAAGATACGACCTTGTGCTTGTGGGAGGAATGGAAAAAATGACTGACCGATGGGATAAAATCCGCGACGACCTAATGCTCTTAGAAGACCCATGGAGTTACTACGCTGGATGCACACCAGAAGCTAATCATGAACTCATGTTAAGGGCTTACATAAAGAAATACGGAATTAACGGTTCAGAACTAGAGAAGTTTAATCATGCCCTCGCCTACATTTCCGTCAAAAATCATAAGCATGCCTTGAAAAACGAGTATGCCCAATACCGCAGGGAAATAAAAGTTGAAGATGTTTTAAAACAGCGCAAGATAGCTCGAAAACCCCTTGGACTTTACGATTTCGCCCCTATTTCAGATGGTGCCACCGCTGTTGTCCTGGCGAATTCAGAAGTAGCCAAAAAATATACAGATAATCCCGTTTACGTTCTCGGATGCTCTTCCGCCACAGATTACATAACTTTCCCTTCACGGGAAGACTTAACCCATTTTCTAGTTACTCGTATTTGTATAGAAGACGCTTTGAAAATGGCTGGAATTTCACGTAAGGACATTCAGCTTGTTGAACTTTATGATCAATCTACCGTTATGGAAATGGTTTCTCTCGAAGATTTAGGCTTCGTGCAGGAAGGCAAAGCTTGGATGGACATTTATGAAAGCTGTCAAGACTATAAAGGGTATTATGAAATAGACGGGAAACGATTATACGTGAACACAAATGGCGGGCTTAAAGCGGATGGCAATCCATTGGGCGCTACTGGCGGGGCTCAAGTCTTCGAGGTTTTCAAACAGTTAAGGAATGAAGCTGGCGAAAGACAGATAGAAATCCAATCAGAGCCTTTCTATGCTTGTACCCTTGAGTTGGAAGGCTTCGGAACAAAAGGGTATGTTTACGTTTTCGGGAGGGGATGGAATGAGTAGCGAGCCTATAGAACGCAGAGTATCCTATGTTGGCGACCGCCTCAGGGGAAGCAGATGTATCTTCTGCGGCAAAGAATACTTTGACCTACGTGACTACTGTGGGAACTGTGGAAGAAAAAGCTATGGAAAAATGGCGCCCATCGATTTCTTCTTTGAAAAGGGGCAACTTGAGGTATGCACCTTTGTTAACAAGCCTACTAACAAATTTACGAAGCTAGGAAACTACATTTACGGCATAGTTTCATTTCACAACGGAAAAGTCCGCGTTCCTGGACGGCTAACAGACAGGCTTTGGAAAGAAAACGAGGAAATTGACCTCTCAAGCCTAGAAGGACGAGAGGTGGTTCCCAGGTTCAGACGGCGGTACGCTGTGAAAAAGAGCGAGATAGTTCCAACAATCTCCTTGGCTTTCACCTTCGCAGATGAATATTACCCCTATCAAGAATATCAGGCGGTAAAGCCTAATAAGGAGTATGAAAAACCAGGCATAGTTGGATACGGCGTATACGTTTCACGTTTCAGAATAAAGGAGAGTTTTATGGAGCGTTCTGTCCCATTTATAGACGAAGATGCCATTACAGCAGCTGTTGAAGCTGGCAAACTTGCATTAATCCATTCTGGAGTAGACAGCCGCCTTATAGGGAAAGTTTACGTGGGATCAGAGTCTAATCCATACGCAGTGAAACCCATAGCCTCTAAAGTGGCGCAAGTCCTAAAGTTAGGCGAAGAGGACAAAGCCGACGGAGTTCAATACGTTGACGCTGTGGACACAGAATTCGCTTGCAAAGCCGCTACAAGCATGTTCAAGGATGCAGCCTCACTAGTGTTCTATCCAGACTCACATACTCCCTGCGCTATGGTGATTGGAACCGATAACAGTCAAGCAGCCCCCCGAGGAGCCCCCGGAGGCGAACTTGACTTCTTTGTTGGATATGGCGGATGTGCCTTCATATTCGGAATGCGGGATGTAATCGCGGAAATCGAAGGATGGCACTCATGCACTTCCGACACACCTGACTTTTGGCGAAGAGATGGCGAACCCTTCCCGCGGCATGGCGGAAGATTCACTGGAGACCCCGCCTACTTCAAACACGTAGGAAAAGCAGCGAAAAAACTAATGGAAAAACTCAGACTCCAACCCAGCGATATACGGTATTTCGTTTCACATCAACCCAACATTCGTTTTCCGGTGAAAATAGCTAAAACATTAGGCTTTAAGGAAGAGCAGTACCTGCCCGGACTTCAAGTAGCACGATTTGGCAACACCTATTCCGGAGCTTCCCCTCTAGGTTTAGCAGCGGTTCTCGACATAGCTAAACCCGAGGAGAGAATTCTTGTTGTCAGCTATGGATCTGGAGCCGGAAGCGACGCTTACCTATTCCGAACTACAAGTCAACTCCCAGAAAAACGAGAACGCCAAAAATTCACAATCCAGTATCAGGCTCAAAATCCCTACATTGAATATGTGGACTATGGAACGTACCGTAAACTAAAACTAGGACTAGAAACAGACTAACTTGTCAAACAAAAGAGTTGAACCATCTTTGGCTTTAAACTGGATTCTTAAAGTCTGGTACTCTCCCATAAAAGCGTTCAAGGAAATAACCCAAAAACCAGACTTTCTTGGGCCTCTAATAATACTCATTGTAACTTCCTTGATTGCCGCAGGCTTCCAACAGGTTGCTCAATCAAAAATTTTCGTGGAAAGCCTAGTTCCAGAAAATGAGGAATGGACAAGTTCCACAAAGTTTTGGACTTCAAACGGGGCTCTCAGCAATAACACAAAGGACGCGCTTATGGGTAACCAAAGTATACAGTCCTTTGTTGAAAATGCAAGTCGCATATGGATGAAATTCGATATATCAAAAGCCGACCAGACATTAAACTGTTCTGAAAAGGAAATCACAAAATTATACTTCAGTTTAAAATGGAACCACTCCCGCAACCTTGCCCCAGCTAACGCGAAAATACAGCTGCTCTCTTCAAATGAAACAAGCTTCTTCGAACTAAACATAACAAAGTTACTGCAAGAAGGCAGCATCTGGTCAAACATAACATTAAATGTAAACGAAGGAAACAGCTGGCTTAAACAAGGCGCCCCTACATGGGAAAAAATCACGAGTATAAAATTCGAGTTAAACTGGACCGCCTTTAACCCTGGAAACTTAACCCTATTAGTCGACGATCTAGCTTTCGGCGGGAAATTTAAGCCCTGGACAACTTACATGTTTTACTTAGATAATTTCCTCTATTCAGTTTCGAACTTTCTAATCTTTTGGGCAGCATACTTCGCTGTTCTCTTGGTTTTCTTAAAAACTTTCGTATTTGAACTAGAAATGTCTGGCAAGGCATTGTTTGCGATAATAGGCTATACCTTTTCTGTGGAAATACTTCAAAACCTCGTCTCCCTTTTGCTAGCATCAACCTTTCCAACAATATATGTTGGCTATGCATTCACCCTTCAAAATGCAATAAGCCAAAACTGGGCTCCACTCCTAACTTACCAGATAATATCAATTTTCTATGTCGTGATCATGGTATGGGTAATTCATCTAACAGCTATAGCGCTGCGCCATTTACATAAATTTTCTTGGCTGAAAGCCCTTGGGATTTCAGCGATAGCTTATATCGCTGCCATCTTTTTGAGAGCATTGATAGCGCTATTAGTAGGAATTTGAAGTAAAACATGATAAGAAAGCTTATATGTTTCGTAAGCTTTTCATTCACCAGTCTACCAAGACGTAAGGGCAAACGTGCAGAATTCCTGCTTCTGCCTTTTGCTCTGATGTTTTGGTAAAGTTTCCGCGACGAGGACGAAACATTAAATGCCTAGAAGGTTACCCGAAAAAACAAGGAGTACGGGAAGGCGACCAAGAAGATTCAAGCGTAGATATGGTGCTCGAACCCCACTTTTCCATTCAGCACCAGTAAAAGTAGGACAGGAACTTGAAGTCTTAATAGACGACATTGGAAGCCGCGGTGACGGAATTGCTCGAATAATGGGATACCTAATTTTTGTGCCTGAAGCAAAAATTGGCGAGCGACTAAAAGTCAGAATCATAAAAGTTGGCAGAAAATTCGCTGTCGCGGAAAAACAAGCATAAGATAGGAGGAAACCGGATGAAAATAAAAGATTTAAGAAACGGTATGAGACGCGTAGACGTGGAAGGAAAGGTAATCGAAAAATCTGAAACCAGAGAAGTCAGATCAAGATACCGGAATACCCTACTCCATGTTGCAACAGCCACAATAACCGATGGAACAGGCACCATAAAACTGACACTGTGGAACGATCAGATAAACCAGGTAAACGTTGATGACACGGTAAAGATAGAAAACGGCTATGTCACCAGCTTTCGGGGCGAAATCCAACTAAACGTCGGCAAATACGGAAAATTAACAGTAGTAGAATAATCGTCTCAAACCGTAGTTCGCGACTACTAAGCTTTAAGACAAGAGGTGAAATAAATGGAAAGAAGGCCAAGAAGGAGAGGCTTCGGCCGAATGCCCCCTAAACCAGTGGAACTGGGAAAGGAGTACACTGTGGAAATCCAAGAAACCAGCCGAAGGGGCGAAGGAATCGCGAGGATAAAAGGGCTAGTAACCTTTGTTCCGAACACCAAGCCTGGCGACCGCGTAAGAATAAAAATAACCCGAATCAGCCGGAGATGCGCAGAAGGCGAAGTCATAGCCCAACCCCCCGCTGAAGAGGCTGAAGCAAAAGAAACAGAAGAAGCATGAAAATCTCTCCATGACAAACGCCGCAAACGCTCTTGCAAATTCTTCTGCTCAAACTAATTCAGTTAGGGAAAACCTTTTCATAACAAACCTTGCATTATGCAACATTTAAGAGGAAAAGGAAATGCGGAGAGAAGATCTTCTCGCTAGCCCTGTAGAACACATCAAAATAAGCCCAAAAATGACCGTTAACCAGCTAATCCTAGAATTCGAAAAATCTGGCTCTTTTGGAGCTGGAAGACTTGCAATTGCATGCAACATTTTTGAACGAATGGTGCGAGACGAAGAATGCACAATTTATTTAGCGCTAGCTGGCGCAGCGGTTCCAGCCGGACTCCGCACCATAATCACAAATCTAATCCGTAAACGACTAATAGACGCTTTAATAACAACCGCGGCTAACATGGTTCACGACTTTATCGAAGCCATAGGCGGACATCACTACAAAGGACACTGGGCAGCAAACGACTTCCTCCTCTACCAATACCACATCTACCGCATCTACGACATCTTCGTTCCAGAAGAAGACTTCATAAAAATGGACTACCAATGCACCGAAATGTTCACTGAAATCGCCAAAGAAGCTAACGGGCAATCCCTATCTTCCCATGAACTAGCTTGGGAAATGGGCAAACGCCTAAAGGATCCTAATTCCATACTGCGCGCCGCCTACGAAAAAAGGGTACCCATATTTATGCCTGCTCTCCGCGACTCCGAATTCGGCTACATTTACTGGATGCACTCCCAAAGAAACCCGCAAAACACTCTGAAAATAGACGCGTTCAAAGAGGTGAGTTCCCTAATCGAAATGTTCAGTAACTCTCCGCGAAACGGAATGATAGTCCTAGGCGGAGGGGTCCCCCGCAACACGGTACAACATGCAGCCGTAACCTCAAGAAAGGGAATAGACTACGCCATAGTCCTAACCATGGACAGGCCGGAAACCGGCGGGCTTTCAGGCTCAACCCTCGAAGAAACAGTGAGTTGGGGAAAACTTAAGAAAGAAGCACGAAAAATCATGGTAATAGGCGACATGCTAATAACCTTCCCTGTAATAGTCGCAGCTGTAACAGAAAGACTAGAAGAAAACTTCACTAGAAATCCAACACTAACAAGCACAAGGGGCAAGACAACATGAAAGAGAAATACTGCGGAAACTGCACCCAACATGATATGTATCACTATCCAGACAAAGTCTTCTGCCAACTACGCTACCTGAAAGGAGAAAACCCCATAGTAGACACTTTATGGTGCTGCCCCCACTGGAAATATGACCCCCAACCATGCTTCTGCCTGGAAAAAGCCAAACAAAACGCTAAAAACACACAATAAGCTCCCTAATTAACTCGGCAAACAAAGCCCGGTGGTGTAGCGGCCAAGCATGGCGGGCTCTGGACCCGCTGACGGGAGTTCGAATCTCCCCCGGGCTACCAACAAACCCTACTCCTGGCACTGTTTGAACTCTTTTCGACCATCACGGAAGAAAGCTGCGGACCCGGTTCAAATCCCGGCCGGAGCACCAACTTTCTTGCGCGCTCAATAACATGAGGGGAACACTATAGAAAGCTACAGTGAACCACCTATGGGAGTGTGATCCATCCAAAGACTGATCATAGAGCCTTCTTCATATCCCCCATACAACATTTTAAGAAGCCCTAAATTTATTCTTCATGAATCTGCGTGGGCACGATAGGTCTCTACTCAAATAGGTTCCTCAGAGATATCGTAGGAAAGATCCAAGCTTCTTGGTTGGTAGTCTGGCGACATGGTGGTAAGGACAAACAGGAGATTGAGGCGACTATCGTCGGCGTAACATTCCATTGGTTGTGGAGAGCATCTATACAATCGAGTGTTTCGGGGCATTTTGAAGAATACTGCATAGGGTTCGCCATGGCATGCCATTCGTGCACCATAGAAACCAACTGGCTTTGCTTGTCCAATCATACGTAAGTGATGCTGATCCTTGTACCAATCGGAATTGCCCATCAATAGTTTTAGATACCCTGGGAGAGTCTGTTGCCACCTTGGTGTCTGTAAGGAGATTGGTGATAGACCCCTTGTGTACCAAACGTTCTTACTATGTTGGATTCGAATAGGACTATTGGAATAATATAGACAGATTCCTTGAACCTTTCCTTTTGAAACTTCAAACTCGTAATAATCCAAGTTTAGCTTTTCCGTCAATATGCCGTTACGTTCAGTGAGCAGATGAATATGAGCAACCAGTTGATCAAGGATTTTGACATCTTTTTCAAAAGGCTTCATATAGATTTCTCCATTTTATATTCTATAACTTCCACTCTTAAAATAATCAGCTACTTTAGCGCACAGTTAAGGAAAAAGCGGGCTTAGCCTACTCAATCAGAATAGAAAACCTGAACCCCGATAATTTAAACGGATATTTGAACCTACCACAGATTTTCTTGAGATTTTACGGCCGATTGTGGAATTTGAATGTCTATTTGTAATTGAATCACAATTGCTTCATCCTCAGTTGATCTCATAGTTTATTTGATGCTTATACTAGAAGTGGTAGTGACTCAAACAGACTGGTTTACTACCCCTTTAGAGCTCGGGGCAAAATTTCAAGACCAATTTAACCCATATCTAAAAATAAACCTCTAACCTTCTAATTCTAAATATAAGCGCGTGTGATATCCAGTCCTTCACGGAGCGTATGGACCACGCGGAAGAACGAAACCCTCAGGGAGAATCTTATGTTCACCTCCCCCTTTGGAGAATGTGTAACAAAGCCATACTCGTTAAGCGAAATCGAGTTTCAGGAAGGTATATAGCAATGCTAAGAAAGAAAATAGTCGGTATAACACTCTTCTATTCACTTGCTTATTTAATTGCTTATATCATGAATCCTTTTCTAGTTTCACATCTGGAATTATCAAACACGCTTGCCAGCCTTCTATGGATTCATATATTTACATTGGTTGCAATGTTCTCAACAGTCTTTGCAATTTTAAAGTTAAGTAATGAAAACTGTACTTTTTCAACCTTTGGGATTAGAAAATATAACTTAGGTAATAGCTTTTTGTGGGCAGCGGCTTTTTCGACACCAATTCCTCTGCTCTGGTTTATTGGCACACTAATTGTAGGTGTTGATACAATGTTAATTGCTGCCAAACCTTCTTGGGCTAGTCCACCAATTTCGCTTCAAATTTTGATGTCTGCATTAGTTTTATGGATTATGGCGGGCGTTTTAGCGTTTATATTCTGGGAAACTTTTCCTTACGATTTTCTAAAAGATTTTCCCAAGAAGTTTGTAATACCTTTGATAGTGGTTTTATGGGCAGGTCTATATAACACTCCTCTGTCAACAGGAAAATTTGACCCGTTTGATGTCATATTCTTTGGATTTCTTTTTACATGGGCTTATCATAAGACAAGAAACATCATCGGGATTTTAATGGCATATCTTCTAAATGAAAATCCTCTATGGTGGACAATAGTAACCTTCGGGTCAAAGACTGAAATGGCGTTCACTGCTTCTCTCATCTTAAGGATGTTAATATGCTCTATATCTGCATTTTGGATAATCAGAACGGAAACGTCCAAGGGAACAAATAAGCAAAGATAATGTGTCGCTTTGCTACTTTGTGATGCTTCGCTTATTTTACTAGCATGACATATTAGCTAGACTTTGCCGGATGGAATGAAATGCAAAATAAACAATAGCATCCCTTTTAAAGGTTAAAGTAATGAACGACTTAAAGTTCCGTTCTAAAGTGTTTCTTCACATTAAGTTATGTTTTCAAGGCTATAAGTTGCTTAATGCCTCCGCTTTGCTTATTTCGTCTTCCATTTCTGGTAAATCAATAGCTATGCTATAGACCTCACCTTAAGACCTCTAAGTCTAGTACAATTAGACGAGTAACATTCATTTTCGAAAGCGTTTTTGCAAGTGATATTGGACTCATGAACTTTATGGCTTCGGATCTACTAATCAGTTCTCTTTCCTTCAAGTCAATGCTAACTATAATTCGATCTTTACCAAAAGACTTAATCATCTGTTTCACAAAATTCAGGTCGTGCAGAGTTTCAGTTCCAATTATAATAATTCTTGAAACGCCGATTTCCAATAATTTCTTCTGCTTCCTTTAAATTTGTTACACCAGCGTCTACCATCAAGTCAAGATCAGTAGTGGCTTTCACCTCTTCGTAAAAGAGGAGTAGCATATTTACCTAAGATCGCATCTAAGTCTGCTATAAAGTTCGTCAAACCCCAAGGATTTGAACGCCATTGCGAGATCTTTTGGACGCGTAGAGTCACTTACGACACTTCTCCTACTCACCAAGCAAATAAACGCTCGATATAAGAGCTCAGATTTTTCTTATGAAAACTGAAAATTTAAATCAATTTGAACGCAAATCGGACTACCATAGAATTTATTATTTTAGTTTAAGCCTTTAGATCGGGTAACACCGTCCTCCTCCGCCACTGGGGGTTGGATGCGGTGGAGTACTATAAATGATAATGTATTTTTTGAACATGTTGTTTTCAGGGGTTATGTCACAGGGGATTTCACTTGTGTATGCAATTATGTTAAACGTGCCAGGTAATTGAGGCGTCCAAATGAACAATATTGTTCTTGACTCTCCAGGAATTAATGTTATATTTTGTGTTCCAATTAACCCTTCGGCTGGGAAAGACATAATTTTCGTTGTGTAATTAATGTTTACAGAGAAGGTTATGTTGTAGCCCCCTTGGTTTTTAACCTCTACGCAGATGCCTAGTGGCTCTCCGACGTAGTGAGGTGGCTCTGAGAACCACATATTTGTAATGGCAATTATATCTTGAGGTGTCCATGGGTACATCAACGGATAATAATCGATATTATTTGAATCTATGACGTATGGGGCGTCGCCTATACCGTCTGGGCCAGGCAAGTTTTGGTCAGGCCCCCAATAATTATCCTCTCCCGTATAATCGCTCCAGTAATTTCCCGCGATTGGGTAGGTTAAATTCCAGTAAAGACCTTCCATACTTCGTGTATTGATGTATGTATAATTGACAAAGTTGTTATGGTAGAATAGAATGTCGTAAGGTGAAGCTTTATTATTTACATCGACGATATATGTGCAATTGACAATGTTATTCTCAATAACTGTACAATTACGAACAGGGGGCCCATTGCGGCCAAACCAGAGAGCTTTTTCACAATTAATGATGTTATTTGTTGAAATTATCGTTTTATTTAAAATGTTATTGTAGTTAGATACTGTTATAGCTACTTGTGCATTAGTTATTTCATTTCCTTTAATTGAAACCGTGTAATTTTCTGTAGAAGGTGCTTCCCAGAAGTCGTCGAATCGGATGGCATATGACGAAGCGTTGATTATTGAATTGTTCTGAATAAATATTCGCCCACGAAATCCTATTGAATCTGCAAAAGTTGTTGTAATTCCTTGAGCTACATTTATCATTAAATTCATCTTTATTGTTATGTTATCAACATGTTCAAGTTCGATAGCGCCACCAGGTTCCTGGCTTTTATATAAGGAGGGTACAGTAGTGGGGCAAGGATATGCATAGTTTTCATCAGCAATGTGATAAACGGAATTGTTAAAAATCATGACATTAGTTAGGGTTCCCCCCACATCCATGCCTATACCCCCTCCATGCGTGGGAATGTATCTAATAGAATTTTTACATATTGAAATATTATCGCCTCCTTCGGTTAGAAGTATTCCGTGTCGAACTCTGAACATAAACCGATAGTAAACTTGAGATACTATCAAGCTCCAACCAGTAGAAAAAGATACAAAAACATCAAGCTTATATCTCTGCCCCTCATTTTTTGTGAAAGTGAGGGCAATGTTACCTTTTATCGGACAAGCAATCAAGTCATTTCTAGTTATTGGAAATTCATCTACTTTAAATCCGTCAGAATATCTTATTGGGAAGGGGGTCCATTTTCCCTCCCTGTATTTTTTGTAGTAAATCTTGTTTGTTTCTGGAGAACCTATCCAGAAGCAGTAGAGTTCGGATGCGTAATCATCAAAGCCTAAAACTGGAGCAGATGTGGATGAAACTGTTGTTTGAATAAGTTCTTCGGAGCTCCAACCATTTTCTGTTCGATTGAGATATACAATGCTATTGTTAGAACTCAGAAAAGCTAGATGTATCACGTTATTTACGCAAACAACACTATGGTAGGTTCCATCAATAATTTTACTTGACGAAACCTCTTCCTCATACAACCATACAGAACCATTCCAAAGTCTACCCTTCACTGTGTCAAATCCACGAGCATAAACGGCATATACCTCGTTCAACGAAAACGGGTGAACTTGAACAGCCCATGTTCCGAGACTACTCGAAAGTTTAAACGGGAATCCTGGTGTTGTTTGCCATGTTCCGTCATTTGTTGATGATTTTGTCACGTATGGAATACCCGTTGTGTCAACTGGAGGGGATACTACCTCAGTATATCCTATCCACGGATAACCATTGTCATCGACTGATATAAATGGATTTATATACTTTTTGTTTTCATTTCCTGGCACAGCTATTGTTTCAGTATCCCAGTTAATCGTGTTACCTGTGAACCTACCCCTTCGATAATAGATAGGGTCGCTCCATAATCCACTGGAATACACATAATGGACATAGTACGAAGGACTTAACCACACGGAGAAACTGCCCCCCTCTAGTGTTTCCCTAATACATGCTGGCTCACTCCAACGTAGGATACCATATTCATCGAAATAAGTATAGGTATACACCATATGTGTACCATTGGAATAGAACAACAACAATTGGCTACCAATGCTCCAAAGTTTGCGTTGAAATGGGGTTGAAATAGCGAACATATCAGTGCCTTCTCCCGGACTAACCCTATGTCTACGAGTAAATTCCCAAAAATGCTTCCAGTAGTTTATAGGCGTATAATTGTCGGTGTCATTCCAGATGTAAGGAATCTGCAATGTTGCATTCACAATGGTATTATTTTCAATTAACGTATTAGATACACGAATATGCATTCCCCAGGCCCAGAACCTCTCGTACCTTTCGTTATAAATTTTCGAATTATTTAACGCCCCTACTAAACAAGCTATGGTATTTTTAACATAATTATCATGTATTACCAAGTTAGATCGAGAAGTCCATGGCGGAACAGTCGAAATAAATATTCCGAAGGTAACATTTTGAATAAAGTTGCCATAAACTTCATCATACTGGTCTGAAAGGTTTATATTCTCTGGTGGATAAAATCTTATGCCAAATGTTTCTTTGTCAAAGTTTTGACCTAAAGGATTCCCCCAATCAACGCTAGCATTTAATATCCTATTGTACTTTACTATGTTATTTGTTGAAGATTCCATGAATGCAAATCCTTCATGCCTTAAATTAATTATAGTATTATTTTCAACAATATTACCTGACGCATAAAATCTTATACTGCTTACATTAACAAATGTAGTTTCCTTAATCCAAACGGGAGTTTCTAGTTCAATACCGTGACCGAATTTTGATCTGTCATTTGTATAAGGTGGCCTAATAAATAGGTACATTGGACTACTGACAGGGGCTCGACCTGCATTACAGATTTTAGAATATAGGATTTCAACAGCAGATTGTTCTTCGGCATAGATCCAGTATCTACCACGATAATTGGACGTTATTGTGGAGTCAACAACGCTTAAAAGTCCATTAGTCTTTACTGTCAGATTTTTGGGTACAAGTGCTGCTTCTGAAACTCCTATAAACAAAGTTGAATTTCTTAAAAATAATTTACCCCCATCTAGGATTATTACACTTCCACCCACAATAATAATTTCATTGAACATCCATACAGTATCATTGATTATCCAATCTCCTTCAATCATTATGCTATTCTCAGATGAAGTTTTTAATTCCATCCATGGAGTAAAAATCAGAAAACACAATATGTAAACGTTAACTATTGTAAACAAAATTCTTCTTAACATTTTTATCAGAAAGTTTTTTCTATTTATTATAATAAAAAAATTTATTGTCAACTTTATATTAACTTTAGAGATCATAATAAAACTAAGGTTTACATATTCTTGAAAAACATAACTAATCAAGAATGCAATTTCTCTAATAAAAAGAGAATGTCAAGCTTGTTCTGAATCAACCACTTTGATTGTCTCCGAAGCTTGTTCCTTTTGGATTATATCAAGCTTAATTAACGTGGGGACTACTCTTAGCTCATAGTTGTTAGGCCAGCTTCCATCTTCTTGTTGCTGTTCCACTATGTTCTTTAACGCATAATTTACGGCCTTATTTTCAACAGTATAACCTGCGGCTACTAATCCGTCCAAAGAGGCGATCCAAGGCCAAACTGGCGGATGGGTTTTAGCCCATTCTGCAGCTTCTCTTAGGATGAATTTCTCTAACGCAACACAGGCATTTTTTATTATGTGAGAATCTTTTGGCAAACCAAATTTTATCAGTGCTGATATTGCTCTTTGCGTGGAATCTGGTTCAGTGTCGTTCGGATCGGTATCTTCAAGGCTTAACCACATTCCATCTGGAGATTGCATTTGTTTCAGCCATTCTACTGCCTTTATTATTCGTTCATCATTTCGGTATCCAGCCTCCACAAATGCTTCTATACAATCCGCAGTAAGTATTGGAACGCCTTTCTCACAGCTTGACCAGAAAGGTATCCTATCCTTTGAGAGCTTGGGATTTTCACGCCAGCTTCCATTCTCTTTTTGCAGACTTAAGAGAAAGTTTAAGGCCTTTTGGACAGATGGCGAGTTTGGGCTTACGCCTGAACATATCAAGTTCATTATCGCTTCAGCTGTTACAGTAACTGAAGATTGTTCGTCAGAAGTTCTGGAAAAACCACCGTCTTCACGTCGAAGATTATTCATCTCCTTCAAGTATTTTTGCGCAATAAACGTTTCCATGTTACCAAAATATCTTAGTAATCGCAGTTTTCTCCAACAACTGGCTTTCCTCCAAAAAACAGGCACAGGGTCTACTCTTAATTTCATAGTTTTTCACCTATGTAACCCGGTTTTATATAAAACTCTCATCGTGTTCATTGAACAGGTAACACGATTTTCTAGTGTATCAGGCCAACCACAGTCTTTATCTATGAAAGAACCATCAGAATCCTGTTGCTTTATTATCCACTTTAACAATCGAATCATGTTAGAATTTTCTTTGTTCACTCCAAGGCTATGCCAAGCTTCGGCAACCAAAAGACTCGCATCTAGACAGTCGCCTATACTTCCGTTTTCCTTTTGGTGGCTAATAAAATAGTTTTTCAATGTATCAACATCTACTGCATGCTTGAACTCTTTAAACTCACCGAGTGCGATTACTATCAATGCTGTTAGGTATAAAGAACTTTTGACTTCGCTTTTGAAATGCGACCAGCCGCCGTCCTTCTTTTGAGAAACTGCAAGATATCGTAAAGCCTTGGCGACTGCCGGATTCTCTTTTGACAAACCTGTTTTTAAAAGTGCCTTCAATACCCAAGCAGTCACATGCGGTGTTGAAACCCTTTTTTCGTAAATATACTTGTCATCCCACTCAATCGGATGTTTCACGCTGATGTTTTCAGCAAATCCCCCGTCTTCTCGCTGTTGTGTGAGAAGAAACTCAACAGCCTGCGACACCATGTCAGAGTCACAAGAGCCTCCAACATCTAGGAGCAAGTCTATGACTACGGCTGTTTCCACGACTGAGCTGGTTGTTCCCTTTGTTTCCACTTGGTAGCCTCCATCGTTCTTCTGGTAACCTTTGATTCTTTCCACTATCCCTTGAAGTTGCTGGGCATCTGCTTTTTTTGTATCTAACAAGTATCGATAAAGTCCGCCATACCAAGAAACTGTGGGTAGTTTCGCCAAGTTTTCTTTGTTTTGTTGAATATAGCCTTCTAATTCTCTTATCATTTTTATCTCCTCAATTTTACAGCTGTAAGGAGTAAGATATAAAACCTCGTTAACTATTCTTCACTCTAAAAGATGTATTAGTGGTGAAAGATGAGTCGAGATATTTCCGGGTTTTCCGAGATAATTGACAAGCTCAAGATTACCTTAAATCTGAATCAATATGAAGCCAAAGTAATTCTAGCTTTAATCCTTAGCCCACACCCTCAAACTGCGAAAGAGATTTCGCAGAGGTCAACAGTACCCATACAAAGGGTTTACGACATTCTAGAAGAACTAAAAAGAAAGGGATTAGTTGTTCAAACAATCAAGTTTCCAAAAACCTACACCGTGAAAAACTTAGAATCGCTTTTGAAGAAACGATTCATAGAGGAACGAATGTGGCTAAATAAATGGGCGCATGAGGAAATTAAACGGATAGAGGAAGAGAAGAGAAAACGTCTTAATCACCTTAAACGGGAAAGCTTTGCTTTGTTAGAAGTGATGAAAACTCTCCATAGGAGGCCTAAGACTGAACCAACCAAGATTGCTGTCCAGATTGAAGGTTGGGATAATATTCAAGAATTGCTGATAGAGCTTCTTAAAGAGGCAGATTACTCTTTTTGGGGGGTTTCTCGGCCTCCAGATTGGCGAGATCTGACAACACTTGGCATAATTCAGCCGAGATCTTTAAGCGAGTGGTATGAAGCAATTGATGTGAAAGGGGTTGATGTTAGGTGGCTTACTTCTTTAAGCGCTATTCCCTCCTACATAGGGTATACTCGAGCTACTTATCTTCCCAGACGTTTCATTGAAGATGATAAGATTTCTGAAAAATATGTGATTGTTGATGGAAGTAAGGTTCTTGTAAATCTACGAGATCCGGAAACTGGGATACACAGTGCTACTGCCATACTTATTGAAAGTGTATCCATTGCAAGAATTTTTGAGCAGCACTTCGAAACCTTATGGAGGGAAGCTAAACCCACAGAAACAGTGGTTCTAGGCTTTGAAGAAATCGTGGAAACTGTTTGTTCTAAATTAAGGGAATACGCGTTTACAGATTTGGAAATAAGAGTTTATAGAAGTCTCCTAAGGACAGGAGCAAGCTCAGTAAAGGACATAAGAGTTGATTTAAAGTGGGCAGATAAAAAAGACACCCCAAGCCTAAAGGCGTTGAGAAAAGCATTAAACGGGCTCAAGCGAAGAGGAGTCATAGAAAAACATCCCACACTCGATTTGTACCTACCCAGTAACCCCAAAACCTTGTTACAAACAATTTATCGTTAAATGTACATTATCACTTAATGGTTTCGGAAAATCTTATTTCATGAGGGTTTCCTTCTTTTGATTAGGAATCTTAATGAATAGGGCTTCAGATACTTTACAAGTATCCCTTAGTAAAGTTCATTGTTATAACCTTAAGAAACAGCATCTTTTTGATAGTTGCAAAGGCAATTCTATCCTTGAAGTTTTAAAAGACGTTTTTGCTCTTCACGCAACTAACCCTCAAACACCATATCTTTCTCTTTTTGCTAGGCTTCGTTCATTTCGAAAGGATTCTTTTGACCGACTAATGTACGAGGACAAAAAACTGGTTAGAGTAAAAGGAATGCGAGGAACCTACTTCATAATCAAAGTTGAGGATTTTCCTTTAGTTTATCAAGCCACTAGAGAAAACAATGCAAAGCTTAAAGTGTTAAAGAACTGGGGAATACGCGAAAAGGAATATTGCAAGGTTTCTGAAAAAATATTTGAAGTTCTGCAGGAAGATGGAAAAACGCTTCAAGAAATAAAACGCGTTCTACCGGCCAGACTGAAACGGACAGTGCAAAGAATCGTAGGACGTAGGAAATATTCCGCAACTAATCTTTCCGTGATTTTAAACATTCTAGAGATTGAAGGAAAGATTGTTTCATACAAAGGTAAGGGAACATGGTCACCTCTCCATCCAAACAAATATTTCTTGACGCAGAAATTGTTCCCTTCAATTAATCTACATTCAATTTCTAAAGATGAGGCGAAAGAACAACTAATACAAAGATATATCACTGCTTTCGGTCCAGTAAGTACAAGAGACATTACTTGGTGGACTGGCTTCAAGGCAAGCGTGGTAAAAAAATTGCTGCAGGAGAGAAGCGACAAATTTTGCCGATTAGAAATTGATGAATTGAAAGGAATATTCTGGATGGCTTACAAAGAGGTTAAAGAATTAATGGCAACAGAGAAACCGGAAGAAGTCAGTTTAGAGCTTCTTCCATATGAAGACCTCTATTTGAAAGGTTACAAAGATCGTAGGAGATTTGTTGAAGCTGAAAATGAACATATTTTCTATTACAATGGTTCTTCAGCAGCTCCATCTATTTTGTTCAACAATCGTCTAGTAGGCGTATGGAACTACGGCTTATCTAGAAAGGAAAAAATTACCTTTAAATTGATCACAAACTTAGGCGAAAATGTTCTTCGACTTCTTATTAAACAGATAAAGAGAACTGGAGAATTTCTCGACACCTTACGTGGATAATTTACAAGTTAAAGCTCGAATTGAACCACTATTAAATCATAGGGAAAATAACATCTCTTAAATTTCTGCAATCATTCATAAAAGTGGAAGTTGACTCTACTGTTTTGGGTAAAAGCTAAATGATTGTGCCAAATATTTCTTGAAACGTGAAAAATATGTCCACCGTCTCCCAACAATTGTTGAATTTGTTTTTCAAAAGAAGAACAATTAGGCGGTTTAGTTCTAAGCCGGTTCCTGAAGAGGTTGTTCAGAGAATAGTTGAGGCTGGACAACGTGCCCCCACAGCGTGTAACCTTCAAACCTACTCAGTAATTTGGGTTAGAGACGATAAGCTCAAAAACAAAGTTTTGGATGCATGTAAGATTTCAGGAGCAATTCGGGAAGCGCCCATTATCTTCGTGATTTGTGCAGACGTTTACAGGTTAAGTCAAGTTCTTGACTATTTGGGACATAACCACTGCTTTAGACATGGTCATGGATATTTGATTAAATTTATGAGTATAATGGACGCTTGTTTCGTAGCTGAGAACATGACTATGGCTGCTGAATGCTTAGGGCTTGGATCGGTATACATAGGATCTGCGTTTGCAAATGACGAGTTAATCGAAACATTAAAGCTTCCAGAAAACGTGATTCCTCTAACTCTTCTCTGTGTTGGCTATCCCAACGAACAACCACCGACGAGACCAAGATGGCCCTTATCTTCCATCCTTCACATCGACAGCTACAAAAAACCCACAGAAAAAGAGATGAAGGCTTTCTTGGAACACATGAACTATACGCTTGAAAAAGAAGGATACTATCAAAAGTATGCTAATAGGGAATCTACATATCACTATTCAGATCATATACGGCACAAAACAATAGCTGACCAGCAGGAAAAAATGGATTTAGAAATCTTATCAGTTTTGAAAAAAATGAGGTTTCTTCCAAGTTAGCTCAATTTACTTAATCTAAATATTTTACTCATGTTTACTTCGAATGCTGCAACAGGTTTTTCCAGATTCCATGCCTCTAAGATTTTCGGGTGAATCTCCCCTATCACTCCAATGTCCATTTTGTCTATTTTTATTTTGCCAACTCTTCCATCTATAAAGCTTGGGTGAACAGTTTCCTCTATTTGCCCCTTAAGATTTAAGGCGGCTAGGAAGGCGTCTAAGACTGATTTGATCTCTGTGAACCCAGCGATGGCATGGGTTATCACTGCAGCCAGTTTCTGTTCTTCACAGGTTCGTGTTTCAGCTCTTTTGTCAGGAACTACTACGATGCCTAGTTCGAATATCTTCTGTGGATATTCCACATGTTGATTATTGCTTAGGAATTCCATAAGCGAAGGCAAAAGCCAACTTCTTAAGCATGTTAAAGTTTGAACTTTCGGATTAGCTATCTCTACGATTTTCTCCGGTTTGAGATTCATTTTACTGAAAAGGCTTTGCTTATTTGTCAATGTACATGTAAGAATTTCTTGAAACTCCATCCCGATCATTATTTCTCTCGCGAAATCATGAAGTTCTGTTTGGGGGGTTGTGGCTCCTGTTGTGGGTAGTCTCCGCCACAAAGGTTGGATATTATTATAGTCATAGGCAATAGCCACATCCTCAACCAAGTCTATTGGATGCATTATATCAATTCGATAAGGCGGAATGCACACTAAAAGGCTGTCGTTGCTCCTTTTTTCTGTGTCAAAACGAGCCTTTTTCAATAATTCGGCTACCTGTTTAGTGGTCAGCTTTAAACCTAAGACTTGATTCACATATTTTATGTCTAAGTGCATAGTTGAAGTTTTAATTGCAGGTGTAACGATGTTCTCCTTTTTGGTGCCGTACGCATATTTTATAGTCGTAGAATACGGTTTTCCCCCTCGGTCGACAAGTGAGAAAACAACCATGTTCAAAGTGTTTAGCACTGTTTCCAGAACTGTTCCGGTAACTTCAACTAAAACATTTCTGGTTTCGGTGGTTATTTTTCCTAAATCATTAGAATTTATTATCGGTGGGAAACTTAACACGTTTTTCTTTGAGTCGAGTAGGATTGGGTACATGTCGAATCTGCGGACTATACTGCCGTATTCTAAGCCTTTTGGGTGTTTCTCCAAAATTTCTTTTAGGGTCATTTCCTGCTCAAATCCTAGAGGGGCGAAGTTTGTTTCTGTGGGTTTTGTAACCGTATAGTGAAGTGGAGGAGCGATTAGGTTGAAGTTGTAAAGGCCTATAGATGTTCGACGTCGGTTTCTGCCGTAAGTCTGGTCAAGCTTATCTTGGAGGCGCATTATCCCCCGAATTATAGTATCGCTTAGCTTTAGGTCGCGTATCACTGCGCATGCTATGTAGGGACGGATCTTCCAGAGGCGCTTATCTACTTGTACTTCGACGTTAGAGTTCCCTGCGACGTTATACTTCTTTAACCCTTTTTCTAAACCTAAGAAACCACGGAGTGTTCGAGCTAGGCCTTCAACGTTCCATAGATCTGGACGGTTAGTATCCTTTATTTCAACGGTTAAGATTCCCTCTTTTTCATTAAAGGCTTTGACTTCGCCTTTTACGAAAGCGAGAATTTCATCTAGTTTCTCCATGTCTTTTTCAAGTTTCACGTCTAGAAGCCGCTCAAAGTCTTCATATTCTATTTCTATGGTTGGCATCTAAATTCTTCCCTTCCGTCTTATCCAATCTAGATCTTGAGTGAATACATATCGAATGTCGTCTATTCCAGCTCGCATCATGAAGAGGCGGTCAATGCCCAACCCCCAAGCTATTACTGGAACTTTTATGCCTAAGGGCAAAGTAACCTCAGGGCGGAATATGCCTGAACCGCCAAATTCTATCCAGCCATATCCTTCCTTGTAGGCACTCAATTCCACGCTTGGTTCAGTAAAGGGGAAGTAGTCAGGTCGAAACTTTACCTTGTCGGCTTCAGCTATTTCTATCGCAAATTTTTCTAGGACTCCAAGAAGGTCACGTAACGTGATATTTTCATCCACTACTATTCCTTCTACTTGGTTGAATTCTGTTAGATGCGTTTTATCCACGACTTCGGGACGATAACAACGTGCGATGGAGAAGTACTTCCCCGGAATTTCTAAATCCTTGCTTATCAATGTTCGGACACTAAGCGCAGTTCCATGCCCGCGGAGGATTAAGCGACTGGCTTCTCTAACTGAATATTTGTATCCCCAGCCTTTTGACCCTGTTTTCCATCCGTTTTCATGTGTTTCCTTAACCTTAGTAACGACTTTTTTATAACGAGATAGGTTTCCATGCTTTGGAGATTTAACGAAGTATATGCCGAATATTTCACGGGCAGGATGATCCTGAGGCATAAATAAGGCGTCAAAGTTAAAGAAGGATAGTTCAACTAAGGGGCCATACATTTCCTTGAATCCTAACGCTACAAGTTTCCTTTTAACTTCGTCTATGAAACGGAGGTATGGATGTTTCTTGCCAGGCCAAGTTTTAGCTACAGGTGCTTTTATGTTGTATTTTCGGAGTTTTGCTTTTCGCCATTTGCCGCTTACGATGATTTCTGGTGTGAGCTGACTTATCTCTGTTGCTGCATGGACTCCACGCTTTATAAGGTTCAGTCCTTTCCTTGTGATTTCCAGGGTTCTTACTGTTTTTCGGTTCATTTCAACAAGTTTTCGTCTTTTTAAAAGTTCTGCAGCTTTTTTCATCTCTGGATCGAGGTTTTCGATGATTACGGAAAGTTTTTTCCCCAAAAGTTTTAGCAGTTTTTCATCAGATCCTTCTTTTTCCGGGGTCTTTAATATTTTTAAGTATCCTTTTTCCGGTTTTGCCCAGCCTTTTCGTCGAAGCCAACCTAGAGCTATAGGAACTAGATTTTCCCTTAAACCTGCTTTCTTAATTACCTTTTTAAGCGGAGCTTCACTTTTCAATTCTAAAAGTACATTGATTAGCTGTCTTTCGGGTAATCCTTTCTTTGCGTATATCTTTCCTTCTTGAGTGATTGTAAGAATTGTCTGTTTCCTTTCCCTGATTTCCACTAGCTTCTGATCTTGTAAAACAAGAGCAGCCCGCATTAGAGCTGCTTCGGACAAACCGCTTTTAGTTGTGAGTTGATTCACATTAGCTTTTCCACCAAGCTCTTTTAGCACAAGCAGAGTTTTTCGCTCATGGGGCCTAAGTTCACCCATTAGGTTTTTCTCCTTGAATTTTTTAGCTGCTGAATTGCTAGTGTAGTAGATGAATAGGGCAATAAAAGTTTGCAAAAGTGAAACTTTTCAAAAATAGCTTTAGGTTGACCTGTTTGAACGTTTAATAACTGTTTAAGGTAAATTGGCAGGACATCCCTTCTCAACCGCACCTATTATATGCATAGAAGGATTTATGTTTTATTCCACTCGAAGTATTTCCCGGGCTTTATCTAAATACTTCCTGCGTTTCTCTCCATGTTCCTTAACGAATTTTAAGACATATTCAATGGTTCGTTTTTTATGTTCACCGCATAAGAGCCTTCCAGTTTTGCAGTCACGATAGGTTTTCGCTACCTCCTTATCGTCTTCAACAAAATGGAACATGTCAATTTCGTAAACTGGGCATATCTCTGGTATTCCGCCTTTTTCCCGTTGCTCTTTTATGGTAGGTCTCCCTCCAGTAAAGGCGTTGGAAATTTTTTCCGCAATAATTTCTGGTTTTTCATCTAGTGTAAAGTAACCCATAGGTGACCTTTTGCTCATTTTAGGTGAACCATCTAATCCCTTGATTATCTTATGGTAAGTGGCGGAAGGAGATTCGAACCCGTATTTTCTACGGAACTTCTGAGCCAAGTCTCGAGAAAAACGCAGATGGGGATCTTGGTCAACCCCTACGGGCACTATAGTTGGTTTGGGGCCTCCGAAGTCTGGGAGCTGTGGAAGAAGTATGTCTCCCACTTGTATTAGGGCGGATAGGTAGAGCCCCATATGTCTTTCACCATAGATGGCTTTCATAGTAGCTAGAGTAACTGCTCTTCCGAAAATTATGGCGAGATCTTTCACGCGGTTTTCTTTAGATTGACGGTAAATGTAAGCTTTTTTCGGATCAAGCCCTAGGGCTAGTACGTCGGCTATGTTACCTATAGCGTATTTTTCGCTTTTTTCGAAGGGGATTTTGTTATCTTCGTAGGCTTCGATGTCGGCTATGCAATAGAAGGTTTTAGCGCCTTGCTGCTGGAAGTAAATGATCTCTCTGGCTGTCATCAGTGTTCCAAGATGAAATTCGCCTGTAGGCTTTATCCCGCTTAATACCGCAAATTCCTTTCCTTCCTCCATGCATTCCACAATTTTTCCGAAATCCCTATGCCCAAAAACTATTCCTCTACGCATAGCCATGAACGGGTTCTTGATTCTTGAAAGCAATGGTTTGAGTGGTTCTATGCCAAACTCCTTGTAGAGCCTTTCATAATCCTTAACTATTGTGGTGCCAAACGGATCAAGGAGAATCATTTCACTTTTCTTTCCATCATTTTCGGACACTATACTAGAACCTCCGTTGACTTAAGCGAGAATGTGTGGCAGAAGAAGCTTTTAAGGTTAAGCGTGTAGATTAACAAAACAAAACATGAATGAAACCGCGGAGTTAAGGCCATTCCAAGGCGTTCACCAATTCAAGCTTTAGATATACATTGGAATACTTAAACTTTATTTCGAATAATCTTAAACCTTTTAAGCGTCCAGCCCCTTTTCTACATTCTCTCTTAAGATGATTGGAGGAAAAAACTTGGAGAAATCAACCATAGATATTGTCGGGCCTTCGTTTTTCAGATTGCTTCACCCAAAGCTTACCGTGCTTCTGACTTGTGTTGATGAAGCTGAAAGAGCTAACATAATTACTCTGGCTTGGGCTATACCCACATCGATTAATCCCCCTCTGATAGCAGTGAGCATATCTCCTTCTAGGCACTCTCATGGTTTAATTGAAAAAACAAAAGAATTTGTCATAAACATCCCAACTACAGAAATTTTAAACGAAATGTTCTTCTGCGGAAGGAAAAGCGGCAAAGATATTGACAAGTTCCGAGAAACTGGATTGACACCACTTCCAGCTAGAAAAGTTAAACCACCGATTATAAAAGAATGTGTGACCTTTTTGGAATGCAAACTTTTCAATCAAGTGCCAACAGGAGATCACACCCTATTTATCGGTGAAGTCCTAGCTGCCTATGTGGATAAAGATGCTTTCAATAAAACATACGATCTTGAAAAAATTAAACTAATCTATCATATGGGTGGAAATCAATTTACGACACTTAATCCGGAAATAATGACGCCGGAGACATAAGTAAAAAAGAATGGACTAAAAATCGAAGTATTCGCCAGGCTTTAACCCTACTACTTTCACCTGAGGCGCCTTCTCCCTCACAAATTTTGTGAATTCATCGATGGACTGCACCAACACTGGAAACGTTTGATAATGCATGGGAACTACTATTTCAGGAGTAATTAACCTAACAGCTTCAGCTGCTTCCAACGGACCCATGGTGTAGTAACTTCCCATGGGAAGAAGTGCCACGTTTGGATGGTAAAGCTTGCCGATTAACTGCATATCCCCAAATAGTCCAGTGTCGCCGGCATGATAAACGATCTTTCCCCCTCCTTGGAGAACGAATCCTGTAGGCGCTCCCCTTGCAGCTGTATGAAACGCTTGAACCATTGTTATCTTTAGGCCTTTTACCTCAGCTGTTCCGCCGATGTTCATTCCAACAACATTTTGGACGCCGTTACTTTGAGCATAGTTACACAACTCGAAGGTTGCAACTAAAACAGCTTTTGTTTTTTTGCATATGCTGAAAGCATCACCTAAGTGGTCGCCGTGGTCATGTGTAACACAGATAACATCTGCATGAGTTACCTCAGATAATTTTATTGGTGACTTAGGATTTCCTTCAATCCAAGGGTCTATAAAAACCGTTTTCTCAGCTAGCTTAAGCTCAAAAGCTGAATGTCCTAACCATTTTATTTTGGCCAACTTGTTCGCCCCGTCCCATCCTAAACTTTTTAGGTTTCTAACTCGCTTAAAAAGAATGCGTGAAAAAATGAGTATTTTAGACGAAGAGGTCTTGAAACGATATGAATCGGCTGGAAGAATTCTAGCTGAGACAAGAGAGGAACTTAGACGGTTTGTTAAGGTTGGAATGCCAATTATAGAAATTTGCGAAAAAGCTGAAGCTCTCATAAGAGAGAAAGGCGCTCATCCAGCGTTTCCTTGTAATGTTTCAGTTAACGAAATAGCTGCTCACTACACGTCTCCGCTTGATGATGAAAAAACAATTCCAGCGAATTCCATAGTAAAAATTGATCTAGGCGCTCATATAGACGGATACTTAACCGATACCGCCATAACCTTATGCTTCAACCCTAAGTACGAAAGTATGGTAAGAACCGCTGAGGAAGCGTTAAAGAAAGCTATAGAAACGATTCACGCAGGCATGTTTGTTTCTAAATTAGGAGCAATAATCGAAGAAGCTATAACCTCGCGAGGTTTCAAACCAGTTTCTAACCTAACCGGACACTTAATTGGAAGATACCAAGTCCATGCTGGAAAATCCTTGCCAAACGTCGCCCATTTGTCACTTTCAAAGATTAAGGTTGGTGAAGTCTACGCTATAGAACCCTTCGTAACGCTTCCTAGCGCTGTTGGAAAAGTTCGAAATGGGAAAGAAGCTCACATCTTCCGTTTTATTAAGAAAAAATCTGTAAAGAGTTCCTTGGCAAAAAGGCTCCTCGAATACATTCAAAAAACCTTCTATACCTTACCATTTACTGAAAGATGGCTTAAGAAATTCACAGTCGAAGAAAGCTACGAGAAAGCGTTTAAGGAACTTATTTCATCCCGAAGTGTGATGAAATACCCCGTTTTCGTAGAAGTCAGCCGAAAACCTGTTGCACAGGCTGAACACACAGTGCTAATTTTGGAAGACTCTTGTCAAGTTTTAACTTAAAACTTTTCTTCTTTCTTCTTTTGCTCCTTTATTTCACGATAAATTCCCGTGATCATCACTGGTTCATTGCATTTTTCGCATGCACCCATTTGCTTGAAAACATAGTCCCCACGTTTGAATTCTCTAACATTCTTAAAGCCACATTTCTGGCATTCAATGATTGTCATTATTGGTGGAAGTTTTAGCCGCCATTTTAGAACACGTTTTCTCATCTGGAGCAACATATAGGAAGACAGAGCTAAACCGATAAATCCTATTAGGAGGAAATACCCAGCAGCCGCCTCGTTTCTTGGGTATATTTCCATGGAGAAATATAGCGCCACTAAAGAAAGCGCTAACGTGACGAATATTACAACAAGAACGAAAGAGGAAATTCTCCTAGCTGTAGTTTCAGTGGTTCCTGTTGTTTCAGAGCTTTTATCAGCCAAACTCTCAACTCCTTTTTCCTTAATTATTGCCCAATTCCGATGGTATTACCTATCCCAGCAATTATAAGTGAATCGCCTTCCTTAGTTTTCTCCTGTATAACGCGTTTTATACGTTTAATCGCCTCATTAGCAGCTTCGAAAATTTCCTTTCGCATTGGCGAGACTGCGTCTCCAACATCTTCCTTAATTATCACCGCATTTATTGGAATACGATATTTTAATAACGATTCTTCAACTTTAAACTTTTCAACTCCCGGTCCGCCTATTGCCACTCCTATTCCTTCAGCTACTTCGCCAGGTTTCTCTCCCTCAAGTTTCAAAGCTGCGTCAACGACGATTATGGTGGCTATGTTTCCGCCGTTTTCTTCAATAATTGTTTTCATGGCTTCCCCTGGCTTTCCAACGTTTCCACCTGGGCCTTCAGCTTTTACCACATAGGCTGTTCTTCCCTCAAGCGGAACAGTTGCTACAACACAATCCTTAGCAATCTTCCTTTTCTCGTGCCCATACATCAATTTGGCTGCCACTAACGCGCCTATTCCATCCCCTATAGGTTGTCCGTAAGCAAAGGCCTTAAGCGCGCTGGCATAGGCTTCAGCTTCTCGCATCACAAGGGGTAGAATCATCTGAAGCTGCATAATAATGTAGAGACTTAACGTTTTTTTGCCGAGAATATAGAAGTGGCGAACAACCTTGTAAATGTAATTTAGAGCTAATGCAGCCTCCAAAGTATTTTCTAAATTGTTTATCTGTGTTTCATTTGCTGCAGGAGCCATCAGTCTGACTTCATCCTTGAAACGGTTGTCCCTAACATCAAGAATATGCTCCAGCTTCCAGACGATTCCAGCTGGATCCATACTTTCTGGCGGAAGGGCGAAATATTCAAGGAACCTGTCTACCCGTTGGGAAGGATCATCCTGAGGTTTACCTATCTCCTTAATAGTTTCAATAGCTATTTTCCTTCCTTCTTCTTTTATATATTTCAAACGGAGAAGCGAGCCTTCCACTTCTTTAAGCATAACATACATCTGGATTCTCTGTCCATAGAAAATGAACACTATGAAGAAAAGATAGAAGAGCACATTAACGATCCAGCCGAAGTTTTCGTCCAGAAACGGCTGGGCAATCTGCGAAACATTGACAACTGCTGGGAACATCAACCCTATCACACGTTCACCACTGGTAAACCACGGTTATAAATTTTGGGGATTTCCACTCCACATTAAACACGTATGTAGTTTAACGTTTAAGTGGGGCTGCCGGCTTTCCCGGGTTCGCGTGGCCGAAGACCACACTACAGCCGGGAACGGAGCGCGGTTTAACTTCCGAGTTCGGAATGAGTTCGGGTGGAACCCGCGCCCTATGGCCGGCTAACCCCAAAATACACGTGAAGTTTAAACACATTAACTTTTCGCTTTTCTTCTGCCGAATTGTTTCTTTAAAAAATTGGACGTTAGACAGCTGAACAACATCATTAAAGATTATTTCTTTCCTTTCATCCTATAAGGAATCTTGATAGTAAAACATGTGCCTTTTCCTTTCCTACTTTTGACGGTTATTGTGCCTCCGTGGGCTTCAATTATACGTTTGCATATTGGTAATCCAAGTCCTAACCCCTTAGCCTTGGTCGTAAAGAAAGGCGTCCATATCTTCTTAATCATTTCTTTAGGTATTCCTATTCCAGTGTCGCAGACGGTTATCTTCAGCGCCTCTTCCTCTTCTTCTGATCTTATTTCGAGTCTGCCTCCGTTAGGCATGGCATCCAACGCGTTTTTAATCAGATTGAGAAATACTCTTTTTATCTTGTTTTTATCAACAATTATCCTTCTTGATGTCGCATGTATTTTGTTTCTTATTTGCACATTTTTGGGGATTTCGATTTGAGAAAGGGTTTCTCTGATAATTGACTTGAGTGTGGTTGGAGTTAGCTCTAGCCGAATTTCCTTTGAAAGTTCTAGTAGGTCATTTATAATTTTGTTTGCGTATTCGATGTCTTTTTCAATTACCTTTAACATTTCTCTCGATTTCTTATCGATTTTTGGGCCTAGATGCATTTTCAGATAGTATGCAGCGCCTGCAATACCTGTCAACGGGTTGCGCAAGTCATGTCCAACCATTGCAGCTATTTCTCCGATGGTTGCCATTCGTTGGGATTTCAATAGTTTTTCTTGGGATTCTTTTAGAGCTCTTGTACGTTGTTGAACTAGAGCCTCAAGGTTTTCTGCGTATTCTTTCAGTTCTTTTTCAGCTTGTTTTCTTCTAATGGCTGATATTAATATTCCAGCTACTGTTCTAAGCAAGGCTACTTCTTCTTCTTTCCATTTTCTCTTTCTTTTTGTATCGTCAAATCCTATGAATCCCTTTAGTTCTCCTTCGAGGTAAATCGGCACCACTACTAGGGAACGAACGTTCTGTGTTTCCAAGACTTTCCTTTCAGCTTCAGCCTCTGGCGGAAGTTTATTGATATCTGAAACGATAATTGCTTCGTTCTTGAGTAGTTTTCCTGCCCACCATGGAAAGGTTTCACCTTTTAAGCCTTGCATGTTTTCAATCTGGGAAGTTGTTCCTTTGCTACACCACTCATGGGTGTTATCTATAACTTCCTCGTTTTCTCTAATCATGAAGAGGTATACCCTGTTTACTTTTACTGTTTCCCCGAGGATTTTTAGCGATTCGTTAATTGCCCTGTCGATTTTCTTTTCGGTGATGAATTTTGTCGAAATGAGACTTTGACACTGGTCTAATAATCGCATGTAGTTTATTTCTTCCTCTGCCTTCTTTCTTTCAGTGATATCAGTGAATGCTGCTAAATCTCCAGCATACCTTCCATCTTCAAAGATTGGTGTGGCACTTACAATTACGGGTATTTCCTTTCCGTCTTTAGATAATAGACAAATTTCGTAACTACTTTTCTCTCCTCTGGGTCTTCTACTAATTTCTTCTTCAACCTTCTTATAGTAAGCTGGTGGCACTATCTTTTTCCAATGTTTACCTAAAAGTTCATGTTCCATATAACCAAGCATTTCTACCATTTTAGGATTAACAAACGTTATGTAACCATTAACGTCGTTGATGAGTATGCCTTCTTCGATGCATCGAATAATACGTTCATTAAAATCTTTAAGGCGTTCAATTTCTCCTTTTCTCTTAACAGCATCAATCACGGTAGTTTCAAGTTCTAAAGATTTAGAAGAACTACGCTTATCTCTCTTTAACCTTCTATTTCTCTGCATTTCCGTAGCGCCTTATAGCGAATTTTACTCAATACCACTGTCCGTAAAGTTGTGTTAGGCTATGATTAATTAGGATTGTGAAATCATGATTCATATACACAATCAAGACTGGATACTTTACCTTAGAAACCTATATATCCAAATTTTGTAGTCTCAAATATTGGTGGGGCCGTAGTCTAGCTAGGTATGACGACGGGCTCCAGAAAGTGTTTGCAAGGCTATGGGTTTGCGGACCATCATGGGATGACGAGTTTCTGGAGCGGTTAGGGAAACCCGTAGGTCGTCGGTTCAAATCCGGCCGGCCCCACTAAAATATAACTTTTAAATATCACTTGCTAAAATCTCTCCGCATTACGTTAAAAATATAGTAAAGAAGAGAAATTATACTTCCTAAACGTTTCTCTCTCAACTGAATATAATTACAGAGAAAACAGCCCTATTCTTCTTTGAAGATAACATGAATCCTTGTATGTCCTTTAAACCACACTTTGTTGGATAGTTTACCTGTGACTGTTAATGTGACGTGGTGAACTATAACTTCCTCTTCTTCATGGTCCTCTATTTCTATCTCGTCTAAAGTATTTTTGATTAATCTTATTACTTCATTTCTCCTAAATCTAACCATTAATCGAGGAGTCTTTGTGCAACCCTTAGTTACTGCAATAATAGGCGCATTGGAGTCTATGCCAATTGTTTCATTAAGCTTAATTGTTGAGGGGTCTACCTCCCTTATGTTATAATCCTTGGGAATTTCGATTATGCATTTAATCCATTTTCCGTGGCTACTCAGTTTTAATTTGTGAGGTTTCACGAAAACCCTTGTAGTTACAACTTTAGTCGGAGCAGTTTCACCTATATGTTTAAAGAGCAAAGCTGCATCAATTATATCAATCTTCCCGTCTCTATTTAAGTCAGCTTCTGCGTTCCATCTTATGTGTCCCGGATAAGCACCAAAAGCTTGCATGAGTATAGCTAAGTCTTTTATGTTTACAACACCGTTTCCATCTAAGTCTCCCATAATGTTAGTCAGAGAACCTAAAACCGGAGGCATCACTGACGCAGAAAGCATAAACGTTATTGCGATGATTACACTAGCAATTCTTATTATTTTCATGGCCTTCCCCTATAATCAAGCAGTGAAAGCGTATCATATTAATGCGTAAGGAATCTCTTTATAGAAGATTTCTATATAACAGAAAAAGTTTAGGTCACTCATCTAAAGAATTTTTCCAGTAAACCTAAAGTTAAAGAATCCAAATAATCCTTAAAGTACAGAAACCTATAATGGGGCTGTCGGCTAGCTTGGTCTAGGCTCCGAGACTCGGGCTCTCGGGACCCCGGTTCAAATCCGGGCAGCCCCACCAAAAATTTTGGTTTTAAGGTTAGAAAAAGAAGAGGGGGTTTGTAGAATTTTACTTTTCTTTTGCCATTGTGTAGACTGCTTTTATGGCGATTATTACTGCTGCGGGGGCTACAAAAGCGACTATATAGTTCAGGATGGCGGTTGCCCAGTAATATAGGAGTTCATGAAGATTTGTAAGCGGGTTCCAGACATCAAATTGTGTGCCTACACCTACCCTAGTAACCATTAGGGCGATTGCGGCGATTAGGAAGGGTTGAACTTCTTTTGCGGTTATGCTTATTAGTCCGACGATTATTCCAAGAATTAGCATAAGTAGAGTTATGTATCCGTTGATGTCCTTTACAGCGGGGTCGTGCCAGTTACGTACGTCATAGGCCATGAAGCCTACTGCCAAGCCTGCAAGTATTGCTATAGCAACAAATGCCATAAACGCATAGTGTGCTATTTGTTCATATTCCATTTTCTTCCCCAACGTAAAAGCGGTATGGAGTCTTACGATTTATAAGTCTTACGTGTGACCGAACTCTGTAGAAAAGGAAATTTCGGTTTTTCTCTGATACACAAGATTTAAGTAGACTCTAAAATTAGGGTTTCCGATAAGGTGAGTTACGGTTATGGATTATGCTGTTGAGGCTGAAAGGCTAGTAAAGGTTTTCGGCGGTGTAAAAGCCTTAGATGAACTAAGTTTTCATGTGAAGAAGGGGGAAATTTTCGGGCTTATTGGGCCAAACGGTGCGGGTAAGACTACTGCTTTAAGAATTGTTTCTACTCTTCTTTTGCCCAATTCTGGACGGGTGGGCGTTTTTGGCTTGGATGTTGTGGAAAAAGCCAATGAAGTGCGTATGATTTTAAGTTATCTTCCTGAAGAAGCTGGGGCTTATCCGAATCTTTCAGGTTTGGAATATTTGGAGTTTATGGCTCGTTTTAAAGCGGAAACGAAGCTTCAAGTGAAGGAGCTGGTGAAGGAGGCAGTAACTATTTCAGGTTTAGGTGAACGTTTAAAGGATAAGGTTAAAACTTACAGCAAAGGAATGAAACGAAGGCTTCTTGTAGCACGGGCATTGATGGGTAAGCCGAAGCTCGCTGTTTTAGATGAACCGACAAGCGGCTTGGATGTCCTTCATTCTTATCATGTTAGAGAAACAATAAAACGATATGTAGAAAACCATGGTATTACGGTGCTTCTTTCAAGCCATAACATGCTTGAAGTGGATTATCTCTGCGACAGAGTTGTGCTTTTAAACAAAGGTAAAATAGTGGCCGAGGGTTCACCGAAACAACTCAAGGAAAAATTTGAAAGTAAAAATCTTGAAGAAGTGTTCGCAAAGGTGGTTAAAATTGCTTAAAGGCTTAGGGAATTTAGTGCTTAAAGAGTTAAAGGAGCTGATGCGAGATCCTAAAATCTTGATAGGCATGATTTTAATGCCTCTCATAATATTTCCGATAATAGGCGGTATTGTGGGCGCATCCATGGAAGCCGCTAAAGAAAAACTTGCTGAAATGTCGATTATGGTTTGGAATCATGATAATGGAAGCTATGCAAGAAACTTCACTCGATATCTGAGCAATTCCGGAATAAAGATTCACGAGATAGAAGCTTCGACTTTGGAAGAAGCGGTAAGCCTCATGTTAAACTACAATGCCACTTTACTTATTGTTATTCCTGAAGACTTCAGCAAAAACATCAGTAATGTTCTAGAGGGAAACGCCTTGGTAGGGGCTGAAGTGGAAGTTTTTGGGGTCTTTGGCGGTGGTGGGGTGTTCGAAGAAATAGGTGTTTCCGTTATTGATTCTTTAATTGAAAGCTATAATCGGCGGAAAGCTCCTAACCCGATTCGTTTGAGAAAAAGCACGGTTGTTAAAGGCGAGATCCTTTTTGGGGTTGATCCCTCTATGGTGGCTGGTTTAATGATGATGCAGTCAATAATGTTGCCCATAATGATTATGATGCTTTTAACATTCGCTATGCAAATCGCCGCTACTTCAGTAGCTATGGAAAAGGAAGAGAAAACGCTGGAAACTTTACTTACTTTACCCATAGGTAGATTCACTATTTTGGCTGGTAAACTTGCTGGTTCAATTATAGTAGCTGCTGTTGGGGCCTTGGCCTATCTAGTGGGGTTCAGCTTTTATATGGGATCCTTTATTGGAGCAATTCCAACCGAAGAATTAAATTTGGATTTAGCCTCTCTAGGACTTGCACCATCAGCTTTGGGATATGTACTCTTGGGGACTTCGCTTTTTGTTTCACTTCTCTCAGCTTTGGCTTTGGCAATAATCTTGTCCGCGTTCGCGGAAAACGTTAGAAGCGCACAATCACTTATAGGCTTTATATATCCCCTCATATTTGTTCCTTCCTTTGTGCTAATGTATTTGGACATAAGTTTGCTTCCGTTTCCGTTAAGGATTCTCATACTGGCTATTCCATATAGTCACCCTATATTAACATCCAAAGCTGTAATTATGGGAGACCATTTAACAGCTGTTCTAGGCATTCTCTATGTCTCAGCCTTTACTGTAGCCATCCTTTATGTTGCTGCAAAACTGTTCGCAACGGAGAAAATATTAACCGTCAAACTTCGAATGAAAAGTTTCAGACGGAAAAAGAAAACTAAATAGATCTGAAATTCCCATTCTTCAACGGCTTCTCTTTAACTAAGTTTTCAACAACTTTGAAGAGTTCTTCCACCAAGTAAACTATCGATAGCCCCATTAAGAAGAGAAATGGAAGATTCCAAAATGACTCCTGGATGGCGATCATACTTCCTACCTTTTCCTTTATTTTCTCCGGCGAATAAATAACATAAGGGCCAAAGCCCATCTTAAAATTGTACTGGACTGTTCCGTCACCACGGATATGACTGATGAAAAATAGAAAAGGATTGAGGGAAACGTTACATTGTCCATCTACGATCGCCCCGCTACAATAGTGTCCCTCTACAGGATTACATACCGAAGAAACCTTTACTTTTGCAGAATATCCCAACCCTTCGGAAATTGCAGCCAACCAGAAGATAAACATGATGAACAGCGCGGCCAATGCTCTTGTCAGCATTCTTTTAAGTTGTTTCATGATTTCCCGGAGAATACCGAGCGGATATTGTTTTATTTAAGGGTTTGTCCCCTTAAACGCCCATTTGTTAAATCCAATTGGGCAATAGGCTTCTACCTATGGACTGCTAGGAAAGTAAAAACGTTTAAGGATGATTAATATAGAAAGAGAAAGGTTTGGTGCTGGAAAATGGGTATTAAGGAAATTCGTGTGTATTCGGTTAAACTTCAATATAAAGAACCTTTTCGTATAGCTTTAGGCACAAGTACTGAAAGCCATAACGTTATTGTACAAGTAATAACCGATTTCGAAATTGAGGGTTGGGGTGAAGCTTCACCTTCACAACGAATAACCGGCGAAACACCACAAACAGTAATGGAAGCGTTAGACAAAATATCGCCCAAGCTTATTGGTATGTGTCCCTTAAGAATTGAGCATGTTGTTGAAATTATGGATGAAACTGTTTCTGGAAATCCTTCCGCCAAAGCTGCTATCGATATGGCATTACATGATATTTTGGGAAAGGTTGCGCAAAGGCCCCTTTATCGCGTCATAGGTGGTTATAGAACCAAAGTGTTAACGGATTTTACCCTCGGAATAAAATCCCCGCAGGAAATGGCTGAAGCAGCAGTTAAAGCCATAGAACAGGGTTTTAGAGCCTTAAAGATTAAAGTGGGCATCAATCCCGAAGAAGATGTGGAACGGGTTGCAATGGTAAGGAACTCTGTAGGCAACAAAGTGGCCCTTCGAATAGACGCAAATCAAGGATGGACCCCTGAACAGGCTGTAAACGTACTTAAGAAGCTTGAAAGATTCGACCTAGAGTTCGTAGAACAACCAGTAAAGGCCAATGACCTCGAGGGCTTAGCTTACGTACGAAAAAACTCTACAATCCCGATCATGGCGGACGAGGCTGTTCATTCACCCAGAGACGCATTAAAAACGGTGGAAGCTGAAGCGGTGGATCTAATTAACATAAAGCTCATGAAATGCGGGGGGATATTAAATGCGAGGAAAATAGCTGCAATAGCTGAAGCCGCTGCTGTTCCCTGTATGATAGGCTGCATGGGCGAGTCTGGCCTCGGGATAACAGCTGCTGTTCACTTAGCGGCGGCTACCAAGAACATACGCTACGCTGATTTAGATTCTGACCTCCTACTGAAAGACAAGCTGATAGAAAAAGGCTGCGCGGAACTTGAAGGGTCTCTCCGAATTCCACCCAACCAGCCGGGAATAGGCATACAAAAAATATTTCATGGAAAACTTGGTAAGCCAATTAAGGTTTATAGATGAGAATAAGGCGAAGGAACCTTTTCTAAGGGCCAATGAATCCACATTTTGGACATTTATAAGTTCGACCAAAGTTTCGGCATTTTTTACATCGCCAAATGGTGATTTCACCACAGTTGGGGCACTGGAATTTTGTCGCTTCGCTTCGTGGTGGAATAGGTTTATTACAGCTTGTGCAAACAGTTAAGACTAACGTTTTCTCCGCCATCATGCTTTTCTCCGAAATTGAAAATGTATTTACCACAGACCTTTATATTTGCTACGTTTTAAAGACAAACAATTAATTGAACATCTCTTCAAAAGAAAGCGGTGAGAAGCTTGCATCATAAACTGGAGGATGATAAACAATACCATATTCGCTGTGGAAAAGGTGACTTAGCTGAATACTTACTTGTCCCCGGAGACCCAGATAGGGTGCCTAAAATCGCTGGTTTCTGGGATATAGCCAAAGAAATATCCATGCATCGTGAGTTTAGGGCCTTCACTGGAAAATATAAAGACGTTGATGTGTCCGCCATCTCAAGCGGTATTGGCCCGGCTTGTATGGCCATTGTTGTCAATGAAGCATCGCGAATAGGAGTGAAGACTTTTATCCGTGTTGGAAGTTGTGGAGCAATCCAAAGAAATGTTAAATGTGGAGATTTAGTGATCTCTACTGCCGCAGTTCGATTAGATTTTACAAGCAACTGTTATGTTATGGTGGAATATCCAGCTGTGGCTAGTTATGAGGTTGTTTTAGCTTTGATTGAAGCTTGTGAAAGCTTGGGAATAACTAATTATCACGTGGGGTTAACAGCTACCACGGCTGATTTTTACGCTGGACAAGCAAGACAAACTATGGAAGATGTAACGTTTGAGCAAACTAAGAATTTTGTTGAAGTTCTTCAGAAGGCTAATGTTATCAACTTTGAGATGGAAGCTGCTACCCTGTTTACTCTAGCCAATCTTTATGGCTTGAAGGCCGGAGCTATATGTGCCGTTTACGCTAACCGAATCACAGACGAATTTAAGCCAAACGCAGGGGAAGAAGATTGTATAAAAGTGGCGAACGAAGCGGTCAAAATTTTGGCAGATTGGACTATAGAAAAGCAGAAACAAAGGAAACGTTGGTTCTTTCCAAGTTTGATAGGAAAACACAACTTTTAACCTATCTATCGCTAAAAAAATAAACTATAAAAGGAAGATGATGACAATACAACGAACGAGCAAACATGAATAAAAGATTAATCCCGTTGGATGTTAAGATTCTACAAGCATTAACCGAGGTTGGTCCTCGAAACTTAAGCGAGGTAGCTAGAGCCATCGGTATTCCACGTGCAACTCTTCGTTTCCGGATAAATCGTATGATTAGCCACCCAAAAGTATCCTTCAAATGCAATGCAACGGTTTACCACAATTTCTTAGGCATGAAAAAAGCTATAGTCGTCGCAAAGGCTTCCCCAGGAAAAGAACAACTCCTTTATGACTGCATGAAAGCAAATGATTTTTGGATGCATCTAGTTAGAAGCTACGGTGAATGCGAAGGGTGCCTAGCCGTTTATACAATACCCGTAAATCATGAACAAGAATTTGAAGAGTTCATACAGACCATACAAGACTTGGGTGTAGCGGAGGAAACCAGAATTTACTGGTCCACTTGTTTCCAAGCTGGAAAGATCACCCCAGAATGGTTCGACGAGAAAACCCTGGGTTGGAGCCTGCCGTGGGACGAATTGTTAAAGGAAATTGAAAAAGCCGATACTGAACTTCCTTTCACATTGACTGATCCAGACAAGTTCCCAAATTATGGCGATGACATAGATGTTTTTATTTTAGGAGAGCTAGAAAAAGACGCTTTACAACACCTTCAAAGCATTGCCCGTAAACTAGGGATAAGCCTACAAAGAGCGAGATATCACTATGAAAAACATTTAGTTGAGAGAAAACTATTAGAAGGCTTTGAAGTATTCATATTTCCATATGATCCTGAATACTCTGACGAAATTCTTCTCTTCCTAGAATTTTACAACCATGAATATCTAGCCAAATTTGCAAACTCTGTAATGGACAAACACTTTGTAAGAGGTTTAGGGAAAATCCTAGGCGAAAACTCTCTAATCGTGTCTGTAAGCCTACCGCGAAAAGAATTCCGCAAACTTATGGATATACTCTCCAATCTAGCGAGAAAGAAAATCTTGAAGAACTACCGATATGTGATCGCTGACATCAGAACACATTCTCGTCAACCGCTTCCGTACAACCTCTTTGAGAAAAACAAGTGGATATACCAGCATAAAAACCATATAGCAAAACTCCGAAAACTTGTTCAAGATACTCTTAGTTAGACTTCAACATAATATCTACCATATTCCACAGTATAACGCTTTTCTTGGCATAATTCAAACCAATTTTTAAATAACAAGTAGTGGGATTATTCTGTCGAAGAGAAATGTCGAAAAATTCGCTGACGAGACTATTTAATAGCTTCTATCAAGATGTTTCTGAATATTTATTAATTGTTGAAAATGAGATTAACCGTTTCATTTCTGATGATTGCGAATTAGCTAAAATGTGCGCATATACTCTAAACGCTGGAGGAAAACGTATTCGTCCCCTCCTGTTATTACTTGCATGTGAAGCAGTAAACGGAAACATAAAAAACGCGTTATCCGTTTCAGCAGCCGTGGAACTTGCTCACACCATGGGGTTGATTCAAGATGACATTTTTGATAATGCAGAAACACGACGTGGGAAAAAACCAGTTCATATAGTTTGGGGCATTCACAATGCCATTCTTGCATCTGACTTCTTATTTCTAAAAAGCGTGGAGGCAGTAACTAGCTTAGCGAACCTGTTAAAAGGAAAGGAACAACAAGTAATCGAAATATTGAACTTATTTGTCAAGGCTGGGCTTAAAGCGATAGAAGGGGAATACTTGGATTTAATAATAAGCCAAAGAAAAATTGCGTCGATTGAAGAATGCTTAGAAGTTGCCAGGAAAAAGACAGGGGCCTTTATAAAAGTATCCCTGGAAGCAGGAGCAATCATTGGGAATGCGGCTCAAACCGAAAGAGAAGCTTTGTCTGAATATGGGGATTCGATAGGAGTGGCCTACCAGCTAGCTGACGACATTTTAGGGCTTACAAGTCTGTCTCAAACTTTAGGAAAGGAAATAGGTTCTGATATACGAAACGGGAAGATAACCGTCATAATTGCCCACTGTCTTAATACGTGCTCAGAAAGCCAGAAAAGAGCAATTCTTCGAACTTTGGGAAATAGAGAGGCTGAAAAAGTTGAGGTAGAGGAAATTATCGAGATTTTGAAGGAATGTGGTTCAATTGATTATGCTTATGGGTTAGCTAGGAATTATGCTTCAGAGGCTAAAAAAAAGCTGGAAACTTTACCTCAGACTAGAGCAAAACAGATATTGGGACAAATGGCGGAACTTATAGTTTCTAGGCAGTGGTGATAAATACATTTATAGGAGATAAGCAGCTGCAAAGGCAATTTCCGTGAGAAGGGACATGAAAAAGGCGTGAACAAACATTTTCTTCCTTAACCTTTTGGAGGGATTAGCCGTATATAATTTTTTAAGTATAAAGATTCCCCATAGACTAAAGGCGCTCAAGAATAGGTAATGTAGCTTGAACACTCCGAGAAATACTATTACCGGAATAGTGAGATAAACACCTACCATTAATGGAAGGATTATGAAGACTGATTTTTTAATCCCGAAACGCACAGGAATAGTTCTTATTCCAATGTTTAAGTCTCCTTCATAATCGACAAAGTCTTTTACAACGTTAGCGCCAGTTACTTGAATCACTATTAAAAACAGAATAGTTAATGCCTCTGGTGTAATCTCAAAGGGGCTTTTGAAAAGGCTCCATCCACCAATGAACGTTATACCCGAATAGCCAACAGCCAATGCTATGTTGGAGGCAAGTCCTAAATTCTTAAGCCTAATGGGAGGAACGGAATAGGCTATTGAAAGGATAACCCCTAAACTCATAAAGGTAAAAGGCCAGAATCCGAAGAAAAACGCTGCAACGAGTGAAACAGTGTAAAGGAAAGCTGAAGCAAAGATCGCCTCATTTTTGCTGAGTTTTCCTTGAATAAGCGGGCGGTCAGGTTTGTTAATTCTGTCAGTTTCAATATCAAAAACCCCGTTCAAAACGTTTATTGCTGTGGTGGTGCAAGGGCCAATTCCCAAAACCATTGCCAAGAAAATAGCGAACGGCGGCACCCCTTTTAAGGCGATTATTGCCCCACATAAGGCAGTTCCTATAGAAAAAATCCAGAGAAAGGGTCTCCCCATGTAGATGATAGCCCAAATTTTGGTTAACAGCTTCAAGTCTTTTCCACAGCAAAGTTTAACAGTCAATAGCTTTAAAATTTCTCTCCAAAGCCGGAGAGAGCATACATGAATCTCGTTTCAATTATAATAGATTTTACTAATTTTTTAGGCTCCTTACTTTGTTTTCAAGAGGACTATGCTACTTTTGAAATCGGTGGGCATTGGCTACCTGTGTGTTCGGGCTGTTTAGGCATATATCTAGGAGTTCTACTTGGCGCTTCAGTTTTACCCCGTCTAGAAACGTTTTCTAAGAAGATTTATTCTATACGGTGGGCATCCCTGTTTACTATACCTATGATCGTCTATTTTATCATCCTTAATATCGAAAGGGCTTTAAACATGTGGTTGATCCCTGGTGTTAAAGTGATTTACTTTTCCTTTGGGATTCTTTTTGGTTTCGAAATTTTCAATTTCGGTTACCAACTGGCCCAAGAACTGGAGGTAACCCTATTCCATAAAGCTTTGAGATTTTATCCCATTGTTTGGCTAGCTTTAATCGCTTCCTTTATTCTTGCTTTGCCTTTTTATTCCACAGACGTCTCAATAGTTTTCACTCTAAGTCTTCTCTTCCTAGTTGGGTTGGTAACGTTACTTGCGGCAATAATTGCTTTTACTACGAAGCTTTTATTGAAAATTACTACGCATAAAAACTTTAACACTGTTATAGCTTCTTCTCTTTTTAAAGTAACCGTTTTCACTTTTTCCTTTAGCGCCTTACAGTATCTATTCATCCACGATTCAGCTTTGACTATATTAGGATTTGTCTTAACCTTCTTAAGTCTCGGTTTCTTGGCTTGGATGGTTAATGATTTATCGTTGAAGGAGATGGGCTTAGTAACGAATAATTGGCGAAAGAATTTGGTTAATGGAATTCTATGGGCAATAATCCTTTATTCGCTTTTTGTAGTTTATTATGTTGTCTTTCGTCACTATAATTTATCGGAAATGCTTGTTAGAGGAAATTGGCATTGGATGCCTGTGATAATTGTTGTTGTAATTTCGGAAGAACTCCTTTTCCGTGGAATATTGTTTCCAACTTTAGAGAAAGGCTTGGATATGCATCTTTCAGTTTTTCTCTGTTCTCTTTTCTTCGCTTTGTCTCATCAAGCAACATTTTTTCAGGTAGTTTTAAACTGGAAATTAAAAGTCTTGCCGGCAATCACCGAGTTTTCTCTAATCAATTTTTCTGGAAGTATAATTTTGAACTATCTCTTTGTTCGAAGTCGTAGTTTGGTGGCTCCAGCTACAACTCATTCTCTTTGGGATTTACTTGTATACACTGGAAATATTTACACAATTCCGTTCTAAACTAAAAGGGAAGATGGGAAAAATGGGGGATTGGAGGTCTGTTATGCTACTATTTCCTTTTTCGCCTTCTTTTCCTTACTTCTACCGTCAGAAATGTTACCGCAGGTACAACTGCTAGCAGAATTGTTCCGAGACAGCTTCCTCCTCCGCTTGTTACATCAAGTCTAACGTCGTTGGTGTAGGTTTCACCACCACTCCAAGTAATATAGGCTTTTCCAAGGTAATATGTTCCGGTGCTGCTTGGAGCCTCTATTCGGTATGTGTTTTTGAATATGCCTCCTGAAGCCATGGTGCCTACTGAAACATCGAGTTGTCCACTTACAAGGGTGAAACCGCTTGGAAGGGTATCATCAATGTAAACACTGTAGGCGGAACCAGTTCCAACGCTCCAAAGCTGAACAGAAACATCTGTTTGTCCACCTGTGGAAACTTCAGCGTCGAAGCTGATTTTTGCCGCTTTAACATCAGCGCTGGGCGGGTTAAGTATCCAATTGTAGGCGGCTTGTACATCTATGATTCCCCAACCATAAACTATGTCCGGGCCAGCATCGCCCTGATCAACCGCTGTGCTTATCATGGCGCCTCTAACAAGGTTTGGTGAAACACTTCCGCCCTTTGCATCAATTAATAATGCAGCGGCCCCGGCAATATGTGGAGTAGCCATGGAAGTTCCGGACATTGTTGTGTATTGATTAGTTGTTCCAGCTTTGGCTGCTGTTATGCTTACTCCTGGAGCACATATGTCAGGATCAAGCCGCGTGTCTATCGTGGGTCCACGGCTGCTGAAGGAAGCTATAGAGCCAGTGGAGTCATCTATGGCGCCCACGGTCATTACCTTCCACGCGTTTCCTGGACATCCAATGGTGTTTCTCCCCGGCCCATCGTTTCCAGCGGCTACTGCAACGAATAATCCCGCATCCCAAGCATTATCTACGGCTTGACATAGGCTGCATGTGCCATCATCGTCACGGGATGCTCCTAAACTCATGCTGATAACATCGATTCCGTAAACGTCTTTGTTGTCTACACACCATTGTACGGCTGCGATGATGTCAGCCTCAGTTCCGCTTCCAGCTGAGTTTAGAACTTTTAAGCCTATTAATGAAGCTTCGGGAGCTACTCCTGTGTATAGCCCGCCGGAAGCTTCTCCTGTTCCGGCAGCCGTAGAAGCACAGTGTGTTCCATGTCCGTGATCATCATAAGGTGATGGATTGTTGTTTATCCAGTCTTTCCAAGCTATGACTTTTCCCTCATCTAAGTCCATGTGGTTTGCATCTATTCCTGTGTCAATTATGGCTATTACTTCACCAGCGCCTTTATATCCGAAATTCCAAACTTGTTTGGCCTTTATGTAGTCTACGCTTGTGTCAAGTGTAACGTGAAATTCCTGTTCTTTAACGATTGCTGAAACCATTTGATAATAACTTGATACAAGTGTTTCAATACCTGAGGGTACGTATATTTCTCCAGCGATCGCATGAAAGTTTCCTATGTTAAAAATGTAGGGTTCTCCATCTACAGCGTATCCAAGTTTGAAGTAGGGGAGCTGATCTAAAACTTTAGCTTTTTCTATTGTTGCTTTTTCGCGTAGGTGAATTATTACTCGGCTCCATTGTCCTTCAGGGAAGTTTCCTTTAACTTTGACTTCCATGGAAGGCAAAGAGGTTGGAAGCGCCATCGTAATGGGCGCAACGAAGGCGAAAATCAAAATAGTAGCAAAGGCTAAGAGCAGTATCCTTCTTTTGCTCAATCTTTCCTCTCCCGGTTTAGAGAAAATAGTTCGCATAGATTTTACATATAAAATTTTTCTACTTCATATTTTCAAAAATTTTGTTGTTTAATCTTAAAAAACATAATTTTTTGAATAAATAAACGAAAGGTTTTGGCTCCCACTTTTGTCGCTTATTTTTTAAAGAAGTTTGTTCTAGAGAAGAGATAACGCTTTCACGCGTTGAAAATGATATGAAAAAAACTATAGTACTAAAAGTTAGTTCAACAAAACCAGAAATCAGACTTATTCGTTTAGCGGCGAGAATAATCCAGAACGGAGGACTTGTGGCCTTTCCAACTGAAACCGTCTATGGACTAGGGGCTGACGCTTTGAATCCCAAAGCCGTAAAAGCTATGTTTAAAGCAAAAAAGCGCCCGCCTGATAACCCGCCTATAATTCATATAGCTGATAAGAACGACGTATACATGCTAGCCAAAAAGGTACCGAAAAAAGCTGAAAAGCTAATGAAAGCCCTCTGGCCTGGACCGTTAACTATTATTCTGGAACGTTCAAAAATTTTGCCTAATATTACCGTGTCTGGACTTGATACTGTAGCTATAAGAATGCCACGACATAAAGTTGCCTTGGCCTTAATTCGAGAATCCAAGTCTCCAATAGCGGCTCCAAGCGCGAATTTAGCTGGAAGACCAAGTCCGACAACGGCGGAACATGTTTTGAGAGACTTGGATGGTAGGATCGATTTGGTTCTAGACTGCGGGTCTACACGAATAGGTGTTGAGTCCACGGTTGTTGATTTAACTGTTAATCCCCCCCAAGTTCTTAGGCCAGGCGGGGTAACCTATGAGCGACTTGTGAAGATTTTAGGCAAAGTTAGGCTGCATCCTGTAGCCATAGCTGACAAAAAGGTAAAGATGTTACGAGCGCGTTCTCCTGGAGTAAAACATAAGCATTACGCGCCTAGGGCGAAGTTGATACTCGTTGAAGGATCTTCAACAGTTGCAGTTTCAGAGAAAATTCAAGAGTTGGTTAACCGATTCATGGATGATAAGAAACGAACTGGTGTTTTAGCTACTGATGAAACTATGGAGGAATATGAAGCAGATGTCGTTAAATCTTTAGGCAGTAGAAGAAATTTTAGGGTAATCGCCAAAAGACTTTTCGCTTGTTTACGTGAATTCGATGATGAAGGAGTAGATATAATAGTAGCTGAGGGCTTACCGTTAAAGGGTTTGGGATTAGCTGTTATGAACCGACTGCGAAAAGCTTCAGGTTACAAAATTGTTAAAGTGGAGAGTTAACCGAAAAACACACTTGCAAGTTCGTAAAGTTTTAGATCCGCCGTCTTTTTTCGCGCCATAACTTCCTTTAACGGAACGGACGTTATCTTGTTGCCTTTTAAGGCGACCATTCTCCCAAATTTTTTCTTCTTTACAAGGTCTATAGCTGCTACGCCATACCTTGTGGCTAAAATTCGATCAAAAGCCGTTGGTGAACCGCCACGTTGTAAATGCCCGAGAACTACGACTCTAGTTTCAATTCCAGTTCTTTTCTCTATTTCTTTGCCTACGTAATAACCTACTCCACCGAGTTTTGCATGTCCGAACTCGTCTACAGTTTTACTATAAAATATTTCTTTTCCACCTTTCGGTTTGGCTCCTTCGGCTACAACGATTATGCTGAAGGTTATTCCCCGCCTTCGACGTGCTTTAATGTATTGACAAACTTCGTCTATATCGAAAGGAATTTCCGGTATTAATATGGCATCAGCTCCACCCGCTATTCCTGCCTCTAGAGCTATCCATCCAGCATTACGTCCCATGACTTCTACTATCATAACTCGATGATGCGCTTCCGCTGTAGAATGAAGTCTATCCAAGGCTTCGGTAGCTATGGAAACTGCTGTGTTGAACCCAAAAGTATAATCAGTACCCCACAAGTCGTTGTCAATCGTCTTTGGAACTCCTACACAGGGTAAGCCCTTCTCATATAGTTTACAAGCCACTGTTAGGGTGTCATCTCCTCCTATAGCTACCACAGCATCCAACTCCAGTTTTTCAACGTTCTTCAAGATCTTTTGAGCCCCATTTTTATGTTTGAAGGGATTAGTTCTTGAAGTTCCAAGTATGGAACCACCTTTAGGTAGTATTCCTGATATCGATTCCAATGTAAGTGGAAATGTTTGATTCTCAAGAAGTCCGCGCCAACCATCACGAATACCTATCATTCTGAAATTATGGTAGGCTATTCCCTTTCTTACCGCAGCGCGTATGACGGCATTTATCCCCGGGGCATCTCCTCCTCCACTTAATATTCCAACTTTCAAAGCTCTCCTTCGCCTCCATTAGGCTTTATGAGAACTCCCAAACAACCGCATTTTTGCTTTCACAACTTCTTTCATAGCTTGTCTGGCTGGACTTAAAATTTTCCTAGGATCGAAAATTTCCGGTGAAATCGCCAATGTTTCTCTTACAGTTGCCGTAAACGCTAGGCGAAGATCAGTGTCGATGTTAATTTTTGAAATACCTAAAGAAATTGCTTTTCTAATGTGTTCTTCTGGTACTCCCCTGGCTCCTTTAAGCTTGGCTCCATATCTGTTAGCTTTTTCAATTATGTCTTGAGGTACACTTGAAGCTCCATGCAAAACCAGTGGAATACCCAGTTTTTCTTTTATGGCTTTTAATCTTTCAAAGTCAAGTTTTGGTTCACCCTTGAACTTGTAGGCTCCATGCGAAGTTCCAATAGCAACAGCTAACGCGTCCACCTCTGTTCGATCAACAAATTCTCTTGCAGCTTCCGGATCAGTTAAGAAAGCCTCTCGCTCTTCAACAGTGGTTTCTTCGATTCCAGCTAAACGTCCAAGTTCGGCTTCAACCGAAATTCCTTTTTCTTGGGCTAATTCTACAACTTTTTTAGTTAAGGCTATGTTTTCCTCAAATTTAAGATGAGAGCCATCTATCATAACAGAGGTGAAACCTGCTTTAATACACATTTTAATCGTTTCTACATCCTTGCCATGATCTAAATGTAATGAAACTGGTAGAGGCATTTGTTTGGCTGTAGTCATAACAAGCGAAACAATGTTGTTTAGTCCCGCGTATTTTATAGTGCTTGGAGTAACCGCAATTATTAACGGTGAATGTTCTTCTTTTGCAGCTTCAACTATAGCTTGGAACGTTTCCAAATTGCTAATGTTAAAGGCGCCAACCGCGTAGCTTTGCCTCATCGCTGAAAGCAGAATTTCCTTGTTTGTGACTAACATGTTAACATTCCCTTTTCCAGTTTAGCAATACCTTTTATTAATGATTTTATGTCCCGAAATGAACGGACAACTCAACTAAGACCTTAACTCCATTTCTAAACGTTTCAAGAACTTTTCCATGAAGAGCTTTCTTTCCCTTGCAATGGCTTTCGCTTTTCGTGTAAAAACCTTTCTCTTCATGTTCCTTTTCATAGTTTCTATTGTCTGTTGTATGGTTTGCTTTTCATATCCTCCTTTGATAAACGCTCGCACTATGCCTATCGCACCCAAAGCATCTAGGACATTGGCGTCATACAATACTTTCTCTTCCATGGTTCGGCATTTCGAAGCAGAAGTTGAATTCTTAGCAGTAGAAAGGATGTTTTCAATACGATTACCCTCAAAGTTTAGCTTTCGTAAGAATACTCTAATTTCTTCTTCCTTGTCTAATGCTCCGTGACAGTAAGCAGCGCACACAAGAAGTTCAACATCCGTTTCAGATGTTGCAAGCCATTTGCAGATCTTTACGATTCTTTTGATGTGAGAAAAATCATGTGCAGGATCCTTCTCTGCATGCAACTTTTTTGAAAAGGATTCAAGCTTTTTCATAGGCATGCCTTTTCATTCCTTGTTAAAGGAATATAAAGGTGAATTCTTCTTTTAAGAAAGTCAAATATACATGGAGAACTCGGTCTTGACGATAAAAGCTGTGTTATTTGATATGGGCGGAACGTTAATAACAGCTGCTACGCTAGAAGAGGTAATAAAAATTTATGACAAGATTCTTCAAGCCTACGGAATGAGTTATTCTTTAGATAGAATAGCTAAGGCGCATCAGAAAGCGAGTAGACAGCTAGATATTAGTCGGCTTGCAGATGTAGGAAAGGACTTCTGGGTAATGTTCAATTTAATTCTTTTAAAAGATCTGGGCATGGACAAGAATCAAGCTTTGGATTTAGCCAAAACTATTGATCGTGAATGGTGGGATTACGCCGATGTTGAACTTTATCCGGATGTTTTACCAGTGTTGCATGAGTTGAAGGCTAGAAAACTAAAATTGGGTATAGTTTCCAATGGATTGGAAAGCGATATAGAACATGTGATGAAAAAAGTTAATCTTGAAGGCTTTTTCGACGTCGAGGTAGGTGTTGACACTTTTATGTGTATGAAGCCAAATAGAGAAGTCTTTCTGAAGACTTTGAAACTGCTACAAGTATCGCCGAAAGAAACTCTGTTTGTTGGTGATTCTCTGGAAAATGACTATGAAGGTGCAAGAAATGCCGGAATAAGGGCATTGTTAATTAGTAGACGTAACAACGTTACGAATTGCGAAGTGGAAAAAATTCATAGCTTTTGGGAATTACTTAGTTTCCTATAAGTTAAGAGTTAGTTTTGCTCTTCTCAGAGAAATATTTGTACAAGAACTTCCAGTGATGCGATATCTTGAAACCTAACTTCTTTAGAAGAGGAACTGAAGCCTTATTAGTTTCTGAAGTATAAAGCGCTACAGAGTTCATTCCTTTATCCAAGAGGAAATTCATTGCTTTACATGTAAGCGCTGAAGCGAAGCCCCTATGTTGATATTCGGGTAATGTTGCTGCTGGTCCAAGATAACCTCGTTTGCCACCAAAATACTCGTTATACTCTCGATTTATCCGAGAAACCACTACAGAGACAAGTTTTCCGTCAAATTCTGCCACGTGAATCCACTCTTCGCTAAAAGCGGGATCTCGTTCTTTCCATCTTTTAATACTCTCAAGGCGTAAACGCTCCCATCCATAGGCTTTGTTCACTAGATCAACCATTTCTTGTTCTTCGCCTCTACGTAAACTTCGGAGTATGGCTTTCTCTGGAACCAGCGGTAGCGGCTTCGGAACATCCAATTCAGCGGTCATGTGATAAAGCCCCCCTTCTACTTTATAACCCCTCTGAATCCATTTCTGGATTTCCGGACTATCTGCGTCAACTACTGTAAAGACTTTGTCGCCCTTAACAAGTTTTTCAACCTCTTGCACCAACAAATCCTCAACTTTTCGACTGTTAAATTGCGGTTGAACTGAAAGCCATTCGATTTCCTCGCCCCAAGGTCCTGAACCGTAAGCGATTAATCCCTTAATTGCGTCGGCTTCCTCAGCTATAAGCACTTGAAGCTTCCTTTCCCGAATTTCAGATAGAAGTCCTTCCTCCGTGTAGGGGATAAATTCATAGGAATCTCTATAATGCTCGTTAAGAAGTTTAACCACATTAGATGCATCTTTCTCCGTGAAAAATCTGATTTTCACAGTGTGGCTGTCCCTCCGAAGAGTAAAAATCATTGTATTATAAAAAGATAATCAACATTAGAAAATGATTTCTTATTAGCTTGTCCTTTCGTAGCGCCACATAACTGTTTCACCTTCAGAAAGCATGTATTGATCAGCTCCCAGCCATACATATTCCCACTCTTTTATTTCATTGTTCCACCTCAACCACATCCAGTAGTTCGATTGATTATTCCAGACTCCGTTAATCGCATCTACGCTGTATGATTGGTAAGCCTCCCAATAAGTAGAGTTCACAACTGCAATGAGTTCTGTTGTTTTAAGTAAGTCATAACCCAAGGGTATCAATGTATCATTATACCATTTTATAGTGCCATTTCCATAGTCTATGCAGATATTCACCAACCTAGTAACCTCCTTATATTCCTCTAACTGTCTAATTGCATGTTGATATCGCATGTAATAGTATCCCGCCACAGAAACTCCCAAATAAATAGCCGTTATCAACCCGAAACTAAGGATTATCACTAACCTTTTCTCCATTTTACATCACCACCCAAGAATTTTTTGATTACCTCCACCAATGGAATGAAGGCAAACGCAAACATCAAAGTATTTGACAAAACATGTATTAGAGTAAATAACGCCCCTGTTATGATCACTGCTATTAAATCTGGGCCGAAAAGAAGAGCATGCCCAGCATTTGTTATGAAATCGTAGACTAAAGTGAAAAAAGCTCCGAGTAGGGTAACCTCTAAGAGATGTTCTAAGGAAAAATCAATGCTTTTAAAAGTTCGTCTGTAGACCCCTCCAGCAAGACCAATTATTGCCATACCTAATATCTGAAAAGGCAATATCCCCCCAGCGAAACCCCATGGTGATAATAAACCATTAACAAACATAACTAAGGCTCCCAAGAAGATTCCAAACCTGACTCCAAATAAAAATCCTGTTAGAAAAACAAGCAAAGATGTGAACTCAACGTTTGGCGGTCTCGGAGTTAGTTGTATTCCAATACAGAGGGCAGTTATAACGCTTAAGAGTGTTATCTCTCGTGTATCCAATTACCTTTCCTCTTGGATGGATAATCCATCCAAAAGATTCCCCCACATAGCTTTTAAATTTTTTCATTCACACACGAAAATAATAAATGATTATTAACCAACGATGTTAGGATAAAAGGTTTTCGAGAAGGGTTTCTACTTCTTTTTTATCTTTTAGTTTTTTGAATATGATTTTCCCGTTTTTGTAGAGGCGAAAAGAGGCTTTTTGAAATTTTAAGTCATAGATTATTCCGGAAATAGATCGGATTAATGTGGCGTTTTTTAAGATTTTGTTTATGGCTTCTTCTTTCTTCTCATATTTTAACACTATTATGAAGTCTTTCTCTTCTCCGCATGTTTCTTCAATTCTAGCTATGTATTGCTGGATGGGCATTGTTTGTTTATTCCTCATAGCTGTTTTAGGGTTTCAATCAACTTGTCGATTTCTTCTTTAGTATTGTATAGATAGAAACTAGCGCGTACTGTGTGCCTTATTCCCAGCTGTTGATGTAGAGGTTGGGCACAGTGGAAGCCGCTTCTAACCATTATTCCAAAGTTGTCTAGAAAAAGCGCTATGTCATGTGAATCGAAGTTTTCAACAAGGAATGGTATAATGCCACTCTTGATTGAAACATCCTTCGAACCAACAATTTGGATTTTTTCCAGCTCGTTAAATTCTTCTAACGCGTATCTCGTCAATTCTCTCTCGTGTTGCTCGATGTTTTCCATTCCGATTTTTCGCAAGTACTTGACCGCTTCCATTAACCCTATTCCTCCGCTGATATTGGGTGTTCCAGCTTCAAATTTCCACGGTAAATCATTCCATTCTATGATGCATCTTTCGGATTTCGAATCATACTTTACTTGCTTAATCATGGAGCCTCCGCCGTGAAAGGGCTCCATGTTCTCCAGTAATTGCTTTTTGCAGTAAAGGACTCCTATACCAGTGGGTGCAAGCATTTTATGTCCAGAAAAAGCCAGGAAATCTACATCTAACTCTTTTACGTCTACAGGCATGTGGGGCACGGACTGAGCGCCATCCACAAGGACCAATGCTTCATAATCATGCGCTGATTTAACTATTTTCTTCAAGTCATTAATTATACCGGTAACATTTGAAACGTGAGGAACACAAACCATTCGTGTTCTGCTATTAATAGCTTCATTGAAAGCTTTGTAATCCAAAAGGCCTTCTTTAGTTAGACCTACATATCGTATGCGAAACCTTTTGATTCTAGATAGATTCTCCCATGGCACTATGTTGCTATGATGATCCATTAGTGTAACTATGATTTCGTCTTGGCTAGTTAGTTCTCTTAGCCCAAATGTATAGGTCACTAGGTTTATGGCTTCCGTTGTGCCTCTGACAAAAATTATTTCTTCCATGCTATCTGCGCTTATGAATTTAGCTACTTCCCTATGGGCTTCTTCGTAAAGCTCGGATGCTTCTTGGGATAGGGTGTGAACGCCACGGTGAACGTTTGCATAAGAGGTTTCGTAAAAATCTTTTACTGCTTCTAATACTTGGATGGGTTTCTGGGAGCTTGCGGCGTTGTCGAAATATATGAGTTGGTTTCCGTCTATTTTTCTCTTAAAAATTGGGAAATCCTTTCGAATTTCATATGGGTTTAACATTTATTCTTGACCGCCAATCCTTTTTGCAAGTCTTTTGGCGAGTTCCTCTTCTTCTAAGGCTTGTTTTTCCTCGAAAGTTAAATCTTGTGGGAGCCAACTTGGTTTGTCACCTTTTTCTTTGAAGTATTTGCGTATTGCTCTTCTTAATGCACCTACAGCTAGAATACCGCAGTGAAATTTTATGGAGGGGAGCCCTCCGATTTCGTCGGTTACTTGTTTCCAAGTTATTTTCCATGCTAGTTCAAGTTTTTTGTTTTTTATCATTTCGGTTAGGATGCTGGATGTTGCAATATTGGCGGCGCATCCATAACTTTCAAACGATGCTTTTTCGATTATTTCTTCCTTGTTAATTTTGAGATAGAAGGTTATCATGTCTCCGCACATGGGGTTCCCTGCCACAGCCCAAACTGTGGCGTCTTCCATCTTCCCGAGATTTTTCGGATTACGAAATAGTTCAAGCACTTTAGGGTTATACGGAAGAGGCATTCTGGACATTAAACGCTCACCGTAGAACCAACTATTTTTCTAATTCGCTGAACGGCTTCAGGAAAAACCTCCAGCACATATTCTATGTCTTCATCGGTATGCAAACGTGTTACCTTCATTAGTATACTTCCATGTGCCTCTTCGAACCTTCTGCCGATGGCGACTAAGATGTGGCTAGGCTGTAAAAGCCTACGCGTACATGCGCTTCCACTTGAAACATATACTCCTTTTAGACTTAACTCAATGGTTAAAGCTTCACCCTCACAGTGTAAGAAGCTTATGTTCACGTTATCAGGCGCTCTATTCTCTCCATGTGGGCCGTTCAACAAGGTATCTTGTATCTGCGAAAGGAGTCCCTCAATGAGTTTGTCACGAAGTCTACGTAAATGTGCGACCTTTTCCTCGAAATTTTCGAAAGCTAGCTCTGAGGCTTTAGCGAACCCTACAATCAGAGGGGTGTTTTCTATGCCTGGCCAAAACTTTTGTGTGGCTATCTGTCCTTCAAGGATTTTTTCGATCTTTGTCTTTTCTCTTATGTATAGTGCCCCCATCCCTCGCGGCCCTAAGATTTTGTAACTGCTTAGGGTTGCCAAATCGATTTTTGTTCCTGACAAGTTAATCTTTATTTTTCCATATCCATCGGAGAAATCGGTGTGAAAAACCGTGTTTGGGTTTTGGGTTTTTACGATTTCCGCCGCTTCTTTTATAGGTTGGATTGTTCCGATTTCCGGGTTGACAGCAGCTATGCTGACCAACACAGTTTCTTTGTCAACAACTTCTTTCAGTTTTTCTAGATTTATGAGCCCTTCTTTATCTACTGGGATTTTTACGGTTTTGTATCCGAATTTTTCTTGGAGTAACTGTGCTATATGGAGCACCGACACGGGCTCAATTTCTGAAATACATATTTTCTTACCCATATTTTTCCAAGTTAAAGCTGTTCCCAATAACGCGAGATTATTCGCTTCGGTTTCGCCCGGAGTAAACGTTATTTCCTCTGGGTTTTCTGCACCTATATATCTGGCGATTTTTTGGGCAGACTTCATTATCGCTTCATAGGCTTCCCATCCCGGCTTATGCGTCAACGCGGGATTCCCGTATCCCCGTGTGGTGAAGTATGGTAACATAGCTTCAATAACTTCTTGGGGTACAGGGCTTGAGTTTTCAATGTCTAAATATACTTCCCTTTTGAGTCCTTCATGAGCCTTAATAAGTTCCTCAACATTTTCTACCATAGGTGTTTCCTTTCCTTTCGAAACAGACTTAACACCGTTAAAATATAAATATACCCATCATAACGCTTTTTCATTAAGTAAAACCAAATTTAATTGTAAACCCATGCAGATTTTGATATTTTCTGGAACCTAACGGTGTTAGTAAAACGCTTTTAAGTGCCCTAAATGCATTATTCATAATACTTGTCGAGATCGCCCTTCCAGTTTTTGTAAGTATGTTCAGGAAATTTCTTCACCCGACAAGAGGGCTTAGCAATTATTTCTCTAACTTCAAATTCCTTAAAGAAATTCATGCTGTATGCGGTCTTTACTAAAAGTGCTGTGTCTAAACCTTTGAACGTTCCGGCACATGAGATTATTTCTTCTCCTTCGTCAATTTCTCCAGCATCAGTAGCAATTACAGCCACTTCTATGGCTATTTTTGTCCCCGCACCAAATAATTCAAGTGTCTTATCAATAATGCCTTCTGGCGTCGGATAAATCCAACCAATTGAACGGGACGGCGGAACAAAGGGTCTCGTGCCCTGAATTATCTTTACTCCATTATCAAGTAATTTTCTTAAATTATTCGCATATTTCTCATGTTTCAGCCCAATAGGGATTTCACCCTTAGGTCCCCAAGTTGTAGCCGGGTAATGAGTTACAACTACTATCTTGACTTTTGTTCCTTTAAATACTTCAACGGCTTTCACAGCACTTCTACCCGTTTCAGAAGCAATAACCACGGTATTCGGACCTAAATTAACACAACGCGACTTAACTACCTCTAACAACTTCTCAGTGTTTAAAACATTACTAAAGCCAATTCATCTTCAACCATACGTTGAATTAGAAATAACATCAATGGTTGAAGGATGTATTATATGAATGTTAAGTTTTTGATGGACAAGCGGTCAGTGCAGGTTAGTGGCGTTTTCACAGCGTGGGAATGCTCTTCGCCGTCGCCTCACATCATCCCAAACAATAAATGAACACGGCTAAATTTATCCATTTCTTCGCAGCTTTTAAATTAGAGACTGTGCATCTTACAAATCTCGCATATCCAAGAAAGGAAGCTGAAAAAATGAACAAGCGACCAATCCAGAAAAAACGTCCGGTAATCGTAGTTCATGGGGGAGCTGGAACTTGGCAACCGGAAAGGAGTGGTCCTGGACTGGCTGGAGTTAAGAAAGCCGCTGAAGCTGGGTTTTATATTTTAACTCATGATGGCTCGGCTTTAGACGCTGTGGAAGAGGCTGTGGCGGTTATGGAGGACGACGGCTCCTTCAACGCTGGATATGGCTCATCTTTAACGATTGACCGGCAGGTTGAGATGGAGGCCTCGATAATGGATGGAAAAACTCTGCAGGCAGGCGCTGTTGGACTGTTGAAGGACATTAAAAACCCGGTTAGATTAGCACGGTTGGTGATGGAGAAAACTGACCACATTTTTGTCGTGGGTGAGGGCGCTGAAAAACTGGCTCGAATTTTCAGGTTAGAACGGCGAGACCCTGTAAGTGAGCTTAGGCTGGGATATTGGAAACGGCAGATGGCGACCTTGGCAAAGGGTAAGTTTCCCCTTCCAAAACTGGCTCAGCTTACGAAAGCGTATCCAACCGTTTTCGGTTTAGAAACAGTTGGCGCTGTTGCTTTGGACATGGATGGAAATGTTGCGGCAGCTACCTCTACGGGGGGATTTCCACTGAAGATTCCGGGCAGAATAGGCGATTCGCCCCTAATCGGGTGTGGAACTTATGCCGATAACAGTTGTGGTGCTTGTTCAGCCACGGGTGTAGGTGAAATAGCCATAAGACTTGTTTTGGCCAAAACCGTTTGTGACTATATGAATAAAGGAGAGAATGCGCAAAAGGCTGTTGAAACAGCTATTCGTTTAGTGAATACACGGATACCTAACGATTATAATTCTATGGGCTTAATCGCTGTAGATACGAACGGAAACATAGGTGCAGCCCACAACTCAATGAACCTTTGCTGGGCTTACATGAACACAGAACTAGCCGAACCAAAAGCTTTCTTGACAGCAAAAAAAGTGCATGAAAAGCTTTAAAATGAAAAGGCTTCATGTAGTGTTTAAGCATTTCGAAATGCTTAAAAAAGAGATTAATGCTTGAGAAGACTCTGTACACTGTTGATGTTTCCGTTAATCTGGAGGTGGCGGTGATGGTTGAGGAAGAAGACTGGGAAGAAGAAGAGGAATGGGAAGAGGAAGACTGGGAAGAAGAAGAGGAATGGTGAAGTCCATATTAATCTTGAAGCTTCCCGTTTTATTTTCCCTATAGTGTAAGTTACGTTTATTATGTTGTTATCCCTAAACTTTATGCTTCCTTTCAAGTGTAGCTTGGGAAAACTATGGTTCGTGTTGCAGTACTGGATCCAGACAAGTGTAAACCTAAACATTGCAACAGAATGTGCTATCGTTTTTGTCCTATGATACGCAGCAGAGTGGAAGCTATAAAATTCGAAAAAGGCAAACCAGTAATTGTAGAATCTCTCTGTGTAGGATGCGGAATATGTGTTAAAAAATGTCCTTTCAACGCTCTCTCAATAGTTAATATCCCAGACGAACTCGAAAAAGAATGTAGCCACCGATTCGGAGTAAATGCTTTCAAACTTTTCCGATTGCCCACACCTACACCAGGCGTAGTTCTGGGTTTGCTTGGAAAAAACGGCGTTGGAAAAACAACCGCAATAAAAATACTGTCTGGAGAAATAAAGCTGAACCTGGGAAAATTTGACCAACAGTTAAGCTGGGAGGAGATAATTCAGCATTATCGAGGCTCAACTTTACAAGAATATTTCCAAAAACTCAGTCAAGGAAAACTACGCGTAGTTCACAAGCCTCAATACGTAGATAAAATTCCAAAAGTTGTTAAAGGAAAAGTTGGCGAACTCTTAGAAAAGGTAGATGAAAGAGACAAGGCAAAACGATTAGCAAAAAAATTAGAACTCGAAGGCATTTGGAACCGCCAGTTAGATGTTCTAAGTGGAGGTGAACTTCAACGAGTAGCTGTGGCAGCAACCTTATGCCGAGAGGCTGAGGTTTACCTATTCGACGAGCCATCAAGCTATCTAGACGTTAAACAAAGATTAGAAACGGCTAAGGCAATCCGTACTCTCATACAAGATGGAAAAACAGTTATCCTTGCTGAACATGATCTGGCCGTAATTGATTATCTCTCTGACCAAATATGCATATTTTATGGTGAGCCAGGCGTTTATGGAATAGTTTCTCATGTTCACGGTGTAAGGGTAGGCATAAACATTTACTTACAAGGCTATATTCCCGATGAGAATGTGCGATTCCGAAAAGATCCAATAATCTTCCACGAAAAGCCTCCAACTCCAGACAATGTCACGGGTGAAACTCTCTTAAAATGGACAAGTATAGAGAAAAAATATGAAGATTTTACATTAACTGCTGAACCTGGTGAAGTAAAAACAGGAGAAGTTATCGGAATCTTAGGGGCTAATGGCATTGGGAAAACGACGTTCATAAAGTTACTGGCCGGAATCGAAAAACCGGACAAAGGCGAAACAGTAGGATTTCTCGATTTAACGGTTAGCTATAAACCTCAATACATTTCAGCCGAATACTCTGGAACCGTTCAAGAGCTTCTTCGAACTATAGCTAAGCAAAGTTTCACGTCAAGCTGGTATAAAAGCGAGATTCTACGACCGTTAAACTTGGAAAGATTGTTAGAACGAAACATAGCCGAGCTGAGTGGGGGGGAGCTCCAACGTGTAGCAATTGCGGCATGTCTATCCAAAAAAGCCGAGTTATATCTTCTCGATGAGCCAAGCGCTTACTTGGATGTTGAGGAAAGACTCGCAACAGGAAAAGCAATAAAGAAGATAGTTGAATTTCACAATGCAACTGCCTTCGTAGTAGAACATGATGTAGTAGCCCAAGACTTTATAGCTGACCGAATAATGGTATTCACCGGCGAACCTGGGAAACATGGAATAGCTAAACCGCCAACAACCCTGAGGGAAGGAATGAATGCCTTCTTGAAAGAGATGAATGTAACCTTTCGAAGAGACCCAACTACAAAACGCCCCCGAGTAAATAAGGAATGCTCACGCCTAGACCGATACCAAAAAGAAATAGGCGAATACTACTATGTTAGAGTCCAATCAAAAGAAGAGGAATAAACTATGACAGCACTAAGTCATGACGATGAGAAACTGCTTGAAACCGCCTTGAAAGTGCTTGAAAACGCTTATGTGCTCTGGGGTTGTCGAGTGGGCGCTGCAGTGCAAGCTTTAGACAATGAAATATACGCTGGATGTAACGTTGAAAGTTGGGTTTCCGGCTTAGGTGTATGTGCTGAAAGATGCGCTATCCATCATGCTGTACTTCATGGCAATCAAAAAATAAAGAAAATCGCCATCGTAATCGAAGGAGATCACATAAGCAACACCCGTCCATGTGGCGCTTGTCTGCAGTATATTAAAGACTTCGGAGAACCAGAAACAAAAATCATAATGGCGAAAGCCCAAAACGGAAGAATAAACTCCGAAACCATCCAAACAAAAACCCTTAAGGAAATGCTTCCCTACTCAATAAATTGGAAAAAAGGATAGATCACACTCAAAAGTAATTTTTACAAGTTTAATAATACGCTATAGAGGTGACATAATTAGTTGGGAAAGATTCGCACTCCTCTAGTGCTTGTTAATTTTAAGACCTATCTTGAAGCAACTGGCAAAAAAGCAGTTATGCTTGCGAAAACTGTGGAAAAGGCTTGTTCTGAAACCGATGTTTGTATGGCAGTAGCTCCGCAACACTCTGATGTTTTACGGGTCGCTGAATCCGTTAGTATTCCGGTTTTCGCTCAGCATGTTGACCCAGTGGCCGCTGGAAGCCATACCGGACATATGCTTGCCGAAGCGGTAAAAGAAGCTGGAGCTGTGGGAACTTTGATTAACCATTCGGAGAGACAATTAAGACTTTCAGACATTGCAGCTATCATAAAAAGAGTCCATTCCCTTAAGATGGCTTCGGTCGTGTGCGCTAACGTTCCAGAAGTAAGCATGGCCGTAGCCGCTTTAAATCCGGATATGATTGCCATTGAACCTCCGGAACTCATCGGAACAGGAATTTCGGTTTCTAAGGCCAAGCCTGAAGTTGTTACGAATACTATAGAACTGGTTAGGACGATAAACAAGAGAGTGACAGTCTTATGCGGCGCCGGAATCACAAGCGGCGAAGATGTTGCTGCTGCTTTAAGGCTTGGAACCGAAGGTGTTCTCGTCGCGAGCGGCGTAGTCAAAGCGAAAGACCCATATAGGGTTCTAATACAATTTGCAGAAGCAATAACCAAGGCATAACTATTGAGGCGATTAAAGGATTGAAGGTAAAACCGGAATGCGCTGCCTGCATAGTTCACAGAGGAATCCAAGAAATAATTGAAGCCACTGAAGATGAAATTGTCAGGTTTCAAGCTGTAAACGAACTTATGAAATTTCTTGCCGAGAAATTTACTCCACAGGGGGTTCCAGCAGACTTAGGAACTCAACGTGACCGTATAATAAAGAGGATAACAGAAAACCCTGATCCCTACAAAAACAAGAAACAAATAAGCAACCGGAAAGCCCTAGAATTGTTTCCAAAAGTTAAAAAACTCGTAGAAAGTGAAGTGTCCACGGAAAAAAGATTTAGAAAGGCATGTCTATGTGCCATAGTTGGAAACATCTTAGAATTCGATATACCCGACCACACTTTCAAGCTTGAATCACTCGATGACCACATGAAAAACGCTGAAAAAGACTTGGCAATAGATGAAATTGCGAAAATATATGAAGAAGCCAAAAAAGCCCGAGAAATTCTGTACTTAACTGACAACGCTGGCGAAATAGTGTTCGATACACTACTGGTGAAGGAACTGCAAAACCTTGGTGCAAATGTTACAGTAGCCGTAAAGGGGGGGCCAATAATAAACGATGCAACCCTAGAAGACGCAGAAGCCTCCGGCATAACTAAAATCGCTAACCGGGTAATCACCACTGGAACCGATGCTGTTGGACTGAACAGCAAAGAATGCTCTAAGGAATTCCTAGAAGAGTACGGTTTAGCCGATTTGATAATCGCCAAAGGAATGGGATACGCCGAAAGCCTTACGGAACTAAAAATAGAAAAACCTCACGCATTATTATTCCGAACCAAATGTAACCCAGTTGCAGAATTCTTTCAAGTTCCAAAAGGGAGAAATGTAGCAAAGCTCCTACCTTAAACAAAATGGAGGAGATCTTAAAGCTTGACCATGCACAGGAACGCTCTCTCAAATTTAGACGAATCACTTAAAAAGGAATGGCTCCTAACTAACGGACTTGGCGGTTACGCGTCTTCCACTATTTTGGGAATTAATACACGCAAGTATCATGGTCTTCTTGTTGCTGCCCTTAACCCTCCAGTAGATAGAAAAGTTGTACTATCCAAATTAGACGAAGAAGTAACCACAAAGAAGGGTAGTTTTCCTTTCGGATCCAACCACTTTGAAGGATTAATCTACCCCAACGGTTATGAGCTCCTTCGAGAATTCGCATTAAGGCCGTTCCCGACCTATAAGTACATTGCTGACGGATTCCAACTTCAGAAGACAATTTTCATGCCATATGGAAAAAATGCCACCATAATTCTGTACTCAGTTTCAAATATGAACAATTCTCCTGCAACGATACTACTAAAACCCTTAGTGAACTTTAGGCATTTCCATGCAGTAACCGAGAGAAGGCGACTTTCCTTTGATTTTATTCAAGAATCAGCTGAAAAACAGACATTAGTACAGATGGCAAATCCACAGCTAAGCCTAATCCTCCGATCAACCGAAGGAATTTACTTGCCAAGGGAACAATGGATAGAAAAACTATACTATCCAATAGATAAGGCGCGAGGTGAAGCCTACCTAGACGATTGTTTCCAACCCGGAGTTTTCCAAATCGAAGTAAACGCGAATGAAACCAAAGAATTTGCTATGATTGCCGTAACGGATAGTGCTCCGAAAAAGGTTAAAAAGAAAGCTGCAGAAATCCCTCAAGACATTGAAGCATTAAAAAAATTACAAACTGAAGAAATTGAACGGCAAAGAATACTGCTTTCAAAATTTAGTGCAAGACTAAACGTTAAAGAACTAGAAGGGTGGCTAAAATGGCTTGTTTTGGCTACTGATGCCTTTGTCGTGGAAAAAAACTTTGTTAATGGCAAGACCGTAATAGCTGGCTATTACTGGTTCGAGGATTGGGGTAGAGACACTTTCATATCCTTACCTGGATTGTTACTTCTCACAAACAGAATAGAAGAAGCCAAACAAGTTTTCCTCACGTTTAAACATTATTGCCGTCAAGGGCTGATACCTAACCGTTTTCCAGACAATCCCCAACAACCACCAGCATATAACACGGTAGATGCTACGTTATGGTACATAAACGCCCTCTTTCAATTTCTAAAATATACTTATGACTTTAGTTTCATTAAGAAAAACTTGTGGGACACCCTAAAGGAAATTGTAGAATGGCATGTAAAAGGAACATTACACGGTATCAAGGTAGACGAGGATGGGCTTCTTAGGCATGACTCGCAGTTGACATGGATGGATGTAATGATAAATGGTAGACCGCTAACTCCACGATATGGAAAAGCTGTGGAAATACAGGCCCTTTGGTACAATACCTTAAAAACTATGGAACTGTTAGCCACAAAATTCAATGAGAACCCTAACATAGAAAAATACTGTTCCATGGCGGAGAAAGTCAAGAAAGAGTTCAACAAAAAATTCTGGTGCCATGAAAAAGGCTATCTCTTTGACGTAATTTCTGAAGACTATAAAGATGATACGTTGAGACCAAACCAGATATTTGCAATAGCTCTTGACTTTCCATTGTTGGAAGAAGAAAAAGCAGAAAAGGTAATAGAAACTGTTCAAGAAAAACTTTTAACGCCCTATGGCTTAAGAACCCTACCTTCAGACCACCCAAACTACATTGGCACTTATGTGGGCGATTTCAGGCATAGAGACCTTGCCTACCACAATGGAACAGCATGGGCTTGGCTCCTCGGGCCCTTCACAACAGCCTTTTTGAAAATAAAGAAGCACAAAGCTGAATGGCGCGAATATGCTTTCAAAAACTTCCTAGAAAAACTCTTTAAAGAAAACATTTCCGAAGCCGGGCTGGGAAATCTCAGCGAAATTTTTGACGGTGATCTTCCACATAAACCTCGAGGATGCATAGCTCAAGCTTGGAGTGTAGCTGAGCCCTTACGTGCACACATAGAAGATATATTGCTAATTCGACCACCATACGAGAAAAAACTAATGAAGGAAATCTTAACCCAATAAAACAAAAACTATTTCTCTAGATTTTCCGCCTCTCTGATCGCAGCTTCCCGTAACGCCTTAGCCGCGTCTTCCGGTGGAACAGTATTTATATATACACCTGTGCTTTTCTCAAAGCCAGCCCATATAGCAAGCTTAGGGTAAACCTCTAGGTGCCAATGATAACATTCTTCCGTTTCACTATTCTTCGCTGAGACCATATGAAAACCGTAATTATATGGCGGATTGTTAACAAGGATTTTCAATGCGCCGAAACAAACTCGTAAAATTTGAGCAAAAGCCCTAACCTTCTTTTTAGGCATATAAACAAACGTAGAAGCGTGCTTTTTAGGAAAAATCCAAAACTCCAACGAGTGAACACTAGCCCAAGGAGCAAACGCGACGAAACTGGAATTCTCCCAAATAAATCGTTCACTTTGTTTTTCTCTCGCTATCAAATTGCAAAAAATACATTCACGCGTTTTCCGATAGGCCTTTCGGCTAGCTCTTAACTCTCTCCTTACGATTATAGGAGTGAATGGCATGGCAATTATTTGGCTGTGAGCATGGGAAAGAGAAGCTCCAGCATCGACTCCATGATTTCTGAAAACAGAAACGTATTCCACGTATGGTTTAGCCGAAAGGGCCTTCACTCGATCAATATAAGCGTTTATAACATAAACAAGCTGCGATAAACGTGCATTTCCCGGATGTTCATCATGATTCGGTGATTCTATCAAAACTTCATGATGTCCCAAAGCCTCTGTTAAACCACGTTTGCGCTTGGCTTTAAAGCTTAATGGTGGAGTGAAAGCCGGGTAAAGATTTGGAACACAACGAACAATCCAATCTTTATGCCTAAAACCGTTTCTATCCCTTTCCTTCCTAAGCTTTCCCTTAACCTTTTTATAGACTAAAACCGCTGGAGGGGTCATATGCTCCTTTTCCGGACATAAAGGACAAACCTTCCGTTGAGCCTTTGCTGGTTTCTTCACAAAATCAGTCGGCCGCCTTTTTCGGCTGGTCGCAATAACGACCCAACGGTCTAAAAGATAATCCTTTCGAAGTTCATTAAACAACGTAACATCCCTTTATATCATTTAACACGAAACCTTGCGACAACAACATATATAATTTTCCACCAACCAAACCAAAAGTGGCTCAAAAGCCGGGGTGGCAGAGTGGAAAACATTCAAATGCCACAAATGCGCTGGCCTCGAGATCCCGCAGAACGGCATAAACTAAAAAGGGGCTGGACAAGTAAGCCAGTGGCGCTTTGGCGCCTCAGGGGTTCAAATCCCCTCCCCGGCGCCTAAACTACACAAACTACGTTTGAATCATTTATTTGAGCATGGAAATCATAGCTATTGTTTCAGTGAAAGCTATGTAGCAGTTTTCATTACAGCATTAAGGCCTGTGACAATTATGTTTGGAAAAGTTTTAAGTAGACCCTAATTACTGAAACTGTGTGCAATGCATGCAAGTGGGGAAAGATGGTCACCAAAAAGTTGATAGGACTTCTGTCCATTCTCACTATAATTGTCATAATTGTTTTTATCTCTATATCTGGGCGTCTGAATCAACCAAAAGAGGAAACAGTCATAACTCCAGCAGATTCTATCGAGATTCCTAACAGAGGTTTCTTTATGGGTATTCTTCCGGTACCTGGAAATGGACAATCTTTTGAGGAAGCATACACTCAAGCAGCACAGTATTGTGAATTCTCGCCAGTTTGGGGAAGGCCTACCCCATTTTACAATCTTGCAGAAGAACTGTCCGGCAACTGGGGGCAAACATATGTAGAAGGAAATATACGTGGGAATGGAATGTTTCCGCTTATTCATGTTTCCTTTATAGAGCAGAATATGACCCTTGTAACCCCTCCTGATATGGAAAGTGCTACCCTAAGCGATAAAGCATGGAGGGAAGCGTATAAACAAGCAGTCCTCGATACGGTAAAGTCTTCAAGGCCACTTTATTTATCCATAGGCAACGAGGTTAACCGTTGGTATGAGAAATATGGCGCGGAGGAAGACGACCCTAATGGCTTTCAGCACTATGTTAGTCTTTATGAAGAAATATATGATGCTGTAAAAGAGTTGTCTCCTGAAACTAAAGTTTTTTGCACATTTGCCCGTGAGATTATATCCGAAAATCGAGAGGCGGACCTTAAAGTTCTCTCAATGTTTAACCCTGAGAAAATGGATCTCCTCGTCTTTACAAGCTATCCCTATGCTGTTCGGGGAATAAACCGACCCTCTGATATTCCTGACAATTATTATTCTGAGGCATTAAGCTATCTGTCAGATAAACCATTAGGATTCAGCGAGCTAGGCTGGCCCTCCATAGATGCATTTGGCGGTGAGCAAGCCCAAGCTGATTTTATAACCGAAGTAATAGGACGTCTTACTAAGGAGCAAGGAATTAACCTACACTTGTTTGGCTGGGCGTGGCTACATGATCTGGATGAAAATGATCATATTGGTCTCATAAAGAGAGATGGCGCAGAGAAGTTAGCCTACGAAGTGTGGAAAAACATATCACGATCAAGCTAATGCTTTACTAACAGAATACAATTTTTCAGCTTATTTCAAAATAACAAAAACGTTTGTTCATGCTCTAAGGAAATTCTCCTTAAATTTTTTCCTTGGAAATAGGTGGCTAGTCCGTAATCCAAACTTCACGAGAGACAGCATTAATGGAACTTCCATTAAAGGTCCTATTACTGTAGCTAAGGCAGCTCCTGAATTAAGTCCATAAAGAGTTGTTGCAACCGCGATGGCGACTTCGAAATGACTGCTCGAACCGATGAGAGTTGTGTCTATTGAAGTGGGATAATCCCAGTTTGACAGCCAAGAAGTTGTGTAAGTTATAGCAATCATTGTAACATAATGAAGTAGATTTGGAGCGGCTAGATAAGCAACTAAAAGTGGATCGTTAAGGATAACCTCCCCTTGAAATGAAAACATGACA